>Ga0193697_1000379_pt1 | contig 16328 bp, 14 predicted proteins | sample L3m2metaG_FD_145073 | JGI IMG/M metagenome (GOLD analysis project Ga0193697, IMG submission 145073) | Soil microbial communities from a riparian zone of the East river system, Colorado, United States - L3m2 | ecosystem: Environmental > Terrestrial > Soil > Riparian zone | place: USA: East River... | reverse complement strand
GCGCCGATGACGTCCACGCGATCCACGGCTTTGGACACACGGCTCGGTTGGGGAATAGTCGACCGCGTGCTCTTTTGGATGATCGGCTGGACCGGAGCGGAGACAGCACCAGGCTCGTACTCCAGCACTACCCCAATGTCGCGCGCGGAATCGCCGAGCAAATCCTGATAAACGGTCAATGCGGAGGTAAAGGGTACCCTTCGCGTCGTGATCGCCGCGAGATCGATGCGGCGTTCAGCGATGAGTTGCAACGCGGCCTGGAAATTGCGCTGCTCTGTCCAACGCACATAGCCGATTGGGTAATCCTGGCCCCAGGCGCCCTCGATCTCGCAGGGCCTCGGCGGCTTGCTCGATTGGGGCGTTGCTTTGCGTTCCGGTGCAGATTATCGCTGCATCAACGCCGTACCCTTCCGACCACGAGCGGACTTCATCGGCCAGATTAGAGCGGCTGGAAATGACAACGCGTTCGGCGCCCATTGCTTCACAATAGGGATGTTTCCAATCCTGCACGTCTACGGCCAGCACTCTGGCGCCGCCGGCCTTCAGGAAACCGGTGATGAGCAAACCAATAAGCCCCTGGCCCATAACCAATATGCGGTCACCGAGACCTGGCTCAGCCTGGCGCACAGCATGCAACGCGATCGCACACAACGTGGTGTAGGCCGCCTGCCAGTTTTCCACTCCTGCCGGGACAGGGGCGACTAACGAATCCGGCAACGCCAAATACTCTGCGTGAAACGCAGACTCGGTGCCGGCACATGCCACTCGATCTCCGACTCGAAATCGCGTGTTGCCGGGATCGACGCCAACGATCACACCGGCGGCGCTGTATCCCAGAGGCGTTGGCGTTTCCAGGCGATTGCGCACTTTCTCGAAGGCGCTGCGCCACCCGAGATTGCGGGCGGTTTCGAGGACCTTTCGAACCTGATCCGGGCGTGCGCGCGCTTTCTGGAGCAAATTCATCTGCGCCTGCTCGACCTTCATTTTCTCGGTACCAACGCTGATTACGGAATGCGTGGCGCGAACCAGGACACCGCCGGGCGGCGCCGTTGGCATTGGCACCTCCTGCAACTCCATTCGACCGTCCTGATATTGAGCAATTTGTTTCACGTATTGGTCCCGACTCATACAGCTCGAGGCAAGTGTGTAACCAGCCACTTGTGTTTGCCGCGCGCAGTCCTTTCTACCTGGTCGACCTCCTTCATCTCAATCTGGAAGTCGTCGCCCAGTTTGCGACGAATGCGGGATTCGATTTCCGATACCTTCGAGCGATGAAAGTTTGGGCCCGACACATACCGGAACTGGGCCAAACCGGGTTGTTCCTGGTAGAATTGGACCGCGTACAAATTATCGAAGACGGCGTCGTGCATATTAAAAGCCGTTAGAGAAATTCGGCGGCCACCGGCACTGATCAGAAATTCCTGTTCGCGGCCATCGACGGCCGAGGCGGCAGGCCAGGGAAACTCCAGTTCGCCGTCGGTTCGAGGGTCCGCCAGCCTGACGTAATCACCGGTGCGATAGCGAATGAGCGGCATGACGAGATTATGAAAGCTGGTTCCGATGACTTCACACAATCCTTCCGCGTTGGGCGGACCGAACTCGACCAGGCCGTACGTCGGCCAAAAATAATATAATTCAGACTTGCACCCTTCAGCGGCAAGCACCACGCGCTCACTATGGCCGTACCAACGATAGACCCGGCACTTGAAGACTCGTTCCAGCAGACGTTTCTGCGGAATGGTCAATCGTTCGGAGCCGGCCAGCAAACCTCGGATTGGCAACCGCCAGGTCTGCCCGGCACGCTCCAGGAACTCTGCAAGTTGAAGGGCCGCGCTCGGGTAGGCGTGCAGCAGGTCGGGCTTAAAGCGCTCCAGGGTCTCCAGATATTCCGGTAACCGTTCGATCGTGAGGTGGTACGAGGAAAGCATCAGCCAGTCACGCGTGGCATCGTAATCGGCGATGCGCCCTCCAGCTTTCTCGCTGGTGACATGTCCTCGAATGACGGCAAGCCGCGCACCCTTGAAGTAACTGGCTCGTCTCCACATCGCCTCAAGAAACGCCTGCTCCCTGGGCCGGCTCACGCCACGCTGCAAATAGAAGCCGACGGGAATTCCGGTCGAGCCGCCGGTTGTCATGTAAAGTCGTCTGGAGCGCCTGACGTTCGTGGAGACCATCTGCTCTCGGTTTTCGATGAGTTCGCGTTTCTCGATCGTTGGGCAGTGTTGCAAGTGTTCGACCTCCCGCACTTCTTCGGGCCTGAACCCCGCCTTCGCAAACGTTTTCTGATAAAATGGACAATGATTCGCGGCATGATGCAGCACGATTCGCAATTGCTTGAGCTGGTAGTCGCGCACATCCTCCTGTGACCACCGCTCTGTGTCTTCGGTCAAGCGCTTAAACTCGTGATATCGAGAACCCCACCGCCAGGATTCCGGCAGACATCGGTAGGCAAACCCCAGGCCAGACTGCACACGCCGTGGCAGGCCGTGATACACCGGGAGCAAAGGATAAAGCCGATCTTCGAGACTCATGCGGCGAGCATCCGGCGTTTGTTTTCGATTGCTCCGATCCAACCGAAGTGCGGGCGGAACTCGAACGTTTCCTGCATGGCTTCGAGGCTGCCTGACCAGGAAGAATTATTCGAGACAACTCGAATTGCTTCGGGAGCAAACGGCACGAAACTCATCTCTCGCATTCGGAAGCTTTCGCGCAACAGCTTAAGCTTCTGCCAGTCAAATCCCATCAACGTTGCGGCTGCCATATCCATTGCTACGGGATGTGTGCCAGCCAGTATCACGCCGCATGGCTTGGGGTCCGGCGTCATCGGGCCGTTGCCTTCGCCCGCAATAATTCCATCGACGACCGCGAGGTACCGCAGCGGCCTGGTGCGAGGCTTGCCCGCACCATCGAAAAAGAACAAAGACTTGTTCAAATCCAGGACCATGCGCCAGCAAGTGTCGTTGCCGTGCCAATTGCCGGAGCGGACGACTTTCTGTGTGTCACCAAAAAGGACGCGGCCGATCTTCTTTACGGGCACGAACAATCGCGACATGCGAGGGCGCCCGTTGAGCCACCGTTTTGCGGCGCCCATCCAGGAATGCTCGAGTCGCACTTTGACATTCGAATTGGCGAACTGATCGCCGCCGTTATCGGGTGCACCTTCGGTGTGATGCGGAAGCCAATTCTTGTTCGCGTTAATCCCCACGAGATTTTTAAGCGCGCACGTGAGGCCGACTTTCTTGTGGGTCTTGAGTTTCGGAAGGTTGATCAACACATCGGCGTCCATTGCCGTGCGACAGAGCAAATATTCGTGGCAACTTCCTTTATGTTTCGCGTTGGTCTCGGCCATATCATACGACGCGCCGTAAAGCCGCCCTTCGCCATGAAAACCGACAAACTCACTTGCGTTGTCGAGCCGAACGTGCGTGCTCCCCAACGGGTCGCCGGGCAACGGAGTCCGACGCACGGTGACTCCGTCGAGAGTTGTCCATTCTTCGGGTCGCAGGTCCAACACTTCGAATGCGACACCCGGGAATCTTTTGCGACATCGCCGCACCATCTCGTCGAGCGCACAATATTCACGCAACTTCGCGAATGAGGAATCAGTCTGAGGCGCATCGCAGATGGTGATCGCGCCACTGCCGCGCAGTTGTTCGGCCGCCCAGCCTGCGACGGCTTCGATAACCGCGGGGTGCGTGACAACGTGCTCCCATTGTTCGGGCCCTGGCTTGCGCTCATCGTGTTCTTTGACCCAGTTTGGCTTCAGCACAACATGGTCACCCGGCGTGAGAAAGCCGTCCGGCAATCGCAACGCCTCAAGCGCGCAATCCACCATTTGTCTCACACTCGTCGTATTTGAGTAGTCCCGGCAGCCGGACCATGCGGCAACCCGCCGGGCCGAATCAGCAATGGAGTCGATCTCGAGTGCAGGTTCAGATGCCATTATGATAGAGAGCAGCAACGAAGAAGCTGCGTTCAATTTCGGAGGACAGGCTGCGCTTTCACAATCCTTTTTTCAGCAGTTTCAAGGCCTCAATTACTTCCGTGGGCTGGATGCGCCGCATAAACTCTCGGCCAAAGGGCGCGTTCTCTTTGATGGGATGACCCAGGACAAAATCACCGTCGTCCTGGTGCGACAAGACACGACTATTCGCGCCACTGGGGGCCCATAACGGGAGAAGGCCCTGACCAAACAAGGCGACGACCGGCACCCCTAATGCGTCGGCCAGATGCATCGGCCCGGTATCGACGCTCACGACGGCAGAACATTTCTGCAATTCAGACGCCCATGCTTCCACGCTTGCACATTCGACAATTGGCACTGCCCTGCCGAGTTCGCCCGCAGCGCTTTCAATTTGGTTTGGGCCGCAATAGCCCACCACATTCCAACCCCTGACGCGAACATACTCGATCAATTCAGACCACTTCTCGGGGCCCCACCATTTACCCTGCCACGGCGCAATAGCAATCAGTCCCAACAAAGGTGTCCTGGTGGCCGGTTGCTCGAGATGACGAAACCTTGGGGCTCGCGGGCAGGCCGCCCGTTCACTATCGAGCATCTCCAGGAAAGAAAGGTTAATTTCCCATCGCCGCAAATCCGACCGAAAGGTGAGTCTTCGACCGGCGCCAAAAAAGTTCCGATGGTCAGTTCCCAGATAGCTGGACAGCGTCAGGACTTGTCGGCAACCGGCCATATACAGGAGGATAACATTTCTAATGTCGCCGCGCGTATCCACGCCTACACTCCCTTCCCCGACCTTTCGCAGTTCGCGCAGAAAAGTCAGAAAATCCCGGGATGCATATTTCTTCACCCCGTACTTTTTGTCTTCTTCATAGCTGCTCCATGGTATTCGCGCGGGCACCCAGCATTGCACATTGGGATAGAGAGAACGCCATTCCTGTTTCGCGCAAACACACACATCATATCCGTTCTCGCAAAGAATATGGATTAATGGCTGATGAGAAATTATGTCACCCATCCCGAATGGCTCGACGATGAGCACTGTCCGCAATTTCGCTCGCGTACCGAATCCCCGGCGCGTTGCCGCCCAGAAGCGTAACAATGTGGCAACCAGGCCGAGCAGCAGTCCCATCACGCGCTTCTTTGTCCCAAGGGGAATTACTCTCGCGGCGCTGGCGGAACCTGAATTTGCGATTTGCAATTTGGAATTCAAAAACTGCAAGGCCAGGCGCCAAAATCGTTCAGTGAAAAGGCTTTACCCACGTTACGTAATGCTGATCAAGTATAGACTTGGTCTGTATTTTTCACAACGCGAGAACTGTAGTCTGTGCTCGAGCGTCGGTCGCCCTTTCGATCATGGTCGTTGCTGCACATACCGGCGCGGCGGACCTTATTTCCCGGTTTCAGGCCGGAAACGGCGGCTGGAATTTAGGGGCGCCAGCCGTTGGCAATCTTGATTCCGACCCGGCACTGGAAATCGTCGTGCCATACCGCGACGGCGCCGGGAACTGGTTTCTTGATGCGTTCGATTTTCAGGGCGCCCCGCGCGTACTCAGCGGTTTCCCTTACGCCGGCGGTGGTGAGGAGATGAATGTCTCCCCGACCCTTGTCGATCTCGACGGCGACGGCATAGACGAGATCCTGATTACGCGCGGCAACAAGGTTGTCGCGCTGCGCGGCAATGGCACCGTGCTGTGGTCTTCGGCAATTACGCCCGCTAATTACGTTCCCAATGGCGGATACCAGACCGTCACAAACGGCTTTTGGTGGTCTGCCGGACGGACGTTTCGATCGCGATTGCCGGACACAGCCCTGTTTTCGTCTCAGGTTTCGCCGCCAATCGTGGCGGATATCGGCGCCAACGGAGTCAAACTTGTGGTCACAGGCTGGAAAATCAAACCGGACCCTATCAGCGGCGCGCAGGACTTCAACCCGTTTATAGGGCAAACCTACGGCTATGTCGAATGGGGACTTACCGGAGAGACATGGTCGGGCGGCGTTGTGTTTTTAGATGCCATGAGTGGCGCCAAGAATTTTGCGTACCATTTGCATCAGTTGGTTGAATCAGGTCTGGCACTTGGACACGCCGATACCGACGCGCCACTTGAAACTTACGTGCTCTCCGATAGCGACAGTGTCGTCTGTTTTGATAAGACACGCCCACACGGACTGTGGGGCAAAGGCACTTTGCACAAACAATTCGGCAAAAATCAGCGGCTGATGACTGGCTCATATCAAGCCGGAATCGACGTGCAGGTGGCCGACATTGATGGCGACGGCCGCGACGAAGTGCTCGTCGCGGGCACGCAAATCAGCCGCATGTGGGAGCCGAACGAAACAATCCTCGACGACGACGGCGCGATCCTGTGGCGCAAATGGCTGCCGCAGGTATCAATCGATAATCGATATGGCTGGCTGAACAGCGCCGTCATGATTCCGGTAAACCCTGACCACGACAACCACGTCGATGTCCTCAGCTTCAATCATTCTTATGAAATTGCATTTCGCTACTGGAATGGAGCCGAACTTATTGATCGCCCGGGCTGGCCGAAAAATTTTTATCCATATCTTCCCACTCCGCCCGTCGTCGGCGATGTCGATGGCGGAGGTGATGAAGAAATTGTCATTGGCACGTACAATCCATCGGCGGTACCGTCTGACGGCCAATTGCTCGTCTTCGCGCTCGACGGCACGCGGAAAAGCAGTGTGCCCGTTCCCGGTGGGCTTAAGCATATCCCGAGCCTGGCGGACGTGAATGGCGATGGCCGTTTGGATGTTGTCTATAGATCGTTGAACGGCGAAGTGTTCGTCCAGAACTTTGGCGCGACAAACACGAATAACGTTTCCTGGGCAACGCATCGCGGCAATCGTCATCGCGACGGCAACCTCGGTGTCTCGCTATTTCCTCCGGGAACACCTCTCATCACGTCGAAATCCTCGGGCTATCGCGAGACCACGTTTACCTGGACGAATACCGCGGGTGCAGATCTTTGCAGGATTTATCGCGCGGAGAGCGCAAGCGGGCCATTCGGGCACATCGCTACGGTAACTTCGAACACTTTCCTCTGCACCGATACGGGTCTCCGATCCGGCTGGCTTTACTTCTACTATGTCGAGGCGCTGTACGGCACAAACAGGATCCGATCATCGCCGTTCTGTGTGCTTCCGCTGGTTAACAGTAATCTCATCGCCAATGCCGGCTTCGAAGAAAACGACAACAGCCATTGGGACAAGTGGTTTACCGACTACGCGTCACAAACGAACATGCTTGGGAGCACCACTTCGTATCAGGGCAAGCAATCCATGCGCATTAAGCTCTCGAACAGTGCGGGCACCACTACGATTGGACAGTTCAATCAATATGGAATACCTGACGCCTCAATTCCTGTTACCGCAGGCACGTGCTATAGCTTTGGCGGCTGGCTCAAGAGTGGCGGCATCAATCGGCCATCGGAACATTGGTGGGAATGGACTTCAGATAAAGATGCGAACACAAACAATCGTCCGCTACTGCCGTGGCCAGACTCGTTCACGCCGCATTTCGTGATTGGAACGAATACGACGACATGGGTGTACGCCAATCGAGTATTTTTTATGCCGTCCGGGTTTCCGAGCATTCAGTTTCGGCATCGCTACACGGTCGGTGCGCCCGCAAGCGGGTTGATCTATCTCGATAACGCATTCTTTCGTCCATTGCCGCAGCCGAGTTCGGCAACGTGGAGCAACTTGATTTCCCTCGGAGCGACATGGAGCTACTCCACAAACACGCCTGTGCCCGGATGGTTCGGTTCTGAGTTCGATGATCGATCATGGCCGCGTGCTGCGGCAAGGTTCGGGGCCGGTAGTGGACCGCGAAACATTACAACGCGGCTACCTGCGCGAAAATCGGCCTACTATTTTCGCCGGCAGTTCGTGATGAACTTCGGCGAGGCTCAGGAATTTTTGCTGGAGGCGACGTGCACTGATTCTTATGGGGGGAAGGTTTATCCTCTCCGCATTTTTCTCAATGGGAGCGAGGTGTTCACCACTGGCATCGAAGCTGTGACAGGCCAGGGCAACGAACTTCGTTATTACGATCTCCATCCGTTTATCCCACTCCTCAAGCAAGGCACCAACACAATTGCCGTCATACTTCGAAATATCTGGGCCACGGACTTCGACGACATCGCTTTTGACATTAGCCTCAAAGCTATTCCCTATCGCCCAACCTCAGCGCAATTGAAGGTTATACGAACGGCGCCGGACGTCATGCTTCGGTGCCTCGTCTCAGTTGGTACCATCTGGGAATTGCAGGCGTGCAACGGACTTGCCGGGATGCCATGGCAAGTTCTGGAGATTTTTACGAATGCTTCGGTTGGAACACGAGACGTGACGGACGTTGGAGCAATCGATCAGAGCCGTTTTTACCGATTAATTCCATTCCAGGGAGAAACACCGTAGCACCTTCCTGAATACCGGGTGCAAAATGGCAATTGACAAATTGCCCCAGTACGGTCATTCCCGCAGTATCTCTAAGGGAAAATGACGGCACTCGTTTTCCCGAGTATGCGACGCTAACGACAACCTCCTCATCTAATGACCAACCGGCACTCTGTGTTAAGCGGCGGCGCGATGCTCGGAGCCATCGCCCTCCTCTTTTCGTCAACGTTTCCTGCCCCAGGCCAGGTCGCCAGCCCGCCCGCTTCGGTTCCGCCGCCGCCGAAATGGGAGCGCTCGGCTTCCTTCGGCTTCACACTTACCAGCGGCAACAGTGACACCGTGCTTTTTACGGCCAACGCCCAGGCGCAGAAAAAATGGCCAAATGACGAGCTGAGCTTCGGGGCAAACGCCGGGTACGGTGAAAGCGATGACGTAAAAAACAACGACTACCTGAAAGGTTTTGGTCAATACAATCGGCTCTTCAGCGAGCGGTTCTATGGCTACCTGCGGCTGGATGCGATGCACGATGACATTGCGGATGTTGATTACCGCCTCACGTTCAGCCCGGGCGCTGGTTATTACCTTATCAAACGGGAGCAAACCCGGCTGAGCGCGGAGGCGGGCCCTGCGTTCATTTACGAAAAGCAAGGCGGCGATACCCAGGGCTACATGACACTGCGTCTGGCCGAGCGCTTTGAACACAAAATCAAGGACGGCGCTCGCCTCTGGCAATCGGCGGAGATTCTTCCGCAGGTGGATGACTTCGATAATTTCCTGGTGAACGCGGAGCTTGGAGTGGAAGCGCCCCTGACGAAGACACTCAGCCTGCGCGCAGTTCTTCAGGATGCCTACGATCACGAGCCCGCTCCCGGGCGAAAAAAGAACGACCTGAAACTCGTCAGCGCGCTAGCGTGGAAATTCTAACCAAAAACAATTATGAAAAAATTCGCTGCAGATTTTAAATCCTTCGCCGTCAAGGGCAACGTCCTCGATATGGCCATCGGCGTGATCATTGGTGCGGCCTTCGGCAAAATTGTCGCATCGGCCGTGAGCGACTTACTAATGCCACTGTTGGGGCTGGTTATCGGCAAAGTAGATCTCAAATCTCTCTTCTTCGCGCTCGATGGCAAGCATTACCCCACTCTTGAAGCGGCAAAACAGGCTACCGCGCCGGTCCTAAGCTATGGCATTTTTCTCCAGACACTCTTCGACTTCGTTATCGTGGCGCTGGTGATCTTTCTGGTGCTGAAGCGCGTGCTGCCGTTTCTCACCAAAGAACAGCCAATTCCAGCCGCGGCTCCGACGACAAAGGATTGCCCGGAATGTTCCATGACAATCCCTCTCAACGCCAAACGCTGCGGCCACTGCACATCAATCTTGCGACCTTGAATGCAATTCTGCCTCCAAAATCGCCTGTGATGGTGGAGCCAGTTGTCCCTCTTCAAGCTTCTGCTTTTGTTCCCGAAGCTTGCGTGCTTCGTCGGGATCGACGCCCTCGTATTTCTACAGAACGCGAACGAGATTCCCGACATTTTCCTTGGCTGTAATAATTTCCCCTTTCGCTGCGACTAATCAGATAAAGGTTTGATTGAATTCAACGCCTGCAGACGAACACAAGTTCCTGGAGTTGGTGAATGAGAATCGAAACAGGATTCTCAGGGTCTGCCGCGTTTATGCATGGAATTCGGCTGACCAGGACGATTTGTATCAGGAAATCCTGTTCCAGATCTGGCGCGGCCTGCCGGCACTGAAAGAAAAGCAATTCGCCAACACCTGGCTTTATCGCGTGGCCATCAACACAGCCATTTCGTTCGTGCGCAAGCGGGCATCACGCTCTGACCGGGTCGTTCATTTCGAACCCGCCGACCTCACGCGCACGATTGAATCGCGGCAGACAACTGAAGAAAACACCGACGACCGCATAGCAAACCTTTACACCGCAATCTACAAACTGAATCCAGTCGAAAAAGCGCTCGTCACCCTTTTCCTGGAGGACTTCACCTACGAACAAATTGCCGAAGCCACGGGCATCAGTGCCAATAACGTCGGCGTCATGTTGCATCGCGCAAAGAAGAAACTTTCCAGTCTGATGATGGAGGAGGCGCCAAAATGAACGACCACGAGCTAAAGAAACTCTGGCAACAGCAACCGCTGAGAGACCCGGCCATATCGCCGGCGCAACTGATTTCTGCCATGCAAAATAAAACGACCCTCTTTCGCCGCTGCCTGGACGGGCGCGATATCCGCGAACTGGTGGCCTGTGCTGTTTTGGTAGTTGTTTTTGGATGTTTCGCTTTCAATGAACGAACTTCGATTTCGCGTCTCGGCGATTTGATTGTCATCGGGAGCTTGATTTTCATCGCGTGGAAGCTTGTTCACGCCCGCCGGGCTACTCCGCCGGCCCCACCCGGCGCGACAATCGTCGAATCACTGCGCGCGGAACTGAAATCGGCGCGCACCCAGTCGCGTTTATTGGGGTCGGTGCTGTGGTGGTACATACTTCCGGGGACTATCGGCTTGCTGGTCATGACTTGGGGCATGAGTATCAATCTCTACGCTAAAATCGGTTCTACGGTGTTTTATTTTGCCGTAGATGCGTTCATCTACTGGTTCAATCGGTGGGGGCGGTCCAAACAACTTCTTCCCCTCGAAGCACAACTGGAATCGCTGCTCCGTTCGGCCGAAACCGGCGAGCCGCTGGATGAAACGCCCCTCGCCAATCTGCGCCCAATCGTTCTCTCAATGGCGGCCGCCGACAAAATTAAACCTGTTGAATTCAAGGTCGCCTTTTGGCAGCTCGCCCTTTGGGGCGAAATCGGATTTGTCGGAATCTGGTTCTTTTTGATGATCGGGTTGACCGTGGGCAATGAAGGCTGGAAGACCAAAGAGCAACCCCCAGCGACGGTCGTGCAGGCCGTTTACACCGGAGAAACCAATCGCTACTCCGTCGTCGCTCGAAAGGTTGTTGATCTGTTCAACGCAGGCGATTACGCCGCCGTGCAAAAGCTCTACAATCCCGAGATGAGCAAGGTGTTTCCGCCGAAGGCAACATCCGATTTTTATACTCGGCTCGCCACGCAGCTCGGCAGGATCGAAAAGTTTGATGGACCCACCGGCAACGGCTATCGCGGGTGGACCGCGTTCCCGCTGCATTTCCAGCACGGCGCGTGCACGATGAGCCTGGCGCTGGACGCGGACGACAAAATCTCGGGAATTTATATCAAGCCCGTGCCAAAGCCTTCCGCGAATATCAGATCGCTCGTCCCTCGAGTTTTCAGTTGGCAGCGCTTGATTTGGCTCGTGCCGTTCTTTCTCGCCGGGTTGTTGTATTCTCGGCTGATACAGAAAACAACCGAGCGAGCCGTGGGGATCAGCACTGTGGGGATTCATTTGGGCAAAGGGCAAACCCTTATTCTTTGGGACGAAATAAAAGAAGTTCGGCCATTCAAGTTTCTGCACGTTCGAAATCTCTGGTTGATCAGGGAATCAGGCGAAAAGACGCTCATGCACTGGACTCCCCTGGAACGGCATTCTGACCTGAAGGCGGCGGTCGAAGGCTTTGCCCCGGCAAGCCATCCAATCCGCAAATACCTATCTCTGCTGAGACGACTCTAACCACAACTAAATTATGAAAAACAAAAAGCATTCATTCGTCACTCGCCATTGGTCATTCGTCATTGCGCGGGCCCTCCTCCTGGCATTAATCCTCATTTTCGCCCCAAAAATTCCGGCGCAGGAGACGAATCGCTATACGAAAGTTGCCGATCAAGTGGTGAAGTTGGTCAACGCAGGCGATTCCTCCGCCATCGAAAAGTTGTTCAACGACGCGATGCGGCAGGCATTGCCGTTGGAAAAGGCGACGCCGTTCTTCAAGGGGCTGACGGCGCAGTTTGGAAAAATTCAGAAGCTCGACGCGCCTGTGCGCAAGGGCGGCTGGACGGTCTTTCTTGCGCATTGCGAACGCGGTTTCCTGGACATGTCGCTGGCGCTCGATCGCGACGACAAAATCTCCGGGTTGAATTTCACACCACGCGCCGCCCCAGCCGGCGCAGCGCCGGGAAAAAGCGCGGATCGCTACACGAAAATGGCCAACCAGCTCGTCGAGTTGATCAACACGGGCAATTACGCCGGCGTCCAGACCAATTTCAACAAGAAGATGGACGCGGCGTTGCCGCTGGACAAATCGAGCACGTTCTTCAGTGAGCTGACGCAGCAGATGGGAAAAATCCAGAAGCTCGGCGAGCGGCGGTTCGCCGACGGGGCGATGGTTTTTCCCGTGAAGTGTGAAAAGGGCGCGCTCGACATGCAGCTTGTGCTGGACAGTCGTGGCCTGATTGCCGGGCTTAACTTCACGCCACAGGCCGGCTCATCCGACGCCGCGCCGGGAAAACATCAGACGGAATTGTCGTTGCCCTTCAAAGGCAGATGGCTGGTGTTTTGGGGCGGCGACACGAAGGAATTGAATCATCACCACGACATTCCGGCGCAGAAGTTCGCTTTCGATTTGCTTGGTGTGGATGAAAAAGGTGAAACGCATCGTGGCGATGGAACGAAGAACGAGGATTATTTTTGTTTTGGCCGTGAAATCCTTGCGCCCGCGGACGGCGTGGTTGTGGAAGCGATTGACGGGGTGCGCGACAACACGCCCGGCTCGATGAACCCTTACTGTCTGGTGGGCAATTGCGTTGTCATCCAGCATCGCACGAACGAATTTTCCGTGCTGGCGCATTTTCAGCGCGGCAGCGTGGCCGTGAAGACGGGCGATCAAGTGAAGCGCGGCCAGCTTCTCGGAAAATGCGGCAACTCTGGAAATTCATCCGAGCCGCACCTGCATTACCACTTGCAACACTCGCCAGTTTTTCAGGACGCACTCGGCATCAAAATTCTTTTTCAAAACCTTTCAGTGACGAAAGAGGGCCAGGCGAAAACGAAAATGAATTCGCCAGTCAAGGGCGATACTATCAGTCCTGAGTAGCGGGCGGGCATTGATGACTTGACCAGCGTCGAGGACGAATGCCCCATCGCGCTCGACATAAAAGTTGAGGTGCTCCGCCGGAATCTCTTCCTTCGCCTTGTATTTAAACTTCAGTGCCATAAATGCTCTCGCGCTTGTAACCCCCGCCGTGAGAAGGGGGCACTTTTTCGCCGCGATCACACTTCTAGCACGAAGTTTTCAAAAAATTCCCCGAAGCTACCGGCCGAGATTTTTCCTTCCACATCCTCCCGCACCCACCCGAAAGCTGCCTACCTCCTCCCGAACGCAAATTTTTCAGAAATTTATTGACGCTAACCACCCAAAGCTGGCCGCCCAAACTGTCTCTTGATAAGCCGCCATTCGCCGACGTATAAATGCAGCGATTTGAATCGGCTATGGGAGGCTGATTTTATCGAAAAGCTGACGCGGCGGGTTCCAAAAAGAAAAGCGATGCGATGCTGAAGCCAGTTTTGTTGGTCGAAGACAAACCAGATGACAGAGATCTCGTTGTGAGAGCTTTGAAACGGGTTAATTGTCCACTGTTGATCCATACGGTGGCAACTGGCCGGGAGGCTATCGATTATGTCACTGGTCAGGGGCAACATTCAGACCGTGACCAATATCCAATGCCGGTATTAATTCTGGTCGATAATGAGCTGCAGGATATGAACGGACCGCAGATGATTCGAGAGCTTCGCCAGCACTTAAAAAACTGCCCGATTCTGACATTTACAGGTAATGAATCGCCTGCCGTCGTAACTGAAGCCTACGATGCCGGGGCCACCGGGGTACTCGTCAAGCCTCCTCGCCTGGCTGAACTCGAGAAACAGATGAACGCAGTCTGTGAGTTCTGGATAAACTGGTGCCGTTTGCCCGCCAGTTCGCCAGTTCGCGCTGAGGAGTCTTGACCTACCGCCATCAGGGTCAGTCACCTCATTGGACGTTCATCCCGTTTTTCTGGCACTCTCGAAACTACGGAAGATCATATGAAAGCGGGCCTCCCACTACTTTTGGTCGAAGACAACCCGGATGATGTCTTCCTGTTCACCCGCGCCTTGAGTAAAGCTCAGCGTCCGCATCCCTTGCATGTCGTCACCAGTGGTCAGGAGGCAATTGCCTATCTGGGTCGCACAGGCAAATACAGTGATGACGCCGCCTTTCCTCTTCCCGACCTCATCATGCTCGATCTTAAAATGCCACTTGTCAGTGGTTTCGAGGTCCTCCAGTGGATACGGTCTGACGGTCTTGCGAGGCTCATTCCCGTCATTGTTCTCTCTTCTTCAGCCCTCACCGAAGATGTCAACCGCGCTTACTCTCTGGGCGCGAACGCTTATATGGTCAAACCCGCCGATACAGTTGCCCTCGAACGACTCATCCAGACCATTTCTGACTTCTGGCATGCTGGAGAAAAACCTGATCTCCGCTAACAACAGCGCGCAAGAACTTCATTAGTAGGCAACCACTCCCCCGAGTCAAAGACGGCGGCAAGGAGCTTGGGCAGGCTTACCAGGTTCAAGACGCGCTTTAGATTGTAAGCCAGAGTGATGAGGCTCCACTCAGTGCGTACTTTCTCCAATCCTTTGAGCAGAAAGTGATCGTAGCCCAGAGCGCGTTTGATCGTGCCGAAGGGATGTTCGACCAACGCTTTACGTTGTTTGATTTTTTCCGGTGTTCGTAACAGACGCTCGGCCATGGCTTCCATGAGGTGTTCGTCGTCCTCGCGTGTGATCGTGCGGTTGGCTTTGTTGCGCGTGCATTGCGCTTTGAGAGCACACTGCCGACAACCGCTAGCCCGATAGTAGCGGAGACTCCGGCCCAGTTCGTACGTGCTGAAGCGATAGGTCAGTTCCTGCTGGCCCGGACACACGTATATATCTTTAGCCGCATCGAAACGGAATTGGCTTTTGCCAAATAAGCCCTGCGCCGTGTTGGCGCTGGTGTCGGCCTTGGGAACATATGGCGTCAGACCGCGTTCCACGCACGTGGCCACTTCCGCATTGTTGTAATAGCCGGTATCGGCCAGTACTTCGGCCTTTTCTATCTTTAGATTCTCTTTGGCCTGAAGGGCCATGGACCCAAGCTGGCGCACATCGGTGGCTTCATTGGTCACGTCCGCAGCGGCGATGAGCTTGTGTTTGGCGTCCACCACGCTTTGGGCATTGTAACCTACCACTGAGCCCGCACTGCCGCGCATGCGCCGGCTGTCCGGATCGGTCACCGACACCTGCTTGTCCTCACCGCTTTGGATTTCGGCCAGCAACTCCTTGTGCCAGTCGCGCTTTTCTTCCAACGCCGCGATCTTCTGCTCCAACTCGGCCCGACTGGCTGGCGGTGGCTCCGGCTCGGTGGCATCGCTTTGATCCAGTTGCGCCAAGTACTCCGCCAGGCGCGCATCAGCCCGGGCGATTAGTTCCTCCAGTTTGCCTTGATTGAAATTCTGGTCCCGCGCATTGACCGCGCGCATCTTGGTGCCATCGATGGCGATCAGTTCGCCGCCGAAAAGTTCCAGCTTCTGACATAAAACCGTAAATTGGCGGCAGACCGCCTTGAGTCCCTTCAGGTTGTCTTTGCGAAAATCGGCGATGGTCTTGAAGTCCGGATGAAGTTGGCCCAGCAGCCAGATCAGTTCCACGTTGCGATGGCTTTCCTGTTCCAGCCGACGTGAAGAACGAATTCGGTGCAGATAGCCATAGAGATAGAGCTTGAGCAGGTCAGCAGGGTCGTAAGGCGGCCGCCCGGTCTCGGCGACTTTGGCTTTGGCAAAACCCAACGCGTGCAAATCGAGCTTCTGCACGAACGCGTCCAGGAAGCGCACTGGGTTTTCTGACGTAATGTAGTCATCGAGTGACTCCGGGAAGAGCAGGGTTTGATTGCGGGCCAGCCCAGCGCGATGATTCACGCTTTCATCCGACGCATAAGTTCTTTAATCATTCACCTGATGACAGAGTTTTCACACAGTCTCGCGCTGCAGCG
>Ga0193697_1000378_pt1 | contig 16331 bp, 13 predicted proteins | sample L3m2metaG_FD_145073 | JGI IMG/M metagenome (GOLD analysis project Ga0193697, IMG submission 145073) | Soil microbial communities from a riparian zone of the East river system, Colorado, United States - L3m2 | ecosystem: Environmental > Terrestrial > Soil > Riparian zone | place: USA: East River... | reverse complement strand
GGGACGAAGTGAATCTGGCGGAATGCAGTGCCGCGAAGTCCCAAGCGGAGAGCGGCGCCGCGTTTGGGCTCTGGCGAACCAACCCTTTACAGATCCCAGAGCGCGGATGCCACCCTCCGCGGATTCTCCTGTCGAATCAAACACGCGCCCTATTTGTCGATCCGTGACTCAGAATGATTCCATGAGCTTCTGGTCAAGGCGGCGATGTGCCCAACCCGAACAGGAGAAAGCTCCCTACTTTCTTACCTACCGCTTTAAGCCAACCCCGCCCATTGTCAATTACATAATTCTCCGACTGCAGCGCGGTCGTGCGATCCATTTGCCGCGATTTACCCCCTCCAACTAATCGCGGTGAGGAAGCCTGTTTCGGCCATACGGATGCTGCTTGCCGTGCAATTTTCGCAACGACACGAACGGAAACAGCTTTTTGCGGAGCCGCACACCAAAATTTGCCGTTGAGCACTGACTGAAACGCAACCGAGTTTTCATACAATGGCCTTTCTCTTCTGAACCGAGTCGTTGAAATAGCATTGGAAGGGCCAAGTCGAATTTGAGAACCGCGCGCCGGTAAGCAAGGCGGGTTTTGCGGCAAATTACAACCTAACCGCGTGAGAAATGCGCCGAGAGTGTGAACTTCACGCTCGCCGCAGCTATTTCGATTGAACCCGCGACGTCAATCCACTGTAATGTGCGCGACGCGTAACGATGAAGTTCGTCTCATGGCTCGCCCTCTGGCTCGCCGCCCAAATCACGGTGGCGGCATCAACTGCGCTTTACGCGCCGTCTCAGGTCAAACCTCCTTCGGTTGCGCGTGAGTTTCGCGGCGCGTGGATCGCGAGTGTTGGCAACATCGATTGGCCTTCGCAATCGGATCTGTCGACCGAGCAACAGAAGGCCGAGTTGCTCGCGATCCTGGATATGGGGCGGCGGCTCAATCTCAACGCGCTCATGTTGCAGGTCCGCCCTGCCTGCGACGCGCTCTACCAATCCTCACTCGAGCCGTGGTCCGAATATCTCACCGGCCAAATGGGCAAAGCCCCGCAACCGTTCTACGATCCGTTACATTTTGCAGTAGCGGAAGCCCACAAACGCGGACTCGAACTCCATGCGTGGTTCAACCCATTTCGCGCCGGACACTCCACACGGAAGTCGCCCGCGACAGCCAGCCATGTCAGCAAAGCGCGGCCGTTGCTTGTGAGGACGTATGGCAAAGAGATGTGGCTCGATCCCGGCGACAAAGCCGTCCACGATTACACTCTCGGCGTGATTCTCGACGTGACCCGCCGCTACGATGTCGATGGCGTCGTGCTCGACGATTACTTCTATCCTTACCCTGTGCGCGATACCGAGGGCAAAGGGCTTCCCTTTCCTGACTGGCCGACGTGGAAGACCTACCACGAAGCGGGCGGGAAGTTGACGCGCGACGATTGGCGGCGTGAAAACATCAATGTCTTCATTCAGCAGCTTTACACCAGAGTGAAAGCCGAGAAGTCATGGGTCAAAGTTGGGATCAGCCCTTTCGGAATTTGGCGGCCGGGCAATCCTGAGTCGGTCAAAGGCTTTGACGCATTTGCGTCGTTGTATGCCGATTCGCGAAATTGGCTCGAGCAAGGCTGGCTCGATTACCTCTTGCCGCAACTTTACTGGTCGAGCAACGCGCGTGAGCAGAATTATGCGGAATTGCTCAAGTGGTGGTGCGAGCACAACCCTCGCAAACGGCACATCTGGCCGGCCAACTCGGTCAATCGTGTCGGCGCGAACCGCGGCGCTGATGAACTGGCCAACCAGGTCCGCATCACGCGCCAGCAACCGGGTGCGACGGGAAACGTTCACTGGAGCGTGCGCGCGCTGATGCGCAACACGCAAAGCGTGACCGATGTTCTCAAGCGAGAGGTTTATCAGAAAGCGGCGCTCGTCCCGCCGACTCCGTGGCTCGACGCCGCCATGCCGGCGCCTCCGAAACTGGACATCGAACAAACAGGCAAAGGATTGAAGGTTAGCTGGCAACCGGCATCCGAACCGGCGGCGCGCTGGGTCTGGCAGGTGAGAGCGGATGGCGAGTGGACAACCGAAATTCTTCCCGGACTTTCCGGTTCACGGTTTGTCTCAAATGCCGATGTGGTTGCGATCTCCGCGGTGGATCGTTGTGGCAACGTGAGTCCGCCGACCGTGCTGGAGAAACGCGGCACCTAGCGGGCTGGCGATTCGACATCCTCGGCCGGCGCGGTTTCGTGCATGCCGATCGCTTCGACGGGCTTAGTTTCGATCTGCTCGTGCAGATCGCCCGTTTCTTCGCTGCGCGGCCAAATATGAAATCCGCCGCTGCCCCAGTTGAGTTCCCATTTGCCCCAAATACCTTTGCCCTCGCGAAACCCACGATAGTAAACGTCGTGACTGCCGGGATACGTTTTCGTCCAATGACATTCTTTCGTGGCGGTATCGTATTTGCCTTTAATGAAGAAGACGCCGACATCGTCCTTGCCCTCGCCTGCGATGCTGCCGCGCGCAAACGTCAAGTGCATGTCCATTCGGTGCTTGTTTTGCGGTGCGTAGCTATAGAATCCCGTCCATTGACCGGTCGGAAAAAGGCTGTCGCTCACGTTGCAGATGTACGCCGGGTAGAACGCGGTGTCAAAGTCGCTTCGCGCCCAGGAATTTCTGCAGGCCATCCAGATCGTCGGTGTTAATCAAATCAACGCCAGAATCGCGCATCAGTTTCCATGCATCTGATGCGTCAGGAAGTCCCCAGAAGCGAATCTTGCGTCCTTGCACATGTGCTTTCTCCGACAATGAACGAAGTTTCGTTCGTTCCTCGTCAGTAATCCCTCCATTGCCTCGCCATTGGAAATGCTTCACCCAGTTATCGCTGACCAACGGGATCAAGTGCCGTGATGGATTTGCTTCGAGGTCTGGCAAACGCCCGTCGATGCCGGCGTAGCGCACCGGCTCCGCCGCAACACTCTCGATTGGCCGATTCCCTGAAAGCACGACGGTGATCGCGCGTTGGCGCGTTTCGTTCGTTGTAAATTCTGTCAGTATCTCGCGGTAACGCTGAAGCACCGGCCGAAGCGCGGCATAGGTCGATTCGGCTTCGGTTTTGATGTCAATCAGAAGAAGAAACGGCAGTCCGTTGGAGTAAACGCCGCCTTTGTTCTTTTTCACGCGCTCCCTCAGCGGTTCGAGATAAAGGCTCTCCAGCGTGCGTTTGGGATCGACTTTATCAGCATCATGCGCCACGAGCAGCGCGCCGTTAACGAGATGAATGTCGGCCTCAACGTTGCAAAACCCGTGATCGAGCGCATCGAACAACGCTCGCGAATGCTCGTAATCGTTGTGCGCGTGCGCTCGGGGCAATGGCTCGGCAGCGCGCGGTCCGTGCTGCGCCGCGAGTGAGAATGCAGCCACAAGGAGACTCAACCGTGCTGTGAACATGCACGCCATGCGCGGCACGGAAGCGCTATTTTTTCTTTCCCTTGCGGCCCTTGAACGTCAGTTCCGCAATGCCGGACTTATCGAGTTCGCCAAGCTTTTCCTTTACCATGCGGTCGTATTGCTTCTTGGTCGCGGCCGCCAGCGGCATATTCAGGCCTTTCTCTTTGGCGAGATCCAATGCGATGCCCGAATCTTTTGCAGCGTGCGCCGCCGAGAAGAAACACGAATGCTCGCGGTTCTGCATGTCTTCGCCATCGGTCTGCAGGACGCGCGAATTTGCTCCTGTTTGCGAAAACACTTCGCGCAACATCGTCAGATCCAGCTTGAGTGCGTCGCCGAGCCCGAGTCCTTCTGCCAGCGCCGCGGTGTTGATGTTCATCACCATGTTCACGAGCGCCTTTACGTTGGCAGCCTGGCCGGCGGGACCAATGTAGCGCATCGACGAACTCAGCTTTTCAAGGATCGGCCGCACACGATTAAACACACCCTCGTTGCCCCCGCACATCAGGTAGAGCGTGCCCTCTCGCGCCTGGGTAATGCTCGAAGCCATGCACGCTTCGAGGCTGGCGGCGCCGGCTTTCTTCGCGGCCTTTTCGACTTCCACGTGCACTTTGGGACTGATCGTGGCGCAGTTCACAAAGAATTTTCCGCCTGCCTTTTTGAGCAGGCTGTCGCCCTTCTTGCCAGCCAAACCATAAATCCTGCGCATCGCATTGTCGTCCGTCACGACGGTGAAGATCACGTCGGACAATTCTGTGACGCGCGCCAGCGCGGTACACGCTTCCGCGTTGAGTTCCTGCGCGAGCGTTTTTGCTGCGTCCGCACGAACATCGTAAACGGCTGCGACGGAAAACCCTACATCCTTGAGACGGCGGGCCATGTTGGCGCCCATGCGCCCAATTCCAACGAAACCAATCTTTTCGGTCATATTTTGTCCTTCGCTTTAGGGTTTAGGTTTTTGAAACTCGGGATAGAAGGGATTGTGTCGCTTCTCTTCGCCAACGGTCGTCAATGGTCCGTGGCCGGGGCAAAGAATTGTATTATCGGCAAGAGTGAAAATCCTTTTCCGATTATTGCTCAGTGCATCGGAATACGAGATGCCGCCACCACCCATCGAACCCGCAAAAATGGCGTCACCGACGATGGCAACGGGCCGTTCGAGACCCGAAACGACATACGTAATTCCGCCAACGGAATGTCCGGACGTCAGCCGGGTCTCGATCTCCAGCGCGCCCACCTGGAAACCGCGCCCTTCTTTGAATTTTTCCGCGCCCGGCGCCGATTCGAGTTGCCCCACATACGCTTTGGCGCCGGTTTCCGCAATCAAGCGCTGCAAGTCCGCGATGTGGTCGGAATGCGTGTGCGTCAGGAGAATCAGCTTGATCGCCAGCTTGTTTGTTTGCGCAAAATCCAGGAGCGGTTTGCACGTGGCGCCCGTATCAAACACCACCGCCTCGCGTGACTTCGGGTCCCACAACAGGTAGGCGTTGACGGTCATGTCCTCGTAGGGCGTGTTGAATTGCCGAAGGCCTTCGATGTCCTGCGCGAGCGGATACCACTTTTTGTTCGCGCTGTCGACGAGGGCCTGTTCGCCAACGTTCAATGCGCCGGCGAGCTTGCGCAGTGCTCCCTCGTTGACAGCGCCAGAAGTGACCTTCGCGACGTCTGCTGGGGAGATACCGGCGCGCGCAGCCAGTTGCTCGTCGTCCGTCAGCTTCAATCCGCGGCGCGCCTTCCCGATAATATCGGTGAAATTGTCTTCCAAAGGGATTGTCGCCATCGACCCGCAAAATAGAATTTCACTCCAGCGAAGGGAACAAAAAAATGCACCCCGTTTGACAATAAAGAGTGTCTATCCTATGCAATCAGCCACAATGTGGCGCGAGTGAACGACGCAGTGAAGAAAACAGTCCGCCCGGAAATCCCGCGAAAAACGGTCTATCGTCTTTCGGTTTACCTCAGGTGCCTGCAGCGACTCAAAGGCAATGCGATTCGGACTGTTTCAAGTGAGGCGCTCGCCAAGGCCGCGGGCGTGAAGCCGACTCAACTTCGCAAGGACCTCACCTATTTCGGCCAGTTCGGCACGCGCGGGCTTGGATACGATGTCGAAGAACTGGCAACGATGATTTCCGACCTCCTCGGAACGAACAGTTTGCAACCGGTGATCCTGGTTGGCGTCGGCAATCTGGGCAGCGCGTTGTTGTCTTATCGCGGCTTTGAAAAGGAAGGCTTTGAGATCATCGCCGCATTCGATCTCGTCCCAAAAGACAAACGCAATCGACCCAGGCCCGTGTTTTCGATGGAGAAGCTCCCGGGATTTGTTCAGGAACGCGCCGTCCGCATGGCGATTCTCACTGTCCCCGCGATCGTCGCGCAGGAAGTAACCAATCAATTGGTCGAGGCGGGCATCACCGGAATTCTCAACTTCGCCCCACTTGTTTTGCAAGTGCCCGAGGAAGTCGTCGTCAACAACGTCAATCTTGCCATCGAACTCGAGAACCTCAGCTATTTTATACAGAGCTGACACGCGCCCGTCGCAATTCTCTTTCACGCAGCCACGCAAAAATCACCGGTGTTACAATCAGAATGTGAACCAGGCTGCTCACCATTCCGCCAATTACCGGCGTAGCGAGCGGCTTCATGACTTCCGCGCCGGTGCGCGTGCTCCACATAATCGGCAAAAGACTCGCCACGATCGTCGCCACTGTCATCACCTTCGGCCGCAACCGCAGCCGTGCTCCATCCTTGATCGCCTGAATTAAGTCATCGGAGTTGAATGCCGCGCCGCGCTCTTCGCGTTTCTTCTTCAGCATTTCTTCGAGATAAACCACCATCACCACACCGGTTTGGATTGCAGTGCCAAACAGCGCGATATAGCCAACCCACACTGCCACACTGAAGTCGTATCCGAGCAGGTATTGCAGAAACACACCGCCGCTGAGGGCAAAAGGCACAGCGAGAATGACGTGCGCCGCTTCTTTCGCTGAGCGATAGACCACGTAGAGCAGGAGAAAAATTATCGCGAGCACGGCCGGTACGATCACTGACAACGTGCGCTGCGCCCGGATCTGGTTCTCATATTGTCCACTCCATTCGATTGTCATCCCCGGCGCCAGCGGGACTTCTCGCGAAATCCGCTCACGCGCTTCTTTCACGAACCCGCCGAGATCACGGTCCTGCACGTTCGCCTGCACGAATACGCGCAGCCGGCCGTTTTCGCTCGCGATTTCGCTCGGGCCTGTGTTGCGACGAATCTTCGCCAGTTGGCCCAGCGGAATGTGCTTGCCCGACGGCGTCGCCACTAGAATTTCGCCCAACCGCTCAATGTCGTCACGTTCATCCCGTTCGACACGCACCTGAATGGGGAATCGCTGCCGGCCTTCGATCGTGGTCGTCAGGTTTTTCCCGCCGATGCCCGCTTCGACAACATCCAGAACGTTTTGCGCGCGCAGGCCATAACGCGCCATCGCCACGCGATCGACTTCAACTTCGAGATACGGCTTTCCCTGGACACGCGAGGGAGCCACGCCTACGGCACCGGGAATCTGTCGCACAATCCGCTCTACTTCGTACGCCTTCTGCTGAAGAGCATCGAGATTGTCGCCGAGAATTTTGATGCCCACCTGCGCGCGAATGCCCGTGCTCAACATCAGAATTCGGTTTTCGATCGGTTGCAGAAAGCTCGGCACGTACCCGGGAATTTGCGTCACCTTGCTCGTCAGTTCTTCAACAAGCATTTGTCGCGTCATTCCGGCGCGCCATTGCGACTCCGGCTTGAGCATGATCGTCGTCTCAATCATCTCCACTGGCGCGGGATCAGTTGCCGTTTCGGCGCGGCCAAGTTTTCCCGCCACCGATTCAACTTCAGGCAGTTGCTTAATCACCTGGTCCTGCCATGCCATGATTCGTTTCACCTCGGTCAACGAGGTGCTCGGCAGCAGCACCGGCATGAACAACAAACTCCCCTCATTTAGCGTCGGCATGAACTCGCTCCCCATCCCGCGTGTCATCCGCGCGAGTGTGTTCCATTGGCGTTGCTCGAAAGTGCGCACCACAGCGCGCGGCAGTCCAAAGGCCAAAATCAGTGCAACGGCCAGCAGCATCGCCGCGCCGCCAAGCACGACGCGCCGGTGGCGCAGTGCCCAATTCAAAACGGGATCATAAATGCCGAGCAGCCCCCGCATCACCCAGTTGCGGTCCTCGGAATGAAAGGGCCCGCGCACCAGCCACGCGCACAGCGCGGGCACGATAGTCACGGCGAGCAGCGTTGAACCGATCATTGCGAATGTCTTCGTGAAGGCCAGGGGGTGAAACAGCTTTCCTTCCTGTCCTCGCAACGCGAACACCGGCACGAATGCGAGAATGATAATCACCATCGCAAAGAAAATCGGCCGCCCGACCTGGTGCGCCGCTTCCAGCGTCATCTGCCAGGTCTCAAAAGGCGTCAGCCGGCCCCCCTTTTTCGCCTCCGCTCGCTCGCAATGACGAATCACGTTTTCAGTCATGACGATGCCCGCGTCGACCAGCACTCCGATCGCAATCGCAATTCCCGCCAGCGACATGATATTCGAGGTGATCCCGAACTGTCTCATCAGAATGAATGATACAAGGATGGAAACCGGCAGCGGAAATGTGACAATGAGGATACTGCGAAAGTGAAACAGAAAAATAATGTGCGCGAGCGTCACGAGAATTACTTCTTCGGTCAGGGCGTGCTTCAACGTATTGATCGTCCGTTCGATCAATCCGCTGCGGTCGTAAAATGAACGGATGCTCACTCCCGGCGGCAAACTCGGCGAAATTTGTGCAATCTTATCTTTCACCGCGCGAATCACCGCCAACCCGTTCTCGCCGGTGCGCATCACCACGATGCCGCCCACCGCCTCTCGCCCGTTTACATCCAGCGTGCCGCGGCGGAAATCGCCACCGATCTGGATCGTCGCCACGTCGCGCAAATAAACCGGCGTGCCGCTCCGTTCCATGAGCACGATTTTTTCGAGATCGCCCACGGATTCGATCAGCCCAATGCCGCGCACCACGAACTCCATCCCATTTTCCTCGATCACTTTTCCGCCTACGTTCAGATTGCTCTGGTTCACTGCTTCCATGACCATTTGAAGAGACACATCCGCGGCGCGCATCTTCGTTGAGGAAACTTCGATCTGATACTGCCGCACGAAGCCGCCGATACTCGCGACTTCTGCCACGCCTTGCACCGCATTGAGTTGATAGCGGATGAACCAATCCTGAATCGCGCGGAGTTGTCCGAGGTCGTAGCCGCCTTGAGGTGCCTTCGCGGGATCAACCTCCAGGTAATATTGATAAACCCAACCCAAACCGGTCGCATCAGGGCCGAGCTTCGGCGTCACACCCGCAGGCAAAATGTCTCCAAGATAATTGAGCCGCTCCAGCACGCGCGAACGAGCGAAGTAGTTATCGATACGGTCCTCGAACACGACCGTGATCAGCGAAAAGCCGAACATCGAATTCGCGCGCACCGCCTTCACGCCCGCCAGGCCCTGCAGGTTCACGGAAAGCGGATATGTCACCTGATCCTCAACTTCCTGGGGACTGCGTCCTGCCCAATCCGCAAACACGATCACCTGGTTCTCACTCAAGTCCGGAATCGCATCGACCGGCGTCGTGTAAACGGCGTACACGCCGAGCCCCACCAGGAACAGCACGCCGCAAGCAACCAGGAAACGATTGCGCAATGACCACTCGATGATGCGATGAATCATACGCGCTATTTTACTTCATTGCCGCAGTCGATCATCTCCGAGCCGAAGAACGGATTCCGCAACGGCGCATTCGTCTGCACCCACATCGAACTTTTCGGCGCGCCCGGGAACGCCTGGTCGGTCATCGGGCAGCGGAACACTTTGATATTCGCAAATGCCGGCTGCCGGCGAACCGATCGCGCCAATTGCGCCACCGCATCAGCGAATGGCTGGAACTTCCGCCGCGCATCCTTCAAATCTTTCGCAGGCTGCAACTTCGCGGCAGCGGAAATCTTCGCAACGGCCTCCTTCCACTCAGCCGAATCCGCGAATGCCGCCGCGAAATGCTCGACCGCCGGCGTCACACTGCCGGTAAGTTCGTTGAAGCGCTCTACATTGTCCGACGCCAGCGCGGCCGCGAGGTTGCTTTCCGCTGCGACCACCTCGCTCACAGCCTTCTGCTGGTGCTCCGTGAACTCTGGCCCGCTCACCGGCGCTCCGGCCCCGCTCTGGTTCAATTGAGCCTGCGCATCGATCAGCATGTTCCCCGAAGTGACGACCCGCTCGCCTTCATTTGCTCCCTCCAAAACTTCCCAGTAATCATCGCCTGCTCGGCCCAGCTTCACCGGTCGCTGCTCGTAAAAGCCTTGTTCTTTCTCGACATAGACCACGGGTTTCCGCCCCGGCGACAGCACCGCGGAGCGCGGCACCGCGAGGACATCCGGTATTTCCACCTTCACCACGGCTTCCCCGTAGGTCTTGTGGAGCAACTCCCGTCGAGGCTTCCCGTCGACTGTCATCAAAGGATTTTGCAACTCCACCCGCGCCTTCGCACTGCGCGTCATCTCATTGAGATTGGGATCAATGAAAGAGATCGGCGCGCGGTACACATTGCCCGGCACCGATGGCGTGCTGATGTCCACCATTTGTCCCGGCTTCAACCACGGCAAGTCGCGCTCGTAGGCGTCGAACTGAAACCACATCGTCGAGAAATCCGCGATCTCGAACAGCTTCTCCCCTTCTTTGACGTATTGGCCTTCGTATGCAAGCCGCTGCACCGCCGTGCCCGACATCGACGCGAGAATCTGCGTGTGAATGTTGGTCCCCGACGCCCTGGTCGACTCTTTAATCTGGGCGTCGCTAAGACCCAGACGCCGCAACCGCTGCTCCGCGACCGCAATCAGCCGCTCATTTTCAACTCGCAAAGCAGTGTTTGTTTGCGCGGACACCAGCAGCGCGTACTCCTGCTGCGCCGATAGCAGCGTCGGACTGTAAAAAGTCGCCAGTGGTTGTCCCTGCACAACTTCAGCCCCGGTGTAATTGATGAACAGTTTATCGATGCGCCCGTCGATGTAAGCCGAAACGAACCGGTGCCTTGTCGCATCGTCGTCGATTACTCCAGCCATTCGCAACGTGCGCGTCAGTTTGCGCCGCTGCACTGACTCAGTCTGCACGTTAATCACATTGATAACATTCGAGCTGAGCATGATCGTGCCCTGGTTTGTGCCTGAACTCTGGATGCTGCCGATCGGCGCCAGTTCCATTCCGCAGATCGGACATTTCCCCGGCTTGTTGGACCGTACCTGCGGATGCATCGAGCACGAATAGATTTTGCCGGTGCCTGCGTCGACTTTGCCGGCTGCCGCATGCTGATGGCGCGCGGCGAACCAGCCGCCGGCAGCCGCAAGCACCGCGACAACCACCAGAACAATAAAAAAATTTCCTTTCATGAATTATTTCCTTTCTCCCGTTGCACCCTCAGTTCCCGCCATCGCCTCCAACTCCGCCACCGCCTTCAAATAGTCGGTTAGATGCTGCTGCTGCATCGCCTCGACCTCCTGCAAAGCGCGCTGCGCCGTAATCAGTTCGAGAAATGTCGCCTTGTCGCCGTTGTAACCGATGCGCGTCGCTTCGACCGATTGCCGCGCCAGCGGCACAACGCTGTCGCGAAACAAAGTGTAATGATGATGCAGCGTCTCGATGCGCTTCATATGCTCGCGCACCAGCCCGCGCGTCTCTGCTTCGAGCGCCGCCAATTCGTACTCCGCGCTTTCGCGGTTCTTCTTCGCTTCCTCAAGGCCCGCCCGGTACTTGCGGCGATTGAACCACGGAAAGCTGAAGAAAATTCCCGTGTCATATTCCTGGATTCGGGCGCCACCGCCGTTGAACTGTCGCGCTTCCACGCGCAGTTCCGGGTCCGGAATCCACGCCCGTTTCGCCACGTCCTGCCGGGCACTCGCGGCCGCAATCTTCTGGATTGTCACCCGCAATTCCGGCCGATGCACCAGCGCGTGGCCCTCAATCGCCTGCGCGTCATAATTGAACGGCGGAATCGCCACGATCTCCGTGTGTCCCAGCGGCGCATCCGGCTTCCGGTTCATCAATACATTCAACCGGTACTGCGCCTCGGCCAGTTGCCGATCGAGATCGCGCCGCGCCTCCTGGTTCCTCAGCAACTCCGTTTGCGCCATCAACACATCGGATTGCATGCGCGTCCCCGCCTCATACTTCACGCGCGTGATCTCCGAGAATTGCTTCAGCAGTTCAGCATTCTTTTCATTCAACTCGATCTGCTTCTGCCCGTTCAACAAATTGTAAAAAGCCACGCGCGCTTCCCGCACCAACTCAAGACGCCTGCGGTCCACCTGGGCAAATGCCGCCGCCGCTTCGGCGCCGGCCGCCTTTGCGCGCCGCCGGTTTTTGCCGCTCAACGGGAGTTCCTGCGAAATCGTCCATTCGTTGTCCGTGAACGTGAAGAATCGCGTCGTCCCGGAACGTTCCACGTCCACGCCCATCCGCGGATCGGCCCACGCCCCTTCCTGCGACACACGCAATTCCATCGCCTGCCAATTCGCTCGCGCCGCCTTGAGATTCGGGTTGTTCGCAATCACCTCCGCCAGCACCGATTCCAGCGTCAGCGAATTCGTCGGTAGGGACGCGACGTCGCTCGCGTCCGTTTTGGCCTCCGCATTTGGCAGGGACGCCGCTCCGTCGGCGTCCGCTTCTATCCCGCTAACGCAACTCACTATGATTAACGCCGCATAAATTTTCTGTTTCATAACTCTCGTTCATTGCCACTTCGCAACACACCACGGCAGAACTCTTCCGCGTGGGATAACTACCTGGATGGGACGCGCACCCCTTCAAGGCACACGTCGAGCGTGAAACAGAAAATCAGATCAGATAACTGCAGTTCCGTTCGTAGATCGGAACCGCAGCTTGACTCAGAAGTAATTCCTCAGAAAACGCACAGCATTGAGCGATCTGTGCTGACAAAGGCGTGGCCAACACCGCAACAACAATCAACGCGGGCGCCTCCACTCGTTGCTCGTTCGACTGCGAAGATGCCGGCGCCGAAAGGGGCGTTGGGAGGACGGGCGTTGCGCAACAATCAAGCTTCGCACAGGAACAACAGGCACACGTCCGCACATCGCCGCTCGCGTGACCGATCGACGCAAACTGCCCGACGGCCAGCACCAGCCCTAACATGATGCTCCAGAGTGCCTTCACAATCTTACTATCGGTTTGACGGATCACTTCTGCAATCTATTTAGATGAATAGCATCCCCAGGGGAATACCTTGTGCAAACACAGTTCAGGCAGGCCGGGTCCCCGAGAATTGTCCGCTTTTTTGTACGCAAAATTGAGCAATCATCAAGATTTGCGCACAAACTCACATACTTTTTTCAGACACGTCCAGTTTTTGGTTGCACAATTGCGGATCCTGATTACATAAGATCATCCATAGTTCACCTGTTGGACCTATGCCTACATATCAGTATCAGTGCACTAAATGCGGTCGTGAATTTGAGAAGCTTCAGGCCATCACGGAAAAATCGCTGACCGTCTGTCCGAAGGAGCTTTGCGGGATGAAAAAGTGGGGCAAAGGTCGGGTGAAGAGACTGATCAGTGCGGGTGGTGGGCTCATTTTCAAAGGAACCGGTTTCTACATCACCGATTACCGCAGCGAAAAATACAAGGAAGCGGCCAGGAAAGACACCGGCACAACCGCACCTGCGACCGGTGACTCGAAAGGCGGTGATGCGAAACCGGCGGCTCCCAAGAGCGAAGCCAAAGCATCAAAAACCGAAACAAAGGCGTCCAAAGCTTCAAGTTGAACCAACGAGTGGAATTATGAATGTTCGCCTGGCACTCCTCGCTTTATTGAGCGTGGGCGGCATTCATGCACAGGTCCCTGACCCGCTTAAGCAGCCGGTGACGATCATCAGTCGATCGGGGCAATTCGCCGTTCACGGACTTCCGTTAAATAAACCAACCATAAATCTTGCGGCCCCTTCAGATGTTACTTACGCGCGCCTTGACCCGGGTTTGCTGAGTTTCGCCGCCGAGAACATCAAGCAAGCGCTCCTGTCGACGCTGGGTTTGTTGGATCGCTGGCAGGGAAAGATCTCCATCGCGCTGTACCCGGTTACGAAGGACAACGAAGAGGTTGTGATCGCCGCGGTCCGTTACGCCGACGGCTGGCAATATCAGTTGCGCGTGCCCGAGCAGATTGACAAATGGCGGCTCACGAAGGTGCTTGTGGAAGCGCTCCTGCTGGAAATTGCTCACCGCGACGCCGACGACCGCCGCCTCGAACTGCCGCCATGGCTCGTTCCCGGAATGGCCGCCCATCTCATCGCGACCGCGCCCGCTCCGCTGGTCGTGGAATCCGAGACGTTGACGACCCGCAAGCAACGCATGGACAACGGCCTGAAGGAGACGCGCCAGACACTGCGCAAATCCGGCGGGTTGACGCTCGATCAACTCAATTGGCCGGACGGTCGGACGGACATCACGCGATATGAAGCGTCGGCCCATCTCTTCGTCCATGAATTGCTGCGCAAGGACGGCGGGATGTTCCTCAGATCGATGCTTTCGACGCTGCGCGATCATCTCAACTGGCAGACCGCGTTTCTGCGCGCATTCCACTTTCGCTCCCTGCGCGAGGTGGACAAGTGGTGGACCCTCAACCTCGTGCAGTTCGCAGGACGCGAGACGCTCTCGACGTGGTCGCCCGCGGAAGTGCGCGCGCACCTCGATGAGATTCTCGCGACGCCCGTCCAGGTGCGGCATGATCCCAATCAACTTCCTATGACGATCGAGGCGCCCCTCCAGCAAATTCTCGAAGAATGGGATTTCAGCCGGCAGGGGCCGATCCTGCGCCAGAAACTCAATCGGCTCGAAGCGCTTCGCTATCGCGCTTCCGGTCTCGCGGCGGAACTGGTGCGGGATTATCACCGCGCATTGGTCGAGTACATAGATCGGCGAACGAGGGTGCGCAACGACAAGTCGCGCACAGCGACGCTGGCGACGGCCGACGCCATCATTCGTTTGAACGAACTCGATTTGAAGCGAGAGGCAATGGTGATCGCGCCGCCGGGCACACCGGTGCTATCCGGCCCGACAAAACAGTAGGTCATTCTCGCTCCAACGCCCGCATCAGGAGACTGGAGAATTCGCGAAACTCGCTTTCGATTCCGCGCGCGCGGCAATACTTCTTGAGGAAGCGTGCGCCGCTCCAACGCAGCAAGACCGGGTATGCGCGCAACGATCTCGCAAGCACTGCGAGATCGCGAACTGCGCGGTCCGTTGAGATGTTGCGCAGATACCGGACGCCATCCAGGTCGATGAGCCATGGTGTCAGCTCGTTATCGAGAAGAATGTTCGTGCCTTTCAGGTCGCGATGCGAAAAGCCGGCCCGATGCAGCCCCGCGATCAGATCGGCGATGTTGTAAACAACCCGGCGCGAAGGAATGGCGTTCCGATGGAAGTAGCGGATGACAGAGATGGCGCCACGCACCACTTCGGTTACCAGATACGCTTTCATCGGCCAGCGGAGGCGACGCCATTCTCCCATGGCGACCACACGCGGTGTACGGATTCCTGCGCGCTCCAATTGCAGGCCGTGGTCGAAAGCACGACGCGCGCGCGACGATCGGAACAGATCGCGGAGACGGTGAATTGGGCGCCCGTAGTTCAAACGCCGAACGACGAAAGCTCGCTCGTCGCCAACAGTCGCGGGGACGCGCGCGATCGTCGCGAGAGAGTGGTCCTTGTAAATGAGTTTTGGATCGCGCAGAAAGGCATCAGGCTCGTGCACAATGCGCTCGATCGTGTTTTTGAAGTACGGCTCGCGCACCCGCCAGCAAACTCGGTCCACCTTGATGGCACGCCATTGCGCACCGGAATCGTCGAGGGATACCGGCGGTTCCGGTTCGCGGACCTGCGCCATGTCCGGAGGTTATCAGGGCCGCCGATGCCGTAACAGACGCTTTCCAAGGCGGGTGCCGACGCCTATCGTGGTTTCAATGTCGCTCAAAGGTTTTCGCGATCGCCTGCTGCAGGCGCGCCATGGTCGGGATGCGCTCAAGCGATTACGCGCGCTGGAGGCGCAATTGCCCGCGCCGCAAACACGGCTGGCAATTCCCTTTCTCTTCCGTGGGCACGGGCTCTACCGGAACATCCGGCCGATGCAATCGCAGTTCGAGATCGGAGAGCTTTATCAAACGGTGCTAAGGCGCCGACCGAAAGTGGCTGTTGAAATTGGCACGTGCCATGGCGGGACGTTGTACCTGTGGTGCCAGGCGGCGGCCCCGCGGGCGACGATTATCAGCATCGATCTGCCCGAAGGCGAATTTGGTGGCGGGTATCCGGCCTGCCGCGCGGAGTTCTATCAGGCGTTCGCGAACCCGGGCCAGGAGATTCATCTGGTGCGGGCGGATTCGCACTCGCCAAAAACGGCAGCACAGGTGCAACAACTTCTTGGCGGGCGCGAGATCGATTTTCTCTTCATCGACGGCGATCACACGTATGCCGGTGTGAAGCAGGATTTTGAGCTCTACCGGCCGCTGGTCGCGAAGAACGGTTTGATTGCGTTGCACGACATCGCGCCGCGCGCGGATGAGCCGCGCATCGAAGTCTGGAAATTCTGGCAGGAACTCAAGCAGCGGCAGCCAGGCGTGATCGAATGGCTGGATGACAGCGCGAATGGGCGACGGATTGGCATTGGTCTGATTTCGGCCGTGGCGTGAATATGCGCGTGCTCTGCCTCACCTTTGGTGATGCGACGACTGCGAGTACTTTTTATCGAATTCACCAGTACAAAGTTCCACTGGCGGAGCGCGGGATTGATCTGGAAATTGTTCGCGCGCGCGAATTCGAGAAATGGGAAACGGT
>Ga0193697_1000376_pt1 | contig 16490 bp, 28 predicted proteins | sample L3m2metaG_FD_145073 | JGI IMG/M metagenome (GOLD analysis project Ga0193697, IMG submission 145073) | Soil microbial communities from a riparian zone of the East river system, Colorado, United States - L3m2 | ecosystem: Environmental > Terrestrial > Soil > Riparian zone | place: USA: East River... | reverse complement strand
AGCTCGAGCTCCTCGATCAGGATGTCGTCCATCCCGCCCGCGGAGGCGCCGGCCCCGTCGCCCATGCCGTCCGCACCGGCGACGAGCGCGGCGCCCTGGTCGCGCAGGGCCTCCACGCGGTCGGCGTCGGTGAAGATCGCCAGGTACTTGATCAGGATCTCGGCGGCCTCACGCAGCGCGGCCTGCGGGTCGAGCGACCCGTCGGTCTCGATGTCCATCGTGAGCTTGTCGTAGTCGGTCTTCTGGCCGACGCGGGCGGCGTCCACGGAGTACGCCACGCGCTTGACCGGCGAGAAGATCGAGTCGATCGGGATCACGCCGATCGGCTGGTCCGGCGTCTTGTTGTCCTCCGCCGGGGAGTAGCCGCGGCCGTGCCCGATCGTGAGGTACATCTCGAGCTTGGTCTTCTTCTCGAGCGTCGCGATCGGCGCGTCCGGGTTCAGGATCTCGACGCCCGCGGGCAGGTCGATGTCCTTGGCCTTGACCTCGCCGGGGCCGGTGGCGACCAGCGGCGCCTCGACCTCGTCGGCGTCGGTGTGCATGCGCACGACCAGGTCCTTCAAGTTGAGGACGATGTCGGTGACGTCCTCCTTGACCCCCGGAACGCTCGAGAACTCGTGCGAGACGCCCTCGATGCGGACGCTGGTAACGGCGGCGCCGCCCAGCGAGGAGAGCAGGACGCGACGGAGACTGTTGCCGAAGGTGTAGCCGAAGCCCTTGTCGAGGGGCTCGATCGTGAAGGTGCCGTGGCGGTCGTCCGCCTTCTCTGCGGTGATGCGAGGGACCTGAAAGTCAGTGGTCATGAGTTCCTTGCCTATGGATGTTCAGAATCGGTCCGGACTACTTGGAGTACAGCTCGACGATCAGCTGCTCCTGTACCGGCGCCGAGATCTCCGCGCGCTCGGGATAGCGCAGGACCTTGGCGGTAAGCGAGTCGTGGTCGGCCTGCAGCCAGGCCGGCACGGTTGAGACGAGCTCGGTTGCCTTGCGAATCGTGTCGGTGGCCGCCGAGCCGGACTTGATCGAGATCACGTCCTCGGGACGCACTTGGTAGGAGGGGACGTCGACGCGGCGCCCGTTGACCAGCCAGTGCCCGTGGCGAATCAGCTGGCGCGCCTGGCGCCGCGAGGCGGCGAAGCCGAGGCGAACCAGGACGTTGTCGAAGCGCGACTCGAGCAGCCGCAGCAGGTTCTCGCCGGTCACGCCGTCCTGGCGCGACGCCTTGTCGTAGTAGGCGCGGAACTGGTTCTCGAGCACCTGGTAGTAGCGGCGCGTCTTCTGCTTCTCGCGCAGCTGCACGCGGTACTCGGACTGGCGCATGCGACCGCGGCCGTGCTCGCCGGGCGGGTAGGAGCGCCGCTCGACCCCGCACTTGTCGGTGAAGCAGCGCTCGCCCTTGAGGAAGAGCTTCTGGCCCTCGCGGCGGCACTGCTTGCACTGGGCGCCGGTGTCGCGGGCCATCAGACGCGCCTCCGCTTCTTCGGCCGGCAGCCGTTGTGCGCCTGCGGGGAGACGTCCTTGACCGTGGTCACGTCGAGCCCGGCGGCCTGCAGCGAGCGGATCGCCGTCTCGCGGCCCGAGCCGGCGCCCTTGGCGAAGACTTCGACTTTTTCGAGGCCATGTTCCATGCCCTTTTTTGCCGCCGCGTCGGCGGTGACCTGGGCGGCGAACGGCGTCGACTTGCGCGAGCCTTTGAAGCCCGCCGAGCCGGCCGACTCCCAGGCGATCACGTTGCCCTGGGGGTCGGTGAGGGTGACGATCGTGTTGTTGAAGGAGGTCTTGATGTGGGCCTGCCCGTAGGCGATGTTCTTTTTCACCCGGCGGCGGGTGCGCCCTTTGGCTGGTTTTTTGGCTGCGGCCATCGTCTCTTCCTTAGACCTTGCGCTTGCCGGCGACGCTCATCCGGCGCGGGCCCTTGCGGCCGCGCGCGTTGGTCTTCGTCCGCTGGCCGCGGACCGGCAGGCCGCGGCGGTGGCGCAGGCCGCGGTAGGAGCCGATCTCCATCAGCCGTTTGACGTCCTGGGAGCGCTCGCGCCGCAGGTCGCCCTCGACCTCGCGCCGCTCGACCGCCTCGCGCAATTTGACGACCTCGTCCTCGGTCAGGTCCTTGACCTTCGTGTCCGGGTCGACCTTCGCCTCGGCGAGGATGTCCTGCGCGGTGGAGCGGCCGATGCCGAAGATGTAGGTGAGACCGATTTCGGCCCGCTTGTCGATCGGGATGTTGACCCCAGCGATACGCGCCATGCCGTTACCCCTGCCGCTGCTTGTGACGCGGGTTCTGGCAGATGACTAGGACCGCCCCGTTGCGGCGGATCACCTTGCACTTTTCGCACATCGGCTTTACGGAAGCTCGGACCTTCATCGCTCCGGTCTTGTCTCGACTACAGGACTCCCGCCCGCCCCATGAATCGGGCAAGCGGGCACGAACAAACGGCCCTCAGGGCCGACCGGGAAAGATAGCAGGGGACGCGCTTCGAAGAACGGTCGGTGGGGACGGGTGGGTGTGGCCTCGGGGGAATTGACCACCGCGCTTTGCGCGGTGAAAATTGGAGCGCGGCTACCGCCGCGCGTGGCCAGATTGCATATCGCCGCTTCGCGACATTCCCCCGAGGCCACACCCACCCGCCTCTCCTGCTCCGATGCGCTTGGGGAAGCTGAAAAGGGACTGGCGTCAGGCGGCGATTCGCGCGCCTACGTCGAGACGCACCGGCCGATCCGGAGCCGCCAACGCGGCGCGGGAGATCGCGATCAACGCTTCGGCATCGAGCTCGTTGCGGTGCGCGGCAACTCGAAGTCCGTCCTCGAAGCCCTTGCGCGTGCCGATCACGTCGATCATCGCGGGGCGCTTTTCAGAGAAGCTGACGATTACCCGGCCGTTTTCGATCACGTCACTGCCGCCGGAAAGACGGCAATCCCCATCTCCCAACGTGATTTGAATCGTGTCGGCTCGACTGTCGTAATCGGCTTTCATCATTTCCTCAAATCGTAGATGGTGATCAGTTCGCCGTTGTCCAAAGCGACGACCGCGCAATACGGGGTCCGCCGTATCTCCATTGCATACAAGAAGTTACCATCTGGATCCTCCCCGAGTCGATTCTCTGGAGCCACAATTTTGAGGACGTCGGCTCGGTCCAGCTTTTCCCGACGCATCCGGTTCTTCGCGTGGCGGGTGAATCGCACGCATGTCTAAGGGCTGAGCGAGCGACACTCGCCCCTCGAATACGTGTCGAGCTGGGGATGCCGATGTGCCTCCGCGGGAATGTCGCGAAGCGGCGATATGCAATCCGATCACCGCGCGGCGTCAGCCGCGCTCTATGTTCCACCGCGGCATTGCCGCGGTGGTCAATTCACGCGGAGGCACATCGGCATCCCTTGACTGACAGGTCGGGTAGCTACTCGTCCTCGTGCCAAGGGGTCAAGATCCGCGGGCCGTCGGCGGTGACGGCGACGGTGAACTCGAAGTGGGCGGCAAGGGAGTCGTCCTCGGAGTAGACCGCCCAGCCGTCGTCGCCCATACGGACCTGGGCGCCGCCGGCGTTGACCATCGGCTCGATTGCCAGCACCGTCCCCTCCTCCAGTTTGGGGCCCTTGCCGGGCTCGCCGAAGTTGGGCACCTGGGGCTCCTCGTGCATCTCGCGGCCGATCCCGTGGCCGACCAGGGTGCGGATGATCGAGAGCCCTTCGGCCTCGACGCTGCACTGGATCGCCGCCGAGACGTCGCCGAGGTGGTTGCCGGGCTGCATCTGCTCCGCCCCGGCGAAGAGCGCCGCTTTCGTCACGTCGAGCAGCTTGCGCGCCTCCGGCGCGATCGAGCCGACCGGCACGGTGATCGCCGCGTCGGCGACCCAGCCGTCCTTGGCCACGCCGACGTCGATCGAGAGCACGTCGCCGCGCACCAGCTCGTAGGGGCCGGGGATGCCATGCACGACCATCGAATTCGGCGAGGCGCAGATCGAGCCCGGGAAGCCGCGGTAGCCCTTGAAGACCGGCACGGCGCCCTGCGAGCGGATGAACCTCTCGGCCGCGGTGTCGAGCTCCTTGGTCGTCGCCCCGGCACGCGCCTTCGCCGCCAGCATCCGCAGGCAGCGGACCAGGATCTCGCCGGAGGCCGCCATCTTCTCGACCTGGTCCGAGGTCTTGCGGGTGATCATCCGGTACACGCTAGCCGCACCGCGGGGGAACTAGATCGCCTCGTCGGCTTCGAGCTTCAGCGTCGCCAGCGAGCGGCGCAACTCGTCGGCGACGGCATCGGGAGCGGCGCCGCCGTCGATGCGCCGCAGCAGGCTCTGGTGGTCGTAGAGCTCGATCAGCGGCTCGGTCTTCTCGTGATAGGTCTCGAGCCGGTGGTTGATCACCTCGGGCTCGTCATCGTCGCGAATCAAGAGCTTGCTGCCGTCGACGTCGCAGACGCCCTCCTTCTCCGGCGGGTTGAAATCGACGTGGAAGACGTGACCGTTCTCGGCGCAGGTGCGGCGGCCACCGAGCCTGCACATCACCTCCTCGTCGCTCGCGTCGATCAGCAGTACGCCGGTCAGGCCGCGGCCCAGATCGCCGAGCTTCGCCGCCAGCGCTTCGGCCTGCGGCACCGTGCGCGGGAAGCCGTCGAGGATGAAGCCGTCGGCCGCCTCGGCCGAGTCGATCCGCTCGGCGATCGCGCCGACGATCACCTCGTCGGGCACCAGGTCGCCGCGGTCCATGTACTCCTTCGCCGCCTTGCCCAGCGCCGTCTCGTCGCGCACCGCCGCGCGGAGGATGTCCCCGGTCGCGTAGTAGGGCAGCTTCAGGTCTTCCTGCAGCCGCTCCCCCTGCGTGCCCTTGCCGCTGCCGGGCGGGCCAAGAAGTACGAGGTTGAGCTCTATTTCAGGAACCCCTCGTAGTTCCGCATCATCAATTGAGCCTCCAGCTGCTTGACGGTGTCAAGAGCGACGCCGATGACGATGAGAATCGAGGTGCCGCCGAAGAAGAAGTTGGCCGACGTCTGGTTGATCAGGATCGTCGGCAGCGCCGCCACGGCGCCGAGGTAGAGGGCGCCGGGGAAGGTGAGGCGGGAGAGGATGCGGTCGAGGTACTCGGCGGTCGGCCGGCCGGGCCGCACGCCGGGTATGAAGCCGCCGTATTTCTTCAGGTTGTCCGCCTGGTCGACCGGGTTGAAGGTGACCGCAGTGTAGAAGTAGGTGAAGATCACGATGAAGAACACCTCGCCGACCACGTAGGCCCAGCTGTTGGGGCCGAAGAAAGCGGCGAAGTCGAGAGCCGCAGGCGTGTTGAGGAGCTGCCCGATCGTCGGCGGGAAGGCCATGATCGAAGCGGCGAAGATGACCGGAATGACGCCGGCCATGTTGACCCGCAGCGGCAGGTAGGTCGAGCCGCCCGAGGTCATTTTCCGCCCCACCATGCGTTTCGCGTACTGGACCGGGATCCGCCGCTGGCCCTCTTGGACGAAGACGATCGCGACGATCACAGCGAGGGCAACGAAGGGCATCATCACGACGAAGACCTGGTCGGGGTTGTTCCACCAGGCGGTCAGACCGCCGGGCAGGCCAGAGACGATCGAGGCGAAGATCATCAGCGAGATGCCGTTGCCGATGCCGCGCTGGGTGATCAGCTCGCCCAGCCACATCAGCAGGGTGCAGCCGGCGGTCAGGCAGATCACGATCAGCAGGACTTTCGGCCCGGCGAGTTGGCCGATCGCGTTGCCCCCCCCGGCCTGTTCGCCGAAGGAGCGGAAGAGGAAGACGTAGCCGAACGACTGGCCGAAAGCGAGGCCGACGGTCAGGTAGCGCGTGTACTGGGTGATCTTCTGCTGGCCGACCTCGCCCTCTTTCTGCAGTTTCTCCAGCGAGGGCACGACTACGGTGAGCAGCTGCAGGATGATCGAGGCGGTGATGTAGGGCATGATCCCCAGCGCGAACAGCGAAAGGCGCGAGAGGCTGCCGCCCGAGAAGGTGTTGAGGAAGCCGAGGATGTTGCCACCCGCGAAGTTCTCCGAGAGTTCCTTGACCGCGCCGGCGTCGATGCCGGGCGCAGGGATGTAGGCGCCCAGCCGGTAGAGCAGCAGCATCGCCGCGGTGAACACGAGCTTCTTGCGGATTTCCGCGACGCTGAAAGCGTTCGCAATAGTCCTGAGCATTAGGGCTCCAGAGTGTGACAGGAACCGCCGGCAGCCTCGATCTTCTCTTTGGCGGCCGCGCTGAAGGCGTGCGCGTGGACGTCGAGCTTCTTGGAGATCTCGCCGCGGGCGAGGATCTTGACCGGATCGGAGCGCTTGGCGAGGCCCTTCTCCTTGAGCGTCTCGGGCTTCACCTCGGCCCCCGCGTCGAAGCGCTCCTCGAGGTCGCCGACGTTGACCGGCTGGGTCGAGGTGCGGAAGTTCTCGAACGGCATCGACTGCTTTTTGTGCGGCCCGCGAAGCTTTCGCATCCGCATATGAATCGGGTTCTGCCCGCCCTCATACCCGGCCTTCCGCTTACGCCCCGACCGCGCCCCGGCACCTTTGTGCCCACGCCCGGAAGTCTTCCCCAACCCGCTGCCCTCGCCCCGCCCGATCCGCTTACGCGGCCGTTTCGAGCCCGGCTTGGGCGAAAGATTATGCAGCCCGATCTCCAACGTGCGCTCGCTGGGAGCATCGTCGTTGGCTTTCGAAGCTTTCTCAGCCACCGTCGACCTCCACGAGATGCGAGACGACCTTCAACTGCCCCTGCAACTGCGGCGAATCCTTCCGCTCAGCAGTGTTGCCGATCTTCCCCAAGCCAAGCGCGTACAGCGTGGCTTTCTGCGACGGATTGGACCCGTTCGAAGACTTGACCTGCTTGACCTTGACCGCACTCATGCGGTCTCCTCAGCTTTCGGCTCCTCGGCGGGAGCCTCAACCGTCTCACCCGCGGGTGGCGCGGTAGGGGGGACCGCCTTCTCCACCCCAAGCACCTGAGCGACGGTCAACCCACGCAGCTCTGCAACCTCCTCGGGCCTACGCAACCGGACGAGCCCGTCCATCGTCGCCTTGACGAGATTGATCGGATTCTGCGTCCCGATGCTCTTCGTGAGCACGTCCCGAACGCCGCCAAGCTCCAGCACGGCGCGAACGCCGCCGCCGGCGATCACGCCGGTACCGGGACTCGCCGGCCGCAACACGACGTGCCCCGCCCCATACCGCCCGATGATCTTGTGGGTCAGCGTCTGCCCGTATTTGGGCACGCGGATGAGGCTCTTGCGCGCGTTCTCGACCGCCTTCTGGATCGCCAGCGGCACCTCACGCGCCTTGCCGTAGCCGATCCCGACGACGCCCTCTTCGTCGCCGACGGCGACCAGCGCGGTGAAGGAGAAGCGGCGGCCGCCCTTGACCACCTTGGCGACGCGGTTGATCTCGATCACGCGCTCTTGGAGATCGAGCCCGCGCGGGCTCACCGTCTCCACGTTGGTCATGTCCATGCCCTTCATCGGACCGGACAGGGTAGCTGGCTGGACGTGGCGCGGCGGCGGGCCATCAGAACTTCAGCCCCTTCTCCCTGGCGCCTTCCGCCAAGGCCTTGACGCGGCCGTGGAACTTGTAACCGCCGCGGTCGAACACGCAGGTCTCGACGCCGGCTTTCTTGGCCCGCTCGGCGAGCAGCTCGCCCGCCCGCTTGGCCTGCTCGCTCGCGGTCAGCTTGCGCAGCTCGGGCTCGGTCCAGTTGACCGCGGCCAGCGTATTGCCGGCAGCGTCGTCGACGAGCTGGGCGAAGACGCCGCGGTTGGAGCGGTAGACCGAGAGGCGCGGGCGCTCGGCGCTGCCGACGATCCGGGCGCGCACCCGGCGGCGGCGGCGCAGGCGCTGCTGGCGCTTGGTCATGACCGTCATCGCTTAGGCCCTCTTCCCGACCTTGCGCATCACGTGCTCGTCGCGGTAGCGGATGCCCTTGCCCTTGTAGGGCTCGGGCGGACGGCGCTTGCGAATGTCGGCGGCGACCTGTCCGACCAGCTGCTTGTCGATCCCGCGCACGATGATCTCGGTCTGCTGCGGAACCTCGAACTCGATCCCCTCCGGGGCCTCGATCGCGACCGGATGCGAGTAGCCGAGCGCCAGCTCGAGGTTCTTGCCCTTTAGCTGGGCGCGGTAGCCGACGCCCTGGATCTCCAGCCTCTTCTCGAAGCCCTCCGTGACGCCCTCGACCATGTTCGCGATCAGGCTCCGCGTCAGCCCGTGCAGGGCGCGGTGCTCGCCGCGGTCGGTCGGTCGGGCAACGGTCACTGAGCCGTTCTCCTGCTCGATCTTCATGTCGGCGGAAAGGCTCTGGGTCAGCTCGCCCTTCGGTCCCTTGACCGCCACCTGCCCAGGGGCGACCTCGACCGTGACGGCCTCGGGGACGGGGATCGGCTTTCTTCCGATGCGACTCATCTCAAGCTCTCACCAGACGTAGGCGACGACCTCGCCGCCGACACCCTTCTGCTTCGCTTCGTGGCCGGTCATCACGCCGACCGAGGTGCTGATGATCGCCGTGCCGGTGCCGCCGTGGACGCGCGGCACCTCCTTGTGGTCGACGTAGCGCCGCCGACCCGGCCGCGAGATCCGCTCCATCCCGAGGATCACCGGGCGGCGGTCCTCGGTGTACTTGAGGCTGATCTCGATCGCCTCGCCGACCTTCGCCGGCTTGCGGTGGAAGTCACGGATGTAGCCCTGCTCCTTGAGGATGCGGGACATCTCCTCCTTCAGCCGCGAGGCGGGGATCTGCACGTCGTCGTGGCCGGACCCGAGCGCGTTGCGGATCCGGGTCAGGTAATCGGCTATCGGGTCGTTCAGCATCGTTCGTGGGTCCTGTCCGCTACCAGCTCGACTTGGTCATGCCGGGGATGTACCCCTCGTGGGCAGCCTCGCGCAGGCAGATGCGGCAGAGGCCGAACTTGCGGAAGTAGCCGCGCGGGCGCCCGCAACGGCGGCAGCGATGGTACTCGCGCGACTTGAACTTGGCCTTGCGGCCCTGCTTCACCTTCATCGAAGTCTTAGCCATCCTCTGAAGTCTCCTCGCCGGCCGAATCCTCGGCCTCCTCGGTCTCCCCCTCGGCGGACTCGCCATCCTCGCCGGGCTCCGGCTCGGGCTTGGCGTACGCCTCGGGGTTCTCCTCTTTCAGCTGCTCGAGCGCGGCCTGCTCGGCCTCGGCCCGCAGGCGGGCCTCCTCCTTGCGCTTCTCCTCCTCCGCCGCGGCCTCGGCCTCAGCGTCACGGCTGCCGGGCCGACCCTCTTTGGCGAACGGCATGCCCAGGCCGAGCAGCAGCTCGAAGGCCTCCTCGTCGGTCTGGGCGGAGGTCGCGATCGTCACGTCAAGGCCACGCACCTCGTCGATCGAGTCGTAGTCGATTTCCGGGAAGATCAGCTGCTCCTTGACGCCCATCGAGTAGTTGCCGCGGCCGTCGAAGGAGCGCGGGTTGAGGCCGCGGAAGTCGCGGATGCGCGGCACCGCAATCGAGGTCAGGCGGTCGAAGAACTCCCACATGCGGGCGCGGCGCAGCGTCACGGAGAGGCCGACCGGCATCCCCTCGCGCACCTTGAAGGAAGCGATCGACTTGCGGGCCCGGCGCACGCTCGGCTGCTGGCCGGCGATCGTCGCCAGTTGCTCCTGCGCGGCCTCGAGCATTTTCGCGTTCTGCTTGGCCTCGCCGGTGCCCATGTTGAGCACGATCTTCTGCAGGCGCGGGATCTGCATCGCGCTCGCATAGCCGAACTTCTTGGTCAGCGCGGGCGCGACCTCCTGCTCGTAGCGCTCGCGCAGGCGCGGCGGCGGCGCGGCCTGGGACTGGGGGGTCGTTGCGGCCTCCATCAGAGCGACACCCCGCTTCGCTTCGCGAACCGCTCGCGCTTGCCGCCTTTGTCGCGGCGCACGCCGATCCGCGTCGGCTTGTCGTCTTTGGGGTCGAGCAGCATCACGTTGGAGACGTGGATCGGCCCCTCCTTGTCGACGATGCCGCCCATCTGCTGGCTGGCTTTCTGGACGTCCTGGACCGGGCGCGCTTTTTCGTGCCGCTTGATCATGTTCAGGCCCTCGACGTAGACGCGGTCCTTCTGCGGCTCGGTGCGGATCACCCGGCCGGTCTTGCCCGAGTCCTTGCCGCCGATCACCTTGACCATGTCGTCGGTCCTGATCTTCATCGCCTTGGGCATCGCTAGAGCACCTCCGGGGCGAGCGAGACGATTTTCATGAAGTTGCGCTCGCGCAGCTCGCGGGCGACCGGCCCGAAGATGCGGGTGCCGCGCGGGTTGTTGCTGGCCGGGTCGATCAGCACGGCGGCGTTTTCGTCGAAGGAGATGTAGGTGCCGTCCGAGCGGCCGAGCTGCTTCTTTGTTCGCACGACGACGGCCTGGACGACCTCGCCCTTGCGCACGCCGCCCTGCGGGCTGGCCTGTTTGACGGTCGCCGTGATCACGTCGCCGACGCCGGCATAGCGACGGTGCGAGCCACCCTTGACCCGGATGCAGAGGATCTCCCGCGCACCCGAGTTGTCGGCGACCTTCAGTCTGGACTCCTGCTGGATCATCGCTCTACTTGGCCTTCTCCAAGATCTCGACCAGGCGCCAGCGCTTGGTCTTCGACATCGGCCGGGTCTCGACCACCCGCACCGTGTCGCCCTCCCCCGCCTCGTTGCGCTCGTCGTGCGCGTGCAACGTCCGCGACCGCCGCACGACCTTCTCGTAAGTCGGGTGCCGCCGAGCCGTATCGATCCGAACCGTGATCGTTTTCTGCCCCTTGTCGGACACGACGATCCCCTGCCGAACCTTCGCCGCATTGGCGTCCTTCTCCGCCACAGGCGTCCCGGTCCCGGGCGTTTTCTTAGCCTTGGCCCCAGCCCGCTCTTTCCGCCGTTCGGCAGCGTGCCGCTTCCGCTCGGCAAGCCGCTCAGCTTTGCGCTCCTCAGCAGTCTGCTGAGGCTTGGCCTCATGCGGTCGGCGCGACCGCTCGAGCCGACGCTTCTCCTTCCAAGGAAGCTCGTCCTCCGGATTCGGCTCAGTCTCGGGTGCAGCCTCCTCTGCGGGGGCCTCTGCCTCCGGGGTCTCCTCAACCGTCTCGTCGACTGCGTCTTTTTTAGTCTCGTCCTCAGCCATCATTTCCTCAGCTCTCTATCCACATCGATCCCGCGCGCCTTCGCAACCGTCAAGAGCCGCGCAATATCCCGCTTCGCCTGCCCCAGCCGCGCCGTGTTCTCCAGCTCGCCCGTCGCGTGCTTGAAGCGCAGGTTGAACGACTCCTGCTTGGCGTCGATCAATTTCGCCACCAGCTCGTCGTCTTTCACGCCTCGGCCCCCTCTCGCATGACGAATTTCGTCCGCACCGGAAGCTTGTGCCCCGCCAGGCGCAGCGCCTCGCGGGCGAGCTCCTCGGGGACGCCGGCCAGCTCGAACATCACCTTGCCGGGCTTGACCACGGCGACCCAGCCCTCCGGGTTGCCCTTGCCCGAGCCCATCCGCGTCTCGGCGGGCTTCTTGGTGTAGGGCTTGTCGGGGAAGATGTTGATCCAGACCTTGCCACCGCGTTTGATCTTGCGGGTCATCGCGATACGGGCGGCCTCGATCTGGCGGTTGGTGATCCAACCGCGGTCGAGCGCCTTTAGCCCGTACTCGCCGAAAGCGACGTGGCTGCCGCCCTTGGTGTTGCCGCGCATCCGGCCGCGCATCTGTTTGCGGTGCTTGACCCGCTTCGGCATCAGCATCAGCGGCCACCCCCTCCACGGCCGCCGCGGCCACGGTCGCCGCCGGGGCGCTGGCCGCCGCGCTGGCCGCCCTGCGGCTCGCCGTCCTCGGGGACCTGGTCGGAGCGGAAGCCTTCGGGCATCACTTCGCCCTTGTTGATCCAGCATTTGACGCCGATCCGGCCCGCCGTCGTGCGCGCCTCGTAGAAGCCGTAGTCGATGTTGGCGCGCAGCGTGTGCAGCGGCACCCGCCCGTCGGCGTAGCTTTCGGTCCGCGCCATCTCCGAACCGCCGAGGCGGCCGGAGACCTGCAGCTTCACGCCCTTGGCGCCCGAGCGCATCGCCGAGGTCAGGGCGCGTTTCATCGCCCGCCGGAAGGCCACCCGGTTCTGCAGCTGCTCGGCGATCGACTGGGCGACCAGTTTGGCGTCGAGCTCGGGGCGCTTCACCTCGCGGATGTTCACCTTGACCGGCTTGCCGGTCAGCTTGTGCAGCTCCTTGCGCAGGGCGTCGACTTCGCTGCCCGATTTGCCGATCACGATGCCCGGGCGGGCGGTGTGGATGTCGACCGCGACTTCGCCGCGGCGCTCGATCGTGATGTCGGAGAGGCCGGCGTGGGCGAGTTTGCCTTCGATATGGGAGCGGATCGAACGGTCCTCCGCGAGCACGTCGGCGAAGCCCTTCTCGTCGAACCAGTTCGATTTCCAAGGCTGGATGTAGCCGACGCGGAAGCCGCCGGGGTGGATCTTCTGTCCCATTAGGTGCCTAAATCTCCTCTTCCGGACTAAGGGCCACCGCGATGTGGCTGGTTCGCTTGTTGATCGGGGTCGCGCGGCCGAGCGCCCGCGGGCGGAAGCGGCGCAGGGTCGGCCCTTCGTCGACGGTGATCTCGGCGACGCGCATCTCGTCGGCGACGAGATCGTGGTTGTTCTCCGCGTTGGCCGCGGCCGACTCGATCAGCTTGGCGATGTCGTGCGCGGCGCCGCGCGGCGAGAACTGCAGCAGCGCCCGCGCCTTCTCGATCTGCATGCCGCGCACCTGGTCGGCGATCAGGCGGGCCTTGCGCGGGGCGATGCGCACGTAGCGCGAGCTGGCGCGCACGACCAGCGGCGCCGGCTTGACTTTTTTCGCCGGCTCTTTTTTGGGAGCAGCTTTTTTGGTTTCGGGTTTTTTCTTTGCCGCCGGTTTTTTGGCCGCGGCTTTTTTCGCCGGGGCTTTGGCTTTTTTCGCTTTTTTGGCTTTTTTGTCGTCGGCCATCGCTACTCGCCCTTCCCGGTGCCGGAGTGGGCGCGGAAGGTCCGCGTCGGCGCGAACTCGCCCAGCTTGTGGCCGACCATCGACTCGGAGATGAAGACGGGGACGTGCTTCTTGCCGTCGTGGACGGCGATCGTGTGGCCGACCATGTCGGGGAAGATCGTCGAGGTCCGCGACCAGGTTTTGACCATCTGCTTCTGGCCGGACTCGTTCATCGCCGAGATCCGCTTCATCAACGCCGCTTCCACCCACGGCCCCTTTTTCGTCGAGCGTCCCACGGCGTTACCTCTTCTTCTTTCCGCGGCGACGGCCGCGCACGATGTAGCGGTCGGACTGCTTGCCCTTCTTGCGGGTGCGGTAGCCGAGCGTCGGCTTGCCCCACGGGGTGACCGGGTGGCCGCCGGGGGTGTGGTGGGCCTCGCCGCCGCCGTGCGGGTGGTCGACGGGGTTCATCGCAACGCCGCGAGACTGCGGCCGCTTGCCCTTGTGCCGGTTGCGACCGGCCTTGCCGATCGTCATGTTCTGGTGCTCGGCGTTGGAGAGCTGGCCGACGGTGGCCCGGCACTCCGCGCGGACCAGGCGCATCTCGGTCGAGGGCAGGCGCAGGGTGACCATCTCGCCCTCCTTGGCGACGAGCTGGATCGCGGTGCCGGCGGCCCGCCCCATCTTGCCGCCCTGGCCCGCGGTCAGCTCGACGTTGTGGACGACCGTGCCGGTCGGCATGTCGCCCAGGGCCAACGCGTGGCCGGGTTTGATGTCGGCGCCCTCGCCCGACTGGACGGTGTCGCCCGGCGCCAGACCGGCGGGGGCGAGGATGTAGCTCTTCTCGCCGTCGGCGTAGTGCAGCAGGGCGATGTAGCAGCTGCGGTTGGGGTCGTACTCGATCCCGGCGACCTTGGCGGGCACGCCGTCCTTGCGCCGCTTGAAGTCGATCTTGCGGTAGCGCCGCTTGGCGCCGCCGCCGCGGTGGCGCGCGGTGACGCGGCCGTTGGCGTTGCGACCGCCGGACTTGCGCAGGCCCTCGGTCAGCTTGCGCTCGCCCGGCTCGGACGCGGTCAGCTGCTCGCGCAGCGGGTAGGTTGCGAAGCGGCGGCCGGGGCTGGTCGGTTTGGTTTTGCGGTTCGGCATCTCTCTCCTACGCGGTCTCGGCGCCTTCGAACAGCTCGATCCGCTCGCCCGGCATCAGCTGGACGATCGCCTTCTTCCAGGCGCGGGTGCGGCCTTTGCTCAATCCGCGCCGCTTCGGCTTGGCGCGCACCTTCGAGGTCCGCACCTCGGCCACGCTGACGCCGAAGATCTCTTCGACCGCAGCGGCGATCTGGGTCTTATGGGCGCGGTCGGCGACCCTGAAGGTGTACTTGCCCTCGGCGATCAGCGCGTAGCTCTTCTCGGAGACGACCGGGCGAACGATGATGTTGCGAGAGTCCATTAGCCGAGCCTCTCCTTCAGCGCCTCGAGCGCCTTCTCGGAGATGACCAGCGAGGCGGCGCCGATCGCGTCGGCGACGCCGATCGCGCCCACCTCGGCGACCGTGACCCGGTCGATGTTGCGGAAGCTCTTCAGCGTGCCGGTCTCCTCGCCGTCGAGGACGACCAGGGTCGGCCGCTTGGCGCCCCATTTCTCCAGTGCCGTCGCGGCGGCCTTGGTCGAGGGGGTCTCGAAGGCCGTCGCGTCGAGGACGGCGACGCTGCCGCGCTCGGCATGCACGGAGAGGGCCGCGCGCATCGCCTTGCGGCGCGCTTTGCGGTTGACCTTGACGGTGTAGTGCCGCGGCTTGGGGCCGAAGGTGACGCCGCCGCCGAAGCGGCTGGAAACACCGAGCGTGCCGGCGCGGGCGCGGCCGGTTCCCTTCTGCCGCCAGGCCTTGGCGGTCGTGAAGGAGACCTCGCCGCGGGTCAGGGTCGAGGCGGTGCCGCGACGGCGCGAAGCGAGGTCGGCGCGCGCCGTCTCGTGCACCAGCGACTGATGGAAGGGCTCGGTGAAGAGCTCTTTCGGCAGGTCCGCTTTGGTCGACTTGCCGAGCACGGTCGCTTTAGACATCGCTGCGCACCTCCAACAGCGCGTTGCGCCCACCGGGGACCGAGCCCCGCAGCAGCAGCAGGTTGCGCTCCGCGTCGACATCGGCGATTTCGAGGCCGCGTTGAGTCGTCCGCTTGTTGCCCATCTGGCCCGGCATCCGCTGCCCTTTGAAGACGCGGCCCGGGAAGGCGCTGGCGCCGATCGAGCCGGGGGCGCGGACGTTGTGCGAGCCGTGCGTGACCGGGCCGCGGCTGAAGTTGTGGCGCTTGATCCCGCCCTGGAAGCCCTTGCCGATCGAGATCCCGGAGACCTTGACCTTCTGGCCGGCCGCGAAGGCGGTGACGGTGACGTCGTCGCCCACCTTGGGGCCCTCCTCGGCGCCGAGGTCCTCGTCGCGGAACTCGGCCAGGTGACGCATCGGCGGCGCGCCGGCCTTCTTAAGGTGTCCCAGCTCGGGCTTGCTCAGCTTGCGCTCCGCGACCTCGCCGAAGGCGAGCTGCACGGCGGCGTAGCCGTCGCGCTCGGCCTCGCGCACCGCGGTCACCTTGCAGGGGCCGGCCTCGATCACGGTCACGGGCACGACCTCGCCGTCCTCGCGGAAGATCTGCGTCATGCCGAGCTTCTTGCCGAGGATCGCAGCCATCTCAGTGCCTAGAGGCGGATCTCGATGTCGACGCCTGCCGGCAGCGAGTCGAGCCGCTGCAGCGAGTCGACGGTTTTCGGCGAGGGCTGGAGGATGTCGATCAGCCGCTTGTGGGTGCGGATCTCGAAGTGCTCGCGCGAGTCCTTGTCCTTGAACGGAGACTTGATCACGCAGTAGACGTTTTTCTCGGTCGGGAGAGGGACCGGCCCGGAGACGGTGGCGCCGGTGCGCTCCGCGGTCTCGACGATCTCGCGGGCAGCCCGATCTATGGCGTCGTGGTCGTACGCCTTCAGTCGAATCCGGATTTTCTGGGCCGCAATCGTCGCCACTGTCTTGTCTCTCTCTAGTTCCTTCTCCGTGCGGTCTCACCGCGCGGAAAGGGCGCCGCCCCTTGGTGGTGGGGCGCCGCCCCCTTGGTCGTATGTCTTTTCAGTTTTCGCCGCCGGAGCGGCGAGGGGCCGGCACCCGCCGACCCCTGGTACTGCGGCGTTACTCGATGATGTTTGCGACGACCCCCGAGCCGACGGTCCGACCACCCTCGCGGATGGCGAAGCGCAGGCCCTGGTCCATCGCGATCGGCTGGATCAGCTCGATCGTCATCTCGACGTTGTCGCCCGGCATCACCATCTCCGTCCCCTCGGGGAGGTTGGCGATCCCGGTCACGTCGGTCGTGCGGAAGTAGAACTGAGGCCGGTAGCCGGAGAAGAACGGCGTGTGACGACCGCCCTCCTCCTTCTTCAGGCAGTAGACCTCGGCTTTGAACTTGGTGTGCGGGGTGATCGAGCCCGGCTTGCAGAGCACCTGGCCACGCTCGATCTCCTCGCGCTTGGTGCCGCGCAGCAGGGCGCCGATGTTGTCGCCGGCCTGGCCCTGGTCGAGCAGCTTGCGGAACATCTCGACCCCGGTGAAGGTGGTGGTC
>Ga0193697_1000375_pt1 | contig 16505 bp, 15 predicted proteins | sample L3m2metaG_FD_145073 | JGI IMG/M metagenome (GOLD analysis project Ga0193697, IMG submission 145073) | Soil microbial communities from a riparian zone of the East river system, Colorado, United States - L3m2 | ecosystem: Environmental > Terrestrial > Soil > Riparian zone | place: USA: East River... | reverse complement strand
GGGTGGGACACACCGTTCATCGGCCCAAAAGAACCGGACTTCGTGAATAGCGGGGATGTCGCGCGCCAGTTTGGCAGTCGCGGAGAAAAGGTTAGTAGCGATGCGACCGCCGGACAGCGCAACTGTGAATCGGGGTCGCGGATCTGCAATTCGCGCGAGCCACTCGCGAACGGCGGCGCGTGCCAGCTCATCAGGTCCGCTGAACGACAGCAACTCGAAGGACATGTCAGGAGACCGGCTGCGGATTGCGCCAGGCGTGGCTACGCGCGGCCAAAAGCTCGTCGGCGGCGGCGGGGCCCCACGTACCCGCCGAATAGAACTCTTTCTCAGTTAGCGGTTGATCCGCCCACGCTTCGCGGATCGGGTCAATGATGCCCCAGGCGGTTTCGACTTCATCGCGTCGAATGAAAAGGGTGGCATCACCGGCGAGCGCCTCGAGCAGGAGCCGTTCGTAGGCTTCCGGAGTGTAAGCGCCGAATTCCGAGTCGTAGCTGAAATGCATCCGAACAGGCCGGATCTGCAAGTTAGTGCCGGGAATCTTGCCGTTAAAGCGGAGTGAGATGCCTTCGTTCGGTTGGAGACGAAGGGTGATGGCGTTGGCGTCGAGCTTGGGTCCGCATTGCGCCGCGAACAAGACATTGGGCGTGGGGCGAAATTGGACGCGCACCTCGCTGGCGCTCGAAGGAAGGCTCTTGCCGGTGCGGAGATAAAACGGCACTCCCGACCAACGCCAGTTATCGAGGAGGAAGCGAACCGCGACGAAGGTTTCGACATTGGAGTCCGGGCGCACCTTGACTTCCTGACGGTACGGGACGCGTACCTGGGCATCGACTTTTCCCTCGACGTACTGGCCCCGCACGACATTTCCGGCGACCTGCATCGGCACCCAGGGACGAATTGACTTGAGCAGCTTCACTTTCTCGTCGCGAACGGACTCGGCTTCGAGCGTGACGGGCGGTTCCATCGCGATCAGCGCGAGGATTTGGAGCAAATGATTCTGGACCATGTCGCGCAGGGCGCCGGCTTCCTCGTAATAGCCGCCGCGCGAGCCGACGCCGAGCTGTTCGCTGACAGTGACCTGTACATGATCGACGCATTCGCGGTTCCAGAGATGCTCGAAGATCGCATTCGAGAAGCGGAACATGAGAATATTCTGGACCGTCTCTTTGCCGAGGTAATGGTCGATGCGATAAATCTGTTTTTCGTGCGCATAACGCGTGAGCTCGGCATTGAGCTGCTGGGCGGATTTCAGGTCGTGGCCGAAGGGCTTTTCGACAACAACGCGCTGCCAGAACTTGCCGGAGTCGCCTTTCAGCAAAAGCCCGGCTTTGTGAAGATGTTCGACCACTTCTGCGAACTGGCTCGGTGACGTGGAGAGATAAAACAGCAGGTTGCGCTGAAGTTGTTCGTTTTTGAAGGAGGCAAGGCGATCGGCGAGGCCGCGATAGGCCTTTTCGTCGCCGAATTCGCCCTGGCAATAGACAAGGTTCGCCGCGAAGGCTTTCCACTGTGCTGCCTCGATGTTCTTCGTGCGCGAGAATTTCGCCAGAGCATCGCCCATTTCTTCGCGCCAGCTTTCGTCGGTTTTTTCCCGGCGGGCGAAGCCAATAATGCGAAAGGGATCGGGAAGTTGTTTTTGAATGAACAGGTGATAGAGGGCGGGGATGAGCTTGCGGGCAGTGAGATCGCCGCTCGCTCCGAAAATCACAATGGAGCCTGGCTCGATAACTCTGCGGCCGAGATCGAGCCGGCAGATCAACAACTCATCGAGATGATCGGTCTGCATCATTCCAATCACAATGCGGAAGTGACGAGTGTTACGCAACCTCGATGAACGAATGGCTTTGTTTGCGCTGGACTTTTGCCTCCGAAAGGCAATAGTGGGGCTAATCAGCCCTTAGCATTGCGGAAGGACGTATTATGAAAAGAGCAGCCTTGGCCTCTTTGCTGATATTCTCAGCGTGTGTCGCATTCACCCCCAATCGAGCAGTCGCTCAAGCCGATGACTTCAATGACGGTAACGATCTCGGTTGGACGCGCTACGATCCATTGGGCATGGTTGGTCTGGGGTCGCAAGCCACGTATTCGTTTCCAAATGGGGGCTACCGCATTCAGCCCAGGCGAGACCCGCGGATTCCAGCGAGCGCCGGCCCGGCACGCGCCGGAGCTTACTTCACCAACCAATACTCAGACTTCTACATGACCGCCGATATCGTGAACTGGGATGAATCGATGGACCAGGCGATCGGGTTTTTGGCGCGCATGTCTCAGCTCGGGCTGGGAACCACTGACGGCTATGCGTTAACCTACCAGGTGCCCGACCACGATATCGATATCACCCGCTTCACAGATGAAGGAGCGGTGGAATTGACTTCAATCCCGTTATCACCCACTGACGACATCACGATGGTGCCGGGTAGAAGCTATCGATACGTATGGATTGGAAAGGGCAGCAAGTTCACCGTGCGCGTTTACGAGCTGCCGAATGTGACTACGCCGATTCTCGAATGCACCGGGTTCGACGACCGTTACCCGAGCGGCGTCTGTGGATTTCTCGTTTACGATAACAGCGGCAGCGCGGCAGCGGGTGTGGCGGACGCGACGTTCGATAACTATCTTGCCCAGGATGTCGAGCCGCCTCGGCTCACAATCACGGGGGGATCGTTCGGAGACATTTTCGTGAGCTGGGCCGCCGATACACCCGACGAATTTGTTCTGCAGACCACACCCAGCCTTTCGACCACGCCGATTGTTTGGACTTCAGTAACCGAAGGCATCGTTTTATCGGAGGACGGAACCCGCAAAGTTTACAACGACACCAGTTTCTTTGGCGGGAACAAGTTCTACCGCATGGTAAGACCGTAGGCCGAGCCGCCTCATTGCGGGTGAGTTGCCGGGCGATGACGCAGAACCTGGCCGGGCCGGGCACCGGTGTGGTGATCATCGCTGACGACTTCTGCACCGTTGACGAACACGTGAGCGAATCCGGTCGCATACTGGTGCGGCTCCTTGAACGTCGCATTGTCCTGAATTCTGTCCAAATCAAACACCACGATGTCTGCCCAGTTGCCTTCGCGTAAAAGTCCCCGGTTCTCGAAACGAAACGTCGAAGCGGGAAGCGAAGTCATCCGGCGAACGGCGTCTTCCAGTCGCAGGACCTTGAGTTCGCGCACATAGCGGGCAAACACGCGCGCGTTGTTGCCGTAGCCGCGGGGATGCGGCACGCCTTCACGCCAGCGTCGAATGCCGCTGTCGGACGCGATCATTGTGTTGGGATGCTGCAGGAAAACGCGCAGGTCATTTTCATTAATCCCATGAAACACACCTGAAGCGCCCCCGTTTTTCTGGATGTCGAGAATCAGGTCGATCTGGTCATCCAACGAATCGGAGCCGCGCGCTTTGCGTGTCGCTTCGAGGATGTTCAGGCCGTTGAGAGAGCGATCGGCCTTGTAATCGGCGATCATCGCGTAGGAATAATCCGTGCGTTGCCCATTTTTCAGCTTCTGCTTCATTTCAGCGACGATCTTTGCCTTTTGTTCAGGGTCAGCGATGCGTTCCTTGAACTTGCCCCCTTCGCGGGCGTGCTCGGGTACCAGTTGACTGATGCCGGTGCTCGAAGCGGTATACCCGTATTGGTCCTGGGTAATATCCAGGCCGTCGGCGCGCGCGCGCTCAATCGCCGCGACGACGTTTTCGGGGTGACCCCAGTTTTGTTTGCCAGAGAGTTTGATGTGGGAAATCTCCGCGCGGATTTTTGCCTCGCGCGCGATTCGGAACAGCTCATTAAGCGCGTTGAAGATCTCGTCTCCTTCACTGCGCATGTGGCTGGCATAAATTCCATCGTAAGCCGAGGCGACCCTGGCGAGGTCGATAATCTCCTCGGTTTTGGCGAACGTGCCGGGAAGATAAATGAGGCCGGTAGAGAGCCCGACCGCGCCATCCTTCATTGCCTGCTCGACGAGCGCTTTCATCCTCGAGATCTCATCATCGGTCGGCGGGCGCATGAACGACCCACCCATGACTCTGGAACGCACAGAGCCGTGACCGACGAGCGTCGCCACATTCAGCGAAATATTTGTGGCTTCCAAACGTTTGAAAAACTCGTTCACATTCAGAACCGAGGAACCGCAGTTGCCGAGCACGATCGTGGTGACACCCATGCGCACAAAATTCTCTGCGAGCGGGAGATCGTCCACTTCTTCGGCGTGCGTGTGCACGTCGATAAAACCCGGGCACACGATCTTTCCTTTCGCGTCCACTTCACGCTCGGCCGTTCCCGAGACCTTGCCGATGGCAGCGATTTTGCCGTCCTTTATCGCAACATCTGCGAAAAATGCGGGATTGCCGGTACCGTCCACGATGCGGCCGCCGCGGATAAGAACGTCGTACTCCGCTGCACTTAACGCGAACGCCGAGCAAAGGAGTAACAAGGCAGCAAAGCGCATGAAGCGAACCGTAATGGCACAGCTCAAGGAATGCGATGCGATTCTCTGGAGTGGCGGTATGCGGCATGCTGACGTAATCTTGATGCCATGAGTAGCAACGGCAAATCAGGTCCGCCTCCACTGCCGCCGCCGATAATCCAGGCGCAGTTCACGGCGAAGGAGTTGCAGGACCTGTTTTACGCCAAGTCGCTGCTCGAAAATCCCGGCTTCACGGCGCGGCTGGCGAACGTTCTCGGTGCCCCCATCGAGAAGGGATTCAAGCTGCTGCCCAAAAACTGGTCGGAAGTGGTCGGCAAAGCCAGCAAAGGCGCGCTGACAAAGGCGTTGCAGGTGGCGGTGGCAACGCTTGGTTCGAGGAACAAACCGAAATCTTCGGAACGCTTTCACAAGATCCTGGTCGGCGCGTCAGGCGGGATAGGCGGGGCATTTGGACTGGCCGCGCTGCCGCTTGAGCTGCCGGTTTCGACGACCATCATGCTTCGCTCGATTGCGGACATCGCGCGGAGCGAAGGCCATTCGCTTTCAGCCGTACCGACGCGGCTGAGTTGCCTGGAAGTGTTTGCGCTGGGCGGGCGGTCCAAGGCTGATGACGCCACGGAGAGCAGTTATTGGGCAGTGCGCGCCGCGCTGGCGAAAGCGATTTCAGAAGCCACGACCTTCGTGGCACAACGCGGTGTGCTCGAAAAAACCGCGCCCGCAGTGGTGCGGTTGATCGCGGCGATTTCGTCGCGATTTGGCGTGGTGGTTTCCGAACAACTTGCGGCGAAGGCTGTTCCAATCGTGGGCGCGGCGGGCGGCACGGTAGTCAACGTTCTGTTTATGGACCATTTCCAGGACATGGCGCGCGGGCATTTCATCGTGAAACGGCTTGAAGCGAAGTACGGTGTCGATGTTGTTCGCAGCACTTACGAGAGCCTTGCAATCCCGGTCAAATGATTCGCCAGGATTACTTGATGCGTTTGGCGCAACGCCTTGCTCAGGCGCTGGCGCAGGTGCTCTTTTACAAAGGCAGGCAGGAGTACGATCGCGCCGAAGCGGAGATCGACGCCGCGCTGACGGAGTGTTTCGGTCTGGAACGCGGAGCTTTGCCGGACTTTGAGGAACTGCTGAACGTTTGCGCGAGAGAAAGCGCCGCGTTGCCCGACAACCTGGTTCGTCTTGCCGACATCTTCCGGGAAAAGGGTGAAATCCAGCGTTTGCGCGGCGATGGCGAGGCGGCAGGCCAGACGGAAGCGCTGGCACTGGGTCTCTTTCTGGAAGTACTCCAGCGCAACGTCGTCTCAATGGAGTTGATTCAGAAGACTGACCAACTGATCGAGCGTGTTTCGGGCGTGCGACTGCCGACGCCGGTAGTCAAACGGCTACTGAGTTATTATGAAGCGCGCGGGATGTTCGACCGCGCGGAGGACGTGCTTTATGAATGGCTCGACACGAAAGACGTTGATGTACCGGAAAGCGGCATCGCGTTCTACGAACGGCTCTCCGCGAAATCCGACGATGATCTAACGGCCGGCGGGCTCTCGCGCGAGGAAGTCGAGCAGGGCCGCGCGGAATGGCTGCGGGTTTCAAACAATTCAAGTAATCAGTAACTGATATGGCAACGGCACCGGACCTCAAACTGAAGGAAGGCGATCCCGCGCCGGACTTCACGGCGCCGTCCAGCGGCGGCGGCACCGCTTCGCTTTCCGGCTTCAAAGGCAAACACGTCGTGCTTTATTTTTACCCGCGCGACGACACGCCGGGTTGCACGAAGGAGGCGTGCGGCTTCCGTGATGCTTACGATGGCTTCGGAAAAGCGGGCGCGGTGGTACTCGGTGTGAGCATCGACCCGGTGAAGTCACACGACAAGTTCATCAACAAATTCAAACTGCCGTTCACCCTTGTGGCTGATGAAGACAGATCGATTGTCGAGAAGTACGGCGTGTGGGGGCAAAAGTCGTTCATGGGCCGCAAATACATGGGCATCCATCGTGTGACCTTCCTCATCGATCCCAAAGGCCGGATCAAAAAAATCTGGCCGAGTGTGAAACCCGAAGCCCACGCCGCTGAAGTGCTCGCCGCGATCAACGAGTGAGCGCAAGCGGACATTAACTTCGAAACATAAAATACACCGCACCCACGAGGCAAAGCCCTGCGTCACACCGCCGGCTCGAAAGTAGCACGCGGTTGCTCGCGCGTGAGGAGGCAGCCGATCAAGAGCACCATTCCTGCCACGAAGTGCGGCGTGCCCCATTTAGGAGCGGAGCCGACCTGAAAATCGAACACCCACGGAGAGAGCGCCAGAAGCAACGCGACGAGCGATTCATTTCGCACGTGAGTGGCCATTCGCAACACGCGCAAGACGCCACATTCGTAACGCGTCATCAGGCTTTGGACCAGGATGAAGAAGCCGGCAAGCTGCGGCAGGAGGCGCTGTGGCCCGTCAATTTCGCTGAACCCAAACAGGCCTGGACTGAAAATCAAAACGAACCCGCAAATGTAGTCGAAAGCGCCGTGGAGGGAGGTCGAAATGATTTTCATAGTCCGATATTAGCGCCCTGAAATGCAGCGCCAATTGGGGAGAAGACCCGACCCGCCCTGGGGAAGATTTAACTTTCGGGAAGATTTTCGAGAAAGTTTTTGATCGCGTCGATCGCTTCGCGAGGCTTCGTTTGCAACACCAGGTGCGACGTATCGAACGTCACGTAGCCAGATTGCGGCTTGACCTTCAGAACGTTTTGCATGGCCTGGGCGGCGCCCAATTTGTCCTGCTGGCCTGCCAAACAAAGAATCGGTGATTTAACTTCCTCCAACGCGGCGGTGACGTCGGTCTGGAACATCAGCTTTACACGGTGCGCGAGCACTTCGGGCGATACGGATTTGATCGCGGATTTGATGCTTGCGAGCAATGCCGGCTCGCACACGCCGCCGGTGACCACTTGTTTGATCGCTGAGTCTGCGGTCGCATTATCGAACCATTTCTGGTTCGTGAAAAAGCTCGTCCAGGAGCCTGAGGGCGCTGAGATTTTGGAGAAGAATGCGGAACAGAGGACAACGGCTTCGATGTTTTCGGGCTGCGAGGCGGCAAATTTCAACGCAAGCGGTCCCGCGAAAGATTCAGCGAGCAGCACATACGGTTTGCCCCACGGCATCACCTCCCGGATGCGCGGGTAGAGTTGCTCGTACCAGAGAATCTGGTCCCGCGGATAAGTTACCACCACCGGAATAAAGTCCTCCCCCAGGACCCCTAACAGCGGTGCGAATAAAGACCCAGTGCCGTCCAAACCCGGTAGCAGCACCAGATGACGTTGCGCCACCCTCAGCTTCATAACTCCCTTAAGTTATCGGCAGATGGCTGGAGGACTGAAATGCTATGTTGAGGAGGCGGAAACGGGCGTCATCACTGGCACACGACAAAGAGAGTGCCAGGCGAGGGCCGCGGTAAGAAGGGAGACGGCAGCGCACAGGAGGTACGGCGTGGCGGGACGCGTCTGGAAAAGGGCGCCCGCAACTACAGGTCCGATAATACGCGCGAGACTGCCCGCGCTTTGCGCGACGCCCAGCGTCGCTCCCTGTTCGTGCGCGGGCGTAAGAATTGAGATCAGTCCGAACACAGGCGGACGCGTCAAACTGGAGCCAATCGAGAGCAAAGCCAGCAGCGCGAGCAGAGTCAGCCACGGTATCCCTTCCGGATGAATCAGCACGCCCCAGCTCAAAGGAACATTGCCCCTGATAAATGGGAGGGGCCCCAGGCTCACGCCGAACAGGACAAGACTCAAGGCAATTAATCTTGGCTCACCCATTTTCCTGACAAGCCGGCCGATCGCCCCGCCCTGCACCAATGCGCCGACGATCCCGCAGTAGGCAAAGAGATAACCGCTGGTGGTCGCATCCTGCAGATGCTCCGTTGCGAGATGGAAGTTGTCGCTAATTAAAAGCCCCAGCGTCGTCTCGAAACATGTAAAACAGAATGTCGCGAGAAAAAAGACACCAATGAGCAATCCAATTTTCGGATGACTCAGCGTATGCGCCCATTGTGCGAAGTGCGGCCGCGGCGCCACTGGCCGCGCGCCCGGTTTCCAACTCTCCCCGAGAATCACCAATGCGAGGAGAAAATTTGCCGCGCAGAAAGAAGCCGCCACCCAACCTGGCCCGGACACACCGAAGAGCTTGATGCTCACACCACCGATGCCCGGACCAAATACGAAGCCCAAACCAAACGCCATTCCGATCAAGCCCATGCGTTTAGACCGCTGTTCCGCAGGAGTGATGTCCGCGATGTAAGCCTGGGCGACGGTGATATTCGCCCCGCAGAGTCCCGCGAGCAATCGTGAGCCGACTAGAATCAGCAAGCCTGTTGTGCCGCGATGGCTCGAGCCGATCGCGAACACAACGTACGAAACTGCTGCGGCAGCGGTGCTCATCAGCAGCACTGGCCGCCTGCCAATGCGGTCCGACAAGCGTCCCCACAACGGCGTAAACAAAAACTGCATCACGGAATACGAGGCCATGATGAGGCCGATCGTGGTTGCCTGCGCTTGAAAGTTACGGCTGTAAATCGGCAGCAGCGGCAAGACGATCCCGAAGCCGATCAAGTCGATGAATACCGTCAGGAAAATAATGAAGAGGGAAGTTTTTCTCATCAAGAGTACAAATGCCCTCACGAAGAGCGCGAGAGGGAAAATCGCCGAATCAACATTTCTGACACTGGCGCAGTGTAACGGCGAAAAACTTTGCGTCAAGCGGAGGCGGGTAAAATGTCCGCCCGCTCGAAAACTGTTCAGGGCAAGTCGGCCAGGCTCAGAGCCGTAAAGGGCTCGCTCGAAGGGCCCGCTATTGGCTCGTACCGCGAAAGCGCAACTTCGAGCTCTTCCGGGGAGCGGCTCAAGCGTCTGTGGTATGCGGCATAGGACGGCTCGCGAATTGCAGCGGCGGCCGTCTCAATCTCTGGTGATTTAGAGACCGTTGTCGTTTTGGGCGCCGTCTTCGACGGCGATGAATGAAGATACACGAGGATTGCCAAAGCCGTGGCGGCAGCACCGGCGGTAATCCATCGCCAATGCAGGGTAAGGGGCCGTTGCTGGCGCTCACGCAAGGTATTGGCAAAGCCAGTCCGCAACCGCAGGGGCGCTTCGGCTTTGGGCAACTGGTTCGCTCGCTCGATGTGCTCGGCGGAAATGGCGCGCATTTCATCGGCGTAAACGCGGCACGCCGCGCAATCGGCAAGATGTTCGGTTAAGCCGGGATCGTTGTCACCGCCAACGATCGCAAGCGCGATCCGTTTTTTGAAAGCTCTGCACGGTTTCATATTCAAAAATCCAAATGTTTGAGGCCTCGCATTTTGCGCAGGTTTTCAAGGCCGTGAAACAACCTGCTTTTCACTGTGCCAACGCTGCACGCCAACGCCGCGGCAATTTGTTCGAGCGAATTATCGACGTAAAATCGCAGGTAGAGGACTTGCCGTTGCTTGTGCGGCAGAGCATCGAGATGCCTTTGGAGCAAAGCTGCACGGTCGTTTGATTCGCTCGTGGCAGCAGGAGATGGACGCTGATCGGCAAGAGCGCCCAGGGCTTCGTCACTAACGAGAACGGTCCGCTTGCGACGAATCAATTTCTGATAACGATGCAACATGATACTGCAGAACCAGGTGAACAAGCGACACCGGCCATTGAAGCGTCGCAATGACTTCCATGCCTGGAGCAAGGTTTCCTGGGCAAGATCTTCGGCCATCGCATGGTCACCGCAGAGAGCCACAGCCTGACGAAACAAACGATCTTCGTAAGGCCTGCATAGCTCGCAAAATGCGTCTGGATCGCGAGCCTGCGCGCGCGCCAAAACATCGGGCTCGTAGCTGAGCCCGATGTCGTTCAAAGCAGGATTGAGACTTTGCACACGTCGCTAAGGGATCTTTTCTCCGGCGTTTTTGAAATCGACACGCACGGCCGGCCCCGGCGTTTCAATGAGAATCAATGTCTCGTCGAAACCACGACAGTTAAGCTTCGATTGCAATTGGAAACCACGGTCGACGCCCTCGAGCACAAAGCGCCGGAAGGTGAACGGGCCGTCGCCAAAGGGATCACTAACGGCCTTGAAAGCCCCTTCGCCGCCGACCTTATACGCCATGGCGGCCTGGAGCATCGCATACTTTGAAACGAGGGGAAATTCTCTCGCGCGCGCTTTCCCGAGCGCGGGCAGAAATTCTCGGGCGAGAACGTTCGGGTGTGTGGCGAGTTTCTTCTCAAATTCGGCGGTGGGCACCTGATATTCAGGCCAGGATAACGTGAGCACATGAGTGGCTTCGTCGTAGAGCGGTTCAAGCTGCTTCACGTAACCAATCAGTCCCGCAGCCGAGCCATCCGTAGCGCCAATGAATTCGTCAGGCACTTTGGTCATTCGATTTTTCTCGGCTTCAGTTTCGGGGGCGCCAAGGACTTTTCCCAGAAGCTCTCGGAGTTTCGTATGGAGCTGTTGTTGGTTTCCGCCGCTTTCGGCATCGAAGTCGTTGATTTTTGCGACGAGCCAATCGCAAAACGCATACCTTTCAACCGCCATGCATTCGTGAATCTGCCGGCGCGCCGGGGCAGAGTTGAAGCCTGCTGCCAGTTGTTCCAGCGTCTCCGGCGCGAACTGGTAGAAGTTCTCCGCGATAAAAGACATCACGATGTTTTCAATCGCGACCTGGACCAGGACCGAAATGACGGTGCCATCTCTCGATACGTTTCGCCCCATGACAAACGTGGCGAGCAACTCGTCTCGGGTTTCAGCCTGCTTGCCCGCGATCAGATGCTTGCGCGCGCGCAAGCAGGCAACCTGGGCCACGGATTTGAAACGCGCCAGCGCCGGCAGAAGCGTTTCCGGGCCATCGCTCATGTCGATGCCCCAATCACACGGCACTTCTGAAACCGCGGCGCGCCGCAGCATCTTAAAGACGTTGCGATATGTGCTAACAAGGCTGTCGTAACGATTGTCCGGCGGGACGTTCCGCCACTCCGTTTCGAACAAAAACTTTCGGTCCGCGTCCGACAACTGCGGCACCATCAACAAACCCTGGTGGTAAAGCAGCGCGGGATTGATATCGGTGCGGAAGCGCTCGGCAGCGTTCCCGACAATGGTTGTGGCCAAGATCAAGACGAAAGACAATTTTCTCATACGCCCATTAATCCCCTGCTATTGTTAAAAGGTTCATTTTTAATGCGGAGGTGGGGACACGGCACGAGTTCCCCGATCACGAATGCCTCGCGGCGAAAGACGTACGCCCAGCGGCTACATTTGCAAGCGCTTCAGAAACTCCTGAGTGAGGACTTCGTAGGCTGCGGCGCCGGCGCTGTATTTGTCGTAATAGATGATCGGCTTGCCGAAGCTCGGCGCTTCCGCCAGGCGTGTCGTGCGCGGAATCACCGTCTCAAAAACCGCTTCTCCAAAATGCTTGCGCACCTCCTCCACGACCTGCTGGGAAAGCCTGGTGCGCGCATCGAACATCGTCATCAGCACGCCGGTAAGTTTCAATTCGGGATTCACGCCGGTGTCGCGCAGTTGCGCCATGATGCGGTTGATCATCGAAATGCCTTCCAGCGCGTAATATTCGCATTGCAGCGGCACCAATAGCCCTTCCGCGGCGGCAAACGCGTTCAAAGTCAAAATTCCAAGCGACGGCGGACAATCGATGACCAAGATGTCGAATCGCCCACTTTGGAGGACCGGTTGCAGCACGGTCTTGACCCGTTGCACATGATTCTCCGTGCGCGCGAGTTCGATGTCTGCGCCACACATGTCCACTTCACTGGGGATAATCTCCAATCCAGTGAATTCAGTCTTTTGGATTCGATCCAGCACAGTTCCCTCACCGAGCAATGCCCGATACGCGCTCCCTCCTTCTGTTTTCTCCAACCCCAGCCCGCTCGTGGCGTTCGCCTGCGGATCGAGATCAAACAAGAGCACGCGCTTGCCGACCGCCGCCAGACAGGCCGCCAGATTGACGGCGGTGGTGGTCTTGCCGACTCCACCTTTCTGGTTCGCAACGGCTATGACTCGCGTCCGCATTCTCCGATTAAAAGAGACCCCGTCACGCGGTGCAAGCTATTGAACAGAGGTCGTCCACGGCGGTTTGGAGCTGCGCTTTGCACCGTGACAAATTGAAAGCGTTGGCAGACTATGTTTTCGTCTGGGAAAGTTATGAAATTGAGACTGCTTGCAGCAGGCCTTCTGGTGTGCGCCTGCTCCTGTTTTGCGGACGGCGATGAGGAGGAGTTGCGGGCCGGGCACTCGCTGCATGGCGAAGCGTTTAACGAAGGGCCGCGGCAGAAAGCCTACCTGATGGAAGGCATGCCGAAGATTGATTTCCCGGTCGCAACAAAGAGCGAAGAGGCCCAGGCATTCTTCAACCAGGGCATCGGGCAGTTGCACGGGTTCTTGTATTTCGAGGCGGAGCGATCGTTTCGTCAGGTCGCGATGCTCGATACGAATTGCGCGATGGCGTATTGGGGCATGTCGATGGCGAACGTGCAGAATGAGAAGCGCGCCAAACCATTCATCGAAAGGGCCACCAAGCTCACGAACGACCTTGGGCGGCGCGAGTTGCTCTACGTCGACTCGCTGGCAAAGTTCTATCTGAAAGGCAAGAGCGGCGACGATCGGCATCGGCAATACGTCAGGAGCCTCGAACAGATCGTTGAAGAATTCCCGGACGATATCGAGGCAAAAACATTCCTGGCGTTTAAGATTTGGGACAATGACGGGCGTTTCAAGATTTCGAGCCACATGGCGGTCGATGCGCTCGCGCGCGAGGTGTTGGAGAAAAGTCCGATGCATCCCGCGCACCATGCGCGGATTCATTTGTGGAACAACGAAGCGGACAGGCGCGCGCTGAATTCGGCGGCGAAATGTGGCCAGGGCTCGCCCGGCATCGCGCACATGTGGCACATGCCCGGACATACCTATTCGGCTCTGCATCGTTACGCCGATGCGGCATGGCAGCAGGAAGCTTCCGCGCGCGTCGACCATGCTTACATGATGCGCAACCGCGTGTTGCCCGACCAAATCCACAACTATGCGCACAATAATGATTGGCTCGTGCGAAACTTCAGTTATCTCGGTCGCGTGCGCGAGGCGATCGATCTCGCGAAAAACATGGTCGAGCTGCCGCGGCATCCAACTTACAACGCGCTCAGCCGATCGAGAGCTTCCGAATCTTCAACCAATAACTCTGCAGGATACCCGGGAACCAGCGAAGGCCCGCGGACGCGCCGCGACAACAGCGCGTCCTACGGACGCACACGGCTTTGCGATTTGTATGTGCGTTGGGAATTGTGGGACGATCTGATTGCGCTGGGCGGCACCAGCTATCTCGAACCAACTGACATTCCCGACGAGCAGGCAAAGCGAGCGAAGGCGCTCGGCATTGCGTATTTCAGCAAAGGCGATTTGGCAAACGGTGCCGCGCAAATCGCAGCCCTCGAAGGCGCCGTCCGCAAGGAAAAGGATTATCGGCAGGAGGACATGGAGGAAGCCGAAGCCAAAGCGCGCAAGGACAAGAAGTCGGACGACGACGTAAAGAAGGCAATGACCGAAGCTCTCGACGCGCACGCCAGCAAAGTCAAATCGATGGGCCAGTCTCTCGCCGAGTTGAAGCTCTATCAATTGCTCGCGTCCGATGACAAAGACAAAGCCCGCGATCAACTCGACGAGGTTAAAGACCTCCCCAAGGAACGGCTCGCTCGAATTCACTTGCAGCTCGGCGACGAGGACAAAGCGATGAAGGTCGCGAAAGAAGCGGTAAGTGGCGCGACGAATCAGGTACAGGTGCTGGCGAACTATGTCGACATTCTCGCGCGGTGCGACAAGGAATCTGAAGCCAAAGAGCAGTTTGAGAAGTTGCGCGGCATGGCATCGCAGGCTTACCTGGATCTGCCGGTGTTCAAGCGACTTCAGCCGCTCGCCAAATCGCTCGACCTGAAACGCGACTGGCGATTGCCTTACAAACCGTCGACTGATGTTGGCGAGCGTCCTCCGCTCGACAAGCTCGGGCCGTTTCGCTGGGCGCCATCGCCTGCGCCGGAATGGGTGCTTCGCGATTCCGACGACAAGAAGGTTTCGCTCAAGGATTATCAGGGGCATCCAGTCGTCGTTATCTTTTATCTCGGCGCGGGTTGCCTGCATTGCATCCAGCAACTGAACGCCTTCGCGCCGGTTGTTGCTGATTATCGAGACGCCGGAATCTCAATCGTTGCGGTGAGCACCGAATCGGTGGAGGACTTAAAGAACACGCTTGGCAAGAGTAAGAGCGGAGATGGCTTTCCCTACCCGATTGTCTCAAACGAAAAGCTCGACGTCTTCAAGGCTTACCGCGCTTACGATGATTTCGAGAAGATGCCGTTGCACGGGACATTCCTCGTCGATGGCAACGGCCTGGTGCGGTGGCAGGACATCAACTACGAGCCGTTCACGGCGACAAAGTTTTTGCTCGATGAAGCCAGACGATTGCTGAAGCTGCCGGTCGGCCCGCTGCTCACGGAGCGCAAGCCCGCGCTTAAGTCGCCTCGCGCCAGCAGCCTTTAGTTCGACTGTCCCGTTGCTTTCGGAGTGAGCTCAATTGCAGCGGTCGATGCAGGGCCGGGCACGCCGAATTGATTCACCGTTCGGACCGCCAGCCGATTCACGCCCGGGCGGATCGCCCAAACGAAGTTGCCGATGGCGGTCTTCCACTCGCCATTATCAAGCTGCGCCTCATAGCGCTCAAAGTTCGGAGTCAAGGTCTTGAGGCTGACATTGACCTTCCCGTTTTCGGCGCTGATCTCCAACGCGGCCTGACCAATTGGAAAGTACGGATCGAGAGCTGGATTCGCCGGGTTGGTGCGGAGATGCCATTTAGTCCCATCGCAGAGCGGGTCCTTCACGATGAACATCTTTGCGTAATCCTCGCCGGAGTTCATCAGGTCGGTGTTCGGGACGTATCCGATAAATCCGTACTTATCGAGCTCGTCGGGATGCACAGCGAGGTCGCCGAAGCCGGGGAAGCGTTGCAGGAAAATGGGGAGATCGGATTTCCTATACTTCGCTCGCGTGCTGCCGACGACAAAGAGGAGATTCGTGCCGTCGCGATAGAACCACTCCTGACGAATCTCCCACGCGTTCAGGGGCAGACCGTCTCTTTCGAGATACATGTTGCTGGTCGGGTCGAGCATCACCCATTTGCGATACTCGTTGGACCAAATTTCCGTCACAGAATGCTCTGTCGAGCCTCCCACTTTTGCGACGCCCTGATGCCGGCGCAGCGCCAGTTCGCGGTCCACCCATCCGAGACTCGCGGCGCTGGAGACCATGACATGGGCGTAATGCGCGCAGAAGAACGTGTGGCCCTGCTCGATGCCTTCGAGAATATCGAGCGCGCCTTTGGCGGCAGTCGAAGGTCTGCCGAATTTTTTGAACTGCCGATGCACCCAATCCATCAGCAGCACTTGCTTCTCGAACTCGTCTCTGCCGGGCGCAATCACATCGTCCAGTTTGTAACGTTCGCGCAGTTCTTTGAGTTTCGGATTTGTCCAACCATCGAATCTGAATCGCTCCGTATAATCACTTTCGACGAATGGCAGTGTGTCGAGGCGCGTGAGCGTCGCAGTGCCGCCAGCGACAGGAAAACGGTCGTCCTGACTGAGAACTTTCCTTGAGCCGGCGATGATTGTGGTGGAAGTTGAAGCAGCCAGGAGGAGGAATACAAAAGCACTTCTGCCGAAAACCTTCATTGCAGCACTCTAGCAGTTTGATTCGGGCAATGTCGATTGCCACAAAAAATCTTGCTTCGAGGTTATGCGTGACGAGCATCGGGAAATGAACAGATGTCTTCTCATTGCGCCTGGTTTGTTGCTGACTCTGGTCACCGCGTTTGCGCAAGGGCTCGCGTCGCCCGTCGCGCTGAATATCCCCAGCCCCGGTCCGACAAATGAAGCGCCCTATGCCCCGCAGCCAATTCTACAAGGCGGCATTGTCCTGCCACTTTATCCGCCGGATTCGCCGCAGTTGAACAAGGCCCGCGTGCGCGAGGCCGAGTATTACAACATGAGCAAAGCGGTGCCGGGACGAATCAGC
>Ga0193697_1000374_pt1 | contig 16509 bp, 12 predicted proteins | sample L3m2metaG_FD_145073 | JGI IMG/M metagenome (GOLD analysis project Ga0193697, IMG submission 145073) | Soil microbial communities from a riparian zone of the East river system, Colorado, United States - L3m2 | ecosystem: Environmental > Terrestrial > Soil > Riparian zone | place: USA: East River... | reverse complement strand
GAGCAATTGTGATAACTGCTCTCTCAATCCGGAACCGATCTGCACCAAAAGGACAGAATTTGTTCTTTGGATGAGATCACTTCCGATCTGGCGGGACCGCGCGTTGACAAAATACCGATGGTGCTTTCGACCTTGATACAGCGCCAGAATCACGCCGGCGACAACAAGGGCGACTAGCGGAGCTATTACTTGAGATTTATTCACTAGGTCATCTAACCGCAGTGAGCGTCATACACTCAACGGCTCGAACAACTCATCGACCTTGCCATTGCTGTCGGCAAAGGAGTCGAGGTGGACGCCGACTTTGTCGAGCAGGGTCAGGTGGAGATTGGCCAGAGGTTTGGGTTTGTCGTACGTGATATGGCGCCCGCCTCTCATTCCACCTGCCGCGCCACCGGCGACAATGATCGGTAGATTGGTATGGTCGTGGACATTCGGATTCCCGATGCCACTGCCGTAGAGAATGAGCGAGTGATCGAGCAATGTGCCGTTCCCCTCCCGCGCGGCTTTCAATTTTCCGAGGAACTCGGCAAAGAGCGAGACATGAAATGCGTTGATCTTTGCCATGCGCGCGATTTTTTCCGGATCGTTGCCGTGATGCGAGAGCGGGTGGTGCGGATCGGGCACGCCAATCTCAGGATACGTGCGATTGCTCGTTTCGCGCGCGAGCTGGAAGGTGATGACGCGTGTGACATCGCCCTGCAATGCGAGCACCTGCAGATCGAACATCAATCTGGCGTGGTCGGCGTAAGCTGCCGGCACGCCTACGGGACGATCGAGATCAGGCAATGGATTGTTCGCTGCGTCGGCCTCAGCCTTTTGGATGCGCCTCTCGACTTCGCGGACCGTGTCCAGATATTGCGTCACACGGGCGCGATCACTCGGACCCAGTTCACGTTTCAGACGCGCGATGTCATCACTGAACCAGTCAAGGAGGCTGGCCTTCTTGCGCAACGCTGTCTGCCGATCTGCAATGCTGCCGCCCTCGCCGAAGAGCGTTTCAAATACGATGCGGGGATGTGCCTCAGCAGGAAGCGGTGTCGTGGGTGACGACCATGAAAGATTATTCTGATACACGCAGGCGTAGCCGTTGTCGCATTGGCCGACTACCTGGAGCAGATCCATGGCGAGCTCCAACGAGGGCAATTGAGTTTCCTGACCGATTCGTTGGGCGGCGATCTGATCGACCGTAGTGCCGAGGTAGTAATCCGTGCTTTCCGTTAATTTCGCCTTGGCGGCGCTCAGGAACGCGGAGTTCGATGTCGCATGGCTGCCAGGATAGGCATTTTTCAACTCCATGTTGGTGATGATCGTGACCTGTTCCTTGACCGGCGCGAGCGAACTGAGAATGGGCGAAAGCTCGTCGAGTTGGTTGCCGCGAGGAGTCCAGCGCGTGATGTCGCAGCCCATCGGCATAAAGACGAACCCGAGCCGGCGCACGGGCGCGGCGGCCGTTTTCGCGAGTGGCGTGGCAGCCGGCACCATCGCGTCGAGCAATGGCAGCGCGACGGTGGCGCCCACCGCCCGCAGGAACGTGCGTCGCGGCATCGCTTTTTTGGTAATGATCATAAGGACCCCCTCATCGTAAATGGCGTGCTGTTGACCACGCCAAGAATGATAGCAGAAAATCGAAAGTCTTTCGACTGCGCATCGCGCACTATCTGACGGACGGCCGGCGCGTCATAATATTCGATCCCGCGACCGAGAGCGAACGTGAGCAACTTTTCCGTGAACGTGTTCACGAAAAGTTCGGGGCGATTCAGCAAACCTGCTTCGAGCCCTGAAACGCCGCTGAACTTGCTGCCATCGGGAAGACCGCCGGAGCAATCGATCGGCTTGCCTTCCTCAACTGTGCGCCAGCGTCCCACGGCGTCGAAATTCTCGAGCGAGAACCCAACCGGGTCCATGAGGTTATGGCAACTCGCGCAAACCGCGTTGGCGCGATGCTCGGCCAATCGCTCGCGCACCGAAAGGGTCGCCGACCGAAAATCTGATCGGAACACCTCCACGTCCGGCAACGGTGGAGGTGGAGGTGTTCCGATCAGATTTTCGAGAACCCACTTGCCGCGAATCACTGGGGAGGTGCGCGTCGCATAAGACGAGACCGTGAGAACGCTTCCCTGGCGAAGCAACCCGCCTCGCTCGACGTCTTTGTCCAGCATGACACGGCGGAAGCGATCGCCGTAGATGTTCGGAATTGCGTAGTGCTTCGCGAGCCGTTCGTTCAGGAACGTATAATCCGCTTTCAGCAGGTCGAGAACGCTCCGGTCTTCACGCAACAAATTGTCAATGAACAATTCCGTTTCCTTCCGGAATGCCTGGCGAAGATTGTCGTCGAAGTCAGGAAAAAGCCGCAGATCGGGAGTGATAGATTCGAGGTTGCGCAGATGAAGCCATTGCTCGGCGAAATTGCTCGCAAGGTTTCGCGAACGCGAGTCGGCCAGCATCCGCCGCACCTGCTTTTCCAGCACCTTCGGTTTGTGAAGCTCACCGCGAATCGCGGTGTCGAGCAGCTCATCATCCGGGATGCTGCTCCAAAGGAAAAACGAGAGTCGCGATGCCAGCGCCACGTCACCGACTCGATAGGCCGTGTTCGGCGCGATTCCAGCGGGGTCACGTTCAACGCGAAAGAGAAACTCGGGACTGACAAGAATGGCGTTCAGCGCGGATTCGATCCCGACCTCAAAGCCGCCCGCTTCTCGTGCTTTGCGATAAAAGGCCATCAACTTTTCGATGTCCTCGCCGTTCGCCGCTCGGTGCCAGGCCCGCCGCATGAGCGCCGAGAGGATTTGTTTGGCACAGCTTTCCTCTTCTGCGGGCTTCGTGGGTCGAACCATAAAAATCCGACGACGGCTCGGCGAGTCGCCCGGACCCGTCGAATCATAAGGGCCGTTGATCGAAACCTGGTAAATCGCCGGCGAAAGCCGCGGATGCCGATGCATATTGAAATGCGCGTTGTACGGCTGGCGCTCCGTTTCCAGCAGCGACGACGGGTTCTTCAAAAACGTCACGCCGAGCTTGTGCGGACCAGCGGCCACCGGCAGGCGCACTTTCAAATGCGCATCCACCTTTTCAAAATCATTTCCCTTCGGAGGCGTCACCGTGAAAGATTTCACATGCTCGCGGTCCAGCAGCACTTCAAGTTCGTGCGGCTCGCGCAGGCCCTCGACGTGTTCGTTCCGGTCGCGCGTGAGCCTGATCTGAATCTCGTATTCACCGTCGCGCGGAAACGTGTAGGCGAGCAACGTGCCGCCACGCGTCCCGATCGGCAGTCCTTCGACATGCTCCTCTTGCGTAACGTCCGGTCGAATGCGGAAAGTGTCGCCGCCTTGCGCGCGACGTGGCGCTCCAACGGCAAGCCGGCTGATTTTTTCCGCGGCTGAAATGTAACGGTCCAGCAGCATCGGAGGGAGATCGCTTACGCCGACGTTATCGAACCCACGACTCAAGTCGTCCTTTGGCAGCAACGCCGCAGCGTCAATATCCAGCGCCAACAAATCGCGAATGGCATTTTGATATTCGGTGCGATTGAGTCTGCGAAACGTTTCGGTCCGGCCGGGATTCGGATGTTTCGCAAAAGCGCGATCGAGAGTGGAGGACAACTCTGTCACGACTGCGTCATAAGTGCGTTCGTCAGGCCGATCTTTTCCCGCCGGAGGCATCTGACGCGCGCGAAGTTTTCGGATGGCGCGCTCCCAGGCATCAGGATGTGCAGTAATCTCTTTGCCACTAAGCGCGTCGAGATCGAGCCCGCCTTTCTTCACTTCGGCGTCGTGACAAGTGACGCAATACTTACTCACCATCCCGGTCACGGAACGAGATGATTCGGACGCGTTAATCGAGTGAGAAGAGATAAGAAGTAAAAGAAACGGGCTCCAGTAAACACCCGCCCGCCACACTGGAATCGGCTTCTTCACACTAACCCGGAGCATGCCTCATCAACTCTCCTGGAACAAGAATAAAGCCCCGCCGCTCGAGTTTCAAGTTGTGACACGAACTCCAGTCGATATTGTTTCATTATTAACCTATGACTCGGGCCAGCCGCTTCGTGTTCCTCACAGTCGTCGGACTTCTTGCCGTATGTTTCGACGCACGAAGCGCAAGCGACGCGTCGAATATGTCTCCCGAAAGCGTTCTGTCCAGCTTGCGCAAATTTTATGCAAAAACCAGCCGGGCTGACGGTTCGTTTACACCCGGACTTGATCCCGATTATCGCGGAATGTCCGATAGCGCATATAGCGATCTCGCCGCAGTGACTTATGCCGTGGTGCTGCACAAAACCTTCGGCTGGAAACTGCCGCACGAAGAGGCCACCCACCGCCTTCTGCTCTCTCGACAGCAGGCGAACGGCGATTTCTTTAACGTTCGCGGAACTGTGGCTCCCAAATCGGCCGAAGGCCGCGTCTATAACACGACCCAGGGAATTGTGGCGCTACGCGCACTTGGGTTGAAGCCGCGCTATAATCCCCTGCCCGTCTTCGAGGCGATCCTGCAGCAGGATTACAAAACGTTGCCGGCCTATTCGACGAGCTTCTTTCCACTCGCCTATCTTGCTTATGGGCAGCCGATTCCGGCCGAAGCCGATCGCCGCATCCGCGCCACTATGAAGCAGGCTGCTGACGGTTATCTCAACGATCACATCGCCGCGACTTTTCACGCCGCGCACTATTATCATCTGATTGGGGAGACCACGCCGATGGCCCACCAAATCATCGAACGCGTTCTCCGCGACCAAAAGTCCGACGGTAGTTGGATGCTCAATCTCCCTTCGCGCGACCGGCACGCCACATTTGACGCCGTATTCACTCTGCATCAACTGGGTCCCGATCGCGCCGATTGTCAGACCGCAATTCAAAAAGCCACGCGCTGGACCCTTTCATGCCGTAATCCGGACGGCGGATTTGGCCATTTTCCCGGGTCACCGTCCGATGCGGATGCAAATTATTTTCAAGCCGGCCTTCTCGTCATGTCCGGGTTTCTGAAACCGACCGCCCCGTTGCCCCCTGACCCGCATTTGCTCTCCTGGGGACATCTGATGCCAGTGCCCAAATGACGCGCCGCACAAAACTTACAACCTGGATCGTAATCCCGTTCGCGGTGTTGCTCATCCTGCACTCTGCCGTGGCAGCAGAAAAGTTCTCGCTCTCGATGCCGGGCTGGGTGGGATCATTAAGTTTCTCTGCCGACAGCAAGCATTTGGCCGCTGCTTGCTCCGACCGCTCCGCTCATGTCATCGACGTGCGAACCGCAAAGGAAATTGCGGTGTTTTCTGGTCATGAAGATTATGTCGTGTCGGTGGCGTTCGCGCCCGTCACTCGCACGCTGGCAACGGGAAGTTATGATCACACTACGCGTTTGTGGGACATGGAATCCAAACGCACCTTGCACATCTTGAAGGAGCACCGCGGCGCAGTCACGTGCGTTGCCTTCAGTCCCGACGGGAACTGGCTCGCGACCGGCAGCATTGATGCGACGATCAACTTGTGGGGGTCGCAGACCGGGAAATTGGGAGCCACATTAAGAGGCCACAAGTCATGGGTGAACTCACTGGCATTCAGCGCTGATGGTCAACTCATTTCGGGGAGCTCCGACGGAACGATCAAATTCTGGCTCCCGAAGTCCGGCAAACTCCAGCGCACCATCGACGCGACTGATGCCGAAGTGCGATCCGTCGCCATTTCACCTGATGGCCATACGGTCGCAGCGGGCATTCGATACGGCACACTCAAGACGTGGGATGTGTCGACCGCTCGGCAGACATTCAGCCTTAAAGCTCACGAAAGCGATGTTTGGGGCGTCGCGTTTACTCCAGACAGCCGCACGCTGGTTTCCGCGAACGGTGATTGGCGCAAGCCTGGTGAACTGAAATTTTGGGATGCCAACAACATGCGATTGCGCCGCACGCTCGCCGCGAGTGGTGAAGTTCTCAGTGTTGCGTGTTCCCCCGACGGTCGCACAATTGCCGCCGCCTGTGCCGATGGCCGTCTTATCGCGTGGGACGCAAGCGACCTTAGCCACTAGTCTTGTCATTGCGTTGGCGGGGTTTTTCCGCTACTAACACGGCGCTCTAATGAAAATATCGAAGCTCAACTCGGTATTGCTTGTCTGCAACTTGCTGCTGCTGTGCGCCGGTGCTTATTTCTTTATTCAGCGCCGCCCCGCCGCATCAGACGAGAGTGCAAACTCGGGCGCCCAAAACCTGACGTCCCAAACGGAACCCTTAACGCTCAACTCTCAGCCCTCAACGACTCCCTCAGTCGTCACCGTCACCAATCAGTTTCGGTGGCGGCAGCTTGAGACCGAGGACTACCGCGCCTACATCGAGCGGTTGCGTGCAATTGGTTGCCCGGAGCAAACCATTCGCGACATCGTCGTCGCGGATCTGGACAAGCTGATGGCGCCGCGCGTCCTGGCGATTTACGGCCGCCGCGCTGATTTGCAGTTCTGGCATTCCGAAGAAGAGGAATTGGCGAACGACCGTGACGAGCGCGACATCGACCGCAAAAGGCGCGACATCGACCAGGAAAAACGCGCTGTCATCGAGGAATTGCTCGGCGTCGATCTTGTGCGCGAACGGATGCGCCTCCGCGGCGAGCAGGACTATTACGAACGGCGGCTCGGCTTTCTGCCGGAGCAGCGCCGGGGCGAGGTCCGCAAAATCCTGGAAAAATTCGATCAACTTCAGGAAGAACTCCGCAACAAGGAATGGACCGAGGGCACGCCTTTGACCGCTCAGGAGCGCGCCGAACTGGGGCGTTTACGCCAGCAAAAACAAACCGAACTGGCGGCTTTTCTCAGCCCCGCCGAGCAGCAACAATACGAACTCTGGATGTCCGACACCGCCAACGGCGTCCGCCATGCGACCTACGGCATGGATATCTCACAGGAGGAGTTCCTCGCGATTTATAATGCGCGCAAAACGTTCGACGAACAATGGACCGCGCGCGATCCCGGTTTAATGGACGACGCGGCCGCTCAACGCCTCCAGGCGGCGCGCCAGCAAATGGAGTCTGACCTCGAGCGCCAACTCGGAACCGAACGCTTCGCCGAATACAAACGCGGCGAAGACCCCGAATTTCATCAACTCGCAAAGACAGCCACGCGATTCAACCTTCCAAAAGACACCCCCAGGCGAGTCTACGACGTAAAACGCTCCCTCGAAGACGTTCGGCAATCTCTCGAACAGAATCCTCGTCTCACATCGGACCAGAAGAGTGCCGCGATGCACGCCATCCACGAGGAATCGCAGCGGACTGTGCGCCAGTTACTCGGAGAAAAAGCCTTTAACTATTACCAGCGCACCGGCGATGTCGGCTGGCTGGCTGTGAACCATTAGTCAGATCACCGATTATCCCTCGGACAAGCCCGCCTCTGATCTGGAGGAACAACGTGGCAACGTTGCGAGCCTGCCCCCTGCCCTCTCCTCCCGCAACCCGTTGAAATGGCTCACGATTTTCGGTCCGGGTGCAGTCATCGCGTCACTCACCATTGGCGCAGGCGAATTGATTTTTTCGTCACGTGCCGGCGCCCTCTTCGGTTATCGTTTACTTTGGTTCTTCGTGCTCGTGCTCGTGCTCAAGTGGGTGCTCGTCTTCGCCACCGCCCGGCACATGGTGCTGACCGGCGCTCACCCGTTTCAAAGATGGATGGATTTGCCCGGCCCGCGCGGCTGGTTTCCAATGGTCTTTCTTTTCCTCGCGCTGGTCTGCTTCCCGATCTGGGTCAGCTTCCACGCCGGAACTCTCGGCACGCTGGTCGCGTGGATGACCCACACACAACAATTCGCGAATGGTGGAGGATACCTGGTGTGGGCGGTGGCGATGCTGGTCCTTGTCATGGCGCTGGTCGCCGCCGGGGGTTATGCGACTCTGGAGCGGGTTCAACTGGCGATTGTCGCCGTCATGCTGGCCTGCGTGGTGGTTTCTGTTTTGCTGTTGAAGCCGGATTGGCCGGAACTTCTCAAAGGCCTCTTCATTCCCAAATTGCCTGCGTATCCGTCGTGGGTCGGTTCACATCCCGAAATCGCCACCCGGCCTGTTTGGGTTGAGATCACCACCTACATTGGCGTGCTCGGCGGTTCCGGATACGATTACCTCGCCTACGTCACCTATCTCCGAGCCAAACATTGGGGCCAGGCCGGCGGCCCGCTCGTAACTCCAACACTCCTCGACGAAATCGCGCGCAACCCGGCGCACACGAATCGCCGCTGGTTGCGCGCGGTGTGGATCGATTCCCTCCTCAGCTTTGCCGCCGTTCTCGTCTTTGCCGGCGTTTTTGTCGCGTGTGGCGCGAAAGTCCTTTCACCCCAACACCAGGTCCCCGGCGGCACAAACCTCCTCACTTTACAGGCACAATTCGTGACTCCGCTCTACGGTTGGCTGCAGCCGCTCTATTTCGTTGGCGCATTTCTCGCAATCTTCGGCACCCTTTACGGCACGATCGAGGTCGCGCCGGCGGTTCTTCGCGAATTCGCTGACGCACTCAAGCCGGGCAATGCCGACAAATACGCGCTCCGACTGCGCAAATGGGCGGTCTGGTGGGCGGGCCTGGGAGGATTTCTAATTATCATTTGGAATCTTATCCATCATTTGACCGGGCGAGCCGAAACGTCAAGCGCACTGATCACTCTCCTCACTCCCGCGAATTTGTTTACCGGCGTGCTCGCCTGCGGCTTTATCTGCCTGCTCAGTTTGTGGACCGATTCACGTTGGCTGCCGCGCGCTCTGCAAATGCCCTGGCTATTGCGAGCGTTGACCGCAATCGCCGGTCTAATTTTTCTCGGACTGGGCCTGAAAGGTTACTGGGACTACAGCGGCTGGCGGGCCTTAGGCATTTTTGCGGTGACACTCGCCGCCGGATGGCTCCTCGCCTGGGCACTCAGACGTGCCGCGCGGTAGGCGCTGTGTCCTCACAGCGCCGCGTGATCTGAAAATATTCCCTTAGGTCGGTTGCATCGTTGGCAACCGTACATTCGTCTCGATGATCCCTTTCGAGATTGCGTGTCGTGTCAAACCCGCTACGTCATGAATATTCAATTTGTTCATCACCTGCTGGCGATGTTTCTCGACAGTCTTGATGCTGATATTCAATTCCGCCGCGATTTGCTTATTGGCCTGGCCCTCCGCAATCAATTGCAACACCTCCGCCTCTCGCGTCGTCAGTCGCGTCGTCCGGCGGCGAACCGGACCGCCCCGCACAAATGCTTCGCGACATTGATCGAGCAACCGCTTCGAAATCGACGGGCTGAAGAATGCGTTTCCTTTCTGCGACTCGCGAATCGCCTTCACCAGATCATTCGCCGCCGTCTGTTTGACTAGATACCCCGTCGCTCCCTCCTCGATTAACTGCTGAACGTATTCGTCGTCACTATACGACGAGAGAATCAGCACCTTGGTCTCCGGCACTTCGCGCGTGATCTGGCGCGTCGCCTCGAGCCCATTGAGTAACGGCATCGCCACGTCTATTACGGCAACGTCTGGCTGGAACTTGGCCGCCATTTGCACGGCTTGCCGTCCGTTCTCCGCCTCTGCCACTACCTTAATGTCCTCGGCTGCCTCCAGCAGCACCCGCAAACCTTGCCGCACTACCGTATGGTCGTCGGCGAGCAGTACTTCAATTTTCTTCATATGTTTCTAAATCTCTTGGCTCCGCGCATTCGCCGGTGGCCGCCTCGTTCGTTCCTTTCCTGGTTCAACATGGGTTTGACTTCTTTTGACTCCCCGTGGGAAATCGCGCGCTGATTACTGCCTGATTGCGATTTGCCCGAAACTGAACACTGCCCCCTGCCATCAAAACATGCTCCTGAAACGTCGGCACATCGGGAATCACATCCCGCCCATTCCGTGCCGCATTGTGTCTCGCAACACGCGCGCGTGCATCGACTCGCACCCCATCGCGGTCCACGGCAAGCCTGAGCCGAATCATCGACACCAAACCCTGTCTTGCCATCGAGCTCGCCGTCGCCCGGCTGAGGTCGGAGAGCAACGCCTGGATGCTTTGAAACAACGTCACGCCAAGTTCAGGCCCGGTCTGCTGCACGCGCGCATCCGCGCGCAGGTCGACCGTCATCGCGCATTTCTCCGAAAAATTCTTGATATGCGACCGCAACGCGGCAATCAGCCCAAGGTCCTCCACCACGGATGGATGCAACTCCTGTGAGAGCCGTTGCACTTGCTCCATGGTTTTTTCCAAAAGCTGTTGCGCCGACAAAATCTCTTTTTGTAGTCCGTCCTTTGCACGCGCCTTCAATACCGCGAGCTTGACGTTCACCGCCGTCAACGATTGCCCGACCTCATCGTGCAGCAATCGGCTGATCTTCCGCCGCTCTTCCGCGCGCGCGCGCGCGTCCATCCTCCGCGCAGCCACTCCGCTCTCCCCGCCGTTGTTGATTCCATTGCTCACGATTGGTGGCGCCGCTTCGGCCAAATCCGCAACCGCCTGCACCGTCATCGCTTCCGTGACGAAAAACTGGCTGGCGTCCTGCGCCCAGAGAGTTGTTCGGATTAAACGAGCCATTTGCGCATTGTCACTTTTGTTCCTTTGCCTGGTTTCGAAACAATTTCGAACTCATCCATCAGCCATTTTGCCCCGGGCAACCCAACCCCAATTCCTCGACGCGTCGCGCAGCCATACTGCAGCGCTTCGGCCACGTTGGGGATGCCCGGTCCCTGGTCCTGCCCCACGATCAGGATTCCCTGCTTCCCGCCGCGTTCAATTCTTTGAAACGTCATTTCGCCTTCTTCGGCGTAATCGACAATGTTCCGCGCGATCTCCGAGATGGCTGACGCGATCAGGGTTACTTCGCTGCCGGCAAAACCGATTTGCATCGCCAGCTCGCGCCCCTTTTGCCGGGCGGCGACCACGTCGTTGCTCGAACGGATTGCAAGTCGCCCTACTTCCTCGACTCCCGGCAGATCCGGACTATTGCATGCACCACTCATCAATTCGCAATCTGGCGTCGACGATGAGTACAAAAGACCTTCCGCGGCCTTCGCCCATCTTTCCGGATGTTTTCTCGCCAGGACGCTTGCGCGTTAAACCAAATCCAGACGCAGCCCTAATCGCATGACAAAATTCTTTCAAAACTTGGCATATTCCTTACATGGGGTTGTATCCCCACCGGATTCCCGCTCCTTTGTAGGACATCCGTTGGTCCCTTTTGATATACTGATGCGGTCTCACCCGCGCGGCAGTTCAACCCAAAACGTGCTTCCCCGGCCGGGCCCGGACTCCAGCCCTACCTCGCCCCCCATCCGTTCCACGGCTTTCCGCACTATCGTCAACCCAATGCCCGTCCCTTCATAGCCCTTGCTCGCCCGCTGGAACATGCCGAAGATTTTCTCGTGCTGATCCGCCGCAATGCCGATCCCATTGTCCTGGATGAAGATCCTCACGAACCGGGACTTTGTTTTACTTTCGCCGTTTCGATCTGGTGAAGTATCAACTTGTTGCGCCCACACGCGCACGTGGGGTCTGACGCCTGCACCGACAAACTTCACCGCGTTCCCCAACAGGTTTGAGAACACCTGCGTCAGCATTGCCTCATTGCCCAGCACCACCGGAAACTCGCCTTTCAGCACTACTTCCGCTTTGTCCGTCGAAAGCATCGGATAGGTGTCCACAATGCCCCGCAACAATTGCTCGACCTCCACCGGCTCCAATGGCAAGTCGGCGCGCACCATCCGGCTGTAATTGAGCACGTCCTGGATAAGACTATCCATCCGGCCCGCCGCGCTCGCGATGCGCCCCAAAAAGCGGTGGCCATCTTCGCCCAGCTTCGGACCATACTCCGCAACCAGGATCTCCGAGAAACCCTGCATCGCCCTCAACGGCGCGCGCAAGTCATGCGCAATGCTGTAGGAAAACCCCTCGAGTTCCTGCACCATTTCGCGCAATTTCGTCGTGCGCTCCTCGACAGCTCTCTCGAGGATGGTTTGTGTGTGCTTGCGCTGGGTAATGTCCGTAATCACTGCTACCACGTAAGGATTATCGGGATTCTCTGTGCGCACCTGGTAGACCACGTCGTAAAACCGCTCGTCCCAGGTCTTTGGATGGACCGGTATTCGCAATTCATAGCTCACGCGCTCGCCCGCAAACGCGCGGTCAAGTCGCGGGCTGATCTGCTCATACAAAGGTCCCAGCACGACCGCCACCTCTTTGCCTACGATGTCCGCACTCGGGCAACCCCAGGAGGTCGACGTACGTTTGGTTGACGAAAAGATACCGGCGTTCCTTGTTCACCATCACCAATCCCACTCGCGCCTCCGCAGTGACCGTTCGCAGCACCGCTTCATTCTGGCGCAAGGCTTCTTCAGCCTGCTTGCTTTCAGTAACATCAAGCCAATACAGATTGACGTAACCAGCGGCGGGAATCGGCGCCATGGTCATCAGATAATCTCTTGCGCCCACCCGTTGCTCCTGCGCGCGAACTTTTCCCTCTTTCAACGCTTCGTCCGCCAGTTCGCGCAGTCGCTCACTCGCCGCTTGCCCCACGCGCAAATTCCATTCTTTGAACACATCCATTACTGCTGGATTTGCGTAAAGCAGCGTGCCGTCACGGGCGATGCGCAGCACCGGAGCGGGATTCTGCTCCGGAAACAGCGCCACGCTGCGCACGGATTCTTCGACCTTGCGCCGTTGTGCATCCGCCCGGTTCAAAGCGGTTGCACTCCACCAAATCAGCCCGACCAGCATCAGCACCAGGGTCATCACGAGCATCCCCGAGCCGAAACCCGTCCCATAAAACCCGCTTTTCTCACCGACAACTCGCAACCAGCCCAAAAAAACCGGCACAAATAGCGCAAACGGCAACATCCGCCGGGCCACAATGCTTCCGACCTTGTCCCCGAGCAGCACGCCCATAATTCCGCGATTCGCTCGCGCAAAAAGAATCGCCGCGCAGAGACATAGAAACGCGGCGACCGTGTGCAACGCGATCGTCGCGTACCTCGCAATCGGCTCGAATTTCTCAACACCGAAAAAGTAATAGAGAAAAACCAGCAACGTCACTCCCGCCACCCCCAGCACCAGCGAATGCGCCACCGGGCTTTTTCCGAAAGGTTTGGCGTCCAGGAACAACAGCGCCAGTCCCAGGAACGTAAAGTTCAATGACCCCGCCACACCCATTCGCCCTGGAAACGATTGCCCTGCTTCAGCCACTGATTCGCGAAAGAGCAACTGGTCAATCCCCGCGTCCCAACCAAACAAGTACTCGCTTAGCGTCACAATCCCTATGAACGCGATGATCACCGCAAACACTTGCGCCACTCGCCGCCTGGCCCCCGTGGTGGATTCTTCGCGCAGCAGCAGGACCGATATTGCCGCCAGCATCAGGCAAATCGAGGTGTTCGCTTTCATGTTCACCAGCGTGGGATGGATGTGCTTCAGCGCGCTGATGTCGAAAATCCAGCCCACCAGCGCCGCCGCGCCAATGCAGAACGCCACCAGCGCGAACATACTGGACAGCGCTTTGCAATCCGCCGGTTTCAGTACTGGATCTCGCGAAATAAAATCCGTCATTTGAACGTTTCGTGAATTTGCCCCCTGTCGAGAAGCAACGCCGCCACGTCGGTCCTCACCGCGGGTTGTTTTCCCTGCGCGCTAAGATCCGCCAATTACTTCGCCCCGCTGCTGTCAAGGAGAGAGGAATGTTCGGGTATCAGGAAAACCCGCAGCCCATAAGCATGCTTTCTCGGTAATGATCGTAATCGTAAACCTCACAGACGACTCATCAGTGATTACTGACGTCTGATTGCTCCCTATTTCTCTCTTGACGCCCTGTCTCCTCGCGCAAAACATCACGCTACGAGGTGTGATATGAGACTCAAGTCCGCTTTCCTTCTGGTAACAGCAGCAGCGATCTACTTCCACGACGTTTCCCCAATGTTCGCGCAAGGCTCTCCCAGCATAATTTGGGAGGCGCCCACGCCAAGCCTGCTCGCAAATAGCATCCAGGGAGTTGCGTGGTCCCCGGGGACTTCCGCGCGCGTAGCCGTCGGATCGACCGATCGATGGGTGCGCACCCGCCGCGCCGGTGACGGCGCGCTCATCTACTCTGTGCTTCAGCCACACCGTTCCGGCAGCGCAAATCAGACCATCTACTCGACCGATGGATTGTATCTCGCCGTCCACAACAGCAGCGGCGGTCTCGGTTATCGCGTCCACCGCGCTGCCGACGGCCTCTTCCTCGGCGCGCTCGCAGTTTCCGTTGACGCCAACGGCCTCGTCCATTTTGCCGCCGATCCTCAACTTCTCGCGGCCGTGGGTGGAGATGGCACGTTGTCCCGCTGGCGCATCGCCGATTTCACCGTCGTTCAAATACTCGGCACCGGCTACGATCGCGTGACTACCACGTTCAACTTTTCGCCGAACGGCGCCTACCAGTCCGCCGCGAGCCGCGGCAGCATAAAGATTCAGCGCCGCACCGACGCCGCGCTCGTCGTAACTCTCGGAGGTGGAGCGCCTCAAAGTTTCACGCCCGTTGCCTTTACCCCAGACAGCACGCGCATCGCAGCCTGGGCGCCGAATCCCAACCGCACAACTCTCTGGCGCGTTGCTGATGGCGTCGTTCTAATGACCTTTCCAGGTGCTGTTTCCCAGGAAGGCGTTGGCGCGATCCGCTTCACACCCGACGGCACTCGGCTCGTTACGACGGGTTACCTGCCCTTTGTTGGCGCGGACGGACTCTGGTATCAGAAGGGCACGATCCGTTTTTGGCGTGTTGCGGACGGCGCGTTGCGTCGGGTATATGATGCGCACACGGGCATCGCCGTCACATCCCCTGTCGCCTGGTCTCCCGATGGCAGCGCTTTCGTTTATGGAACATACGAAGGCACCGCGGTCGCTGCTCGCACGCCGACCCCATAAGATGTTACCGATTATTGATTACTTCTCCCCCCTTCCACGCTGATTTCAAATAAAGAAGCTTTAGGCGCTGGATGGTGGCGCGTCCTCCCACCGCTTTGAGTGACAGTCCACTTTCGGTCGGCAGAAAGCATTTTGACATCGATGCTTCGCCGTCGTTGGCAAACGCCTCGACGGATGTGCGATCCACCAGCACTTCGAAATTCTTCAGCCCGCCGGAGAGCGCGACCGGTTTGGCACCGCACGCCATGTTTTGGGCCGTGAACGTTATTCTGCTCCCGCGCACATTCATCGTCAGTGTCGCGCCTTCGTCGATGGTTACTTCCGCCTGCACTCGGAACAAATCACCAACAGGAGTGAGCGGTAACGTCTGGCCGGCGCGCAACGTGCGATTCGTCCACGTTTGCTCGGTAGCGTGCAGCTTTTCGAGTTCGCGAATCGGCTGGCGGAACAGCCGGGGACCTGCGGGCGTCGTTCGCAAACCAAGCTCGCGCGGAAACGTCACCTGCTGATTAAACGGCATGTCGGGATATGTCCCTCCTCTCATCCAGGCCGCCTGGACGCGGCGACCGTCGCGGGTGTTCTCCCACGTCTGTGTCGCATAGAAGTTCGGCCCGGCATCCGAATCGAATTGCGGTGTCTCCTCCGTGAACTCAACACCATTGAAGTCTCCTATCGAGTATTTCCCGTCACCACGCACGAGCACCCATTTCATCCGGCTCCGATCCCCGTCCAGCGGCAGTTGGAAAAAGTCCGGACACTCGTAACTGTTTCGGATGGGATGCTTCTCGTCGCGCCACGAAAGCAGATTCGTGGAAGTGAAAATGTGATACAGCCGCTCCTTGTTTTCCTCCCCGTACAGAAACATAACCCAGCGCGCGATCGGCGCGTGCCAGAATACTTTCGGGTCGCGCTCCGGGTGAACCAGCACAGGATTCTTTTCGTAATGCTTCCAACTGCGTCCCCGATCCAAACTGTAGGAAAGGCATTGGGTGCGATTGTCATTGCGCGACCAGAACGCGACGAGCGCGGGATGATCCGTGTTCGTGGCGAGGCCGGACGTGTTCGCATAATCCACTACACATGTGCGCAACTGCACGCCGCTGTCCAGTTGCTCCTCCCAGAAGGCCGGGTCCAGTTCGGTCCAGTGAACGAGATCTTCACTCACCGCATGAATCCAGCATTTGTTCCAACGTTGCGCGAACAGGTGATACTCCCCTTCGTAGAAAATGAGTCCATTCAGATCATTGAGCCAGCCCTCCTGCCGCATCCCCGGATTCAACCGATCCATTGTCCATTGGCGCGCGGTGAAATGAAACTGTGGCCGATGCGTCTCCTCGTAGAGCGGCTGTATGTTGCGTGGCAACTGCTCGGGACGGTCCGTCTGAATTATGCGATCGACGTTGATATGGCCCCAGCCTCCGCTGGCTTCGTCCACGATTTGAATCTGCGCCGCCCTTCCCGCCCACGCCCGCACGTCCCAGCTCTGCGCCACAAGCCGGTCGCTGTTCCAGCCTGTCGCGCTGCGAACGATTTTTCCTTCGACGAGCAGATTGAGGCAGGCGTGGCGCTCGTAATCGCCTCCGCCGATCAAAAAAGAAATGTAGGCTCGTTCGACTTTGAACGGCGGCGATGTCAGCGAGCCTG
>Ga0193697_1000372_pt1 | contig 16596 bp, 17 predicted proteins | sample L3m2metaG_FD_145073 | JGI IMG/M metagenome (GOLD analysis project Ga0193697, IMG submission 145073) | Soil microbial communities from a riparian zone of the East river system, Colorado, United States - L3m2 | ecosystem: Environmental > Terrestrial > Soil > Riparian zone | place: USA: East River... | reverse complement strand
CTTGATGGTCACCGGGGTGCACTGGCCGCGCGGAGCGGGGCTGAATGAGCAGAGGGTTGAGGGATCGACCAGCATGCCGGTCGGTGTGGCCGCTTTGTTCGCGGTGACCTGACCGGTCACTTCCGAGCTGTAGCCGCTCGTCGCGTCGGCCTTGTCGCCCGAGACGTTGTAATTGTCCGCGGCGTTGCACCACTCGATCGCCTGGATCTTGTAATAGTAGGGCTGGCAGGCGCTGACCGTGGTGTCGTCATACGACCAGCCGCCGGCGCCGTCGGCGACCGGACCGGCCGCTCCGACGTCGACCACCATGTTGCCGCCGCTCGCCGGCGCGAGCGCGATCGGCGTGAAACCGCTCGAGGTCGAGCGGAAGACGCGATAGCCGCGCACTTCGCCGGCCACCGTGGTGACCGTGGTCGTGCCCGACGTACAGGTCGGTGAGCCGCTGGCGTTGCCGGCCGGCGTTCTCCACGACACGGTGATCTTCGGCGTGGCCACGCCGCCGGAACCGACCGCGGTGACGCTTCCCGGAGGGCTGGGCTTCGTGGCGTTCTTGAGCGAAACAGGTCCTACCGCGTCGGAGAACCTCGTGCCGGCCGCATTGGTCGCGCCGACCTTGAAGTAGTAGGTCTTCGTCGCGATGTCGCTGCCGAGCTGGGTCATGTCGACGGCGTAACTCGTGAGCGTGCCTGCCGGGAGCACGCTGGAGAATGTTCCGTTCAGATCGTCGTCATAGGCGACGGAGAAACTCTCGGCGCCGGTACTGCCCGTGGTGTAGGTGGACGGATCACCCGGCAGCCAGGTGACGAACGGAATGCCGCAATAGCCGCTGCAGACCGCGACGCTGATCGGCGCGGGAGGCGGCTGCAGAGGTGACTGGATCTGCGAAATGATGCCGAGGTTTCGGGGGACGATCGTCGTCGACAGCGTCATCTTGCGATAGTGCGGCGCGATCGTGTCGCCCGGATCGTTGTACGTGCGCTCCTCGGCCGCGTTCATGCCGATGAGCGTCACCTTGACCGCGCGGATGTTCTTGCGCGTCAGACGGTCGACGTTGTTCGCGGTGGAGGGAGAGGCAGGATCGAACGCGCCTTCGCCGCCGACATCGACGATCGGATCGCCGTCCGTATCCTTCAACGCCACCTGTCCCTGCGGATCCTGGTAGTACTCGAACGCAAGGCTGCGGATGTTGTCGGCGAGCGGCGTCCGCACCTCGTGGCCTTCGGAGTCGAGCGTGACGCGAAGCAACGTGTACGGCGGGTTGGCGTTCGACAGATCGACGTTGCTGATGGTGATCGCCCGCTCGGCGTTCCCGCCGGGATACGCGGTGCGCGACTGCGCTCCGCCGTTGTTGACGTCGGCGAAATAGGTGACGCTGTCGCTGTTCGCTGCACCCGGCTTATCGGAGTGCATCACGTACGTCACGATCTCGTCGTTGCCGGTGGTGACGACCGGGAACTGCGGCGTCTCCAGCGCCCCTTCGCGGCCATGCTCGTAGTACTCGAGCGTCGCGTCGTCCGGGATGTCGTAATTGAAATTGCCGCGGATGGTCATGGCGGAGTGCCACGCATACTCGATCTGTTCGTCGGGCTGATCGAAGGCCGCGGTGATCGCGCCCGCCTCCGTCCAGGTCACGGTGCCGTCGGTCGTCGGCGAGCCGGCGGCGGTGCTCCAGGTGATCGGGGTGGCGGCGCTCGTTCCGCCGGCGGTGCACTTGTAGACGTGGCCGTTGGCGACGTCGGGAAGGACCATCTGCCCGACCACGTACGGCGACGACGCCTTGCGCGTGGTGAAGCTGGAGACCGGAACGCCGCCGCGCTTGTAGTCGAAGCCGGCCATGCGGACGTCCTGCAGGATCTTGTCGAAGGCCACGCGGGTGGTCTGCTGCATTTCGGCCGATTGCGTGCCGCTCGAGAAGACCCGATTGCTGCGGTCATAGAGCAGGAGCGCGGCGACGAAGATGATCGCGAAAACCGCTAATGCGGTCATGAGCTCCGCGAGTGAGAAGCCGCGCTGACTGAGGCGATGGTTCCGTGCTGACATACGTTCCCCTGGTCTGTTCAAAAAGTCTTCACCGTGTCGAGTACGAGGTTGCGTCCGCGGCGGCTGCCCGCCGATTCATCCCACTGCACGATGACGCGGACGCGCAGCACCTGGGCCGTGCCGAACCTCGGCGGAGTGTTGGTTGGATCGGAGCTCGGCTGGAGCAGGAGAGTGACCGACGCGTTGGCGAGGTCGCTTCCCATCTGGGTGCGCCACTTGTCGAGGAAATCGGGTCCGCCGGCGGTCTGCGTTGTGATGTCCGAGGGCGCGGACGGAATGACGTTCGCCTTCGTCGAGCGGATCGAGCAGTTGGTGTAAGTGGTGCCGAGGATGGCGACGGACGTCGTCGGAGAGGCCGTGTCGAGCATGTTGAAGGCGCCGTTGTAGATGTCCTTCTTGGTCAGCGGCGCGAGATCCTCGAGGATGCGATCGCCGATGGCGATGGCTCGCGACATCTGCTTGCCGCTGTAGACGTTCCGCCGGCCCCAGACGAAGAGGGTCATGATGGCGATCAGCACCGTCCCCAGGATGCCCATGGCGATGAGCACCTCGACCAGGCTGTATCCGTTCCGCTTGTTCGTCATACGTGCGATCCCACCGTGTCGATTTTTCCGGTCGTGTAGACCTTGATTCGCATCCGGTTGTTGTAGACCTTCTTCCAGGGTGAGGAGATGGTGATGCTGCCGTCGTTCTTGTGCGCGGATGGAACGTTGAAGGTGAGCGTGCCGTCCGTGTTGAAGATGATGTCCGGCAGACCATTCGGCGGGATGTCCTGATCGACGAAGTCGCTGCTGATGAACGTCATCGGCTTGGCCAGCGTCTTCGTGTTGCCCGACACACCGCTGACACGCAGCACGGTGAGCAGTGCCTGCGGCATCGTCTGCCAGGCGGCCGTCGGCGTGGTGCGGTAGTAGAAGCGGTACGAGCTGGAGGTGGCGAACTCCAGCCGCACCTGTACGTACCGCGCGACCGCCAGCTGCCGGCAGTTGCGCAGATCGGCGTTGAAGTTCCGCATCGCGCCCTTGAGCGCCGACGACTGCTGATACGCCACGAATTGCGGGACCGTGATGAGACTCATGATGCCGATGATCGCCACGACGACCAGAATCTCGATGAGGGTGTAGCCCCGCATGGCGGTGCGATCCGATTGCATGATCGTCTCCTTAATGCTGACCGGGTGCCACTCGGTTTGATTTAGTGTAACCCTTTCAGAGGATTGCAGTTGTCTTGAATCGATGTTTCTTCGCTCGATCACGACGTGGCAAAACCGTTACTTTTTGTATCAGATGCGACGCGCGGAAAGCGAATCGTCGCGCGCGCCCCGTTCCCCGGCTCGCCCGACAGCTCCACCGTCCCGTCGTGCAGCAGCACGATCTTCTTCACCAGCGGCAGGCCGAGCCCGTAGCCGCCCGGCGAGTCGGACTGGAAGGGGAGGAAGAGCCGCTGCACGCTGGCCGGATCGAGTCCGATCCCCTCGTCTTCGATCGCGACTTCCGGCTCCGGCTCGCCGCTCACGACGACGCGGACCGCTCCGCTTCCCTTCTGCTTCACGGAGTCGACGGCGTTGCGGAGGAGGTTCTCGATGACGCGCCCGAGGAGATGCGCGTCCCCTTTCACGATCGCCGGTTCACCGCTGCATGCGATCGTCACCTCGGGGAACTGCGGCGAGACGCGCTGCACGATGTCGCCGCTGATCTCGTACAGGTCGACGACGTCCTTCTCGAACGCCATCGGCTTGGCGAAGATCAGCAGGGCATCGACCGCCTTCGAGAGCGCGTAAGCCTCACGCTCCGCGTTCTCCACCGGCTTCAATGCCTCGGGGGAGGCGTGATTTTTCGACAGCCGGAGGTAGCCGAGGATCGCGGAGAGCGAGTTGCGGAACTCGTGCGCGATGCCGGCGGAGATCTCGCCGAGATCGGCGAGGTTCTGCATCTCGCGCACGCGTCCCTCGAGCCGCCGCACCGGCGTGAGATCGGTGAAGAGCGCGAGCATCCCGAGGAACTGCCGCTCGACGCCGAGGAGCGGGACGGTAGTCAGGCCGACGACGCGCGGTTGCTCGCCCGCGGTCACGGCGAGCTCGCGGCGGTTGATCGTCGACTGCGACTCGACCGCGGCGAGCAGCGTGCGCGAAAACTCGCTGTCGCCGAATGCTTCGTCGATGGTGAGGCCGCGCATTTCGTCGTGCGTCGTGCCGAGGACGTCGCGCGCGACGGCGTTGACGTCGATGAGGCGTCCGGCCGGATCGACGGAGACGAAGCCGGAGCTGATGCTCCGGGTGAGCGCCTCGGTGACGCGTTCGAGATCGTCGGCGCGCGTCCGCTCCGCCTGATGCAGCCGCAACAGCTCCTCTTCTTGTGCTTTGAGCCTGGTGATCGATTCGCGGAACGTGTCGATGAGGTACTGCTGCTCGTCGTCGTGCGGCGCTCGATCGCGCACCTCCGCGGCGGAAGTGAGCATCTGTTCCACTGGCTCGGTGATGCGCGGGAGGTAGAGGAGCATGAGGATCGTTGCCATCGCAGCGGCGATGAGCGTGCTCGACGCGGTGACGAGGAACGTTTTCTTCGTCTGATTGAGCCGGCTGGCATCGAATACGGCAGTGAGCGTGCCGAAGGAGATCGGGCGGGCGATCGTTTCGACGCCTTCGGCGGCCGGCGCGATCCCCGCGCTGACGCTGCCTCCCTTTGCCCGCGTGATCACGGCACCGGCGAGCTCGTAGCGGCCCATCATCAGCATGAGCCGCGTCTGCATGTCGGCCTGTTCGGCGGGCGAAAGCGCGGAAAGCTCGCGCGCGGCGAGGCTCGCGCTGTGCTCCCAGTTGCTGAGGATGGCGCGCTCGGTCTCCTGCTCGAAACGTTGCAGCAGGAGGAGCACGCCGGCGAGGAGGATGATGAGGAAGCCGACGAGGCTGGCGAGGAAGAGGCGGACGTCGCGGCGAAATCCGACGCGCGTCAGCGCGGGACGAACGCTCCCAGCCACCATTCGAAGAGTGTATGGCCAAAGAAGAGAATGGCCAACGCGGCGATTCCGAGGAAGACGCCGAAGGGGATGGCGAGCTGAAAGCCTTCCTTGCTGCGCAGCGCGAGCGGCAGAGCGATGACCGCGCCGGTGATCGACGCGATGAGGAGCACGGCGGGAACGGATTGCCAGCCGAGCAGCGCGCCGATCATCGCGATCATCTTCACGTCCCCCCAGCCCATCCCTTCACGCCGTCGGACGAGCCAGTAGGTGAGGATGATGGCGACGAGGATCGCCGCGCCGAGGAGAGCGCCGGCGAGGGAGTCGACGAGGTTCGCGGCGAGGACGAGACCGGAGGCGAGCTCGCCTCCGATCCAGCCGATCAGGAGTCCGAGGAAGATGCCGGGGATGTCGATGACGTCGGGAAGGATCTGGATCTCGAGGTCGATGAAGATGAGGACGATGGTCATCGACACGATCGCCGCGATGGGGATGAAGAGCACCGCCGCGCCGGTGCGCTGAAAGATCGCCAGGTAGAAGAGCGCGTTGGCGAGCTCGATCAGCGGATAGCGCGGCGAGATTCCGATGCGGCAGTTGCGGCAGCGCCCGCGCAGCACGACGTAGCTGAGGATCGGGATGTTGTCGAACCAGCGGATGTTCGTGTTGCAGTTCGGGCAGTGACTGGGCGGAAAGACGATCGACTCTTCGCGCGGGTAACGGTGGATGACGACGTTGAGGAAGCTGCCAATGACCGCGCCGATCGAGAATGCGTAGAACGCGAGGAGGAAGGTCATCTACGGCGCGATTGTAGCGGTGGCGGAGGCGCGTCGGAATCGAACCAACCCATCGACGCTTCCGCGCCGACGCAACGGTTTTGAAGACCGCGGGAGCCACCAGACCCCATTCGCCTCCTCACGAGGTGAGCGCGGACGTTAACACGCCCACGGCAATACGCATTGCACGCGGCCCTGCTGTCCGCTGTCTGTTGTCTGCTGTCCGATCAGTGCGGCGCGTCAGTCAGGAAGCCCACTTTCTGCGCCCCTGCTTCGCGCGCGACGTCCATCGCCGCGACCGCGCGATCGAACGGCACCTGGTCCTCGGAGTTGATGAACACCACGCGGTCGGCCGGCGGGCGCGCGACCATCTGCGGTGCGAGCGCGTCGCGCAGGCCCTTCCCGTCCCCGACCTTCGTCGCGTTCAGGTAGATGCCGTCGTTGCGCACCGTCACCACCAGCTGGTTCTGTTCCTGCGGCGGCGGCGTTCCCTGTACCTCGACCTTCGGCGGCACCTCGACGTCCAGACCCATCTGCAGGATCGGCGTCGCCACCATGAAAATGATCAGCAGCACGAGCACGACGTCCACCAGCGGCGTGATGTTGATCTCGCTCCGAACTCCGCCGCTGCTGCCTGAACTGAATGCCATATCACTCCTCAGTCACTCAGACCGTGTTTCGCGATCTGTTCGCCAGCCTGCTGGTTCTGCGTCATGAATGCGACCTGCGTGAAGCCTGCCTCGTTCGCCGCCTTCATCACCGTGCGCACCTTGCCGTAGTTGATCCGCTTGTCCGCCTTCAGCATCACCGAGCGGTTCGGATCCTTCTGATGCTCCGCCGTCACGTACTTCGACAGATCGCGGTCGGGAATCCAGTCCTGTCCGACGAACACCGTGCCGTCGGGCTTGATGGAGATGATCAGGTCGCCCTCTTTCCCCGGCTTCTTCTCCGCATGCGGGCCCTCGGGGAGGAGCACGTCGACGCCCTGCTGCAGCATCGGCGTGACGACCATGAAGATGATGAGCAGCACGAGGCAGACGTCGACGAGCGGGGTGACGTTGATGTCCCCCTTGACCTCGTCCGGACTGCCTCCACCGGCACCGAATGCCATCGCTCGCCTCCGCTACACCCGCGCGCGGGCGCGGGCCTCGTTCTTGATGAAGTAGTCGATCAGTTGCGATGAGGAGTTCGACATCTCCACCTGGAAGCGGTCGACCTTCTGCAGGAAGTAGTTGTAGAGCCACACCGCCGGAATGGCGACGAAGAGACCGAACGCCGTCGTGACCAGCGCCTCGGCGATACCGGCCGAAACCGCGCCCAGTCCGCCCGAGCCGGTGAGCGCCATCCCCTGGAACGCGTGGATGATGCCGGCGACCGTGCCGAACAGTCCGACGAACGGCGCGGTCGTGGAGATCGTCGCCAGATTGCCGAGACCCTTCTTCATCTCCGCCGTGGTCATCAGCGTCTCGCGCTCGATGGCCCGCTTGCCCGACTCGACGATGTCGAAGTCCTCGGGGAGCTCCTGCGTCGCTTCGTACTGGAACTCCGTCAGCCCCGCGCTCAGCACACGCGCCAGATGGCTGTGGCGGAACGCCTTACTGTTGGCGTGCCGGATCGCTTCTTCCAGCTTGTGGTTCTTCAGCAGCGGCGTCACTTCACGCGCGAGCTTCAGCGACTGTTTCTTCGCGTTCTGAAATCGCCACAGACGTTCGATGGCGATGGTGAGCGACCAGATCGACATCAGGGCCAGCACGACGACGACGCCCTTGGCGACCCAGTTCATCGTGATCCACATGTTGATCAGGCTGAAATTGTTTGCACCTTCCATGCGGCTACTCTCCTCTCCAGTCCTGCTACTGCAAGCGGAAATTGACTGTCAATGTGTAGATGACCGGGACCGGCGTACCGTTGAGCGTTCCGGGTCTGAACTTCCATTGCCGAACGGCGCGGAGCGCGGAGTCATCGAGACCGAACGGCAGCGGTTTCAGGACACGCGCGTCGGTGACGTTGCCGTTCCGGTCGATGATGGCTTCGATGATGACGATTCCCTCGATGCGCGCTTTTCGAGCGACCTCGGTGTAGACCGGGTCCACGGTTGAGACGCGGGTCGGGGCGATGACGTCACCGCCGACGCGCATCGGCTTGTCGCCCGTGCCGCCGAGGGTGCCGCCGAGTTGTCCGCCGAGCGTGCCGCCGACGACTCCACCCACCACACCGCCCACCACGCCGCCGACCACGCCCCCTACCTGTCCTCCCACCACGCCAGTGGAGGAGCCCGAGGTGTCACCCGAGATGTCGACCTTCGGAACTTCTTTCGGGATCTCCGTCGGCTGATGGAACTTCGGCTGTTCCTGCGGCGTCTCGACTTTCACATGCGGCGTCGATGAAGCGCTGGAGGCGGGTGGGGGAGGCGGCGGAGGGGGAGGCGGCGGGGCCTGCACCACGAACGCCTGAATCGGTTTCTCGATGACTTCGGGATTTTCTTTGACGTACATGCCGGCGGCGATGACCGCGCCGACGATGAACAGATGGAGGACGGCGGAGATCAGGCCGGTGATCCAGCCAGCCTTCTTTTTGTCCTTCCCGGCGGATTCAATGAGGACGTCATCGAACATGGCGGTTTACCCCTTCGACAGTTCGACACGGTCGTGCCGCGAAAACGAACCGACTGACTTGTCCCGAGGCACGCGACGTTAACACCGGTGACGGGCTGAGGCAAACACGTTGCCAACTGTGGGATTCAGTCGCCGTCGAAAGCCCAGCAACCGCACCCGTCACCGGCGCGGCAACTGTGGCGGGCCTTGTGCCGGCGCGCGGAGTGACCGCAGGTGGGACAGGGGTCGGCGAGCGTGTCGATCTCGCATCCGCAGATCTGCAGCGGATCGGGATGCGGGTACTTGTCGCAGATGTAGCGGATCGGATGCTGCGACTCCGGATGGCCGCAGCGATGGCAGCCGGCAAGGTTGCGGGGAAACGACGGCGGCGGCGTGCGCTGCTCCGCCGGCGCGCCCGGTTTTCCGATGATCGGTCTGGGCCGCGAAACGGGGATGGAGGCCGCGGAGAGAGGCTGTTTGAGCCGGGGAAGTTTCCGGGAAAGCGAGAACATCGCCGAGGCCGATCTCGGCTTACCGAACGTCGGTTTTCGCATTTTCTGTATCGTAAACCGTATCGGTTACAATGCGCTCCGCATTTCGGAATTTTCGCTGCCTCATCGCGTTAGCCGACCTGCATCCCATCCCAATGTGTGGGGCCGTAGCTCAGTTGGGAGAGCGCCTGAATGGCATTCAGGAGGTCATCGGTTCGATCCCGTTCGGCTCCACCACCCCCTCCTCCCCCTCGTTCGTCCATCGGCTGGTTGAGCACCTGGAAATCTCTCGATGCAAAGTCCGATGATTTAGTCTTCGAGTGCTCTACTGAGGCGAACTCGTACAGCCTCGGTATGTACTCGTCAACGGTGCCGCAACTCGATCTCCATGGCCACGATGTCACATTTTTTGTTCACCGCGTACGTGCCGTCGTTCACCGTCTCAATGACCAGATCTTTGCTGCCACTGACGGCGTTGTTCGTGACCATCAACTCAGCCGTCTGGGTCTGGTTCATTACCGGCCGGATCGGTACCGCGCGGTCGAGCGTCGGCTGGTCTTTCGCAAAAAACACCAACAACTTCTCCGTGCCCGCACTGTCGTCGAAGCGGAACCAATGGTTCTCACTCGGCAGGATGTGATCGACTCTGGCCGACATCGTGTTGTTCGCCAAGCCTCGCGCGGAGTCCGGAAACAGAGTTGCCGAAGTACCGGAAGAACCGAGCTGCACGATCGACAGGTTCCCATCCGTGTTCGTCTTGAAATGGAGGCGGATTCGCTCGCCGGAGTGAAATGTGCGAGCCTGGCTAACCTGAATTCCCGGCTGACCCGGGGCCTCTTCGAGTTCGATGGAGAAGCTCAGGCCGCATGAGTGCTTCGACTCCGCGGCTTGATTCGCCTCGGGGTTGTGCTTGAGCGGCTTCGGTGACTGCGGATGCTGTTTCTCTCCTGAAAACGCGATCACCGACGAGTCGCCGCCGCCGCCGAACATCTCTTTCGCACCGGTAGGTGTCTGCGCGTCTGCTATCGATACGCATAGTGCGACGACGCCGAACATGAAATTGGTTGATCTCATGGTCATCCTGTTTTCTTCTTCGTCGACGCCGACGGTTTCGATCCGCTCTTCTTAGCCGCCTCGGCCTGGATGCGTTCGAGCAGCTTCGTCGATGCTTTTGCCTGCGACAGTGCCACCAGGCCTTTGGGAGAGACGTCGAATGCCGTTCGGTGCGCCGCGCTGATCGCCGTCACGATGACGGATTCCGGCACACCCGCCTCGAGCATCTCAACGATTCCGTCGTTCGTCAGCGGTGGCTCTCCGCTGTCGCCGCCAATAGTGTCAAGACCTTTCGCTCCTGAGAGTGACGCCACCTTCGATGGCGGCGGACGAACGCCTTCGTTGAGCTCTTTCATCTTCTGGTATTGCACCAACGCGGACTGCACGCGTGCGAGCGGAGCAAGGAGCGTGGACGAGATCTCCGCCTTTTCATCTGCGACTTTCTGCGAAAGAGTGCCCGGCAGCACGTTCGACACGACGGTTCTCGCACGGCCAAAGAGTGAGGGCTGCGATTTCGAGTTGAGGATGAAGTATTGCTCTTTCGGATTTGCTTCAGCCGCGGAGTTATAGAGCGTCGCCGCCTGCTCGAGGTATTTCAGCGCGGTGTCGAGATCTTCCGCGCCATAGCCGAGGGCTTCGTAGGCGATGCCCATCGCGTACTGGCGGTAGGACTCATTGACTGGGTTCGGCATGGCCGCAATCTTCTCGACGGCCTCAAGATACTTGCTCCACATCCCCGCCTCGGCGAAAGGAACCGCGTTATCGAGACTGCCGCGCGGTACGAGGACGCCGATGATCTCCTTCGTCGGCGTGAGGCGGCGGGTGAGATCGTTGACGACGCCGACGACGTTCGCCTCTTCCAGCGCGGCCGCGTCGGGAGCTCCGTTTCCCTCTTCGAAATCCTCTTTGAAATTTTTGCGGATCGTATCTGCGGCGAGCGTGTCTTTCTTCTTAGAGTCGAGGACTTTGAACGAGACGGAGAAGAGATGTTTGACCACCTTGTAGCGGACGGACATCTGCCGCGCCTGAAAGACCGGCCGGCCCTTCTCGTCATTGCCGGTCTGCACATTTCGCATTTCCGTGCGGTTTTCCCAACTTTCGCTGTAGTCGTCCTGGAGGATGTTCACGTCGATGGCCACGTCGGCGTTGTTGGAGTCGAGTCGGAGTGTCGGATCGCTACCAAGCAGCTCACTTTCGAGGAGGCTCTCCATGCGCTCGGCGGCCGAGCTGTATTTCTTTCCCTGACTCGAGGTTTTTACCGAGATCCGTGACCCACCGATGCGAACCTGCGGTGGATGGATGCGCGCGAGATTTGCGCGCTTGCGCAGCATGCCGAATCCTTCTCCAGCCTGGGCGGCGGTAGCGAGAAGAAGAAGGGCGCTGGTCAGTCCCAGCAGCTGTTTCGTCCTGCGGTAATCGTTCATGAGAGCCTCCTCTGCTTACTGCCCCGATGCACGTGGGATCACGCCGATCCGGACGCCGCTCGGGTCGGCCGCCGGATGCATCTGCGGATGCTGCGGCGCCTGCTTTTCCTTCGCCACTTCATCGGCCACCTTCGCGGCGATGTGGTCGAAGATCTCCTTGATCGTCGGCGGCTCCTTGGCCCGTTTCATAGCGTCGATCAGGAAGTAGGTGAAGTAGCTGTTTTGGATCTTCTCGCTCTCCCACGAGCGCTCGGTCGACTTGCTGGACGTGATGACGAACGATCCCTCGCCGGACAGAAACAGGCGCGCGGTGCGGTCATCGACGCCGACTCCCTCGATCGTGAGAAGTTTCGCGCCCCGCGTAGAAGCCTGTCCGCTGAAGCAGGTGTCGAGAAAGGCGACCTTGCGGCGCGCTCGAATCAGCGAGGTCTTTTCTGCGAAGTCCTGATATTCGATCGCGTCTATGTAGATGTTCTTCAGACTCGTGTCATACGTGACGATGTGGCCGATACCCTCTAGGCCCTTCTCCTGGCGAGAAGGCGACCCATGAGAGCTGACATAGATGACTACCAGATCGTCTTCCTGCGCGCGGAGAAAGAGCGACTGCAATGCGCTGAGGATCGCCGCGCGCGTCGCGCGTTCATCGGTGAGCAACGCCACGTTCTCGCGTGGAAAGTTGCCGTAGTCCGCGTGCATGAGGACGTCCGCGAAGTCGCGGGCATCTTTGGCAGCGAATTTGAGGCGTGGGATGTCGGGATCGAGAAATGTGCCGATGCCGATGACGAGCGCATATTTTTGTCTAACGTATGACGGAAGCGGCGCGGCTTGCGGCGCCACGCTGGCGCACTCGAGAACAGAGACGTTGTTGAAGAGAGCGCGATCTTTGTAGATGCGTGCGTTCTGCTCGTCGCCCAGGGCGAGCGCGCTGCAGTACGCATACTTCCAGGCGTCGCCGAGGGTCGGGCAGAGCTGTTGCGCGGTCCGGAGTTTCGAAAGGATGGCCTTGTGGTCAGGCTTGTCCGACCCGTACAGAGTCTTCACCTCATCGACGATCGCCTGCGCCCGATTACAGGCGGAGCTCTGCGCGCTTGCCTCGACGCACGCGAGGACAATCGTGAGAACGGAGAAGGCGATGAAGCTACGACGCACCGACAGCCTTCCTGAACCGTGGATTGTTTTGCAGGTCTTTCAACGCGTCATCAGTGCGGATTTTTTTCAAGATCGACTCCGCCTCGGTCGCCGAACCGGTCTGTTTCTGCATCTGAAGGACCGCCGCTTCGATCTCGCTCAGCGCTTGCTCTGATTTGCCGTCCCGGGCGTACTGGCAGCCGAGGTTGTAGTGGGCAAGCCAGTTGTCGGGTTGGATGGAGAGAGCTTGCTTATAGGCGTGCGTCGCCTCAACCGGCTTGTTCAGCAGCTGCGCAGCGGCGCCGAAGTTCGTCCAGGCGAATACGTTCGCCGGATCGATGCGTATCGCTTCCCTGAACGCCTCATACGCGGCTCCAATCTTTCCGGCGGCCGTGAGTTTCTTGCCTCGATCGATCGCCTCATCGGCGCCGATTGGTGCCGTGCTCGTGGTGGTGGACGGCGGATTGCCTGCTGTTCTGGCGCTTCCTTTCGACGAGGTCGTTGCGTCGGTGGTGTTACTCGCGGTCACGTTGACCGAAGTCGTCGACAGTGCGGGACTGACGCTTTTCACCGCCGGTCCGGTATTCGGCTTATGCCAGTTCATGACCATGACTGCTGCTGCCACGCTGATCAGTGCCACGGCGACGACAGAGGCCGCCGCCAATATGCGTCTATATGAGCTCGAATGCTTGGAATCGGGCGTCGTTGGCGGCAATGTTGGAGGCGCCGACATATGAGCGGGCGGCGGCGGAACCGTGATCGTCGCGATATTTGGCCCTCCAATCGCATCATGGATTGCCTCGGCAAATTGTTGGGCGCTTTGATAGCGATTTTCCGGGCGCTTCTCCAATGCCTTCAGAATGGTGCGGCGGAGACCTTCCGGAACGCGGCCTGTCGGATCCGTCTGCGAAAACGACAGCGGCGCCATCTGCTCGTGGTTGATCGCATATGAAGCCGTGCTCGTGCCGGTGATCGGCCGGATACCGGTAGCGAGCTCATAGAGCACGATGGCCAGGGAGTACAAATCGCTGCGGCCATCGACGACTCCGGAGAACTGTTCCGGCGCGGCATATGCGCTCTTGCCTAGGAACGAGCCGATCTCCGTCATGGGTGTTGTGTCGTCAAGTGACTTGGCGATACCGAGGTCGATCAACTTGATGGTTTGCGTTCCGTCGCCGTTCTCGGTCAACATCAGGTTCTCAGGCGATATGTCGCGATGCACAAGATGGTGTTCGTGCAGGCAACCGAGCGCCGCCAGCGTCTGCATACCAACTGCGGCGACGGTCTGCGGATTCTGTGGCGTGCTTTCCGGACCGAGGATCTGCCGGAGATTGAAGCCGTCGATGAATTCCATCATCAGATGAGCGTTGCCGTTACTGCCTACCTGAAAGCCGAGCACGCTGGCGATGTTCGGATGCGAAATCTGTTTTCCCCGTCTGGCCTCGCTTTCGAACCGTTCCCGGAGCTTTGCGTTCTGTTGCAGGCCGGCGCGCATCACCTTGATGACACAAATCTCGCCGAAGACGCGGTGCCGGACTTGGTATACGGCGCCCATGCCACCGACACCCATCTCCCGCAGAATCTCGTAAGTAGCCTCAATCTCTGGCGCAAGAAGGTGCAGCATCGGGCTCCATGACGACGTCTGGGCGCAACCTTGCGCACGGACAACCGCGTTGATGGTTTAAAGAATTGCTGAATGATGGACAGATAGATGCTAGCAGAAGCAGGATGAAATGTCAGCGCTTGCTTCCGTCAACTTGTTGTGTGCGAATGATGAGCTTGGCGCGTTTTCCGGGCGAGAGGTTCTTGGGTGGGTGTTTTAAGGCATACGTTGTGCTCCGCCTCATCGCATGACGAACGACGATCTCCTCGAGCTGGAACGCGAATACTGGCAAGCAATCAAAGACAAAGATCCCGACGCAGTGATGCGTCTGAGTGACGAGGTCTGCATCGTCACCGGCGCGCAGGGAGTGGGGAAGATCAACCGCGACGCGCTGGCGGGGATGATCAAGAGCGCGCCGTACACGCTGAATTCATTCGAGCTCGGAAAGGACGCGGAGGTCCGGCTCGTGACCGATGACGTGGCGGTCATCGCCTACAAGGTGCATGAAGAGCTGACCGTCGATGGCAAGCCGGTGACACTCGATGCCGCGGACTCGTCGATGTGGGTCCGCCGCGAGGGGCGCTGGGTGTGCGCGCTGCACACGGAGTCGGTTCTCGGCGATCCCTACGGGCGCGACCGGCGCGCCTGAACCACCAGCTTCTCGTCGTTCGCCTTGAACGCGCCGCGCGCGAAATTGCCCCACACTTCGATCTCGTCGAAGCCGCAGTGGCCCAGCATCAGCTCGAGCTCGAAACGAAAGATGTGGCGCAGCTCCTTTTCCCATTCGCGGCGGATGAGCGTGCCGTCGGCGCGGATCTCGTCGTAATAGCCGAACAACCGTTGCCGCTGATCGGCGTCGAGCGGGCCGTTGAAGCTGAAGCGGCTATAGCGCGTTCCGCGCGTGACGTGTTGCCGCGTGTACATGAGCAGTGGACGGAGTGACGCGTTCCGAGGGGCGAGCAATGCATTGGGAAGGTCGACACCGAAGACGCCGCCCGGCATCAGCGCGGTGAACGCGTTTTGAAACACCTTCAGTTGTGCGGCGAATGAGGGGACGGCGCTGATGCTGTTGAACGGAATGATGACGACGCCGAACTCTTCGCGGAACTGAATCTCCGTGATGTCGGCCTGCAGAAGAGTCAGGCGGCTGCGGTCAGCTTCGCCGAGGCGATCGAGCTTTGCGCGGAATTGCCGGAGCATGCAGGGTGACGCATCGACTCCGGTGACGGTGTGGCCGTCGGCGAGGAGCGGCAGGGTGATCCGGCCGGTGCCGCAGCAGAGAACGAGAATCGGTTTGTTTGTTTCCGCCGCGACCTTCCGATAGTGGGCGACGTCGTCTGCCAGGCCTATGCGGCGCGCGTTGGCATCGAGATTCGGTCCATCGGTGGGCGTATCGCTGTCATAGAAATCGCAGCTCGGATCGTCGTCGCCCCAGGGTTGCATCGTTCGTCGCTCATCAAAACAGAAACGGCGGCCTCGCGGCCGCCGTTCTGTTGCTCACTCATCATCGTCGTCGCCGACCATCGATGCCGGTGGCTCTTCTTCATCGTCGTCGTCATCATCGTCTTCGTCGTCGCAGCCCTCCGTCGATCCCGGCGGCTCGGTCTCGTCGTCGTTGGCGGCGAGGAAGTAGGGCAGTTTCAACTCCGGATCGATCTGTGAGGTGCCTTCGTATTCGTTGATCATCTACGCTCCTCCTTCAATGCTTTCGTTGTTGCGTTGATGGGTTGCTGAGATCGCGCTGCTTCGTATTCACGATTGCGATAGCCGATGGCGGTGAGCCGTTGAATCAATGGTTGTGCGCTCTCGCCGCGGCCGAGTTGCAGGAGCACGCGCGCGTGCGTGTCGGCGATTCGCGGATCGGTCGACCGCGCCTGCAGCGGCACGAGCAGATCGAGCGCATCCTCCCAGGCGACGGTGGCGCCGGCGAAGTCTCCGCGCGCCTTCCGGGCCTCGCCCTGAACCAGGAGTGCTTCGCAGAGGATCTTCTGCGCCGGCAGCTCCTGTCTCGACGGCTGAAACGCCTGCACCACGACATCGACCTGCCCTGATGCCGCGGCGGTGCGGTGAGCGGCGAGCAGCGAGCGCGCCAGCTCGATCCGGCTGAGCGCCAGCTCGCGGTCGATGATCAGCGTCCGCTGCCCATGCCCGAACATTCCGTTCAGGATGTCGACCGCGCGCTCGTGATGGCGCAGCGCCGCTTTGAGGTCGCCGCGCATACGCGCCGTCGTTCCGGACAGCCGGTGAGCGATAGCCAGATGCTGCCGCCACTCCAGATTCGCCGGATCGTGCGTGGTGAGCTGCTCGCTCTCCTTGAGGTATCCGGCGGCGTATCGTGCGGTCGAGTCGAGATCACCTCGGGCCAGCGTCACGGTGGCCATCTCGCGATACCAGGATGCCGATTTCTCGAGCACGGTTTTGTCGCCCGGGCGGCGCGCGCCGACGGTGTCGAGAATCCGCCGCAGCTCGGCGAACCGGTCGAGCGATTCATCGAAGCGTCCGAGCTTGAAGAAGGCCAGACCGAGTTTTTGATAA
>Ga0193697_1000369_pt1 | contig 16759 bp, 16 predicted proteins | sample L3m2metaG_FD_145073 | JGI IMG/M metagenome (GOLD analysis project Ga0193697, IMG submission 145073) | Soil microbial communities from a riparian zone of the East river system, Colorado, United States - L3m2 | ecosystem: Environmental > Terrestrial > Soil > Riparian zone | place: USA: East River... | reverse complement strand
TGGAGATCATTGAATTTCTGGGGCGCGGCGGGATGGGGGTGGTGTATAAGGCGCGCCAGAAATCGCTCAACCGGCTGGTTGCGTTGAAACTGCTCGCGCCGGAGAGAGTGCAGGACGCGAGGTTTGCCGAACGATTCGCGCGGGAAGCGCAGGCACTGGCGCAGTTGAACCACCAGAACATCGTGACGATTTATGACTTCGGACAGGCAGGAGGGTTCTATTTCCTGCTGATGGAATTTGTGGACGGGGTCAACCTGCGGCAGTTGTTGGCGACCCGAAAGCTGGAGCCGGCAGAGGCGCTCGCGATCGTGCCGCCGGTTTGCGAGGCGCTGCAATATGCGCACGATCACGGAATCGTTCATTGCGACATCAAGCCGGAGAATCTTTTGCTGGATAAAAACGGGCGGGCCCGTGCCCGCAATCTCTGCGGTCTGAGAATTCTAGGGGCCGCGCCTTCACAGACCGCAGAGATTGCGGGCACGCCGCAATACATGGCGCCCGAGCAACAAGTGGAGGCGCAAAAGGCCGACCATCGCTCGGACATTTATTCGCTGGGGGTGGTGCTCTATGAACTGCTGACCGGGGAACTGCCGGGCGACAAGCTCCAGGCGCCATCGCGCAAAGTCCTGATCGACGTGCGGCTGGACGAGATTGTGTTGCGAGCACTGCAGAAGACGCCTGAATTGCGCTATCAGACGGCGGCGGAGTTTCGAACGCAGGTGGAGACGGTGCTGAACGATCCGGGAGCCCCGCCAAGGCCTCGGGCGGAGAACGCGCCGCCGCGAATGATCAAAGTGGGGATGACGACGGTGACGACGCCGGAGCGGCTCGGGACTTTTGCGGGTCAACTGTTCCATTATCGGACGAGGAGCCATTTGATGCTGGACGATCGCCAACTGAGTTTTTCGCGCGCAGGGGCAATGACGAATATTCCGTTGAGCGCGATCCGGGACCTGAGCCTCGGCCGTTATCCCAGGATAATGAATCCGGCGGGGATCAATTTTATCAGCGTGACTTACGATCAGGACGGAGAGACGAAACGTCTTTTCTTGACGCCGTACGAGGGGTTCTTCGGATTCCCTTCGCAGTTCAACGCACTTATCCGGGAGTGGTTCGACGAAATCCAGGCGGCGATTGTGTCAACGACGGGCCACGCACCGCACACGACTCCGGCGGAAGAACTTGGCGTGCCGTCCAGTTCGATCGGGCTTCTGGCGCTATTCGCGGCGCTCATGGTTCCCGGAGGGTTGGCGGCGATCGTTCTGCTGCGCGCCAGCGATGGGAAGCTGGGCTGGCCGTGGGTAATCATGTTGGGAATAGTTGCCGCGGGCCTGCTTTTGCCATTTGCACTGGCGTTGCTGGGGCAGAGGCGGAGGGGGAACGTCGCGCAGCCAAGCCAGACGCGAACGGCGGTGGTGGTGGTGCTGACGATTGTGGGGACAATTGTTGGATTGGGCATTTTGATGAGTTGGCTGGCAATCACGGTATACAATTCGCGAAGAGTTCCAGCACCTCAACCCGCCCAACGACTTGAAGCGCCCCAGCCAGTGGAAGTGCGGGAGGTTGCGCCGTTGGAGGCAAAGAAAAGAGACGTGTTGCCACCGGCGATGATCGTTGAGCCAAGCAAGGAGGTAGCGGCTGTCAGGCTAAGCCAGGCCGAAGCCGAATTGGATCGCGTGACGAAATTGCAGGCGGAAAACCTGGTGAGCGAGGAGATGGTGAATCAGGCGAGGTTCGCCGTAGAATTGGCTAAGGCGGAATTGGCCGGCGACTCGACGCAGGTGGCAAAGGTGAAGCTGAACCAGGCTGAACTCGAATTAGACCGAATAAGCAAACTGCACACTGAAAAGCTGGTGAGCGACCAGGAAATGAATCGCGCAAGATTTACTGTCGAACTGCGACGAGCCGAACTCGCAGGGGACCGCGCGAAGGTAGCGCGCGTTCAACTCACGCAAGCCGAGGAGGAGTTTCGACATGCGTCAAAACTCCGCGAGCAAAACCTCATCAGCGAGAGTGAATACAACCAGAAGAAGACCGAACTGGAGTTGCGGCGGGCATTGGCGGAGGGGTTGTCGAATACGCCGGACAAGATCAAGGGGCCATGAGTTAATCAGTGATCCAGTAATCAGTGCACGATAGCTGAATGCTATGGGAATAAACTGGGGCTGTCTGTATACGTAAAGTGGGGCAACTGCCCACATACGCCGACTTAAGAGGCGCTCATAGTGGACAAGCCAGTTAGAGCTACCAGAGATCAAGGTGGGAGATCGTCGCTGAAGACTCTTCAGCAATGATCCGGACCTGAAAGATAGACCGGTTCATTTCGATAGTTCATTGGCGGCGAGCAGAGAAACCACGAGGAGAAGAGTATATGTGTGCAATCCTGCCTACGGGACAATGAGGAACACAATGAGAGACCGGAGTTGTAATTTTTCGGGCGGACGCCGCCGGTGTGGCGCATCCATCACGAAGGTCGAGTTGCGCATCACTCAACTCCAGGACCGTTTGGCGCTGATGACTCTCCAAATGAGAAGATCCCTCGTTTCGCTTTGCGGGGCGGGCGGCGACGAGGGAGATAATGTGATGCATCAGATTTTTCGGCTACGACAACGGATGGTGTTAACGCAACGGCGGATCAACCACCTGAAACTCGACGACCGGCCAGGAAACCAACCTTCTGACTTCCGTCACTTCCGATGACCCGATCACTCTCGTGCGCGCGAGCCCGAGCCCCCACGTTGGAAGGAGCGATTTGGAATGACCAGATGACCGGTCAACTGCGCGTGGCCGTGGAGCAGGTCCGTCTGCAGGGTTTGAATGGAAGTCAAATCACTCATGCCTCTGCGGACGACTTTGCCTTCACGACATGTACGATATTCAGCGAGATGCTTGCTGACGCCAATGATGGCGATATCGCGCTCTTCGAAACTCCAGACCTGGCCCACTTCCAGGATTGGTGTGGGTGATACTTTGTTCATCAGTCAGGTTAGCACACATCCACGCAAGTTCGTCGCTTATTCGGGCGAACGTGGATTTTGCGCTTAAAGAGGATCGAGTTTCCAGCAAACGTTGCGTAAAGGACCCTAGCGTCCAAGGATGTGAACACCTAATGATGCGGAGCATCGCAGGGTGGATAATGAAAGAGGAGAGAAGCTCCCGTTAGAAAACCGAATCAAAACCAAATCATGAATAACATTCCAGCGATCCAGGACATTCGGGCGCGCCTGGCGCATCTGAACAGCGACCTGCGACTCTCCTACAATGGCGCGCAACGCCACCAAAGCGATCAAAGCTCGCGCGATCGTTGCGTGATGGAGGTCGTACACCTCCATAAAAAAATTCGGCGTTCGGAACGCATGCTGGAACTGCTGGTTACCGAGGACCGTACCAGGAAAGCAGAGAGAATGGCGGCGTCTGCGGAAGCAAGGCGCGTCGCATCTGTGCCCGCCGAGGGATTGTTGCAGGTTCCAATTGCCGTGACGGTTCTTGCCACATGAAAGTGCTTCTGCAACACACGGCGACGCGGCATTACTTTTCTGCCGGCGGCGTGTGGCTGGAAGGTCTCGCACAGGGCAGACCTTTTGCGGACATCCCACAGGCCCTGTCCTTTTGCCGGGAGCACGCGCTCTTTTCGGCGAATGTGATTCTGGCCTTCGATGACGCGGATCTGAATGTCTGTCTCCGAGGGCCGCGTCAGTGCCGGTAGTTGTCGCGCTGGACGCGACTCAGATTTGAAATGTCAAAGAACGTGTTTGCTTCTAAGCCGCGAAATCATTAATGGCGAATCAATGTCGAAGCACGAAAGAAGTGTGCGGTCATCCAAGTCGCGCGCAAATAATGTCGTGTTAGTGCCCTGTTATGAGAGGGACTCGTTGACTGAGCGCGGGAAAACTTCGGTCACTTCGCCGTCGAGTCGCAGGGAGACACAGGGCTCGGTGTCGTGATCGGTTTCGCCACGATTGATGATCACGTACGGAACGCCCCGTTCAGCGGCCATTAACGGAAAGGAAGCGGCGGGATGGACCGAGAGCGTGGAACCAAGCGCGACCACAAGATCGGCCTTCAATGCGGCATCCTGAGCCCGTTTGATCTCGCTGGGATTCAGATCCTGGCCAAAACTGATCGTCGCGGGTTTGAGGACGCCGCCGCATTTACACATGGGTGGTTTTCGGCGCCGCCGGAAGTATTCAAAGTGCGGCGCGGGATCGCTCCGCTCATGACAGCTCTGACATTCGATCAGCGAGTTTGTCCCGTGCAACTCGACGAGGTGCTTCGCGCTGGTGCCCGCGGCTGAATGCAGCCCATCGATGTTTTGGGTGATGAGCATCAGCAGTTTTCCGGCTTTCTCCAGCTTCACGATGGCATGATGCACAACGTTTGGCTTCGCATCGCGAAATGCTTCCCACCCTTCCAGTTTATAGTCCCAATGCTCCATCCGCGCCGCTTCGGACGTCATGAAATCCTGATAATAGACCGGCTGACGTTTCTTCCAGACGCCTTGCGGTCCGCGAAAATCGGGTATGCCACTGCCGGTTGAGATTCCGGCGCCGGTAAAAATCAATATCTGATGGGCGGCCCTGAAGTATTCGACAAGCGATGGTTGGTTGACTCTCATTGATACTGATCAGGATATACCAGTGGGGATTCAGTAAATGAGTTAAATCGTTAAATGGGTTAAATGAGGCACAACAGCGTGGCTGCGGAACATCGCGGTCGCCGCAAATAATCATCAGCGTTGATTCCGGAATCCCGGAGTGTACTTTGTTCAGGACCAACCCCTTCACGACCCCTTCAGACCCCTCCACGCGGATCTGAATGTCTGTCTCCGAGGGCCGCGTCAGTGCCGGTAGTTGTCGAAATAGACGCGACTCAGATTTGAAATGTCAAAGAGCGTGCTTGCTCCCCCGTTTCGTGTCCTGGAAATGTCCTAGTTGAGCGCCGGGCTCCCCACGAACGTGCAAGTTCCGGCGGCATGTGAAGAAATGGTGTAGTGCTTGCGCGGGTAACCCCGTTTTTTGGCACAGGAATGGCATAGGTTTGGCACAGTTTTATGTGGTGGAACCTGATTCGGGTTTTGGTTTGGGCGGAGTGAAGCGCGCCTGTTTTCGCATCTTCTCCATACGCGAAAGCAGGGAAAGCTGGCGATTGGCCAGATACGCAGTCGGTTCGTAGTCGCAGTCGCGCGTGCGGAGTTCGGCGGTGACACGTTTGTATTCCTCGGCGAGCTCGGTGACTTCCTGCTCGTATTTGGGCAGGAGGCGCTCCTGAATCGCTTCGAGTTCGATGGCGCGGAGGTTGTCGATTTCCTCGCGATATTTCAGCTCCCAGTCCAGGAGGGTATTACGATGAACGCCGAGTTGTTCCGCGATGTTGCGGATGCTGATGTTTTGGGCGCGGAGTTCGATGAATTTGTCACGGAGGTCGTTGGAGTACATAGGAATTTACGATTTATGATTTACGATTGACGATTGGTGAGGTCCAAAGAGTGGAAATGCACTTTGAGGGGCAAGGTGCAAAAAGTTCTGCGGATTTGCTGGGGTTTTCGGGGAAAGGAGGCAAAACAAGGTGCATTTCGAGTGCATTTTTCCTTGCGGGGCTTTTGAGTTCCGCGTTGTTGCTCCTCAGTCGCCGACCATTCGGCCGTGTGTGGATTGGCGAGTGATGCAGTGGGCGCGCAAGAACGGCAATAAGCCGCTAGAGGTAACAAAGGAATTTCGTGGGTGGGTAACTGGTTTTGCGGTCGAGAAGGTGGATTACATGGAGTTCACGCTGGAGATCCAGGGAGTGATCGAAGGAGTAGTGCGCGGGTTCAGGCGGGCGGTGCTGGAGAAGCAGGCGCGGTTTTACAAACCATGGACACCGAGAAATTCAAAATGGGCTGGCTGATTGTGGCATTTGATTTGCCGGTGGGCACGAAGACGCAGCGGAAGCGGGCGACAGATTTTCGGAATTTTCTGCTCGATGATGGGTATCAGATGATCCAATTCAGCGTCTATGTTCGGTCGTGCGTTTCGTTTGCGCGACAGGAGACGCATCTGGAAAGATTGAAGAAGAATCTGCCGCCCGAAGGGAGTGTACGCGCGGTGTTCGTAACGCGCGCGCAGTGGGAGCGCTCACATGTGATCCAAGGCTCGCCCGCGAGAGAAGCAGAACCAGAGGACATGCCAGAGCAGATTCAGCTATGGTAAGTGCCTTGAGGGGCGCAGGATCGGGCGACCGATTCTGCGCCCCCCGGATTTGGAATCAAGGCAAAGCCAGTCGATTAATGATGTCGAAGTCGATGACGACGGCCGCGTAACGAGGCCGCTGTGAAAGCGGACGGTAATTTCAAATTGGAGATTTCACATTTCAAAGGGAAGGGCGCTCGTTGGAAATTTCCGGGTCGGTGCGAATTCCGGGCAGGTTTGGTCTCACAGGACGAGCGTAGGCCATCGCGAAAAGCAGCGGCCCGAGGATCACTCCCGGCGAAGCCAAAGAGCATCACGCCCCCCAAAGGGAGCCGGTTGACATTCGACCCGCGCGGGGGAACTTGGAGCCGCACAGCATCTCGTTAAACCATCCACCCTCGAACAGTTGATTTGCCGCGAGGGTCGGGGACTTCCCCCCTCGACAGCTTGAAGGAAATATCGGATCGTTAGATGGTTTCTTGTTTTCGCGGACGACGAAGCATCAAGCATCCCGGATGACGGAACAAACCAACGCCCCTCCAAACAGTAGGGCGTGATTGGATATTATGAAACGCAAGTTAATCGCATTGTCACAACGATATGTGACGGCATTGCGAAAACATCTCAAGCAACGCCCGCAGGCAAGCTTGCAGCCGGCGCGCGAACTGGGTCGTCAGGCCATGAGCCTCGGGCTGGAGACACTGGACGTGGCCAGGATTCACGACGGAGCGCTCGCCACACTGGAAGCAGCCAGCAGCCGAGATGGGATCATGGAGCGGGCGGAGGCTTTTTTTACCGAGGCCGTCACCCCCATAGAGAAGACTCATCGCGCCGCGCTCAAGGCCAACGTCCGCTTGAGTCAACTGAACAAGACGCTGGGCCGGGGGACGGTGGACCTGGCTGTGTCCAACCGGTCCTTGAAACAGGAAATCGCCCGGCGCAAGACCGTGGAGAAAGCGCTCAAGAAAAGCGGGGAACACTCCAAAGAACTATTGGAGGAATCACGCCGCCTGCAGAAACATTTGCAGCACCTGGCCCGCCGGACGATGGCGGCGCAGGAGAACGAACGAAAGAAAGTCAGCCACGATTTGCAGGATGAAATCGCCCAGACGTTGTTGGGGATCAATGTCCGGCTGGTGAGCTTGAAAACGGCGGCCAAGGGCAACACGGCCAACCTGACAAAAAAAATTGCCAGCACGCAACGGCTGGTGGAAGAATCGGTCCAGTCGATCAATCGGTTCGCGGATGAACTCGACATCTATCAGCCAGCGTAAGGTGATCGGTCCGTCACGACGCTCTGACGGGGTGTGGGCCGAACCGCGGGCGTTGCTGACAGGATCATGACGACGAAATCCAAACCGAAGCGGCGGCCAAAAAAGCCCGTTCCCGCTGTTCAGAAGGAAACACCGACCCCGCAACCGAGTGTTTCGTTCCCAATCGTGGGCCTCGGCGCCTCAGCCGGGGGACTCGAGGCGTTGGAGCAGTTCCTGGCGCGCGTGCCCGCGGGAAGCGGGATGGCGTTTGTCATTGTTCAGCATCTGGACCCTACGCGGAAGGGGCTCATGGCCGAACTGCTCCAGCGCGGCACCCGCATGAAGGTGTTTGAGGTCAAGGACCGCACCAGGGTTCGCCCGGACTGCGTTTATGTGATCCCGCCGAACAAGGACATGTCCATCCTGCACGGAGTGCTGCACTTGTTCGAACCCGTGGCGCCGCGCGGGCTGCGCCTGCCGATCGATTTTTTCCTCCGCTCCCTGGCGCAGGATCAGCAGCAGCAGAGTATCGGCGTCATTCTCTCGGGCATGGGCTCCGATGGCACGCTGGGTCTGCGAGAAATCAAAGAGAAGGCGGGACTGGCACTGGCGCAAGAGCCGGCGTCCGCCAAATTCGACAGCATGCCGCGCAGTGTGATTGATGCGGGGCTGGCGGACATTGTGTCCCCGGTCGAGGATCTGCCCGGGAAGATCCTGGCTTATCTGCGCCGCACGCCCCTCGTCACCAAGGCCGAGGGGGCGGTCGAAGAGAAGACGCAGAGCGCCCTGGAAAAAGCGCTCATCCTGCTGCGCACCCAGACGGGCCATGACTTTTCCCTTTACAAGAAAAACACCCTCTATCGCCGGATCGAGCGCCGCATGGGCATCCACCAGATCGACAAGATCACGGCCTATGTGCGCTACCTGCAGGAGAATTCCCAGGAGCTGGATTTGCTCTTCAAGGAGTTGTTGATCGGTGTGACGAGTTTTTTCCGCGATCCCATCGCCTGGAAGCAGTTGCGCGAGGAGACTCTCCCGTCGCTCCTCGCCAGCCGCCCGGCCGGTCCGCTGCGAGCGTGGGTCGCCGGCTGCTCGACCGGGGAGGAAGCCTATTCGCTGGCCATGGCGTTCAAGGAAGTGATGGAGAAGGTCAAGCCCAGGAAGAGTTTTACGCTCCAGATTTATGCGACCGACCTCGACCGGGACGCCATCGGCAAGGCTCGCCAGGGTGTCTTTCCAGAGAATATTTCTGCCGACGTGTCGTCCGAGCAACTGAGCCGTTTCTTTATCAAGGAAGAAAACAGCTACCGGGTGCGGACTGAGATCCGGGAAATGGTTATCTTTGCCCCGCACAGCCTCATTCTGGATCCACCCTTCACCAAGCTCGATATTGTGAGCTGCCGCAACCTGCTGATCTACCTGACGCCGGAGCTTCAGAAAAAACTCTTTCCGCTGTTTCACTATAGCCTGAATCCCGATGGCATCCTGTTTCTGGGGAGCGCGGAAACGGTCGGCGACTTCACCGACCTGTTTGCCACGGTCAGTGGCAAATCGAGGCTCTTTCGACGGATCGAGTCCGCTTTGCCACCGGAGCCAATCGACTTTCCCTCCTCCTTTGCCCCGGCGTTGCCAGCCGGGCCCGAGGCGCGGCCGGCGCCCAAACCGTATCCCAGTCTCCAGTCGCTGGCGGAGCGGTTGGTCTTACAGCGTTATGCCCCGCCGTCGGTGCTCGTCAACGACAAGGGCAACATCCTCTACATCAGCGGGCGGACCGGCAAATACCTGGAACCTGCCGCGGGCAAAGCGAACTGGAATATTTTTGCGATGGCCCGCGAGGGCCTGCGCTACGAGTTGACCGGCGCGTTCCAGAAAGCCTTGAAGCAGGCAGGCCCAGTGACACTGCGTGGATTGAAAATCGGGACCAACGGCGGACAGCAGTTCGTGGATATTACCATCGAGAAGCTCGAGGAAGCGGAACAACTGCGGGGCCTGGTCATGATCGTTTTTACCGACGTTCCCGCACCCGTGGAAACAAAAGCGCCCAGCCGGGTTGGAAAATTCCCGGCCCAAAGCCGCCGGCTGGCAGAACTGGAGCGGGAGCTGCGAGAGACCCGCGCGGAGTTGCAGAACACGCGTGACGACATACAGACGTCGCAGGAGGAACTCAAATCCACCAACGAGGAGATGCAGTCCACGAACGAAGAAATGCAATCCACGAACGAGGAACTCACCACCTCCAAGGAAGAGATGCAGTCGTTGAATGAGGAGCTGCAAACGGTGAACAACGAACTGCAGGGAAAGGTGGACTTGTTGTCCCGGTCGAACAACGACATGAAAAACCTGCTCAACAGCACGGACATCGCCACGCTGTTCCTGGACAACGATCTGAAAGTGCGGCGGTTCACCACCCAGGCCACCAAAATCATCAAACTCATCCCGGGCGACGTCGGCCGGCCCATCACCGATCTTGCGTCCGAACTGCTTTACCCTGAGTTGGCGGAGGATGCGCGCGAGGTATTGCGGAAGCTGTGCTTTTTGGAAAAGCCGATCAGTACCCGGGACGGCCGCTGGTTCACGACGCGCATCATGCCCTACCGGACGCTGGATGATCGCATCGACGGAGTGGTGATTACGTTCTGGGATATCAGTGTAGCCAAGACGCTGGAGGGAAAATTGCGGGACCAGCAAGGCACGTTGGAAAACCGCATTGCGGACCAATCCGCGAAGATGGATAAGGCCAGGGTGGATTTGAAGGCCGAGCGCAAGCAAAGGCGAAACGGTGATCGCAAGTCGCGGAGGTCCGCCAAAACCTGAAAAATCTGCCATGCCGAACAAGTCGAACATCCTGGTCACGCCTGCCGAACTCCGCCGCCGCGCCGAAGCCCGGCTGCGCGAGCAGCGGAAAGGCAAGCGGTCAAAGGCCGGAGATCAGAGGTCAGGGGCCGACACCGTGCGGGTGCTCCACGAATTGGAGGTCCACCAGATCGAGCTGGAGCTGCAGAACGCCGAGTTGCAGAAAGCCAGGAATGACCTGGAGGCGGCGTTGGAGAAATACACCGACCTCTACGATTTCGCCCCCGTGGGCTATTTCTCCATCGATGAATCGGGCGTGATCCTGGAGGCGAACCTGACGGGCGCCGCCTTGCTCGGCGTGGAACGGTCCCGGCTGATCAACCGGCCGTTGCCGCGTTTTGTGGCTCCGGCGAGCCAGCCCGTCTTTCAGGCCTTCCTGGAAGGAGTCTTCGCCGGGACCGCGAAACGGGTCTGCGAGGCAGCACTATTAAAGGAGGGCGCCGCAGGTTTCTGGGCCAACTTTCACGGCATCTCCGCAATCTCCGTCAGCGCTCCACGGAAATGGTGCCGGGTGGCAGTTTCGGACATCACGTTCCTTAAGGAGGCTGAGGAGGCGCAACGCCGCATGGAAGCTCTGGCGGCTGCCAACGGGAAGTTGCAGCGGGAGATTGTCCGGCGCCAGGCGGTGGAGCGAGCTCTGCGGAGAAGCGAGAAACACCACGGCCAGTTGTTGGAGCAGTCCCGGCACATGCAGCAACAATTGCGGCTTCTTACCCGCGAGCTTCTCTCCGCGCAGGAGGAAGAGCGCAAAAAGATCAGCCGGGAACTGCACGATGTCATCGCCCAGACCTTGACGAGCATCAATGTCCGGCTGGCGGCCTTGCGAAAGGAGGCGACGCTCAACACCCGGGGCCTCGAGCGGAGCATCGCCCGCACGGAACAGTTGGTGGAGCGCTCGGTGAACATCGTCCATCGGTTTGCCCGCGAACTGCGCCCGACGGTGCTCGACGACCTGGGGCTGATTCCCGCCCTCCATACTTTTATGAAAGGCTTCCGGGAGCAGACCGGTATCCGGGTCAGCTTGTCGGCTTTTGCTGAGGTGGAGAAAGTGAACGGTGACAAACGGACCGCCCTTTACCGCGTCGCCCAGGAAGCCCTCACCAATGTCGCCCGCCATGCACAAGCCAGTCAGGCGGAAGTGAAGATTCAGAAACTGGATGGCGCCATTTGCATGAGAATAAAAGACAACGGCAAAGGTTTTCACAAGGAACGCGCGTTGCAGGCCGAAAAGAACAAACGATTGGGGCTGCTTGGCATGAGAGAACGATTGGAGATGGTCGGCGGCAGTTTTTCGGTCACATCCGCCCCAGGCAAAGGCACTACCGTCCTTGCGCAAGTTCCACTCACCGACAGGCGAGAGGGGTTGCGAAAGGCTTTGTGATGGAGGCTCCTGGAACCACAATTTGAGTGACTATTAAACGAATTACTGTCCTTAAGAATGCTCTTGAATGAAAAATAACGGCTCCAAATCCACCTCGCCGGCCGCCTGCTTGCCCAAGTGTCCTACGGGCATCCGGGGTCTCGATGAAATCACCGGCGGCGGCTTGCCGCGCGGGCGGCCCACGCTGGTGTGCGGCGGCGCGGGTTGCGGCAAGACGCTGCTGGCCGCGGAATTCCTCGTGCGCGGCGCGATGCAGTTCGGCGAGCCGGGCGTTTTCATGTCCTTCGAGGAGACGGAAGCGGAGTTGAAGGGCAACGTCGCGTTGCTCGGATTTGATCTGGCGAGCCTGGTCCGGCGTAAAAAGATTCTGCTCGACCACGTTTACATCGAGCGCAGTGAAATCCAGGAGACCGGCGAGTATGACCTGGAAGGGTTGTTCGTCCGGCTCAATCACGCGATCGATGCCATCGGCGCCAAACGCGTGGTCTTGGACACGCTGGAAGCGCTGTTCGCCGGCTTGCCCAACGAGGCCATCCTGCGCGCCGAGTTGCGCCGGCTCTTCCGCTGGCTCAAAAACAAAGGCGTGACGGCGGTGATCAGTGCGGAGTCCGGCCGCGAACACCTGACGCGCCACGGGCTGGAGGAATACGTGTCCGACTGCGTCATCGTGCTCGACCATCGGATCAATGAGCAGATTGCCACGCGGCATTTGCGGGTGGTGAAATACCGCGGCTCGCCACATGGAACCAACGAATATCCCTTCCTCATCGGTGACGACGGCATCAGCGTGTTGCCCATCACGTCGCTGGGGTTGAATCACACGGCGTCCAGCGCGCGGATTTCCACGGGCATCAAGCGGCTCGACGCGATGCTGGGGGGACAGGGCTTTTTTCGCGGCAGCAGCATTCTGCTTACGGGCACACCCGGCACCGGCAAGACCAGCACCGCCGCATTCTTTGCCCAGGCCGCCGCCCGGCGCGGGGAGCGCGCGCTCTACTTCGCGTTCGAGGAATCACCCAGCCAAATTATGCGCAACATGCGTTCCATCGGTTTGCGCCTTGAACCCTGGGTCAAGCGCGGCTCGCTGCGCTTTCACTCGGCGCGGCCCACGCTTTACTGCCTGGAAATGCACCTGGCGACGATGTACAGGGAAATCGAAACTTTTCAGCCGTCGGTGGTCGTTCTCGACCCGATGACCAGCCTGCTGGTCGCGGGCAGCGAATCGGAAACCAAGGCGATGGTGACGCGGCTGATTGATTGTTTGAAGAGCCAGCAAATCAGCTCGCTCTTCACCAGTCTGACGCACGCCGGCAACCCGCTGCATCAAAGTGAAATCGCTATCTCTTCGCTCATGGACGCCTGGCTGTTGTTGCAGGACATCGAGGGCAATGGTGAGCGCAATCGCGTTCTCTATGTGCTCAAAGCGCGCGGCATGTCGCACTCCAACCAAAGCCGCGAGTTCCTGATTTCGCACCGGGGCATTGACCTGGTGGACGCTTACGTTGGTCCAGGCGGCGTGTTGACCGGTGCGGCCCGCGCGGCGCAAAGCGCCCGCGACAAAGCCGAAGCGCTGGCCAGCCAGCAGGAAGCCGCCCGCCGCAGGCGCGAACTGGAGCGCAAACGCGCCGCGCTCGAACGGCAAATCGCCGCGCTGCGCTCCGAGTATGAAGCCGAGGAAGAGGAACTCCGGCGCTTAGGCGAACAGGTCGCTACGCGAACGCGTGTGGTGACCGCCGAGCGCACTGAATTGGCCCGCTTGCGCCAGGCGGATGCCGCTGTGGCGTCCCGCGCGCGGTACGACCACAAACCTAAAGATAAAAAACGATGAAAACCAGAACGGCGAGACGACGCAAATCCGACTCCAGTGGCCGGTCAGCCAAACTCTGGCAACTGCGCCTTTACGTGGCCGGGCAGACGCCCAAATCGCTGACGGCTTTCGGGAACCTTAAACAGATTTGCGAGAACCACCTCAAAGACCGCTATCGCATCGAGGTGATTGACCTGCTGGAGCAGCCGCATCTTTCCAAAGGGGACCAAATCCTGGCCATTCCCACGCTGGTGCGCAAGCTGCCGCCGCCCGTGCGGAAGATCATTGGCGACTTGTCCGACACCGAGCGCGTGCTCGTGGGGCTGGATTTGCGCCCCGCCGAATGACAGCGACGAAGGCCTTGTGAAAAAACGCAAAACCAGCAGCGCGACGAAGTCATTTGAACGGGCGCTGGCCACCCGGCACACGGGCAAATACGTCTTGCGACTGTACGTGGCGGGGGCCACCGCCAGATCGCACCAGGCCGTGCAGTGCGTTCGTCAAATGTGCGCCGCCGAACTCAAAGGCAACTGTGAACTGGAAGTGATTGATGTCTATCAGCAGCCCATCCTGGCGCGCGACGGGCAGATCGTCGCGACCCCGACGCTGGTCAAAGAATTCCCAGCGCCTGTGCGTCGGCTCATTGGCAACCTGGCGAGCATCACGCGTCTGATTGTCGGGTTGGATTTGGTCACGAAAGGCAAGACCGGGCGATGAAACCTGCCCGCCGCCAACGCTCCTCCCGCCGCGCGCTGTCCCGCGAACTCGGCGAACTCGCCAGACTTCGTGCCCGCCTGGCCGAAGCGGAGGAAACGCTCCGCGCCATCCGCAAGGGCGAAGTGGATGCGGTGGTGGTCACGGGCAAGCAAGGCCGCCAGGTATTCACGCTGGAAGGCGCCGAGCATGCCTACCGCGTGCTCATCGAATCCATGAACGAAGGGGCGCTGACGCTGACGGCGCAAGGGGTGATTCTTTACGCCAACACCTGCTTCGCCAGGATGGTCAAATGCCCGTTGGAGCATGTGATCGGCAGTTCCTTTCGCCGCTTTCTCTCCGCCGAAGACCGGGCCAGGCTCCGACCGCTCCTGAAACGGACCGATAAATCCGGCTCCAAAATCCAAGCGATCCTGCACGCCGCCAACGGTTCCCAAATGCCGGCGCACATCTCGATTCGTCGGCTGGTAAAGAATGGTTTCAAAAACGTGACCATCGGCATGGTGGTGACGGACATGACGGAGGCCCGGCGCAACGAGGAAATGCTGCGGGTGTTGTCCCGACAGCACGCCGACAAAACACTCCGGACGGTGAGACGCAACGAGGAAATGCTGCGGGCGTTGTCCCAACGCCTGGTGGAAGCGCAGGAAGCCGAGCGCGGGCGCGTGGCCCTGGAATTGCACGACCGCATTACCCAGCTTCTCTGCGCCATCCTCGTTCGCAGCCAGACGCTGGCGGACAAACTTCCGGCGCGCGACGGGCCATCGAAGCGAGAGGCGATAAAACTCCGCGAGATGCTCGGCAAGGCCGCTGAAGAAGTGGAGCACATCTCGCGTAATCTGCGGCCCAGTGTATTGGGCGATCTCGGTCTGGCCGCCGTCCTGCGCGACACCACCACGGAGTTTGCGGATCGGACGGGCGTGTCCGTCAAGCTGGCCTGCGTGCAGTTGACGGCGCGGCTGCCCGCCGACACCGAGTTGACGCTCTACCGCATTCTCCAGGAAGCCTTAAAAAACGTGGAGAAGCACTCACGCGCCCGCCACGTCAGAGTGCATCTGACGCAGCGCGACGCCTTCGTTCAGTTGGCGATCAAAGACGACGGGATCGGCTTCGACCCGGATCATCACCCGGCCAAACGAAAAGGAAAGGGAGGCCTTGATTTGTTCAGCATGCGGGAGCGAGCGAGCTATGTGGGCGGCGTCCTGAATGTCAACTCCGCTCGCGGCAAAGGCACCACCGTCCTTGCACAAATTCCGCTGATTGACCGCGTGCGCCGGGGGAAGAAGCTGCGCTAATGACCGTCGCTAAACGAGAGTTTTGATTAACATGAAACGAATCACCGTCCTGCTGGCTGAAGACCACCAAATCGTCCGAGAGGGGATTCGATCATTATTGGAACACGAACGCGATATTGAAGTGGTGGGCGAAGCGGAAACCGGCCGACAGGCCGTGCAATTGACCCGAAAACTTCGTCCCGCCGTGGTCGTGATTGACATAGCGATGCCACGGCTCAATGGGTTGGAAGCCACCCGGCAGATTCGAAAAAACTTTCCCGACACCAGGGTGATCATTCTCTCCGCGCACAGTGATGACGCTTACGTCAAGCAGGTGACCGCGTTAGGCGCAGCGGGATTTTTGCTCAAGCAAACCTCCTCACACGTTCTGGCCACCGCGATTCGGGAGGTGCAGAAAGGAAATACATTTTTCAGCCCCTCCATTTCCCGGCGCGTTCAGGATCTTTCCCGGAGATCGGCAGCTCGAGGGGTGTCAAAGAAGAGTGGCAACCGCCTGAGTTCGCGCGAGATCGAAGTGCTGCAACTGATTGCCGAAGGCAAGCCCAACAAGCAAGTCGCCGCCGAACTGGGTGTGACCTTCAAAACGGTGGACAAACATCGGCAGCATCTCATGAGCAAGCTCGACATCCACGATGTTGCAGGTCTCACCCGTTACGCGATCGCCGAGGGAATCATCGAGAACGATGTCCGGCTGACCATTACCTAGCCCGACGCGGGCCGGGTTTTAACGCATTCGGATGGGGGGGGAAACACCCCACGGCGAACCCCATAATATTCGGCCCGCTCCTTTCCAGATATTGTTAATGCGATGGGAACCCCAAACATCAGATTAGGCCGCAGTCCGCCCACAAAGCCACGCGCTGGCCGGACACTTACACTGCAGAGCACACCATCGAGGCATTTGAAACGACTTCAACGCACGCAGCGGGAGCTGAAGGAAGCGCGCCATTACGCCGAGGCAATCGTCGAGGCCGTACCGCCACTGTTGGTTCTGGATGCGGAACTTCGCGTGAAGACGGCCAACGAATCTTTCTATAAACATTTTCGAGTTTCTCCGCCAAAGACCGAGAATTGCCTGGTGTATGAATTGGGCAACGGCCAGTGGAACATTCCCAAGCTGCGCACATTCCTGGAGGAGGTCCTGCCGCGCCATAGTTTTTTCAAAGACTTCGAGGTGACGCACGACTTTGAAACCATCGGGCGGCGCACGATCCTTTTGAGCGGCCGGCAGGTGGACTCGCTCCAAAGGATTCTTCTGTTCGTCGATGACATCACGGAGCGGGTGGAGT
>Ga0193697_1000368_pt1 | contig 16801 bp, 15 predicted proteins | sample L3m2metaG_FD_145073 | JGI IMG/M metagenome (GOLD analysis project Ga0193697, IMG submission 145073) | Soil microbial communities from a riparian zone of the East river system, Colorado, United States - L3m2 | ecosystem: Environmental > Terrestrial > Soil > Riparian zone | place: USA: East River... | reverse complement strand
GCGTCGGCGTACTGCCGCGTCACCGTGATGAGCGGCGGTGCGCGCACTACGGCCGCAGGTTCCGGCGGAGATCGCCGAGGTTCAGCATCGGGATTCCGCCCGAAGTCGGCACGAGGATGACGAGGTTGTTCGACGTCTTCAGTTCCCGCAGGACGTCGAAGTACTGACGGGTCAGCGCCTCGGGCGTGAGCGTCGTGTTGAGCAGCTTCTGTTGCTCCGCCTGGAGCCGAGCCACCTCGACGCGGTGCCGCTCCGTCTCGACCTGCTGCTCCTGGGCGATCTTGTTGTTGATCGCCTGGATGACCTGCTGCGGCGGCTGCAGGTCGCGCAGGAAGAACGCGGTGACGGTCGCGATGCGAAACCGCGGGCCGCCAATGCGGGGCTGAGTCATCAGCGCCGAGTCGACGAGCGCCTCCATGGTGTTGGCGATCTGGGTGCGTTTCGAAATGTCGTTGATCGAGTACTGCACCATTCCGTCGCGTACACCCTTCCGGATCGCGTTGCGTACGGCGCTGTGGATCTGATTCTCGTCGCCGATCTCCGTGTAGATGCGCGATGCCTGCTGCGGATCGATCTGCCAGCGCAGGCCCACGTCGACGGTCATCCCCATCTGCTCGCTCGACAGCGCCGAGATCTCTTCGACCTGGTCACCGGAAAACGGGTACTGCTCCTCACGTGTCGAATAGCGCTCGATGGAGGACCAGGGGGGCACCATCCGGATCCCGGCCAGCAACGGACTGGGGTTGACCGATCCGAACGCATGCTGCACGCCGACTTCACCGGCGTTGATGACGACCGCCGTCGACCCGACGATGACCAGAACGCCCACGACGAGGGCGGCGAGACTCACCAGACGCAGGATCCCGCCCACGGGGCGGGCGCCTTCGCTGCGAACGGCCGACGCTCCTACGCGGACGAAGAAGGCAACGCCGAGGAGCACGAGACCGAAGAGCAGCTGGCCCATGGAAACTCCCTGTAAGGGACGGTTATATGCTACGTGAAGAGGTTAGGTCCTGGTTTCGGTGGTGCCTTGGGGTCGGGGCGGGCGCGGACGTAACCGAGATCCTCGCTGCGCGCGATGCGCTTCTCCGCGACGAGGCCCTCGAGCACGAGCTCGCACGCGGAGACCATCGCGGCCGGATCCTTCTTGCCGGCGAGCCCCACCTGGTCGACCAGGTCGAGCAACCCGGGCACGACGCTGAAGCCCTTGAGCAGCGACTCGGAGCGCTCGTCGGCGGTGATCTTGAGAGCGCCGCCCTCGTCGAACCAGTGCACGATGTCGTCGACGTTGGCGCCACCCACGCGCGCCTCGAACGTCTTGCCGGCGGCGCGGCGGATCAGGTCCTTGGCGATCGCCTCCGCGCCCTGGAGTTCGCCCTCATACTCGAGCTCGAGCTTGCCCGTAATCGCGGGGAGCGCGGCGTACACGTCCGACACGCGTGGCACGACGGCGCGCTCCTTGGTGACGATGGTGCGGCGCTCCGCGTTCGACACCACGCTGTCCAGGACGCTGATCGGCAGGCGCTGCGACACGCCGCTGCGGCGATCGACGCGCTTGTCCTCGCGCGCTTCGAACGCGACGCGCTCGATCAGCTCCTCGATGAAGTCGGGGACGCGAATCGGACGGCCGTCGCGCTCCACCCACGCCTCCTGCTTCGTGATCGCCGTGCCCAGCTCCACGGTGAGCGGATAGTGCGTGACGATCTCGGCGCCGATCCGGTCCTTCAAGGGCGTGATGATCTTGCCGCGTGCGGTGTAATCCTCGGGGTTTGCCGTGAAGACCAGCGCCACGTCGAGGTTCAGGCGCACGGGATAGCCTTTGATCTGGACGTCGCCTTCCTGCATGATGTTGAAGAGTCCCACCTGCACCTTGCCGGCGAGGTCGGGCAGCTCGTTGATCGCGAAGATCGCGCGGTTGGCGCGCGGCAACAGCCCGAAGTGCATCGTCAACTCGTCGGAGAGCAGATGCCCGCCGCGCGCCGCCTTGATCGGATCGACGTCACCGATGATGTCGGCGATCGTCACGTCGGGCGTCGCGAGCTTCTCGATGAAGCGGGAGTCGCGCGGTAACCAGGCGATCGGCGTGTCGTCGCCGTGCTGGGCGATGAGCTCACGCCCGTACTTCGAGATCGGCTCGAACGGGTCGTCGTTGACCTCGCTGCCTTCCAGGATGGGAATCTCTTCGTCCAATAAACTGACGAGCTGGCGCAGAATGCGGCTCTTCGCCTGACCGCGCAGGCCGAGCAGAATGAAGTTGTGGCGGGCGAGCAGCGCGTTGACGAGCTGTGGGATGACGGTTTCCTCGTATCCCACGATGCCGGGGAAGAGCGGGGTGCCGTTCTCCAGCAGGCAGATCAGATTCTGCCGCATCTCGTCCTTGACGGTGCGGTTGCGGCGCGCGGGGCTCGCCCATTCGGTCTGCTTCAGCTCACCGAGTGTGGTAGGCAGTGTCATGATTCGACGTTAACCAAAGAGGCGAAGCGCCGCCACGCCCCACGCTGCCAGATCGACGGCCGCCTTGCCGTCGCTCGCGACGGGCGTCGGGTCGGCGTTCATCTCGACCAGATTCGTCCGGCGCGCCTGCTTGAAGGTGTACGCCGCCGGCCACACGCCGACCGAGCGCGCCTGACCCGCGGCGTCGAGCAGTTTCACGATGACGCCCTCACCGTCGTCGGCGGGCTTCGCGCCCACGACGAGTACGTTCTTGTCCGCGAGGAACAATGCGCGGTCCTTGCTGATCAGGGGACCGGCCGTGCGCGTGGCATACGCGGCGCTCACGTACAGCGGATCGCACGCGGCCCAGCCGCGGCGGACGGGCTCCGCGGCATCGCCGGGGGCGAGCAGGGAAATGCGGAAGCGACAGCCATACTGGCCCCCCTGCCGCGCGGCGTAGTTCGTGTGCCAGTAGTTGTTCATCGCGTACGCAAACAGTGTCCCGTCCGGGACGATCTTCCGGCGCCACGCGCCGCGGACGATGTCGTTCAATGTGAAGAGCGGCGTGTCGGGACCGCTCCACAGGACGCCGCTGTCACCCTCGGTCAGCCAGACCCAATGATTGTGACAGTACCAGTCGCGGCAGCTCCCCGGCTGCTGGTCGCGCTCGACCGTCATGCGGCCGAGCGGCACTTCGACCTGGACGGTAGGCGCCGTGAACGCGAATGGGAACGCCACATACAGCGCTTCTTTCGCGAGCGTGGCGTCTTTGATGACGCGATTCTCGATGTCGACCCAAGGCAAGTCGTCGTACAGTGTGACCGTGGACACGATGGACGGGAAACCGTCTATCGCTCGTTCCGCCACGAGCCGCACGCCGATCCCCGGAAGGCGCTCCCGCCGCGCGCGGATGAGGCGCGACTGCGTCAGAGCAAGCTGAGGTGGCGTGCTCAGATCGTTGCGGTCGCCCGTGGTCCACAAGGCGCTCTTCTCACCGCCCTTCACGTACACGAGCTGGTTTAGCCCGGACCAGTCTGACGGCTTCACCCGCTCCTTGCCGTCGGGACCGGAGAACGACCGGATGGCGCCGGTGGCCTGATCGAGGGCGAGCGTAATGCCACCGCCTTTCGCGTCGAGCGCCTCGCCGTCGGGGGTCGGCGGCCGCGCATCGCGGTCGCTTTCGGTGAGCGCCAGGTAGCCGAGGGGTGGGACGTCTCGCACGACGACGAGCGCATCGCCGTCGACATCGACGGACGGCAGCTCCTGGCTTCCGAAGGCGAGCGTTTTGCCGGCACCCCCGGGAACGCGGACCACGTCGGTCCGCTCCCAAGTGCCGGCATTCAAGACGATGCGGCCGCGCCCCGCCTTGCTCGCCGCACCCAGGCGCAGCAGGCCGGCGTTCAGGATCTCATGGGCGGCCGCCGCCCCGCTCTCGACAAAACGCCGTTTATAGGCCCACTGCGCGACGGTTTGTCGCGCGTCGGGCTCGGAGACGCTCACGTCGGCGCCCCAGGTATGCTCCCCGAAGAGGAGGAGGTCGCGCCACATCGCGCGACGCTCGTCGGGCTGGTCTTGCACGCCGAGGCGGCCGTTCCACAGCGCCACGATCTCGGTCGCACGGGCGGCCAGCTGCGCCGACCGGAAAGAGGCCAACTCCGTTGCTGTGGAGGCCGCCCCGTCCTCCCAGTAAAGCCCCGTGTCGCCACGGCGCACCGGAATTCGGGTCGTGTAACGACGCTCGAGCTCGCGGAAGAAGTCCTCCGCTCGGCCCGGCACGATGCGGGGGAAGGCGTAGCGGCGGTTGTAGTCCTCGAGGTTGGCGACGAGCTGCTCTTTCATCGGGGCGTTGTCCTGCCAGTCGGCTCCGTACAGCAGCGCGACGTCGTAGAGCCAGTCGCTCGACAGGAATACGGGAGAGCCGAGCAGCCAGTCAGAGAGGCGGCGTCCCATCTCCTCTGCGCCCACATCGAGACCGAACCGTGTCGCGTCTCCATAGTGGTAGCCGCGCCAGTGGAGCACGCGACTGCCATCGGGACCCTCCCAGTAATAGACCTGCGGGTACGTCGTCCACTCGCCCGTGAGGCGCAACGGATCGGCCTGCGCTTTGGGGAGCAGCGGCACGGCGCGTTCGGGATTGGGGCCGGTGGCGAGATACTTCACGCCGCTCGCGGCGAGCATCATCGGGAAGGTCGACGTCTGGCCGGGCACGTCCGTGAGTTGCGCGCACGCGTAGTTCAGACCACGCTCGCGGGCGAGCCGGCCCGCTGGCCACACCAGGCGCGCGAGCGTCTCGTGATCGAGGATCCCCGTCAGCATGTTCGCGAAGAGCGCCTGGAATCCGATCCTGCCGTTCTGAAGAGCTCGCACGAGGGCGTCACCAGCCTCGGAAGGGCGGTTCTCGAGATACGAGAGGATCTGCAGCGCGCATTCGGCGGTGAAGCGGTAGTCGGGATGAGTGGCAAGGCGCGCCAGCGCGGCGTCCAGATTCTTGCGATGGACTTCGAGCGCGTTCTCCTGGAGATCAGTGTAGCCGACGTCCGTGTGGATCGACGAGAGCCAGTACAGCGTCCAGCGCTTGGGGGGCGTGAGGCGCACGCGTTGACGCGCGGCGCGGTCGCGACCGACCTCGACATCGATCTGGAACTCGGCGGACTCCGACAGGGGGACCCAGACTTCGCCCGAGAGCGCGAGGCCGGCGCCCAGCGGCAGCAGCCCCGCGGTGCCGACGAGCGCGCCGCGCCGGTCGGTGACGCGGGCCCGCGCGGCCGGAGCGCCGAGGCCGGCGACGGTGATGCGGACCAGATTCTTCCGGCCTTCAGGAGCTTGGTACAGCGCCGAGGGGCGGACCTCTACGGTAGGGGGAGGCGCGGCGGCGCTGCCGCGGCCCCGCAGCAGCGGTAGGGACGCGATCCAACCCACGAAACTGCGGCGGTCGAACGACGGCATAGCTGGCGAGAAAGATACCCGGGCTTGACTCGACTGGTCCGTCTTATAGGTTCCCCCACGCTTTACGGGGACCCGAACTCTTCAACAGGAGTGACAATGAAGCGTATCGTTTTCGCCCTGGCGCTGGTCGCCATGGGCAGTGCCGGCTGCAAGAAGGGCGCTCAGAGTGACATGTCGGTCCACGACAGCGCGGCGGTGCAGGATACAATGCACATGATGGCCGACTCGATGCACCGGATGTCCGACTCGATGAAGGCGATGGCCGACACCACGAAGCACTAGAGCAGAATCGACGGACCGAAGTCAACAAAAGCCCGGGCATGTCGCCCGGGCCTTTCGTTTTTAGAAGCGGAATCCCAGCGTGATGGGAATGAAGGCTCGGGTGGTGCGGGGATCAATTCTCGAGCGTCATGCCGGCGAGCAACCCTGCTTGTGCGCGCGCAAATGTGGGCAGGGCGAGGCAGGCGATCGCGAGAAGCAACCGACGGAAGACGGACACGGAGGCCTCCTCTTTCAGGACCTTCCCGACGTTACCCCTCTCGAACCGAATCCCGCAACGGCCCGTCTGATCGCCGTCCGCGTGTCGAACGGCGGCGTCCACTTCAACTCTTCTTGCACGCGCGCATCAGTGTACGGGTTCTCGCCCGTTATGAAGCTCACGGCCGCAGCGCCCAGCCCCGCATATGCTGATGGATCGCGAAACCGCCGCCAGCGCGCCCACGCCTCGGCCCCGAGCCGCGCCAGGAACGCCGGCGCGGGAAACTTGAACAACCGGACGCCGAGCACCTCGGCGAACGTCATGATGAACTCCCGCTGCGTCAGAGCCGGCGGCGCATCGTGCGTCACGTTGTAGACGCGGAAGCGGGAGACGGGACGTACGAGCGCGGCCACAATTGCCGACGCGACGTTCCCCACGTACACACACGAGAGATGATTCTGCCCCGATCCGATGACCGGGAAGATGCCCCGCTTCACGACCGCAATCACACGCGGCGTGAATAAGGGGTCGCGCTCACCGTAGATCACGTTGGCACGGATCGCGACGGCCGGGAGGCCGCTGTCACGGACCAGCTCCTCGGCCAACCGCTTGGTGCGCGCGTAGAAGTCGTGCTCGGCGATCGGCTGGACCGGGGAATTCTCAGCGACGGGGCCGCTCCCCGCTCCGATCCCCGCCGCACGACCGTAGACCGAGGCCGACGACATGTGCACCAACCGGGCGCCGGTGCCTTTGGCAGTCTCGATCGCGAGGCGCGTGCCCCCCACGTTGATCCGCTCGAACTCGGCGTAGGGCAGGTGCTGGGCAACTTTTGCCGCCGCGTGGAAGATGGCGCTGATGCCCCCCCCAGTCGCCGTGGCACTCCGCCAGGCGGCAGCGTCGGTGACGTCGCCTTCAAAGGAGCGCACCGACTCGCCGGCGGTCCGCAACTGCTCGATGACATGGCTTCCGACGAGGCCTCGCCCGCCCGTGACCAGAATCGTCACGCGGGTCGCACCGCCGGAATATTGAAGGGCAACGTGACGACGCGGGCTTCGCGGCCGGCCGCGCGCACCACGGCGCCGATCGCCACCTCTCGGCGGATGACCGCGAGCCCGATCCAGCGGTCGGCGCCCGCGACCCACGCGATGCTCGTGACGCGACCCACCTCGCGCTCGTCCTCAGTCACGTTACTCCAGCCCTCGGCGGGAGGCGGTGGCGCCGGTGAGTCCAGCTCGAAGAGAAGCCCGCGCAGATTGCGGTTGGCGTGGCCGCGAAAGTGCAGCCGGCTGACCGTCTCCTGACCGGTATAGCAGCCCTTCGTATACGAGATGCCGCCGATGTCGTCGTAGCCGAGCTCCTGGGGGATCGTCTTTTCGTCGACCTCGGAGGAGAGGCGCGGCCACCCGGCGAGAATCCGTGCCAAATCGAGTGCCGCGGCATCGGCGAGAGCGGCGCCGCCGCGGAGCAGCCGGTCGATTAGGGCTGCGCTGTGCGCGGCGGCAACGGTGATCTGGAACGTGAAGGGCGCGCGCTCCGAGGCGCGCGCGATCTCGAGCGGCACGTCGCCCAGGGTCGTCTCGACCGCGTGTCCGGCGTGCCCCGCGTGTGGCGGGGCCGGGAAGCCGGCGGCGCTGAGGATGGCGACGGCGTGCGCGCCGGCCACGCGCAGCACGATCGAGTCGGCGCTGCGATCGACGGTGCGCGCGAGACGGGGCGGCACGGACCGTTGCAGGATCGTGGCGGCGCGCTCGCGACCCTCGGTGGAAACGGTGAAGCGCACGCGCGTCCCGAGCCGCGCCGCCCAGCCATCCACGACGATCATGCCCTTGGGGGTGAGGAGCGCCCCGAAGACGAAGGCGCCGTCCCCGGGCTGCTCGATGTCGCTGGTGAGGAGTCCCTGGAAGGACGCGACCGCACCGGGGCCCGAGAGATCGAGGACGCCTACGTCGGCGGGCGCGACGATTGCACCGGTGCGGAGCCGATCCACGATCTCGGCGGGGACGTCGCCGGGATTCAGCCGCGTGATTACCGGCGGGGGCGCGGTGGGGAAGGTCTCGCTCATCTCGCTTACTCTAGGATCTCCTTGATCCACGTCGCGACGCCGAGCCAGCACGTATCACGCGCTCGCGGTGAGAGGACGAGTCCGCTGTGGGTCAGGCCCGTTTCGATCGTCAACTTCTTCCGCTCCGCTCCGACCCGGTCCACGACCTGCCGGCATGCCGCCGCGGGCGCGAAGAGACGATCCGACCCTCCGGCGACTGCCAGGTAGGGTGTGTGAACGGCGCCGAGGGCCGTGAAGTAATCGAACCCATCACTCCCAGTCCACTCGCCCCGCACATTCCACCGCATCCACTCGGCGAGAATCCCGGCGGCTTCATCCTCCGACCCGAATCCCAGCGCGCGGCTCGGGAAGCGCCCCAGAAGCCGAGACAGACCAATCGTCGTCGCGGCGAGCGACCAGCGAACGGGCCCGAGGCGGCGCGGACCCGGCGTGCCGAGCGTGACGATGCCCGCGAGTGGCGCCGCGGCCGCGACGCGCGAGAGCCAGCAGAGGCCGGCGGCGCCACCCGCTGAGTGCCCCATCCAGAACAGGGGCGCCCCGTCGGTCTCTTCGTGCACGCGGGCGACGAACGTCGGGACGTCGCGCAGGATCCAGTCTTCGAAGGTCCAGGCGAGGGGCCGCGGCTCGCGCGCGCTTTCGCCGTGATGGCGCAGGTCGGCGAGCCAGACGTCGAACCCCTGGGCGCCGAGGAAGTGCGCGCAGCCTCCCTGGGGACCATGCAGCCAGGCGCGGTGGTTCGTGAACGCGCCATGGACGAGCAGGATGGCCGGGCGCTTGTCGCGATAGGCGCGGAGACGGTGCAAGGCGAGATCGACACCGTCGCTTGCCGGCAGGTGGCGCGTGCTCATTCGTAGCGCCCCGCGGCTCGATACGAGGCGTCGAGCAGCTCGACCGGATGCCGCACTTGGGCGCGGATCCCGCGCGCGGCGAGTCCCGCGCCGATCTGCATGGCGCATCCGGGATTCCCTGTCGCGACGACCTGTGGGGCCACCGCGCTCAGAGCCTCGAGTTTTGGCTGGAGGACCGCGCGGGACATCTCGGGCTCGATGAGCGTGAAGAGACCGGCGCTGCCGCAGCAGTCGTTCGCGCCGGAGACGGTGACGAGATGAAGCAGCGGGATGGCGGCGAAGAGACGCTCGGGCGGCTGCGAGATCCGTTGGGCGTGAAGCAGGTGGCACGGCGGATCGTAGGCGACCTGCAAGTCGAGCGGTCCGCCCGGAACGGGGCCGCCATTCGCCGCCAAGAGCTCCGTGACATCGCGCACCCGGGCCGAGAACGACCCGCCGTACTCCTTCATGAAGGCTCCGCATCCTGCGCTGTTCACGACGATCGGCTCGTCGCCCTCACCGAACGCCGCCATGTTCGCGCGCGCCAGCTCCCGTGCCGCGTCACCGAGTCCCGCGTGCGCGTGCAGCGCACCGCAGCAAACTTGCCCCTCGACTTCGCGGACCTCATACCCGTTGACCTGTAGAGTACGGATCGTAGCGCCATGCACGTGACGGAAGAGGCCGTCCATTACGCAACCGCGGAAGAGAAACACAGGCGTGGGCTTGTGGGGGCGTGGGGAAGTGGGAACTGCCCCTTCCTTCCCACGTCCCCACCTCCCCACGCCTTTCGGTTTTGTGGCACCAAGCATCCCCATGGCAAACCGGAATCTCCCCCACCCAGCGAACAGCCGCGGGAGTCCCGTCGCCCTGGCCATGCGTGCGAACCAATAGACCGCCCCCGACACTCCCGGCGTCGTGAGCGCCCACAGCGCCGCCCGGACGAGCCAGGGGACGCCGCGGGCGGCCGCGATGCGCTCGCGGGCCGTTTCGAGGCCGTGTCCGTAGTGCACGCCCGACGGGCATACCGGCTCGCAGGCGCGGCAGCCGAGGCAGCGGTCGATGTGAAGGGCGAGCGCGGCGTCTGTCGGGGCGAGGTCTCCACGCTCGAGCGAGCGCATCAGCTCGATGCGGCCGCGCGGGGAGTCGGCTTCGTCGCCGGTCGCGAGGAATGTGGGACACGCCTGGAGGCAGAACCCGCAGTGGACGCATGCGTCGAGCCCAGCGAAGCCGCCCCGCCCCCGCGCCTCCGCTACGGTCATTCGCCGTCGGTCGCGACGACTAGCCCGCCGCCGGGGTCGAATGTGCGGCGCAGTCCCGCGACGAGCGGGCCCGCGCCTTCGCGGTAAGCGCCGAAGTGGCCGACTGCTGTGCGCACGGCCCAGGGCGCGCGCTCGAGCGTGAGCGGCACCTCGAGCGCTGCCAGCGTGCGGCGCAGCCGCTGCAGCCGGTCGGCCGTCGTGTCGCCGCTCCAGCGGATGGCGCCCGCGGCGGGCGCGGCCGAGATCCATTCGTCGCCGAGCTGATGCTGGAGCAGGTCGAGCAGCTCGTCGCTGGCCGCGGGCACACCGCCGATGCGGAACGTCACGGGCCGCACCGCGAACCCTTCCGCCAGCCGCATCCAGAAGCCGTGGGCTTCTTCGGCCCGAAGTTTGGCAAAGCGGCCGAGCCCGGTCTCGTCGGCGGCGACGAGTGCCGGCGATCCGACGAGGCGCACGGCCAGCACCCACCGATCACGCCGAGCCAGGGCTGGAGAGACGAGCTCCAACGCGGCCGGCGTCTGGCCGGCAGCGGCGATTTCCTCGGCGACTGGTGTGAGCTCGTCGCGCGAGCCCTCGAGGACGTGCGTCACGTCGACGCGCGGCAGCGCGCGCAGTCGCAGGTGCACGAGGACGATCACGCCGAATGCGCCGAAACCACCGGCCTGCAGTCGAGTGAGATCGTAGCCGGCCACGTTCTTCATCACGCGGCCGCCGCTCTGCACCATGCGGCCGTCGCCCGTCACGAACGTGACCCCCAGGAGATGATCCTTCACAGGACCGAATCCCTGGCGTAGCGGCCCGGCGGTTGCGGTCGCGATGACGGACCCGAGCGTCCGGCCGGCGAGGCCGGGGGGATCGATGGCGAGCCAGGCGCCGCGGTCGGCAAGCTGCTGGCGCAGCTGATCGAGGCCGATCCCCGCCTCGGCAGTCGCCGTGAGGTCCTGCGGCTCGACGGCGGGGACCCGGTCCAGCCGGCGCGTCGTCAGTGCGAGATCCGCGGGCGCGTCGCTCGGCAGCCAGGTGCCGGCACCTTCGATCCGAACGCGCCAGCCCTCCTGGTGCGCGGTGCCCATGAGGAGAGCGACGGCGTCGGGGGAGCCGGGAGCGATGCGGGGCACGCGGTCGGTGCCGGTCTCGAGGACGGCGCCTTCGCCGAGCAGGGCGGTCACCTTTTCGAGGATGGTCATGAGACTAACTGACCCCGGGCGCCAGCCCGGGGATCACCAAAACCACCCGGACCACCCAAACCTCCCTGATCACCAGATCCAAAACCACCCGGACCACCCAGACCTCCCTGATCACCAGATCCAGAACCACCCGGACCGCCCAAACCTCCCTGATCACCAGATCCATCCGGGTCGGGTTTTGGTCCAACCCCGGGCTTGCGCCCGGGGTCAGTCCGACGGGTCCACTCCCGACATGCATGAACGGGCACCACTTTTCCAGGATTGACCCGTCCTTCCGGGTCAAAGACGCGCCGCACCGCCAGCATCGCCCCGAGCGACTCCGCATCGAAGATCAATGGCATATAGCGCAGCTTGTCGAGGCCGACGCCGTGCTCGCCCGTAATCGTGCCGCCCACAGCGATGCAGGCGGCCATGATCTCGGCGCTCGCCTCCTCGACGCGGGTCCGCATTCCCTCGTCGGTTGCGTCGAAAGAGATGTTGGGGTGGAGGTTGCCGTCCCCGGCGTGAAACACATTGCTGACGACGAGCCGGTGCCGAGCCGCGATGCCCGCGATCGTCTCGAGCACGTCGGGGAGTGCGGAGCGGGGGACGACGGCGTCTTGCAGCACCAAGTCGCGCGACAGGCGGCCCATGGCGCCGAAGGCCTTCTTGCGGCCCTGCCAGAGGCGTTCGCGCTCGGGCTCGCTGGCCGCAGATCTCACAGATCGCGCCCCAGATTTACGCAGAATCTCGGTCACCAGCTCCGTCTCCGCGATCACAGCGTCTGCGTTGCCGCCGTCGATCTCGACGAGCAGGACGGCGGCGGCGTCGCGCGGGTATCCCGCCGCGTACACCGAGTCCTCGACCGCCTGGACGCATGACTGGTCCATCATCTCCAGGGCGGCGGGCACGATCCCTGAGGCGATGATGGCCGAGACACCTTCGCCCGCCGCGCGCAGCGCCATGAAGTCGGCGAGCAGAGTGCGGACGGCGCGGGGCAGGGGGGTGAGCCGCACGCTGATACGCGTCGCGATGCCAAAGTTGCCCTCCGAGCCCACGAAGAGGCCGACGAGGTCGGGTCCCCACGGCTCCCCACTCGGGCTGCCGAGGATGACGGTCTCTCCGGTGGCGAGCACGACTTCGAGCGAGAGAATGTGGTTCGCGGTGACACCGTACTTGAGGCAATGCGGCCCGCCGGCGTTCTCGGCCACGTTGCCGCCGATGGTGCAGGCGCTCTGGCTCGACGGGTCCGGCGCGTAATGGAGCCCGTGGGGCCGAGTGGCTGCCGACAGGCGGGCGTTAACAACGCCCGGCTCAACGACGGCAGATCGATTCCTCGCGTCGACCTTCAGGATGCGGGACAGGCGCGTGAGCACGATCAGGACAGCCCCGTCGTCCGCGAGCGCGCCACCCGAGAGTCCCGTGCCGGCACCGCGTGGGACGAACGGGATGCCGTGCACCGCGAGGAGACGGATAACGGCGATGACTTCCTCGCGCGTACCAGGGAGTACGACGACATCGGGGAGGCGCCGGTGCGTGGGCAGGCCATCCATCGCGTAGGTCGCGCGCTCGGCGACCGCGACGCGGACGTGGCGCTCGCCCACGATTGCCCGGAGGTCACCTGCCAGGTCGCGCGCGGTCTTTGGCGTGCGGGGCGTGCGGGTCGTGCGGGTCATGGCGGCGGGACCTTCTCGATCTGCGGATGCGCGCCGCCCTTGCCGTTGCCGCGGGCGCGGTGGCGCACCACGGCGCGCCGCTCGGCGTCGGCGGCGAGCGGCTGGAGCAGCGCCGCGAGGCGCCGCAAGCGGACGGTGGTGGTGCGAATCGAGAGCAGGGCGATCTTGGCGGCTGGGTCGAGGTCCAAGGACGCGGCGACCCGGAATGACAGGGCTTCGGGATCGATCGGCAGCTCGGGGGGCTCCTGCTCCAGGGCTTCCATCACGCGCAGGAAGTCCTTCCGCACGCTGCTGACCAAGCTCTCGGACTCCGTGTCATCGCTCTCGTCGTCCGAGAACTCCTCGACGCGCGCTATCCGGTAGGGACGGTCGGTCGTCATCCATTCGAGGAGCACGAAGCGCTGCTCGCCGGTCGTCAGGATGTCGGAGCGGCCGTCGGGAAGGGCCTGAGTCGTAAGGATGTGCGCGACGCAGCCGACATCACCGGGAGCTGGATCAGACGTCTTGTCGGGGGCTGCGTACGCGATGCCGAAGCGACGGTCCTGATCCAAAGAATCGGACAAAAGAGAACGGTAGCGGGGCTCAAAGATATGGAGGGGCTGGGTGGCCCCGGGGAAAAGCACCAATGGTAGAGGAAAGATGGGGAGTTCACGGGACATGCTATAAACTAGACGCCGAGACGCCGAGACGCCTAGCGGTGGTCAGGACAAAGGGGCCAGGAATGCCTTCCTAGCCCCTCATACCTGCAACCCGCTAGGCGTCTGAGCGTCTAGGCGTCTGCCTCAGTCCTAGCCGTCTAGGCGGCTCTCCAGAAGCCCTTAAGCGCCTTCCCATCCGGTGATTCTCTGAGTTTTTCGAATGCCCTTTCGCGAATCTGGCGAATGCGCTCGCGCGTGACGCCCATGAGGGCGCCGATCTTCTCGAGCGTCATCGCCTCGCTGCCTTCTTCGAGGCCGTAGTAGAGATAGAGGATCTTGCGCTCGCGCGGCGTCAGGTATTTCTGGAAGATGCGATCGATGAACTCGCGCATCAGCTTGCCGTCGGTGCGCTCCTCGATCTCGCCGCCTTCCTGGCCGGCAAAACGCTCGCCGAGGGTGGCGGCGTCTTTGTCGGAGCGATCGACCGGCGCGTCGAGCGACAGCTCCGCAGCCGTCATGCGGCGCGCCGTGCGGACGTTCTCGACGGTGTCTTCGAGCGCCTGCGCGATTTCGTTGTCCGTCGGCTCCCGGCCCAGCTCTTGAGACAGATACGTCTCAGTGCGGCTCATGCGAATGAGCTGCGAGTTCTGGTTCAGCGGGATGCGGACACTGCGCGTCTGCTCGGCGAGGGCCTTGAGGACGGCCTGACGAACCCACCACACAGCGTACGAAATGAACTTCACGCCCTGGTCGGGATCGAATTTCTTGACGGCCTTGAGGAGACCCTCGTTGCCGATGGCGACTAGCTCGGAGAGGTCTAGCCCGTGGCCCTGATATTTTTTGACGTAGGAAATGACGAAGCGAAGATTGGCGGTGACGAGACGTTCGGCGGCTTTTTCATCCCCGCGCTGCACTCGACGAGCGAGTCTGCGTTCTTCGGCGGGGTCTTTGATCAGCGGGAGTTTTTGGATGTCTTGCAGATACTGGTCGAATGCGCCTGAAGGGGTAGTGCGAAAGAATGCCTTCGCCTTGCCGCCGTTCGACCGAGCCATTCGCGACTCCCGGGTGGGCAACCGAGTTGTGTAGGAGACGGCGAACCATCCGCCGCCATTTAGGCTGTCATCCAACTCGGGGAATATAGGATTCACTGCCAGATGGTGCAAATCGTGGCAGTTTTCCACATCACAAATTGTTAGGTGAGTAGGGATTCCAGCGTTTGTCCACTATCCACAATGCATGTGGAAAGCGAATGTGGAGGCTAAAAAAACGCGTGGATGTGGGGAAGTGGAAGGATTGTGGGAAGGTGTTGGGAGACAACAACGTAGAAATGAGGCGTAAGTAGGGAACCGTGGAACAGAAACCGTCGAATGACGGCGTAGAAGGCGACGTCAAGCAACTGCGTACTCGCTCGACGCCTTTCAGAACGCTTCAATTCTACGTCTCTCATCCCCACGCCCTTTTTCACGCCGTTGTTTGACGCCCTTGGTTATCGGTCCGGCGGCGGGTGTTGATAGAGCCGATTGATCATCTTGAGCACGAGCACTGTCCGGCTCTGGAGCGCGCGGAGCTGGTGGTGCTGCGCCGGAGTCGTGGGTTCGACGAGACGGAGTTGGGCGAGAGTCTCCTGGGCCGACCCGCGGGCGTGCAGCAGGAAACGGCGGAAGTCCGCGACAGTTCCCCGGCCGCATCCCTCCGCAATGTTCGAGACCACAGACCAGGATGCCCGGACCAGTTGATCGCCACGCGCGAAGGCGCCCGGCCCACGGAACGCCTTGGCCAGCGTTGCGCACTCCTTGGCCACGCCTTCGGCAACGTGGGACACGAGCAACCGGCTCGGATTGGCGCGGAGGACCATGCCTGCATCATCGCGCCTTCAGGTCGCGCGTATGTCATCATTCCGACGCGGTCGTTTGGTTGCTCCGCGACCTAGGCGTCACCTGCAGCATGAGTCGGTCCGGCAGTGTCTGGGACAACACGTTCATGGAAAGCCTCTTCTCGACGCTCAAGCCCGAGCGCACGAACCGGCACCACTATGCCACCCAGAACGCGGCGCGCGCCGACGTGTTCGACTTCGTCGAACGCCTCTACAGTCCCACCCGGAGGCACTTGACCCTCGGCAACCTCAGCCCGATCGCGTTCGAACGGGCGGCGGTCGCTTAACTCACTGTCCACCAAACCCGGTACAGCTCAACTCAAGATTTGCGAACGAGCAATTCGATCACATGCGTTGAGTCCGGAATTGCTCCCGGGTTGGTACGCCACCTCCCGTCAAGACTACCGGCTTCTATCCCAAGTGCGAAGCTGAGGCCGAGGTCCGGCATTGGCCAGACGTACACCCGGCCCTCGTTATCATCGGTGCCAAGACGGGGATACCGCTGGCGGAGCTGGCCGAGGGTGTTGCCGACTCCAATCCCGCGCGAGTCTTTCGGCCCCAGGAATTCTATTGAGAGCGATCGAATCACTTCTCTGCCATGTGTGCTGTCGATCGCTGCGACGATCGTGTCCAGCTCCGTGATGGGAACGTAGTAGAGCGCTTGCGACGCACCCTCAACATCGGTTGTTGCAACGCGGTTTGCTGAAGGGCACAGGCGAAGCAACGCGTCAACAGACATGCCTACAGCGAGCACACCCACCTGCCCGTCAGTTATTGGCGAGATTCTGAGTGTGCATGGGCTCCCTCGGGTTGGAGCGTCTTTGTACCCTCGCATCTCATGTTGATTCACTGGAGGTTGCTCCTTGGCAGGCGGACATGCGAGCGGTGTGATACAGCACGCCGCAAGGAGCAAGGGCTTATAGAGCCGTTTTGATTTCATTTATCTCTCATATGCTCCGGCTTCAAGGGTACGTACTGGATGTCGCCTGGTCTTCTTTTTGGCTGCGGGGGCTCATATCGGTCGCCTAAGGTTGTTTGAGTATCGAGGTGCGTGGTTGTGTGCTTGTTGTTCGGATCGTTCTCATAGATCTCTCTAATGCCCAGCACGGACCGCAGGATCGAGTGCCCGTGAACGGCGCTTGCTGTCGATGCATTGCTCTCCCCTTCCAATCGAATGTCAGCAGCGCACCCCCGCAGATGACAGCTGTTGCGCTGACCACCAACTCTTCGGTTGTCGCTCTCCGACCTATTGCCATTGCTTACGATGACATCGCGGCCTTCCAGGATTCCCAAGATCCCCATGAAAAGTCGGACGCGTAAAGATGAAGGCGGAGTCACTCCAGGTTGATACTGGACAGAGCCACCAATATGTTCTGGGAAGGAGACACCGGACATTCCCGGATAGCAAGGCGGGCACAACCCAAACGGATCATCGAAGGTGAC
>Ga0193697_1000367_pt1 | contig 16819 bp, 16 predicted proteins | sample L3m2metaG_FD_145073 | JGI IMG/M metagenome (GOLD analysis project Ga0193697, IMG submission 145073) | Soil microbial communities from a riparian zone of the East river system, Colorado, United States - L3m2 | ecosystem: Environmental > Terrestrial > Soil > Riparian zone | place: USA: East River... | reverse complement strand
GGTCGAGATGCACGGCAAGCAGGACAGCGATTTCTGGGGTTGGGGTGAGCACGCGCCAAAAGCGAATCGGAAGATCGTCAATCGCGACGTATCGCAACCGGTCTCGACTTCGGCCGGCGGCGGGTTCCAGGCGTTGAACGAATGGATGGCGGAGAGCGATGTCGTCATCAGCGAACAACTTCGCGCCACTGCGCGAGCCGAGGGTTCCGCCAACATCATTGATTTGGCCTATTCGCTTACGTCCAAAGATGATCTGACGCTCTCGCGCTGGGCGTTCAGTGGGTTTTGCGTGCGGGTGCGCAAGGACGGCAAAATTCAGGCCGAAGGCCCCGAGGGTGCTGTGAGCCTTCCGAACCCAAAACACACGGAGCCTGCCTCCGACTGGCCGGCAGCCGCATGGTATGGGTACACGATTGCGTTGGAGGATGGAAAGACGGTCGGCGCGGCGGTCATCGATCATCCGCAGAACCCGCCGTCGCTTTGGCATAATCATCGCGATGTGCGGATGTTGAATCCGTGCATCGTCGCTCCCGCAGCAGTGACGATGAAGGCCGGGGTGCCGCTGACGTTGCGTTATCGCGTCGTGGTGCACGACGGGCCGACACCGCGGGAACTGCTGAACAAGCTGGCGAAGGAATGGGCGACCGGAGCAGGTGAGCAGGTGGGAAACTAAGCTGGTGAGCCTCGTATTACGGCCGCACGTAGCGCAGAACTCTGTTCTGCTGTATCGTTTACCACGTTCCACGTGGCAGGTCTCCTGACCTGCGGACGGTTCGGTTTTACATGTGATATCGTTTCGGAAGCGCCCGCGATTGCGGATACCCCGTCGGAGTCCCGCGTAAAGCGGCGGCGGGTTCGGGGTTCTGGCTTCGGAATTCTTTCGAGCTTCGGTGTTCGGGTTTCGGATTTCAAGGTGACGGTAGGGCGACGTGTCCTCACGGCGCCAAACCATTGTAGAAAAATGTGCAAATCTGGCCCCCATATTGCACAAGGCCAAACGTAACGCAGGACTCCGTCCTGCTGTATCGCCGAACTCCGTTCGGCAGGCTGTGCGCCAATCCCGTAACCACGCAAAACTAATTTCAAACGGTCACATGCAACAACGAAGCCCCGGCAAGTCACTCGACGCGCGTACTGGTTTTTCTCGTTCACGTCCCCATACCCGCCAGGCACCACCGCAGACTCTGTTTCCATTCCGCGCGCGATTGCGGATACCCCGTCGGAGTCCCGGCTTTAGCCGGTTCGGTCGTCCCCTCTCGTTATCTCTGTTAGCTCCTGTTCGCCTGCATGGTTACGGAATTAATTCTGCACGGACCTCGTCTCCGGGTTCATTTCTGATTGACGCATTTAACCGGGAACTCTATGCGTCAAAGACGAATATCAGTGACTGTCACCATCCGACCGAGCAACCGAATTCGATCTCAAGATGAAGCTTTTGATTTTTACTCTTTGCCTTGTGTTTGCGTTTGGCCGTTTGACTGCACAGACCAATGTCTGGCGCCCGTCGCCGGGACACATGCAAATACCGATATGGCCGGGAGCGGTTCCTGATGCCGGCGCGCAGCCCATCACTGGGCCCGAAAGTATTACCAACCTGCTAACACCCGACGGAACACCGTGGGTTGCAGCTATCAATGTGACTCAACCGACAATGACTGTCTATTCGCCCGAGGGAACGAATACGGGAGTGGCGGTGGTGGTGCTGCCCGGCGGCGGTTACACGTCGCTGGCCATGGATCTTGAGGGAACAGAGATTTGCGACTGGCTGACGAGCAGAGGCATTACCGCGCTGCTCTTGAAATATCGCGTGCCCGTCAAGAAAGAGAAACCGTATTACGAGTCGCGGGCAGCTTTGCAGGATGCGCAACGGACGCTGGGGCTGGTGCGCCTTCGCGCAGCTGAGTGGCATATCGATCCGCGCAAGATTGGCGTGATCGGCTTTTCGGCCGGGGGACATCTCGTGGCCTCAACAAGCACACATTTTGACAAACGGACGTATCCACCGGTCGATGCCGCCGACAAGCAGAGTTGCCGCCCGGACTTTGTGATATCGCTGTATCCGGGACACCTGTGGTATGAAGACAAGCCTTTTGTCTTGAATCCGAATGTCCCGGTTACCACCAACACCCCGCCGACGTTTTTGGTGCATGCGGAGAATGACTCGATAAACCACGTGAACAACTCACTGGTTTATTACATTGCGCTAAAGAAGGCCGGGATTCCGGTGGAGATGCATTTGTATGCGGAAGGTGAACATGCGTTCGGTCTGCGGCGCCCGGAATTTGCGGTTGCGGAGTGGCCCCGGCTGGTCGAGAAGTGGCTCGGGACAATTCGGATGACCTCGAAGTAGGCGCTCATGTCGACGATGCCTGCCCATGTGCCGCAGGAAGCTTGTCCGTCAACGCGTTCTGTTCCCTTGCTGCTCAGGTGCTCACTCTTGGTCGACCACCCCAACCCCCTCTGAGTCAACCCGTTCGGTCGTCCCGCTCCTCATCCCTCTTAATCTTAATCCTAATCTTAATCTTTCATCCCCGGCAGGAATGAAGTTCATGGAGATTCCTGTTTAACTGCATCGTTGTAACCCCGACCTGCGGAGACGAAGTCTCTCGGGCGCAGCATAAGATCCAAACTGGAGGGGGGAAGCGGTGTCGGACCACTGTGCGGAATCATTACGGATTACGCGGCCTCCATATTGCACAACGCCAGGCAATATGGTTTATTAAGGCAGCGCCGCCGCGAACATGGATCCGCCCATCCAACTTCTATTGATCGAAGACAGTCGGACGGATGCCCGACTGTTGCGGGCGTTTCTTAGCGAGAGCACTTCTTCACAATTTGAGATTACGCATGTCGAGCGCCTTTCCGAAGGGATGGAGCGACTGAACAGCCGGCACTTCGATGTGGTGCTTTCCGATCTGCTGCTGCCGGACAGCCAGGGGTTTGAAACTTTCGAGTGGCTCGAGGCGCACGTGCATGATGTGCCGATTATCGTCCTGAGCGGGTCTGATGACGAGACGCTGGCCATCAGAGCGGTGCGCGAAGGCGCGCAGGATTATCTGGTCAAGGGACGAATTGACGGGCATGGGCTGGTGCGCGCGATCGCCTACGCGATCGAAAGGCATCGGGTTGAGCAACGCCTCCAGGAGAGCGAGAAGCATTACAAGTTCCTGCTGGAATCGATCACCGACTATACCTATTGCGTGAAGCTGGCGGAAGGAACGCCAGGAAAGACGGTGCACAGCCCGGGTTGTATCTCGATTACCGGGTATTCGTCGGCAGAATTTGATGCTGATTCGGAACTATGGTCGCGGATTGTCCATGAGGAAGACCGGAAGGCAGTCGACGAGCAAACCAGGAAGGTGCTTCGCGGGGAAACGCCGGCGCCGCTTGAACACCGGATCACCCACAAGAATGGGCAAGTGCGCTGGGTCCGCCATACCATTGTCCCTTGTCGCGACCGTCAAGGGAATTTGGAATCTTACGACGGGTTGATCGCCGATATAACGCAGCGCAAAAAGGCGGAAGAGGACCTGATCAGTTCGGAAGCGTTCTATCACTCGCTGGTGGAAAACCTGCCGCAGAATATTCTGCGCAAAGATTTGAATGAGAGGTTCACATTTGCCAACCAGCGGTTCTGCATGATGCTCGGAAAACCGCTGGAAGACATCATCGGCAAGACAGACTTCGATTTTTTCCCGCCCGATCTCGCCGAGAAATACCAGCGGGATGACCGCTATGTGATTCGAACCGGGCAGACGTTCGAAACGGTGGAGGAAAACCAGGCGCCGAACGGCGAGAAGATCTACGTCAACGTGATCAAAACTCCAATTTACGATGCTAAAGGCCAGATCATCGGCATCCAGGGGATTTTTTGGGACATCAGCGAGAGAAAACGCTTTGAAGAACGGTTGCAAAAAGCCAACCAGGAACTCGCCGCCAGCGAAGCGGCCTTAAGAAAATCACATGAAGAACTCAAAGCGGCGCAACTTCAGCTAATTCAAGCGGAGAAAATGGAGTCGATCGGAACGCTCGCGGCCGGCGTGGCGCACGAGGTTAAGAACCCCCTCGCGATTCTCATGATGGGCGTGAATTACCTCACGAAGAAACTTACTTCGGCGGATGACAACATCCAGCAGGTCCTGAAGGAGATGCGCGAAGCGATTGATCGCGCGGATTCGATTACGCGCGGGTTGCTGGATTTCTCAGCTTCCCGGCAATTGGCCGTTAAAAGGGAAAGCCTCAATGTGCTGATCGACGAGACATTGCGGCTGGTACGGCATGAATTGAGCAAGAAACAGATCGTCGTGCAGAAGCATTTCACCGAGCGGTTGCCGCAGGTCTCGGTCGATAAGCGGCAGATTCAGCAGGTGTTCGTGAACGTGATCGTGAACGCAATCCACGCGATGCCCGAGGCCGGCACGTTGACCGTGCGGACTTATACCAAGCGACTGACGGAGACGAGCCACTTCGAAGGGTCACGGAAGGCGACACATTTTTGGATCGGCGAGATCGCGGTCGTCGCGGAAGTTGAGGACACCGGGACGGGAATTCCTGAAGAGCACCTGGCGAAGATTTACGACCCGTTTTTTACGACGAAGCCAACCGGCGTCGGAACAGGACTCGGATTACCGGTGTCCAGGAAGATAATCGAGTTGCACGGCGGCAGCCTGGACGTTAGAAACATACAAGGCGGGGGCGTGCGTGTCACGATCCTGCTCAAAGCGCATAGAAACTAGGCCTCATGTCAAAGAAGCGAGTACTGTTGGTCGACGACGAAAAGAGCTTTACGAACTTGCTCAAACTCAACCTGGAGGACACTGGGAACTACGAGGTTCGCGTGGAGAATTGGGCTGAAGATGCTCTTGCCGCCACCAGGGAGTTTAAGCCGGATATTGTGCTGCTGGATTTAATCATGCCTCGTCTGCCCGGGGGTAATGTCGCCGCGCTGATCAAGGAGGATCCGGCGATTAAGGATACTCCGATCATTTTCCTGACCGCTGCCGTGCGGAAGCATCAAGTCGAGGAAAACGACGGGATTATTTGCGATCACCCCTGCCTCGCAAAACCTGCGACAGCGGACATGGTGATCGAGATGATCGAGAAACACGCGCGCAAATAGAGCGGCTGGTTTGCGGGGCGGTTACTGCAGCGGGTCCCGGCGGACCTCAGGAAAAGAGGGGGATCTTCGAAGAGTATTTGTGGACCAGTCCATCCCCGTTCATCTGCGACAGTCGCCGTGCGGTGCGTTGCGAAAACATGGGGGCGCTGCTGTTTCTCATTAGATTCAGGGCGTATTTGGCAGAAGCGAGTTGCCCTTCAAGCTTGCTGATCCGTTTTTCAAGCGCCAACTCGGCTCTGGATATTGACTTCATAGTCTTAAGGTTCCTTCCTGCTGCCATGCCTTTGGGTTCCCAAGCGAACTCCCAGGCAAACGCGTTTCAACAGTGCCGGGAGGAGTGCAGGTTGGTATCAGGTGACGACGAATAACAATCCAAAGTTGTTGGATAATATTCACAGGATATTCACAGCATGTGACGAGCGGTTCGGAGGTGGTTTGCCCCCAGTTTCGGAGATGGTTTCGGCTCGTGGATGAGGGCCTGGTTTGTTTTTTCCTGGCTGAGGGCGGCTTTTTGGGAACTTCAAGCTTGCGTTTGGCGGCTGCGGTTCGCCAAGATTTGCCTCTTTGTTATGCAAAGGGACGCAGCACCGCAGGACAATTTCGTGAGGTTCATGGCATGGGTTCAGGTGAATCAAAAACGCCTGATCCTGTGGGGGCTTTTGGCTGTGGCAGTGATTCTGGCGGTGACCTCCATCCTGACCTATCAACGGCAAAAGGAAAGCGCGGCAAGTCTGGCATTGTCGACGGTGTACGAGCCTTTGAGCGCGTCGGCGCCAACCCCGCCGGGCACAGCCGACGCATTACTCAAGGTAGCTGATGAGCACAAAGGCACGAAAGCTGCGGCGATGGCCCTTTTACGGGGGGGAGCGGCACTGTTCACCGAAGGGAAATCCGCCGAGTCCCAAAAAATCTTCGAACGCTTTTTGAAGGAGTATCCCGACAGTCCGTGGGTCCCCCAGGCGCATTTCGGAATTGCGGCTAATCTCGATGCGCAGGGGAAAACTGCGGATGCGACCACGAAGTTTGAGCAAATCCGGCGCGTGTACGGAAGCGACCCAATTATTGACCAGGTGAAACTTGCGCTGGCGCGTCTCTACGAGAACCAAAACAAACCCGAAGACGCGCACAAATTATACACCGAAGTGTTGCAGGCGAACCCGGGACAATATTCCGGGATGGGCAACGAAGCGGGCATGCGCCGGGAGGAGTTGGAGACGAAGTACCCGCAGTTGGTGAAGACGAACGCGCCCATCCTGCCGCCAGCGTTCACGATGTTGACGAATCCGCCCGTGACGATGACAAATCGCCCGGCCATGACCAATCGCATGATGACCTTAAGCAACCGTCCGCCGGCGACAGGCTCGACGAACCCTGCGGGACCGAGAGGAGACACGAATGCGCCGTTGCTGATTCAGCCGGCGCCTGGGACGCCGTCGACGCCACCGTCTTCGACGAAACAGTGAGTGGGGTGGCGGGGACGAGGCTTGAGATTAAGATTAGGATTACGATTGAGATCGGGGTAGAGGCTTCCGGGGATGAGCACATCGCTAAACAAGCAATTGGTGGCAGAGTTTGTTGGCACGTTCGCCCTGATTTTTGTCGGAGTCGGCGCGATTTATAACAATCCGAATAATCTGGTCGGCGTGGCCCTGGCGCACGGGCTGACGATATTCGTCATGGCGACGGCGGTGGGACACATTTCGGGCGCGCACTTCAATCCGGCGGTCAGCTTTGGGTTGTGGCTCGGAGGGAAGATGCCACTGGCGCGAATGGTATCATATTGGCTGGCGCAACTGGCGGGGGCGACGCTGGCGGCGTTCTTATTGCTGTTTGTGTTTGCGAATCTGCCGGGGCAGGCGCCGGTGGAAACGGTGGCAAGAGGCACCCCGGACTTGGGCAAGGAAGGGATTACGCCGATTCAAGGTATTGTCGGCGAAGCGGTGCTGACATTCTTTTTGGTGTTCGTGATCTACGGATCGGCAGTCGATACGCGGGCGGTTAAGCTCGCGCCACTGGCGATCGGCATGACGGTGACGCTGGATGTTTTGTTCAACGGACCACTGACAGGCGCGGCAATGAATCCCGCTCGAGTATTTGGTCCAGCGCTTGCCAGCGGGCATTGGCACAATCATTGGGTATATTGGGCGGGTCCGCTCCTGGGCGGCGCTTTGGGTGGTGTCACGTATGGGCGGTATCTGATCAAAGAGCCGTAGGCGTAGCGAATGAAGTTAACAATTATTGGAACCGGTTATGTAGGGCTCGTCACCGGCACATGCTTTGCCGAGGTGGGCCATCAGGTGATTTGCGCCGACAAGGACGAAGCAAAAATCAAACTGTTGCAGGCCGGGGGCATGCCAATCTACGAGCCGGGGCTCGAAGAACTGGTGAAACGGAACGTGGCCGCGAAACGCCTCAGCTTCACCAACTCAAGCGCAGAAGCCGTCGTCAAATCGGACATTATCTTCATTGCGGTCCCGACTCCGCCCCAACCGGACGGGTCGGTGGACCTCAGTTTCATGGAAGGTGTTTCGCGCGAGATCGCGCAAAGCATGACCGGATACAAGGTCGTGGTGGACAAGAGCACTGTGCCGGTGAAGACCGGCGACAAGGTGGCGGAAACAATCAAGCGTTACTGCAAAGCGCGCGTCGATTTCGATGTGGTGAGCAACCCGGAGTTTTTGCGGGAGGGCTTTGCGGTCGAGGATTTCATGAAGCCCGACCGTGTTGTCATTGGCGTGCGCTCACAGCGGCCAGTGCCGGCGATGAAGCAGGTCTATGAACCATTTGGCGCGCCGGTGATCGTGACGGACATCAACTCCGCAGAACTGATTAAACACGCCGCGAATTCATTCCTGGCGCTGAAGATCTCCTATATCAACGCGATTTCGGTGATTTGCGAGGCGTCGGGGGCGAACGTGCAGGAAGTGGCCAACGGTATCGGGCTGGACGCGCGCATCGGGCGGCGCTTTCTTGATGCGGGGCTTGGGTTCGGCGGGAGCTGCTTTCCAAAGGACCTGAGCGCATTCATCCAGATTTCCGAGCAACTCGGTTACGATTTCCGCCTGCTCAAGGAAGTGCAGCGCATCAATGCCGAGCAGATGGACCGGTTTGTAAAGAAAATCGAAGAGACTTTGTGGGTGTTGAAGGACAAGAAGATCGGCGTGCTGGGGCTGGCTTTCAAGCAGAACACGGACGACGTGCGGTTGTCGCCGGCGATCGATCTGTGCGAGCGGTTGCAGCGTGAAGGCGCTCAATTGCGCGTGCACGATCCGCGCGCCATGGACAAAGCGAAAGCGGTGTTGCGCAATGTCACTTACGTCGAAAACATGAACGATGTGGCCGAAGGTTGTGACGCCCTGGTGATTGCGACGGAGTGGCCGGAATTCAAGAAGCTGGATCTGGAGAAGGCGCGCAAAACACTGACACGCCCGATCATGTTCGATGGCCGCAATCTTTTCGATCGCGAGGAGATGGAAAAGCTCGGGTTCATTTACAAAAGCATCGGGCGCTGAGTGGGCGAGGCGCGACCAGGCATCGAGGTTGCGGCGGGCCTCGTATTTCGCGACGGCAAGCTGTTGATCACACAACGACCCACCGGTGCGCACCTGGGGGGGCTCTGGGAATTCCCGGGCGGCAAACGCGAACCGGAGGAGAGTTTCGAAGAATGTCTGCGGCGTGAGTTAAACGAGGAATTGTGCATCGAGGTGGACATTCACGAACTCGTTGCTTCGATCACCCACGATTATCCCGAGAAAGCAGTGACACTGAAGTTCTATCGCTGCACGTGGAGGGCAAATGAGCCGCAGGCGTTTGGCTGCCCGGACCTGCGCTGGGTCAATGCTGAGGAGCTAAGGCGTTATGAATTTCCCGAGGCGGACGTCAAACTTATCGAGCTGCTCACGACACGTGAGGAATTTTGGGGATTGCACAAACGGCGCTGAACGTTCATTAGAGCGTTTTTGGCAAAGATGTAGCCGGATCGATGTAGCGCAGAACTCTGTTCTGCTGTTTCGCAGGTCTCCTGACCTGCGGGCGGTTCGTTTTTGCATGTGTCCGTTTGAACTGGTTTGCGCGAGTACGGGATTGGCGCCCTGCCTGCCGAACGGAGTTCGGCGAAACAGCAGAACAGAGTTCTGCGCTACGCCGGAATCTTGCGCCGTGTCAGCTCCTTGAAGTTGCGGACTGTAGTATTCAGATTCTTCCAAAAGGCGCAGTCCGGCGCGCATTACTTCGCTTTGATTTTGAAAAGGTATTAGCCGAACGCCTCCAAATGGGAACATGGACCCACCTCAGCAACCGTCTCTACCGTGTTCAAGTGTAATTTACTTGGGACTGATAAACATTAAGGGAGTTGCTTGAGGTGGCCTCCTCGCGGTAAGGCGTTGTTGTTCATTGGTAAGTGCAACAAGAACCAAAACCGAAAGGAAGCCACTGTGAAGAAAGTTATGGCGGGAATCGATCTGCATAGCAACAACCTTGTGATTGGCTTGCTCGATCTGGAGGGCCGACGCCTGGGACATCGCAAATTGGATTGTGAGCTGGAGAAAGTGTTGGGGTTTCTCGAACCCTATAAGGAGCGGTTGGAGACGATCGCTGTCGAGTCGACCTACAACTGGTATTGGCTGGTAGATGGGTTGCAGGCCGCCGGGTATCCGGTGGTGCTGGCCAATCCGGCGGGAATGGCTCAGTACAGCGGGCTTAAGCACAGTGACGACACGAGCGACGCGTTCTTTCTGGCAGAGTTGTTGCGGCTGAACATTCTGCCCACCGGCTACATTTATGATCCGGAGTTGCGGCCGGTGCGTGATTTGTTGCGGCGGCGTCTCGGGCTGGTGCATCAACGCACGGCCTTGATGTTGAGTTTCAAGAGTTTGTTTGCGCGCACGACCGGGCAGGAGATGAGCCTGAGCCGTCTCAAAGGATTGAGCGCCGAGGAAGTGAAGAAGCTCTACGAGCATCCGGCCAATGAGTTGATCGCGCAGGTGCAGCATCGGCACATCGGCGCATTGGATGAGAGCATCGCACAGATTGAGCGCGGCGTGTTGAAAGTCGCGCGGCATTTGCCCAGTTACCGGCGCCTGCAAAGCCTGCCCGGAGTGGGAATCATCCTGGGGTTGACGATTACGATGGAGACAGGAGAGATCAGCCGTTTCGCCGGACCGGGGGAGTATGCCAGTTATTGCCGCACGGTGGACGCGCAGCGATTGTCTAACAACAAGAGGAAAGCCAACAATAACCAGAAGTGCGGCAACAAATATTTGTCCTGGGCGTGGGTGGAAGCGGCGAACTTTGCCAGGCGTTACTACGAGAACTGCCGGAAATGGTTTGATCGCAAGGCCGCGCGGACCAACAAAGTGATCGCGACCAAAGCGCTGGCATGCAAGTTGGCCAAAGCCGGCTGGCACGTGATGACAAACGACACGCCCTATGACGAGAAGCGAGTCTTTCCGGAGTTAGCGATGAAGAGATGATTTTATTGGAGAGCGGCCGCCAGCCACTGAAAGGGGTTGGATGCTAAAGCCCTTGGGACTGATTGGAGACGGCCGCTTTCCCAAGCTCGACGACAAATTGACTCTGAAGGGTGAAAGTTTTGAGAGCGATTCGACTGAGACGCGAGTCACAAACGGGTTGGAGCGCGGGCGCAGTGCGGGCCTGCGGCGAACCACAACTCTTAGGAACTGAATGAACGCGGCCTCGGCACTGAACGTTTTCGGGATCTCGAGGATTCGAGATTGGGTGCCTGGGAAGGGGAAGCTCTTAAGATGAAGCTTCCAGGATGGCACTAGAACCAGATGGGTGACTGAACGGATCGCCTCCTGAGGGCGGCGGGTCCGAAATCAACAAACGAAATGACAGGTTCGAGTCAGCGACAACGACCGAACTTCAGAGAGAGAGAAAGGACCTGACGAAGAGAAAAAGTTGGGAACGGCAATGTTTTACCGCTTGACGCAACTCCCTAATGGGCGACCCCTTCGCGACCCCTTCGACTGGGGCGGGCAGCAGCCGAGGTTGGTTTGCCTTCCTTGGAGTCTAGTATAAATCTGTGGACAGCAGGCGAAACTGCTGGTAGCGCGATCAGCAAACATTAAGGGTAGGTTCATGAACTTAATTCCGGCGATTGCATTCGGATTTAGCATCGCAATCGCCGGCATTGGCGTACGGTTTTGGGCTCGGCGTCTACAAAACGCTGCCAGGCGCGTTACTGCAGCCGAGTTAGTTGAGTTCGAAACGCGGCCAGCGTGGTGGACTTGCGTGGCGCCGATCGCAGGGATTGCGTTTGGTGTTGGGAATATCCTGGCAATAGTAAATGAACGTGGACGCGGGCTTTTGCTCTCGGGAGGCATCGCGTTGTTTTGTTTTGGTGCCGGAGGCTGGTGGCTCTTGACTTTGCGTAAGCCGAGACTGGTGATTTCCCAAGGTCGACTAACCTACAACGACACAGGGAAGACAGTCATTATTCCAGCCGACGAGGTGTTCCGCGTCTCGATTTACTGGTTTTGGTTTCGAGTGGAATTGAAAAGTGGAAGAATTCTTCTGATCCCGAACACAATGGAAAGAAGCCATATCATTTTGGCATTTCTTCACCAAAAGTACGGATGATGATATTTCGAATCCTAAGGGCGAGAGTGGCCAGGGAACTTTCTGGCACGGTGATAGCGTAATGATAAGAGTCTTAAAGATGGTTTGATGATCAAGACGATTCTAATTTGTGGCGGGATACTTATTGCGACGGTTCCAGTCCTGGGCTTCGATCCGCCAACACCCGTGCAGCGGGTGAATGCCCTCGGACCGATTGACGGATTACCGATGGTGCTGCAGCGTGCGTTTGCTCTCGATCTGGATTTTGCTCCGATTCCCAATCCTGGGCGGGACGACTGGCTCACCGCACATCCTGAACCTGGTCAAAGCTTCGACCAGTTCCGCCGTGCGCAACCGAACCGCCCTGATCAAAAGCGCCGGATCATCTACTTGCAGCCGTTGGGGATTTTTCCAGAGAAGCAATCTCCTTCAACGGAAATGCTCCGCCAGTACGCCGGCAGTTTTTTTCAAATGGACGTGAAGGTTCTGCCGCATACCGGGATCGAAGCAGGCGATTTCACCCGCAGGACCAACCGCTTCACAAGCCGTCCGCAGATTCTGACCAGTGACGTCTTACGCTGGTTGCAGAGACGCTTGCCTGAAGATGCGTTCTGCCTGCTCGGTATCACGATGGAGGATTTGTATCCTGAACCGTCGTGGAATTTCGTTTTCGGCCAGGCGTCTCTGCGTGAGCGCGTAGGGGTTTACAGTTTTGCGCGCTACGATCCGGTCTTCTATGGTGAAACGCGGCGCAAGGATTACGAGACGTTGTTGCTGCGACGCAGCGCAAAAGTGCTGACGCATGAGACAGCGCACATGTTCGCTCTCACGCACTGCATCTATTTCCAATGTGTAATGAACGGGTCTAATCACCTGCAGGAAAGTGATGGACGGCCAATGCATCTATGTCCGGTTTGCCTGAGAAAGCTTCAGTGGAGTGTGGGTTTCGATGTGGTGAAACACTATGAGGAACTGAATCGGTTTTGCCAGCACGCAGGTTTTAAGGATGAGGCGCTGTGGATCGTGCGCCGCTTGAAGAAGATTCGCGAGGACATATCCAAATAAAGATCAGACAGACCCTTGAGCCCAGTCGTCCGGTGTCAAGGAGTGTACACTCTTCAGGACCGACCCCTTCGACAACTGCCGCCTCCTGACTCTCGATCGGATATTATTCAGCCGTCCCTTTGGGACTGATAAAACTTCCATTCGCAGCGCAACCCACCGTTGAAAGGTCGTTGAAAGGGTGGGTTAGGGCGTTTTAAATAATGTTGTAGCCGTGGCAACGCGGGCAGTCAGCCGAACGGAGTTCGGCGATACAGCAGGACGGAGTCCTGCGCTACATCTGACAATGGCTACGCTTTTCCTTAACATGCTCCAGGTTCAGGTCATCGAGGCGTTTCTTCAAACGTCACCCGATCGGCGTTTAGTGACCGTAAAATTCTTCGATGACGCGCTTGAAGTAGTTTTCAGCGACGTTGATGATGCCGATTTCGCGTTTGGCGTTCTCTTCTGAATCACTCGCGTGCGCGGCGTTGACCATCACGGTCTGGCCGAACTCGCGGCGAATGGAGCCGGGCGGCGCTTTGGAAGGGTCAGTGGGACCGAGGACATCGCGGATTTTCCGGACGGCCTCAACACCTTCGTAGACGATCGCAATGCACTTTTCTGTGCCGGGAGATTTCCACTGCGACGAGTCGCATTCAGAGGGCGCTCGGCCGGACATGAACTTGACGATGTTCTCGAATTGGTTGTCCCCATAAGCGGGACCGAGCAATTCACCCAACTGCTGCTGCTCGGCGGGACCCAACTTGAAATTGAATTCCTTTTCGAGAGACGCCTTGGCGCGCGAAGCGACGACATCTTTGAGCTTGCTGCGCAGGACATCCTTGACCGGCGCGTAGAACTCGGTCGCTTCAGCGACGCTCATGCGGTGCACCTTGATGCCGACGATGTAAAGACCGGTGCGGGAAAAGAAATCGATGACGTTGCCCGGGCGTCCCGATGGGAAGCGGAAATTCTCGGGCTTGATCAGGACCAGCGTGCGCTGCGGAACTTCACCGGATTGATAAGCGATCGTGTTATCGAGCAGGCCGCCGTCGGAGTCGGAGTATTTCGCCCAGAGTTTGAGCTTCAGTTGCGTCTCCTCGAAATTGGGAGCCGCCAAGACCGCGGGTTCGAAGTAGCGAACCTCGCCGTGCTCATCGAGGATGATGTCGCCGTAGGTATCGCGAATCGTTTCTCCAACCCGGCGATCAGGACTGATGTTACCAATGACGGAACGGACCTTGCGCACCGCGTCGTCACCCTGGAAGAGAAGGATCAAGACTCGCCGGCCTCGTTTCGTTTTGGGATCCGGTGAAAGGTTCCGGAGAATGTAATCGCGAATGAGTTCCTGAATGCGGCGGTCCTGCGGATCATTAGCGGAAACTATCGCTTCGGAATACTGCTGCACCAGTTCGGCGCTGGGAGCGAACATGCGGGCGCCGACCAGTTCGAGACCCGTACGGGTGATGAGGCGAGCTAAAACCCCGCCGGTGCGGGATTTGTAAAGGGTATATGGCGTGATGATGACGTAAGCCAGTTGCTGCGACATAGGGTCAGCCTTGCGCAGGCGGACTGGGAGGCGCGCTGGAGCCGGAGCCGGAGGGGGCGGGAGCCGGCGAGGCCTTTCCACCCAAAATCTTGAACATGACGGTGCCGCACGTCGGGCATTTGCCCTTAATCGCCTTACGGCCGTTCTTCATCGTTTCCTCAACGGCATTGACGATCTCTTTTTTGGCTTTGCACTTTACGCAATATCCTTCGGCCATAAGAATTTCCCTTTCTCCGCCGCCCCACGCGACAGGTGTATTGGTGCAAGTAGCTTACGAGGGGGTCATTGGGACCGTCAACTGGGAAAAGGCTGCAGCGTCCGGATTCACGTCGTAACCTGTTGGCGCAGAGCAGTTTTCAGGATTTTCCCGGTGGCGTTTCGCGGCAGGGCCGGCATGATCACCACCCGTTTGGGGACCTTGTAATCGGCCAGCTTTTCCCGGACGAATTGCTGGAGGGCCTTCTCCTCGATATGGGTGCCTTCGGTCGTCGAAACGAACGCCATCGGCTGTTCACCACGACGGGGATCAGGAACGCCGATAACCGCCGCTTCTTTAATGCCTGGAAAGCGGTAAATGACTTCCTCGATTTCGCGGGGATAAACGTTGATGCCGTTGACCAGAAGCATGTCCTTTTTGCGGTCAGTGATGTAGAAAAATCCCTCGGGATCCTGGTGGCCGATGTCGCCCGTGAGCAGCCAACCGCTACGGAGGGCCTTGGCCGTTTCCTCGGGCCGGTTCCAATAGCCCTGCATAACGTTTGGACCTTGCACGCATATTTCGCCCGTTTCGCCGGGCTTGAGAACGCGACCCTCATCATCCTGGACGGTGACAGTGACGCCGGGAATTGGCCGGCCGATCGAACCGGCTTTCCATGGTCCGTGCAAGGGGTTCATGCTGACGACCGGGCTGGCTTCGCTGAGGCCATAGCCTTCGATGAGCGGAATGGGCATTTTCTGGTTGAACTCGCGCAGAATTTCTCCCGGCAGCGGCGCGCCACCGCTGATGCAGAGACGCAGGGGAAAGTCTTTTGGGACCTGCGCATTGGCGAGCGTGCGGAAAAATTGCGGAATCGCCGGAAGGATTGTGGCGTGATGTTGAATGATGTCGTTGAGAATATTCTTTGGAGGGTGCAGCGACTTAACGAGCACAAGTGAGCCGCCAACGATCGTCGGCAGCAGCACGCCTACGGTCATCATGAAGCTGTGAAACATCGGCAGCAGCACGACAAACCGATCGCTGTCGATTGCTTCGAGGATTTGCCGGCAGCTCTCGACATTGCTCAGTAAGTTGCCATGCGACAGCATTGCGCCCTTGGGATGTCCCGTCGTGCCGGAGGTGTAAATAATGACTGCTAAATCGCTTTCGCGGCGCTCCAGTCCTTGCAGCGCGGCGGAGGGAGGACCCAGTTTGGGGAAGTCCTCGACATTCCAGGAGCGCACTTGCGCGCCGGCACTGCTCAGCTTTGAAACCCCTTCAGCCATGGTCGAATCGGTGATGACCACCGTCGCGTCGCAGTCTTTCAGGATGTAGGTAACTTCATCGGGCTTGAGAAAGTTGTTGATTGGAACAACCGCAGCGCCTGCTCCGAAAATCCCGTAAAGTGCCGGAACGAACTCGGGACAATTCTTGAGCCACATAGCGACGCGATCGCCCGGCTTCACCCGAAACTGACTTTGCAAATGCGCCGAAAGAGCCTGGGCTTGTGACAACACCTTTTCGTAGGAGAACTGCTGATCGCCCCAGAAGATCGCGCCGTGCGGCCCGTGTTTTTGGGCTGAAGCGGCGAAGGCAAGAGCCAGATTCATGTGTGGAAGATAAACTCCTGGCGACAAAAACCAAACACGAAACAAACCCAGGGGTCAGGCTGTCCGCGGAAGGACGGGTGCCCCAGGCCGATTCGGGTTGAGTGTAGCGCAGAACTCTGTTCTGCTGTTTCGCCGAACTCCGTTCGGCAAGCCGCACGCCAAGCCCTTGACCCCGCAAAACCACTTCAAAGGATCATATGCAGCGACGTACCGTCCGCAGGTCAGGAGACCTGCGATACAGCAGAACGGAGTTCTGCGCTACATGCAGACTGTGCGCCAAGCCGTTGCCCCCGCAAATCCACTTCAAACGATCACATGCAAGTCGCACCGTCCGCAGGTCAGGAGACCTGCGATACAGCAGAACGGAGTTCTGCGCTACATGCAGGCCGCACGCTAAGCCCTCGACCCCGCAAAACCAATTCAAAGGATCATATGCAACGACGTACCGTCCGCAGGTCGGGAGACCTGCGATACAGCAGAACGGAGTTCTGCGCTACATGCAGGCCGCACGTCAAGCCCTTGACCCCGCAAATCCACTTCAAACGATCACATGCAAGTCGCACCGTCCGCAGGTCGGGAGACCTGCGATACAGCAGAACGGAGTTCTGTATAGCTTTTCCGGCGTTGTTCATAGGATGGGCGTGGAGTTGTTTTGATCCCTCCGCGCTCCGGACTGTGAACAACGCCGCGGCGCGCCGTTGGCGCAGGGACCGAAGTTCATT
>Ga0193697_1000364_pt1 | contig 16853 bp, 18 predicted proteins | sample L3m2metaG_FD_145073 | JGI IMG/M metagenome (GOLD analysis project Ga0193697, IMG submission 145073) | Soil microbial communities from a riparian zone of the East river system, Colorado, United States - L3m2 | ecosystem: Environmental > Terrestrial > Soil > Riparian zone | place: USA: East River... | reverse complement strand
CCTCAGCAGACCCGAGCCCTTGAGGTCACGGATGGAATGCTCGATCACCTCGCCTTCGTCGCGGTCGCAAGAGATCTTCAGAGTCAGCTCCTGAACTGTCAGATGATCGGGATGAAGTTCGAGAACCTCTCCAAGAACTGCCCGTTCGACCCATTCCTGTGGATCGTCGAGACACATGGCTAGCGCCTCTTCGTTGCGGATGCCTTCTTGCCCTCGGCGGGACTCCTCGCCGAGAGGAAGCTCGCCAGGAAGACCGTTGCCGCGGCCGCATCCACCGCCTCGCCATTCCCAGTTGGCTGGCGTTCGCTCGCCGCTGCCTGCAACTCCAGGACGGCCTCTAGGAAGTCTCGCGTGAGTCGGCCGAATTTCTCGATACCGATTGGGTCAAGGACCAAGGGGGTCCAACTCAACTCACCCGGCGGATCATCGAAGGAACCGGCCTCCATCGCGGCTATGGCGTCCTCGAAGAAGGTATGCAGAATGGCCGTCGAAACGCTCTTCCGCGCTGCCGGGGGAAGTTGACTCCAGGCGTCTGGAGGGATGAGTGTCGGCGAGACCGCACGGTAGTAGTGCTCGACGGTTCCCCGGCGGGGAACCTTTTCGACCTCTTCGATCAGACGGCATTCCCGCAGCACTCCCACGTGGTAGCTCACCTGGCTCAGTCCCTCGTCCAACTCCTCGGAGAGCTCCTTGGGGCTGGCAATACGCTCGCAGAAGATTGCCAGAATTCGGACCCTCAACTCCTTCGAAAGCGCATGCATCTGCTTGTAGTTGAGTAAGTCATTCCCGGCGCGTTTCGAACGCCTCGAGGGTTTCCTTTTTGGTTTGCGCGCCATCGGGTCTGCCTCCATCTCTTTTTTGGTTACGGACATTTGCCGGCGCTCGAAACTATGGGGTTGTAGCGGCTAAACGAAGTCGACTTGTCAAAGCGAAGAGCCAGCGTCTACCGCTGCGAAATATCCCCTTCACTTAGTTAGCTCGAAGCTGGCTGAACCATTGGGTCGGCGACCCGCCGAACACGTAGTCGCCGACCCATATCCAAGCCGGCTTCGTCACCGAGACGAGCGGGACCACATGCTCGATCTTGATCATCTGCACGCTCTTCACCTCCCTCCATTGGTCGCTGCTAATCGATCAGAGTTTTTGAGCGGTGGAATCAACATCATCGCCCGCGATGATGTGTTTCGAGCTTCCGGAGCCGAGCCAGGGGCTCAAATGGCGAAACTCCGAGGACGACCTAAAGGACCGCCAACAGGCCGAGGGCTAGGACCGAGGCGGCGACCAGGGCCAGCGCCAGGGCGGTGGTGAAACGGTCGAAGCGGCCGAGGGCGTGGTCGCCCATCAGGTCGCGGTCCTTGGCGAGGGAGCGAACAAAGGGGAGGAAGACGAGGAGCAGGACGGCGTTGAGGGCCTGGGAGAGGAAGAGGATCTCGATCAGCGGCGCGCCCGGGACCAGGATCACGCCGGCGGCGACAGCTACCACGGCGGCGAAGCTGAGGTAGAAGGTGCGCGCTTCGGCGAAGCCGTCGTCGAGGTCGGCCCGCCGGCCGAACGTCTCGGAGACCGAGTACGCAGTGGAGAGCGGCACGATCGCGGCAGCGAGCAAGGCGGCGCCGAGGAAGCCGAGGCCGAAGAGGGTCGCGGCGGCGTCCCCGGCGAGCGGCTCGAGCGCCCGGGCCGCGTCGGCCGCCTCCTCGACGTCGATGCCGTTCGCGTGCAGCGTCGCGGCGCAGGCGACGACGACGAAGAGACCGATCACCCCGGTCATCAGGGCGCCGACAACGACGTCGGCCCGCTCGTAGCGTAGATCCTGCACCCGCAGCCGCTTGTCGACTGCGTAGGACTGGATGAAGGCCAGCCCCCACGGCGCCAGCGTCGTCCCCACCGTCGCCACGGCGACCAGGACGGCGTCGCGGGTCAGCGGGATGCTGGGCACGACGAGCCCCTTCGCGGCGGCGCCCCAGTCGGGATGGGCGAGCACCCCGGCGACGATGTAGGCGACGAAGACCGAGCTGAGCAGCAGCAGGAAGTGCTCGACGTGGCGGAAGCTCTCGCGCAGGACGAGGGCCGAGACGCCGACCGCGGCGAGCGGCACGCTGAGGTACTTGCTCATGCCACCGAGCAGATCCATCGCCGCCGCGACGCCGGCGAACTCGGCGCACATCGTGCCCGTGTTGGCGACAACCAGGGCGGCGAGGACGACGCCTGCCACACGCGGGCCAAAGCGCTCGCGGACCAGGGTCAGCAGACCTTTGCCGGTGACGATGCCGAGCCGCACCCCGACCTCGTGGAAGACGATCAAGGCGGCAGTGGACAGCGTCAGGACCCAGAGCAGCTCATAGCCGTAGCGGGCACCGAGGATCGAGTAGGTAGCGATCCCCGCCGGATCGTCGTCGGAGAGGCCGGCCAGGACTCCCGGCCCGACCACGGCCAGCAACGCCGCGACGCCGCCCGCGCGGACCAGGACGTGACGGCGCCGGGCGACGCGCCAGTGAGTGTGGCGGCCAGGGATCCGGTGGGCACGATGGGACACGGCTCGCCCGTAGATTGACAAACGGACTGCTCGTCGACGAGCAGCTCGCCGATCGCGATCACCTCGCCGCTTGAAGCGGCCGCTGCCGCGCTCAGCCCGCAGCGACACCGCCCGCCGACACGCCGCCGCCGGGGGGCGCGGAGGGCGGCGCGGGGGCCGGAGTCGGTGCCGCTTCGGGTGCCGGCTCCGGCTCGGGCGCGGATTCTTCGTCGCCTTCGGCTTCCGCGTCGCCGCCCTTGCCCTTCTTGCCCTTGTCCTCTTCTTCTTCGGATTCTTCGTATTCGCCTTCGTCTTCGCTGTAGGAGCCGGCGGCGCTGGTGTGTTCGCTGTCGAGGCCGGAGAGCTCGGGCAGGCTCGCCGGGGTTTCGAATTCGGGGCAGTCGCCAGCGACGGCCGATTCCATGAAGTAGCGCCAGATCGGGCCGGCGGTCGGGCCGCCGAAACCGGTCGATTCGCGCGACTGCGGGTGGCCGACCCAGACCGCGGTCGAGAAGAGCGGCGTGTAGCCGGCGAACCAGGCGTCGGAGAGGTCCTCCGAGGTGCCGGTCTTGCCCGCCTCCGAGGCGCAGCCCATGTAGGTGTAGCCGGCGCCGGTGCCCTGCGTGATCACGCCCTCGAGCAGCCGCGTCACTTCGTAAGCCTCGCCCTCGGTGAGGACGCGCTCGCCGGCGTCGGGGTCGGGTTCGTCGACCTTGTCGCTGGGGAACTCGACCCGGGCGATCGCGGTCGGGTCGTGGTGGATGCCGCCGCTGGCCAGGGTCGCGTAGGCGTCGGCCATTTCGAGCGGCGTGACGCCGATCGCGAGACCGCCGATCGCCTCCGCCGGGACCGATTCGAGCGGCGCTTCGATGCCCATCTGGTGGGCAGTGTGGGTGACGTTTTCCGGGCCGACGTCGAGGTCGAGCTGGGCGAAGATCACGTTGACCGACTCCCAGGTGGCGGCGGCGAGCGACATCGTGCCGCCGCCGGGCTCGGCGTTGTTTACCGTCCAGGTGCCGCCATAGGGCAGGTCCAGGGTCTTCGGCGAGGTGCCGTCGTAGTAGGTGCTCTCGGGGTCAACGCCCTGCTTGATCGCGGTGGTGAGGACGAAGGTCTTGAACGAGGAGCCGGGCTGGCGGTGCGCCTGCCAGGCGTAGTTGAATTCGCTTTCGTCGGCGAAGCCTTCGGTCGAGGCGAGGGCGACGATCTCGCCGTTGGACGGGTCGACCGAGGCCAGGGCGGCGGCGGGGCCGCCTTCGGCGTAGCAGACGCTGCATGAGTCGACCGCTTCCTGTGCCCGTTCCTGCAGTTCGGGGTCGATCGTCGTGTAGGCCTTGAGGCCGCCGTAGCGGACCGTGTTGAGGCCGTATTTGTCGATCAGCTCCTGCTGGACGAGGTCGAAGAGGAAACGGTCGTGGATCACGCGGTACTTGTGGCCGGGGTCGAGGCCGAGCCCTTCCTTGACCGCCTCGCGGTATTCGGATTCGGCGATGTAGCCCTGGTCCTCCATCGCTTCGAGCACCTGGTCGCGGCGCTCGCGCGCGGCCTGCGGGTCGAGGAACGGGTTGTATTCGGAGGGCGCCTGCGGCAGCCCGGCGATCATCGCCGACTCGGTCAGGTTCAGCTCCTTGGCGGGCTTGCCGTAGTAGGTCTGCGCGGCCGCCTCGGCGCCGACCGCGGTCTCGCCTTCAACCGTGCCGTAGGGCGCCGTGTTGAGGTAGGCGGTGAGGATCCACGTCTTGGAGTGCTCTTCCTCCTCCTCGTAGGCGAGGTGGGCTTCGATCAGCTTTCGCTCGATCGTCGGTTCGGGGTCGCGGATGTAGAGGTTGCGGACGAGCTGCTGGGTGATCGTCGAGGCGCCCTGCACCGGCTTGCCGCCAGCCTGGATGTTCGTCCAGGCGGCGCGCACGATCCCGGCCGGGTCGATCGCGCCGTGCTCGAAGAAGTTGCGATCCTCGATCGCCACGGTGGCGTATTTGAGGTTCTGCGGCAGCGCTCGCGAGGGGACCGGCTGGCGGATGCTGCTGGCGCGGATGAAGCCGATCAGGCTGCCGTCGGCGGCGTAGATCGCCGAGGAGCGGCCTTTCTGGACAGGCTTGAGGCTGGCCAGCGGCGGCGCCGAGTTGTAGATGTCGACGGCCCAGCTGGCGGCGACGGTGGCGGCGACCCCGCCCGCGATGGCGAGGATGCCGAGTGGGATCAGCACCTTCTTCTTCCAGCTCGCGTGGTGGTGCCTGCGGCGCAGGCGTCGCTCCCGAGTCGTCATCGCAAAAATTCTATTGGGGCTGCCGAGTCGGCCCCTTCCGCTCTGGCAAGCGCAATTTCGCCTGCGGGGCCGGTGTTCCTGCCCGCCGGGGCGCTCAGGCGGCGTCGGCGAGCCGCGCCCGCCACTCGTCGCGGTCGAACTCGGCCGGCTCGGTCTCGCGCAGGAAGCGTTCCAGCACGGCGATGAAGCGGCCGGGCGCCTCGAGCTGGGGCAGGTGGCCGACATCGTCGAAGACCTCCAGCCTGCTGCCGGGGATAGCCCGCGCCGCGTCTTCGCCATGGTGCGCGGGGATGATCGAGTCGCGCGCGCCCCAGACGATCAGCACCGGCACGGCCTCGGCGAGGTAGAGGCGGTCGCCGGCGTGGACGCGCTGGCCGCGGATGCTGACGACGGCGCGCAGGGTGTCGAGGAAGGCGGCGCGGCGGTCGGCGTCCTCGAGCGAGGCGTAGCCGCGGGCGACCTCGGCGACGTCGGCGTTGGGTCGCAGGCCGATCGCGGTCAGTCCGCGGCCAACGGCCGAGCCGACCTTCTGGCCAGCGCCCGCGGTGAGCGAGATGAAGAGGTCGGCACCGGGCAGCGCGGCAGCGCGCAGGACCGGGCTCACCTCGGGGCCGAGCCCGCCGCTGGAGACGAGCACGAGACGCTCGATCATCTCGGGGAACTGGTAGGCGACCTGCATCGCGACGCCGCCGCCGAGCGAGTGGCCGACGACGGTGGCACGCTCGTGGCCGAGGGTGAGGAGCAGGTCGCGCAGGCCGGCGGCGAGGGCACCGATCGAGTAGTCGCCAGCGCCGGCCTCGGAAGCGCCGTGGCCGGGGAAGTCGGGGGCAATCACGGTGTGGTGACGGGAGAGCGGCTCGACCACCTCGCGCCAGTTCTCGCAGCTGCCGGCGATGCCGTGGACGAGCAGCAGCACAGGCCCCTCGCCGGCCGTTATGTAGGAGACGGAGCGGCCGTGCACGATCGCCGTCTCGACTCGCATCTCAGACATGAGGACAAAGGGTATTCCCCTGGCGGGACGGGCCATCGGGGCGGGCTATCGATTCCGACGGCGGTAGCCTGCACGGAGAGGCTCGACCGTGCCCACCTTCCTCCACACCTGCTACCGGATCGGCGAGATCGATCGCTCGGTCGCCTTCTACGAGAAGCTCGGCTTCGAGGAGGTGCGGCGGATGCCGATCGGCGAGGAGGCGATCAACGTCTTCATGGGCCTGCCCGGCGAAGAGATCCCCTGCCTGGAGCTGACCTACAACCACGGCGTCGCCGAGTACGACCACGGCACCGCCTACAACCACATCGCCCTTCTCGTCGACGACCTCGACGGCACCCTGCGGGACCTGGCGAGCCAGGCCATCGAGCCCGAAAAGCCCCCTTACCGTCCCGGCGGCCGCACCGAGGGCCACCGCATCTGCTTCGTCCGCGACCCCGACGGCTACCGCATAGAGCTGATCGGCGAGTAGCGAGTCTCAGGCGCCGTAGAGCTCAAGCCCGTCCAGGGCGGGGACGATCCGCTCGAAGTCGGAGTCGAGGCTCCAGAGGACATAGCCGGCACGCGCCGCGGCGACGGCGATCGTGAGATCGGTGAGCGGCAGCGTCTTACCCGCTTGGCGCAGGCGGCGGGCCACCATGCCGACGTCGTACCAGGAAGCATGATCGAGATCGGCCCAGGGAAGGCCGCCGACGGTCCCCGTGATCGCCGTCCGCTGTGCCTCATCGGCTCCGCCTAACAGCTCGGCGAAGACGGGGCCGCAGGTTGCGACCTCGCCGTCTTCGATCAGCGCCTCGAGGCGATCGCCCTCTGCCCCACTTCTGCTGCGGAAGTAGGGGATCCAGACCGAGGTGTCCGGAAGGACCACTAGATCCGCCGATCGATTGCACGCATCTCTTTGGAGACGTCTTCGATGTCGAGCTTCCCCCGCATCTCCAGCAACCACTCCAGCGCTTTGCGCCGCACGTGTTCCTCGATCGCGGCCTCAACCGCCTTGGTCTTGCTCACACCTGGATGGCGTGCCATGAGTGCCTCCATCAGTCGGTCGTCGATGTCGAGGGTGGTTCGTATGCCATAAGTATGGCATATACATCTGTGGTCTTCATGATCGTCCAAGGCAATGGCTCGCCAACCTCTCCCCCTTTTGCGCTGGATACGCTCACTGGATGGCGCGCGTTGCGGCAATTACCGGTGCGTCGAGCGGAATCGGCGCCGCGACGGCGCGGGCGCTCGCGGGAGAAGGCTTCCGGGTCGTGATCGGCGCCCGGCGCCTGGATCGGCTGGAGAAGATCGTCGAGGAGATTGGGGGCGCGGCTGTCGCGCTCGACGTGGCCGATCCGGGCTCGGTCGAGGAGTTTGCCGCGCGGCTGTCGCGCTGCGACGTGCTGGTCAACAACGCCGGTGGTGCGCACGGGCTCGCGCCGCTGGGCGAGGCCGACGAAGACAAGTGGCGCACGATGTACGAGTCCAACGTGCTGGGGACGATGCGGATGACGCGGGCGCTGTTGCCGCGACTCGAGGAGTCGGGCGACGGCCACATCGTCTCGGTTACCAGCATCGCCGGCTTCGAGTCCTACCGGGGCGGCTCCGGCTACATCGCCGCCAAGCACGCGCAGCGCTCGATGCTGCGCACCCTGCGTCTGGAGCTGCTCGGCCGACCGGTGCGGGTGACCGAGGTCGCCCCCGGCATGGTCGAGACCGAGTTCTCGCTGGTCCGCTTCGGCGGCGACGAGGAGGCGGCCCGTCGCGTCTACGCAGGCATGGAGCCGCTGCGCGCCGAGGATGTCGCCGAGTGCATCCGCTGGGCAGTCGCCCAGCCGGCGCACGTCAACGTCGACGAGATAGTCGTCCGCCCCCGCGACCAGGCAACCGCTACCGAGGTCCACCGGCAGTAGCCCACTGCGGGGCCCTGGCCGCTTGACGCACGGTCGCCCGTTGGCCGATAGGCTCTCCCGCTCTGGTTTGGGGAGACGGGAGGAGAACGCTTTGAAACTGGTGATCGGCATCGTGCGGCCCGAGAAGGCCAACGACGTGCTGGAAGCGCTCTACCGAGCTGAGGTCCGGGGCGTGTCGATGAGCAGCGTGCAGGGGCACGGCGGCGAGCTGGAGCGGGTCGAGACCTACCGCGGCACGACCGTCAAAGTCGGCCTCGAGGACAAGACGCGCTTCGAGATCGCCGTCTCCGACGAGTTCGTCCAGCCGGCGATCGACGCGCTCTGCGACGGCGGCCGGACCGGCCACGTCGGCGACGGCAAGATCTTCGTCGTGCCGCTCGAGCGCGCGGTGCGGATCCGCACCGGTGAGTCCGACCAGGCCGCCGTGACGCCGGTGGCGAAGTCATGAGCGCCCTGCCGATCGCCGCCGCCGCGGCCGAAGTCGACACCGGCGATACCGCCTGGATGCTCGCCGCCACCGCGCTGGTGCTGATGATGACCCCGGCGCTGGGCCTCTTCTACGCGGGCCTGGTCCGCTCGAAGAACACCCTCAACACCTTCATGATGTGCGTCGGCGCGATCGCCGTCGCCGGCGTCGTCTGGGCGCTGGTCGGCTACTCGCTCGCCTTCGACGGGACCGGCGACCTGATCGGCGGCTTCGGCTACGTCGGCCTGCACGACGTCACCTTCATCCCCCGCGAAGGGACGACGATCCCGCACCTCCTCTTCATGGCCTTCCAGGCGACCTTCTGCATCATCACCGCGGCGCTGGTCTCCGGCGCGGTGGTCGAGCGGATGCGCTTCGGGCCGTTCCTGATCTTCGTCGCCCTCTGGTCGATCCTCGTCTACTCGGTGCTCGCCCACTGGTCCTTCGGCGGCGGCTGGCTCGCCGAGGGTGGCACGCTCGACTTCGCCGGCGGCATCCCGGTCGAGATGGGCTCCGGCTTCTCCGCCCTCGCCGCAGCGCTGGTGGTCGGCGCCCGCAAGGACTACGGGCGCCAGGCGCTGCTCCCCCACAACGCCGTCTACGTGCTGCTCGGCGCGGGCCTGCTGTGGTTCGGCTGGTTCGGCTTCAACGGCGGCAGCGGCTTCTCGACCGGCAACCCAAGCGTGCTCGCCTTCACGAACACGCTGCTGACGCCGGCCTGCACGCTCGTCGTCTGGTTCCTGCTCGACCTGATCCGCGGCCGCAAGGTGACCGCGATCGGCGCCGCGACCGCGATCATCGTCGGCTGCGTGCTGATCACTCCCGCGGGCGCCTTCGTCAGCCCCGGCTGGGCGATGGTGCTCGGCGCCGTCGGCGCGCTGCCCTGCTACGCGATGATCGTCTGGCGGCCGCGCACCCGGGTCGACGAGACGCTCGACGTGCTCGCCGCCCACGGCGTCGCCGGCTTCACCGGCATCCTCTTCATCGGCTTCTTCGCCTCGCTCGCCTGGAACGGCGTCTCCGACGGGCTCTTCTTCGGCAACGCCTCCCAGCTCGGCGACCAGGCGCTGGCGGCGCTCGTCACCCCGCTGTACGCCTTCGGCATGACCTACGCGCTGCTGCGCGCGATGGGCATGTTCACGGCGCTGCGCGGCAGCGAGCACGACGAGGCAATCGGCATGGACGTCGTCCACCACGGCGAGGAGGCCTACGCCTCCGGCGAGGGCGCGATCCTCGTCCTGCCCGACGCCGACGGCGAAGTGCTGGTCGCCGACCCGAGCTGATCGGGTCGGCCGGGCCTGAGAGGTCCAGCCTATGCTGGCACTTCGATGGCTGAGTATCTGCAACTCGTTACGACGATCGACTCGGAGGAGGCGGCGGAACGCCTCTCGGCCGCCCTGGTCGAGCGCCGCCTGGCGGCCTGCGTACAGGTCCTCGGCCCGATCGCCAGCACCTACCGCTGGCAGGGCGAGGTCGAGAACGCGCGCGAGTGGATGTGCGTCGCCAAGACCGCGGCGGCGCGCTACGACCAGCTCGAGGCGGCGATCCGCGAGCTGCACCCCTACGACGAGCCGGAGATTGTCGCCACGCCGATCGTCGCCGGCAGCGCCGGCTACCTCGCCTGGCTGGCCCACAACGTCGATTGATCGATTGTCCCCCTCATAGTGGGGACAATCGATCAATTTAGGTCCGCACCACCTCGAACTGGCTCATCAGGCCATGGTCCTCGTGGTCAAGCATGTGGCAGTGGATCGGGAACTTGCCGGCGTAGTCGGAGAAGTGGCCGGCGACGAGGATGCGTTCGCCGGGATGGACGAAGAAGGTCTCCTTGAGGCAGTCTTCCCAGGGCGGCGGCGACTTGCCGTCGCGGGCGAGCAGGTACCAGTCGGTGTGGTGCATGTGCATCATGTGGGCGACGCCGGTGCGATTGACGATCTCCCAGGTGACGGTCGAGTCGAGCGCCGGGAAGGCATCTGAGCGGGCGGGGTTGAAGGTGCGGCCGTTGATCTGCCAGACCGGCTTGAAGAGGCCGCCGATCGAGATCGTCCAGGTGTGGTCGGGAGTCGGCGAGGCGTGCTTGGCCCAGGCCGGCAGCGGGCGCAGCGAGCGCGGCACCCGCGTCCTGTCCGGCCCGCGGCGCGGCCCGACGCGGAACTGCATCAGCGCGCCGACGTAGGTCTTCGTCCCGCCGTCGCCGCCGTGAGCGCGACCGCTGCGCAGCTCGACCGACTCGCCGGACGCGCCGGCGAAGTCGACGACTAGCTCGGCGCGCTCCCCCGGCCCCAGCAGAACGTGCCCGCGGCGGATCGGCTTCGGCATCAGCCCGCTCTCGGTGCCGATTTGCTCCAACGGCGCGCCGTTGGAGAGGTGGATGTCGTAGGAGCGGAAGTGGGACACGTTGAGCAGGCGCAGCCGGTAGCGCTGGGGCGCGACGCGGTGGTGCGGCAGGTAGGCGCCGTTGATGAGGACGCGACTGCCGACGACGCCGTCGGCCGGCGGCCGCCGCCCGGTAAACGGATCGGTCAGCTGGTTGTCGCGATCGAAGGAGCGGTCGCAGATCATCAGCGCGAGGTCGCGCTCACCGCTCGGCAGCGGCAGCGAGCGGTTGAGCTCGTCGTCGACTATCCACATCCCGGCCAGGCCGCGCCAGACGTTGCGGGCCGTGTGGTCGAGGCGGTGGTCGTGGTACCACTGGAACGAGGCGCGTTCGGAGCGGCCGTCCTCGCGCAGGTCGTAGACGTAGGTACGGCGCTCGCCGGGCTCGATCAAGAGGTCGTTTCCCGACTCGCTCGCCGAGAGGCCGTAGGGGATCGCGCAGTAGAACGACTTCGGATGGGACTCGGTCAAGCCGCCCGGCTGGCCGTCGAAACGGCTGCGGTTGTGCCCGCCGTGCAGGTGGACGGTGAGCTCGCCCGCCGTCCTCGGAAGGCGATGGTGGAAGGTGACCTCGGTGCGCCGACCGGAGGGGCGACGGACCGTCGGCCCGGGGAAGGTCCCGCCGTAGGTCCACATCCGGGTCGGCTCGCCCGGCAGGATGCCGACCTCCGCTTCGCGGATGGGGATATCCAACTTCGCCCCGTGCAGCACTTCCGGAATCGGCAGCGGGTGGCGGAACGGCGCGGGTGCGGGCAGGCGTCGCGAACGCGCCGCCACCGAGGTGGCGCCACCGCCGCGCAGGCCGATCGGCAGCAGCGCGGCGAGCGCGCCGCCGCCCAGGGCGCCGAGGAAAGTCCGGCGCCCCAGGCGGGGCTGAGATTCAGGCGTACTGTTCGTCGCTAGCCCCCGGGCAGGACGTTGATCGTGCCCTGCATCCAGGGATGGATCGCGCACATGAAGTAGATCCGCGTCGCGCCCGCCGAGGTGTCGAAGGCGGTCGGCTCGACGATCGAGGTGCCCGGTTTTTCACCGGTGAACCAAGAGTCGCCCGTCGTCGTCACGCTGCCCAACGCGCTCCAGCCGTTCGGTCCGATCACGGGATTGGTTTTGACCGGCCCGTTGCCTTTGACGCCGTGCCAGGCGGCGATCGCTTTGCAGATGTGGTGCGGGGTGAAGCAGAGCTGGCGCGCTTTCGCGGTCTTCGGCAGCGAGCCTTTGGTCACCAGCGAGAAGGTGTGGGGACCGACTTTGTGGGGGTTGGTCAGGTTGACCACCGCGAGGTTTTCGCCGTTGGCGATCGTTTTCGGCGCTTCGAAGCGAAGCCCCGCTTTGCCGTCTTTGATGAAGACGGTCGGGTCGGTGCCCGCCGCAGTGGACGTGGGCGGGCTGTATGGCTCGGCAAGCGCCGATGCGGACAGGCAGAAGACAGCGACGACGGTCGCCGCGACCAAGAGACGGATCTGCTTCAAGTGGATTCCTTTCAGCGCCGTCATGGCGGCGCAGGCGGACAGACGTACGGGACCGCAAGAAGGTAGTCGTTGTGCGCACATCGATCAAGTCGGCTGCGCATATCAGGAAACCGGACGTTTACGTCAAAAGTTTGCTGACACTGAGAATATGTGTTTTGATCGGCTGCGCCAGGCGAATGCATGCGTGGCGCGCATATGCCACCCAACACAGACAATCTGCGTCGGCTGATCGAACGTCGCGAGCTCGGTCGTTTCACCCAAGACTCGCCGATCATGCCCGACGTCTGGATGGCGTTCGCCGACCCCAGTGCCGACGGCGTCGATGTCCTTCTCACCCCGCTGGCCCCGGCAGATCCCGCGATCCTCGCCGCTGACGCTCGCGACCGCCTCGGCGAGGGAGCCGAGGCGTGGCTCGCCTACAGCGGCGCCTACGTGGCGGCGAAGCTGACCCTGAAGCAGCTCCTGCACGCTGTGCTGCCGCTCGGGGAGTGGTGGCCGAGCCTTTGGGACGCGATCGCGGCCGAAGAGCCGATGTCCAAGCGGCCGCAGAACAAGGAGCAGCCTCCCGGATCCCCAGCCGCGGAGCTGGCCTGGCTCGAGACCGTGCTTGGCACGATCGCCGCCCTGCATGACTCCGACAGCGCAGCAGGCGACGAGCCCGGCGAGGAGGAATTGCGCGCGCTCGGCGCCAAGCTGCTGCGGCCGAAGAGCAAGCTGCGACCCGCCAAGCAGGCGCCATCGCTGAAGCGGGTCACGCTCAACCGCCCCGCCTTCCGCGCGGTCTCTCGCTCCCGCAAGACCGTCAAGGCCGACGCCGTGACCAACGTCTTCGACGTCAGTTGCTCGCAGCTCGCCTGGGCGATAGTCGACTCGGGCATTGACGCCACGCATCCAGCCTTCCGTTTGCGCGACGCGAAGGGCAATCGCTACAAGGAGCCCTTCGAGAAATCGGGAGACAACCGGACGCGGGTCGAGGCGACCTATGACATGACGCGGCTGCGGCTCGCCCACCGCGCCGCCGAAGCGGGAAAATCCGACAACCTGGAGCCCGCGGTGGCCGAGATCGTCGCAGCCTACGGCGATGAGCTGGCGACGATGCGGAAGCATCTGCTCGATCGCACGCCGCTCAACTGGGACCTGCTCGAGCCCCTGCTGCGCATACCTCACACCAAGAAGGGGAGCGCGCCGCACCGCTACGTCGTACCGAGCGACGATCACGGCACCCACGTCGCCGGCATCCTCGCCGGCGACTGGCCCGAGGCGTGCGAAGGGGGCGCAAACTATGGGCTGATCGGGCTCTGTCCCGACCTGCGGCTATATGACCTGCGCGTCTTCCCCTCCCAGCGCGAAGAAGACAGCGACGGCGACGAGTTCACCGTTTCGGCGGCGCTGCAGTTCATCGACTATCTGAACGGCTTCGGCCGCAAGATCGAGATCGCCGGCGCCAATCTCTCGCTCTCGGTCCCCTACAAGATGGCGGCATTCGGTTGCGGACAGACGCCGGTCTGCCAGGAGGCGAACCGGCTGGTTGCCGGCGGAGTGGTCGTCGTTGCCGCCGCGGGCAACCAGGGCAACGAGGAATACGTCCACGGCACCGAACGCGTCGAGGGATACCGGATGATCAGCCTCACCGACCCCGGCAACGCCGAGGACGCGATCACGGTCGGCTCCACCCACGCGACCGATCCACACGCCTACGGGGTCTCGCATTTCTCCGGCCGCGGTCCGACCGCTGATGGGCGGCGCAAGCCCGATCTCGTCGCCCCCGGCGAGAAGATCCAGGCACCCGGCCTCGAGTGGAAGATGGCGAAAAAGGATGGCACCAGCCAGGCGGCGCCGCACGTCAGCGGCGCGGCGGCGCTGCTCCTCGCGCGCCAACGCGAGCTGATCGGCCGGCCACGAGCGGTCAAGCAACTGCTGATGGATTCGGCGACCGACCTCGGTCGCGAGCCCTACTTCCAGGGAGCTGGACTGGTGGATGCCCTGCGCGCGGCGCAGGCAAGCTGAAACGACGACAAGGAGGCGCTGAGATGACGATGAAATTGGAGGCGGTCAAAGCGGAGGAGGGCAAGGCCGAGGCACCGGCGCTCTCGTTGATCGACGGCGGGCCGCCCGGCGTCTATGCGAAATACCTCAAGCCGAGGCTGGCGGAGTTGCGCAGCGGGCTCGCGTCCGACAGCGAGCCGCTGCCGCTCGAGCTGGTCATGGTGAGCCACATCGACAGCGACCACATCGCCGGGGTGCTCAATCTCTTGAGCGACGTCGAGACCGCTCGCAACGACAAAGACGACGAGCCATATGAGGTCGGTCGGCTCTGGCACAACAGCTTCAAGCAGCTAACCGGCGCCGGCGAGGACTCGGCCAAAGCCGCGGAGAAACAGTCGATGGACGAGGTGCCCAAGGCCGCCGCGGTGGTCGCATCCTTCGGCCAAGGTGAGGACACGAGCGCGCTGGCGACCGAGCTGGGCATTCCCCGCAACGAGCAGAGCAAAGACGGTCAGCTCGTGCTCGACGGCGCCAAGCGCACCCTGCCCGGCGGGCTGAAGCTGACCGTGATCGGCCCGACCGCGGAGGCGGTCGAGAACCTGCGCGAGAAATGGGCCGACGCGATGGACGTCGAAGCGGGCCGGCTGGTGCCGGCGGCGGTGCAGGAAACCGTCTACAACCTTTCCAGCTTGATCGTCGTCGCCGAGTTCGACGGCCGGCGCATCCTGCTGACCGGCGACGGCGTCGCGGAAGACATCCTCGCCGGCCTCGAGCGACACGGCTTCCTCGATGACGGGTCGGCCCACTTCGGCATCTTCAAGCTCCCTCACCACGGCGACATCGGCAACGTCAGCAAGGAGCTGTTCGAGAAAGTCACCGCCGATCATTACGTCGCCAGCGGCAACGGCAAGAACCGCAATCCAGAGCTGGAGACCCTGCGGTTGCTCGCCGCCGCACGCGGCGACGACAAGTACGACATCTGGCTCACCTACAGCCACGGCAAAGAGGGGCTGGACGAGAACCTGAAGACCTTCGAAAAAGAACAGAAAGAGGCGAAGCGAAAAAGCACCGTCCACTATCCGGAGGACGACGCGACCTCGATGACGATCGAGATCGAGTAGCTACGCGCGCAAGCGGTAGCCGCGGGAGAAGAGCCGCAGATTGACGGCGAAGAGGAAAGCGGTCGCCGCAGTCAGGGCCAGCAGCGAGAGGGCGATGCTGACTTCGCTGAAGCCGACGAAGCCGTAGCGGACCAGATTGATCATGTAGAAGATCGGGTTGAAGTGGGTCAGGGTCTGGAACGGCTCGGGCAACAGCGTCGCCGAGTAGAAGACCCCGCCGAGGAAGATCAGCGGCTGCAGGACGAAGGTCTGCGCGAAGGCGACGTCGTCGAACTGTTCGGCGCGCACGCCGATCAGCACGCCCAGCTGCGAGAAGAAGAAGCCGACGAGGAAGAGCGAGGGGATCAGGACGAGAACGTGGTCGACGGGCAGGTCGACCAGCAGCGAGGCGGCGACGAAGGTCAGCAGGGCGACCAGCAGGCCACGCATGAAGCCGCCGAAGGTGAAAGCGAGCAGCAGCTCCAGCGGCGAGGCCGGCGAGGAGAGCTGGTCCTGGATCGCCCCCTGGAATTTCTGCTGCAGGATCGAGGAGGAGTTGTTGGCGAAGGCATTGATTGAGAACGACATCATGATCAGGCCCGGGATGACGAAGACGACGTAATCGATCCCGTGCAGGTCGCCGACGCGCGAGCCGAGCGCCGCGCCGAAGACGCTGATGTAGAGGAAGGTTTCCAGCAGGGGCGCGCCGAGCGTCTGTTTCTTGATCTTCATGAAGCGGTTGACCTCGCGCCGCCAGAGCGTCGCGAAGCGGATCTGCGCTGCGCTCAGGGCCATCCGCTCGCCGCTCACGAAACCGCCTCGACCTCGATGTGGGAGCGGGAGAGCTCCTTGCGTCCGACCAGCGTCAGGTAGGCGTCCTCGAGGTTGTCGACGTCGTAGCGGGCGGCGAGCTCAGCGCTGGTCCCCTCGCCGACTATCTCACCCTGGTTGATGAAGGCGATCCGGTCGCAGAGCTGCTCGGCCTCCTCGATGTAGTGCGTGGTCAGCAGGATCGTCGTCCCCTCCTGGTTGATCCGCTGCACGTAGTGCCAGAGCTCGAGCCGCAGCTCGACGTCGACGCCGGCGGTCGGCTCGTCGAGGATCAAGAGGCGCGGCCGGTGCATCATCGCCCGGGCCAGGATGCAGCGCCGTTTCATCCCGCCGGAGAGGGTGCGGGTGCGTTCGTCGCGCTTCTCGGTCAGCGAGAAGGTCTCGAGCAGCTCCTTGGTCCGCTCGCGCCGCTCGCGCTTGGGCATGCCGAAATAGCCGGCGTGGTAGTCGAGCGTCTCCTCGACCGTGAGGAACCAGTCGAGGTTGACCTCCTGCGGCGCCAGGCCGACCGCCTGGCGGGCGGGCCCGTAGTCGGCGATCGCGTCGTGGCCGAAAACGTGAATAGCGCCGCCAGTTGGCTGGGCGAGGCCCGTCGCGCAGTGGATCAGCGTCGACTTGCCGGCCCCGTTCGGCCCCAGCAGCCCGAACAGCTCCCCGGGCGCGATCTCCAGCGAGACCCCGCGCAGCGCCTCTACCCCGGTCGGGTAGCGCTTGTGGAGATCGACGATGTGCAGGGCCTGCTCGGACACGAGCGCCCAAACCTAGACGACCGCCGACCTCGGCTCATTCAACCGCTGTGGTCAAAGGCGGCGTAGGACCGTTTGAGCGGCGTTGTAGCCATTCATGCCGTGGGCGCCGGGGGCGGGCGGCGTGGCGGCGGAGCAGATGTAGACGCCGGGGATGCCGGTCGCGTAGGGAGCGAGCGAGATCCGCGGCCGGATCAACGACTGCAGCGGCGTGTTGG
>Ga0193697_1000363_pt1 | contig 16857 bp, 30 predicted proteins | sample L3m2metaG_FD_145073 | JGI IMG/M metagenome (GOLD analysis project Ga0193697, IMG submission 145073) | Soil microbial communities from a riparian zone of the East river system, Colorado, United States - L3m2 | ecosystem: Environmental > Terrestrial > Soil > Riparian zone | place: USA: East River... | reverse complement strand
GTCTTCGACGTGCACGACCAGAGATTTGACCGGCCCCCCCTCATGGGTGGGGGAACCCAGGCGGCAGCTCGCTCAGCGTCGTGATGCGCGGACCGCCGTTCTTAGTCGCCTCCGCGTCGAGCGCATTGCAGTGCCGCTCGCAGACCCGCTGCGCCTCGCCGAGCATCCAGTGCCACACGCGCGGCTCCTCGATCGGGCCTTGCACCTTCACCAGCCCCGTCGTCATGTCCCCCTCGATGATGATGCGGATCATGGGTTCGTGTAGCCGTTCAAGGTGACATACTCCATCAGGTTGCCCACCGCAGCCGCGAACTCGATCGTCATGGCCGTATTCGCGGTGCCGGCAATGTGCAATCCGCTATAGCACTGACCGAATGGCGCGACCGTGGCCGCGGGCAGGGTATACTGCCAGCTCTGGAGGATGGTGCCCGCCCCGGTAGCGCCATCCCGCAGGTTGATGGTGACCGTGCTGATGCCGCCGAGGGCCGTCGAGGCGCTGAAGCCGAAGCACACGGCTTCAGCCACATTCTTCACGCCAGCGCCCCCGACGGCCTGACTGATCGTCGCCTGCGAGCCAGCCGCTGGCGTGTGCGCAATGGCGAATCCGCCGAATGGCGCGGCTGAGATGAGCAGCGGCACCAACAGCATCAGCAGAGCAGAGACGATTCGGTGACGCATAGTCCGACTCTCCTAGCGGTAGATGAACTCGGTGGGCAACCGGTACTTCCCGATCAGGCGTTCATGGGTCGGGTTCTCCCGCCACATCGAGAGGACCTCAGCCTGACCGCGCTCGCGGTTCTCGTACATCTCCGCCGCGAGCAAGCAAACGGCGATGCGGAGCGCCGCCGGCACCGCGGCCGCGTTCGCCGCCCCGACGACGTAAGTGATCGTCACCGCGTTCGGAATGGCGCGAGTGGCAGGCCAGCTCATGCCATAGGCTTCGTAAATGCGTCCCGGCTCCGGCGCGGTGTCGACCACGTACTGATCGGTGGCGAGGGTCGTCGGCGCGCCGTTCACCGCTTCGAGGTAACTGATGCTCGTCACCGAGACGAGCGGGGGCCGCGGCAGGCGAATCTCCCACGCCGGGAAGCAGTCCAGCCGGAGCACCCAGGTTTGCGTGAGGAACGCACGGCAGAGCTCGCCCTCGAGCGCATCCTCGGCCGCCCGGGCGAACGTGTCGATCAGCGTATCGTTCGCCGCATCGCTCAGCGTCTCGCGGATGTGATCCTTCACGAGCTGCGTCGTCATCAACGCGCTCGGCGCGGCGGTGCGCTGCAGCGTCCAGGGGATCGACGTGAGAGTCGTCTTCGTCACTGGTCGCCTCCGAAGAGCTGCAGCTGACGCCAACCGCTCGGCGCCGGTTCCCCGACCTTCGCGCCTTCTTCGCGGAGCCGTATCCCGAAGAACGGATCGCGCTGCTCCACGGCCGTCTTGTAGCTGTGACAGGAATCGCAGAGCCCCTGTCCGTTCTCGGGACTCCAATCCTCGGCGCCGGGCTTGCGCGGCACGATGTGATCGGCTTGTCGGCTCAGCTCGCGCTCGCAGCCGCGGCAGAGCGGATCCCGGGCGAGGATCGCGATGCGCCAATGCACTTGGCGTGTCCCGAGGCCGCGCTGCGACGATGTCCCCCGGATCCGATCGCTTAAGTACCGCTTCGGATGCTGCGAGCAGGGCTGCAGCTGGCCACAGCGCGGCGCCGCGCAGGGACGACCCGGACGTTGTGGCATCAACCTCCCTAAAAAGAAAAGACTCCGACGCCCGCGGATGCGGGTGCCGGAGGGCCGTGCGTGCGGGTGCCTCCCGTGCTGCTAATCTAACGAACTTCGCCTGCTGGTGTCTAATCCCTTCGCGCGCGCGGACCCTCCGGGCGTCGCTCGAGGCCCGGCTGCCGGACCTCATTCACGTGGTACTTCTTGACCTCACCATTCTGGCAGTGCAGCGAGATCTCGCCGGTGAATCCCCCATCGAGCAACTGCTCGATCTCGCGGAAGAGGACGAGCCGCTGGACCTGCTCGCCCGACAGCCCGGCGCTCATGCCGCGCCCTTCTTCGGCCCGCGGCCGCGGCGCGAGTCCTTTCCCGCCTTGAACGTCCCAGGCTGCCGGCCAGACTTTCCACCAGACTTTCCGGGCGGCGGTTGAGTGGCCGTTGATGCCGCGCCGCTACCCTTGCGGGCCATGGAAGGTCTCGTATGGATTGACTGGCCGGCCCTGCCGATGCTGCCACACGATCCAGCCGATCGCGTTGAACACCCAGCCCACGAGCATGAGGACGACGAACGTCCACCAGTCCCCGGTAAGACGCGCGAGCCAGACACCGATCCCGATGAGGAGTAGATCGTCTCCCCAGCGATAGTCGCGCGGCAGCTTCGGGCTCACGCCTCGCCCCGCATTAGGTAGGGCGGATAGACCGGCATGCCGCAGGCGTGCGGGTCCTTCAAGTCCTTCGGATAGTGGAAGCGCGCCGTGCCCGCCGGCAGGTCGCTACCCAATGGCCGCGGCGAAAGCCGTCGATCAGCGCCGCTATGTATCAGGCAAGCGGTGCCGAGCTTCCACGGCGGCGGGCCATGGCAGAGGGGGCACGCACCGGCGACGAACGGGACGGGCACGATCACGCGTCCGCTGGCGGTCTTCGACCACTTCGTCGTCTGGCCCTTAAACGGGCCCGTCTCGATCACATGATCGAACGGCACATCGTTCGGACCCTCGCATCCCTCCTCGAGATAGAAATCGATCGCATGCCCGCAGTGTTCACAGCGGTACGGCATCACCAACCAGAAGACTCGCGGCGCGAACATCTGTCCGATCGGCTTCATGCCGGCGGTCATGCGGCCACCACGTTGACCTTCATGTCCGGCACGAGATTGAACCACTTGTTGTCGCGCGTGAAGAACCCGAGCTCGCAGAGCGCCTTCAGCTCGCTGCCGAGCTCGATGTTCGACGGCCGCTTCGCGCCGCGGCGCAGCAGCTCGTCGAGGATCTGGGCGCTCGTCTTCGCCAGCGCGAAGAAGTCGTCCGCGATCAGCCGCGCGATGCGGCCGCGGAGCGTGTCGCCCCGGACGTGGATCACGACGCGTTCGACCTCGACTTGTAGCTCGGGGCGTTCGATGAGCAGCTTCAGCAACACGGGCGCCTCGTCCACGAGCCGACGCTTGATCGCCTGGTAGAGATCCTCTCCGACGAGCAGCTCGGAGATGGGCGCAGCTGGTGCAGGGGACGGGAGTGAATCGACTTCACGGCCACTTGCCCGGACCTCGGGCATCTTCGCCCCTGGCTTACCGACCGTTCGACCAGCCACTAGCTCCTCAAGCTCGCCGATGCGGCGGCGGAGCTCGGCGTTCTCTTGTCGAAGATCTGCGGCTTCCTGTTCCGTCACGGGGTCCTCCGGAGGGGTTGCAGACGTCTGCACGGGCACGACGGTACGGAGCACGCCATGCATCGGGACGCTCATCTCGCCGCGGGCCACACGCACCGCATCGGCCTCATCCATCCAGGCGGGCTGCGCGTAGACCTTCGTGATGTGCGTCCCATAGCAGGCGTAGAACTCGCCGAGGCCCAGGGTCGCCACCTGGTCGGGCTTCGGCTTCTTGATGCCGGCGGGGATCTGGTCGAGCGTGCGCTTGACCTCGTTCGATTCCCGCTGCACTCCCAGGATCCACACGGGCACGCTCTTCAGGATCATCTTCTCGACGCCGGCGATGTCCTGACTGTCGAGCCAGAGGTAGTTACCGAGGCCGGCGGCCTGCCGGATGTACGCCTCGGCGCCGAGCTTCACCGGCGTGCCACGGCCCTGGGGGATGAACTTCCAGGCCTCGGGGATGACGACGACCGTGTCCTCTTCGTGGTTCAGCACCCAGTCGAGCGTCGAGCGAATGACCAGGTGCTGCATCTCGACGTTCAGGGCGGTCAAGTCCATGGCGCTGATGCCGGGCGCGAGCTCCACCTTCTGCGCCCAGCGCACGCGATCGATCTGCGGCACGACGGCCTCGAGGTAGGCGTCGAGCGTGAGGTAGACGTCGCCGCTCAGCCCCTTCGCGGTTTCGAGCGCCTTCTTCACGTTGCGCCAGACGTCGGCGAGAGTGCGCGCGCCCTTGCTGGCCCGGATGATCCAGGCCCGCTCGAACTTCAGCTTCTCGCCGCGGCTCGCCTCGAGGATCGAGGCCACGAACTGCCAATCGGCCTGCTCGCGGAAGTACGGCGGGATGACGCGTGCACCGGCGAAGCTGCCCTCTCCGCGCTTGGTGATGAACGCCACCGCCTTGACGCCCGAGCGCGCGATCAGCGCCTCGAGCGCTGTCGTCTTGCCGGCCTCCTGCGTCTGGCCGGTGACGACCATGTGGCGCAGGGGAATGGCGACGGGCGCGCCGCTGCCGATCTCAAACCCGAGGTGGACTTCGGATCCCTTCATCCGCTTTCACTCTCTCTCTATCCCGGGACTAATCCCGGGACTTTCGGGCGGTCATCGGGGACTCAGTGGCGTCTCCTGGCGTCATCCGCCATCTTGTCGTGCGAGGCGCATGGTGACTTTTAATCCGTAGGTCCTGGGTTCGATCCCCAGCCGCCTCACTCAGTTGCAACATCGCTCCAAAAACACCCCGGGACAAATCCCGGGACTTCAGATCGATCGCAGTCGTGGCCCCTCGTTCAAGAGCTTCCCCATGCGTAGACCATCGCGCCCCCGCTGCAGCTCGAGCGCCCAGAGCTGCACCGGATCCGCCGAGTGATCGACCATCTCGCCGGCGACCATCCAGTCGTAGTACCGCGTCTCGTCGGCCAGTCGGCAGAAGGCCGTCTCCGAGTCGAGCTCCGGATCGCGCTCGACCCGCACGCTGAAGGACTCGCCCGGCCGTAGCTCGAGCTCCATGAGCGCGATCTTCACTGGACCGCCCGCAGGCGCTGCGCCGGATCCCCGCCGAGGAAGCGCCGCAACCGATCGCCATCCTCGACGAGGAACGCGCGCACGTCGGCCTCTTCGTAGAGGTCCGTGATGTCGCGGCGGCCGTGGCCCAGGTACATCCGCCGGCGGGTGCGGGGGATCCCGGCCTGCTCGGCCCAGTTGGCGAAGGTCTTCCGCGTGTCGTGCGGCCGCACGTGCCCGCCCGTCGCTTTGTTCAGCGCCTGCGCGAAGCCCCAGTAGGTCGTCGCGGGCGTCGCGAGCGGCTGCACGAACGGGACGAAGCGATCGGCGCCGGCGGTCTTGGTGCCGTGGATCAGCACGCGGTCCGAATTAAGGGCCCATTTATTCCCCCAATATTCCCCGCTGCGCATCCCGCTGATGCAGAGCGACCACAGCACCGCCCCGTGGCCCTGGCCGAGCTGGGCGGCGAGCTCGTGGACACGCGCGACCGAGAGCGGGTTGCCCTTCCGTGGCGACTCACGCAGCCGGCCGACCGCGGTGACGGCGCGCCAGAGCCGGTGCTCGCGGCCGAGGACGTCGCGGGTGAAGGCCTGCGCGGCCGCGCGCGCCATGTTGAACGTGCGGCGCTGGCCGGCGCGCTGGCAGTGCTCGCGGTGGTCGGCGAGGAGCTTCGGGAGATCCGCAACGGTCGCCTTCGGCCGGCCGGCGATCAGCTTCTCGAGCTCCGTCTCGTAGCGCGCGCGGGTGGCCTTCGCGACGTCGAGCCGCGGCAGCCAGGTTGCCAATGCCACGGCGAACGGTTTCAAATCCTCGGCCGTCGGCAGGTGATCGAGCTGCCCCTGGCGGAACGCGTTGTAGAGCTCGAGCGGGTGGAGGACCTGGTCGCGCAGGGCGCGCAGGAGATCGAGGCGCCCCATCTCGTAGATCTCCGTCAGCACCAGGTTGATGCGCTGGAAGACGTCGCGATCGCGCGTGCCCGAGGCGCGGCAGATCCGGCCGACCGGGCCGAACCAGCGATCGAGGACGAACGTGCCGGCGTCGTGGGAGCGGTGCGGGGTCATTGGGACTTCCGCTTGAGGTGATCAAGGACCGTCCCAACATGGTAGCGGATCGTGCGCTTGCCAAGCCGGATCACCGGCAGGTCGAGGCGCTGCAGCTGGCGCTCCGAGATCTGCAGCCAGGCGCAGACCTGGTCGGCCGTGAGCACGGCCTCGGGCGCCGGCGCCGTGGGCTGCTCGAGCACGCCGGGCTCAGCCATCGCGGATCATCTGCATTAGGCCTTCGACGTCGATGCCCTGAGCGCGCATCCACCCACCGAGCTGGATCCACGCGATGGCCGTGATCTCATCCTTACTCAGGCCCTCAGTGAGATCAATGCTCTGCAACTTGATCGTGACGTCCCAGCCGAACGCGACGCGCTTGATCTCGTGCGCGGTGAGCAGTAGCCCTTTCGGGGGAATCGGCACCGGCTTAGCCACGGGCCACCAGGTCCATCTGCTCGACCGCGGCTTCGACCGCCTCGAGCCACAGCTCGACGCGCGGCCGCGCCGCATCCTTCAAGAGCCGCGAGCCGTCCCAGCTGACGATCTGCCGATCGTTCACGATCACCGTGCGCTTCTCGAGAAGATCGGCGAGCCCCTGGTAATAGCCGACGGCGTCGCCCCGATCGGCCTCGCGATAGAAGAGCGCCCGACAATTCACCTTGCTGCGCACCGGCTGCATCAGCGCGATCGGCTGCCAGCAGGGCTCCTGTATCCCGACGTTCACCTCGATGCGCGCGGTCCGCATCCACAGCGTCCACACCTTCGAGGGGAGGACGATCCCGCGGCCCTTCCCGCCGGCGCGGGCCATGATGTTGTGGGTCTTCTTCGTGCGCGGCGCGCCGTCGACGACCAGGTGCCAGACGTTCATCGATCCGCCACCTTCGCCCGCAGCTGCGCGGCCATCTGGCGGGCGTCGCGTTCCTGGCGGCGCAGCCCCGCCGTATCCTGGCCTGACTGCTCGCGTTCGTAGAGCGCCGCGTCATAGTCATCCGCGATCCCGTCCCACCACTTGGCGAGCCGGCGGATCTCGGCGACCTCGGCCACGTTGTAGCGCCGCGCCGGCGTCCGCAGCTTCGTGCCGCTGCTCATGGCGTCAGCGCCTCCCGCGCCTTGGCGCGCTCGCCGAGTGTGTCCTTCCAGGTCGTCGGTGGGATCCACACCTCACCATCCGACAGCGCGACCGGCGGGATCAGGGGCTGCGTGCCGTAGGTCCCGAGGCAGCGAATCGAGTCGCACGAGAAGGAGCACGGGATCTGCAGCGCGCGGTGGCGCGAGTGATCATGGACGATCGTGATCCGCGGGTGCGCCTGCCACGCGCGGTTGCAGGCCGGACAGGGCTGGAACCGGCCCGTCTTCGGATCCTGGTAGCCGCGCGCGACCCAGGCCTCATACGATCCCGGCTCGATGTCGCCATTGTTGTTCACGCCCGGCTGCTTGAGCGACAGGACCCGCAGTGTCCCCGGCCGCGGCATGAACTGGTGATCCTCGCGCAGGTACAGCGTCACACCCTGGGCGAGCTGCTCGCTCGAGACATCGCCCATGATGTCGGCCCAGTTGCGCGCGACGGTCTCATCGTCGGGCGGCCAGTGCTTCGGCCGCGAGTACACGTCGAGGAGCCGCGACAGCTCGCGGAGGATCATCACGGGGGCCAGCTGGGTGCCTCTCACTTCTTCGCTCCCTGGCGCTCGAGCCGGTCGGCCGTGGCGCGCGCGCGATCGCCGGGGCTCTCGCCGGGCCGCGCCGGCGGCGCTTCGAGCAGGCGGCGGATGAACGCGCGGAAGACGATCGGCGTGAAGGACTTCCCGGCGGCGCGCATCTCGACGAGCGCCTGGCCGATGACCGGCCACGTCTTGCCGGCCGCGGCGTTCGTGCCCGTGTCGGGACCCTCGGCGAGGATCGTCGCGACGACGTCGCGCGGGAACTGCGCCGCCCGGATGTAGCCCTCGACGGCATCGAGGTGCGGCTCCTCGAGCTTTTCGAGGAGGGTGTCGAGACCCGGCAGCTCGCTGGCGGGCGGCAGCCGGCCCCCCGGCTCAGGACTCAGGACTCTAGGCTCAGGACTCAAGACTCTAGACTCGGGCCGCGAGGGTGTCGGGAGGCTGTCGATACCATCGTGCGCGCCGCTCGCGGGTGTCTCGCCAGACACTCGCGAGAGAGTCGCGAGCCCGGTGATCTCCGCTTGTAGGAAGGACTTGGACGGTTTGTCGATTTTCTGACGCTTCGGCCAGTTCACGATCTGCCCGACGCGGGCCCCGTGCTTCGTCTGGTGCCAGCGAACGAGCCCCAGGTCGACGAGCGCCACAAGCCAGCCTTCAAGCTGGGCTTCCGTGACATCGCCGTCATAGGGGAAGAGCTGGCCGATCAATTGCCGGGGGTCCGCCCGGAAGAGCCCGGCATCATCCGCGATGCACCAGCACGACACATAGGTCAGCCGCGCGTCGCGGCAGACCGTCGCGAGCTTTTTGTCGCTCGGGAAGTCAGGATGGATCGATCGGATCCGCGCCACTACGTGCGCCCCCGTGCCCGCCGCAGCCGGTTTAGCCGGCGGGCGTGCGTCCGGTGGTACTTCCGCATGTACTCGTTGTAGCACCGGCGGCAGCGGGTGTGCCGCTTGCCCCGGTAGGAGTAGGCCGCCGCGTTCTGGCCCGTGATGCGGTGGCCGCGGGGGCACGTGCGTCGCACGCTCATGGCCGCCGCCAGACGCGCTGCCAGTTGCCATGGCTCTTCTCGACGTCGCTGCGCCGCACGTCCTCGGTGGCAACGAGTCCCGCCTTCCGCATGACCGCCCCGAGGAATGCGAGCTCGCGGCCTTTGGCCTCGGCCGGCAGCAGGCCATACCGCACCGCCTCGCGGCGGACGTCGGCGACGATGACGCCCTCCGGCCGCACGCGGGCGAGGCCCTGGGCGATCGGCACGAGCTTGGCGATGAGCGCCTGGTGCGCGTCGCGAGCGGCCGTCTCCTCGAGGGCCTGGAAGCCGAGCTGCAGCGAGTCCGTCAGAGGCCCGCCTTCAGGGCTTCGCGCCAGACCTCGCGCTCGGCGCGAGGCAGCAGCTCGAGCGGCGTCGAGCGCGAGGGGTAGGCACGCTTGATGACGGGACTCCCGGGGATCCCCAGGCCCTCGGCGACGGGATCGTTCTCGTCGCCGGGATCCCGTCGCTCAGCTCCCGGCATCATCCGCACTTCCTCAACCGGATCGCCCCAGGTCGCAGAGAAGGGACAGTCCTCGCCGCGGTGCGTCGCGTACCAGGTCTGCTCGTGCCAGGGCCCCTTGCCCGTGACGTGCGCGGCGCATAGCGCGCACCAGATCGCCCCGGGATCGCAGGGCCGGCCGCAGCAGCCGCACCAGTCGCCGGCCGGCGGTAGGAGGTCGGGATCGCGTCGGACCCAGCGGGTCGGATCCTGCCGTGGCAGGCGCGCCGGCGGGGCGATGCCGCGACGCCGCTCGACGCGCTGGCGCACCCAGGGCGCGAGCCACGCGACGAGCGCCAGCAGGAGGAAGAACCAGACCGACAGACGGTCAGCGAACGTCATCGGCCGGCTTCCTCGGGATCGAAGAGCGGCGCCTCGTCGTCGTACTTGGCCTGGTCCTCATCCTCGTCGTCCCCGTCCTCGATGACCGGATCCTCGACGTCCTCGTCGAGCTCGGCCGGCTGCGTCTTGGGCTTGGTCATGGCATCACCACGTCCGTTTCAGGGGCTGGCCGCACGAGCGGCACGGGTCGTAATCCGTCCAGCTGCCGCACTTCGGATTCGTGCAGCGCACGCTGCCCGAGAGCTTCTCTCCCGCGGGTTCCTTTGTCGGCGCCGCAGCTGCGGGCGCGGCGGCGCCAGGTTTAGGGCGTTGCCACTTCCCATCGCTCGACCAGGCGTAGATCGAGCCGACCGCTCGGCCGACCGTCTTCGCGATCTGGTCCACCGGCGTGCCCTTCTCCCAGAGCTTCTTTGCCTGGGCCTTGGCGGCATCCGTCTCGGCACCGCTCGCGCGGCCGCCGTTCCCGCCGCTCGGCTTCTTGGGCTTGGGCTTCGCGCGATTGGCCGGCTTCGCTGCCGGGACGGGCTTGGCCGGCACAGCCAGCTGGGCCCGGCGGCGCAGGGTGTCGATCACGGCGTCGAGGTCGTTGGCTTCCTCCTCGAGAGCCGTGCGCTGCTGCTCGAGCTGCGCGAGCATGGCCGGGTAGTCGATGACGCTCACTTGGGGCGGCTCCCTTCTTGTTCAAAGGCTGCGAGCGTTCCCGGCACCGCCGGTGCGTGGACCCAGTGCGGCTCCTTGTTGGTCTCGCCGTTCGGGAGGATCGCTCCGCGCTTCAGGAGTACGAAGACGGCGCCGTCGTCCCGGAGTGCGTAGAGGCCGCCTTCATTTGCGGCGAGCGAGAGGACCTGGTAGACGGTCGCGGGCGCGTTCACTTGCGGCCGCCCTTCTTCTTCGCCGGCGGCTTGGCTTTCTTCTTCGCGGCCTTCGCCTTCTTCGCGATCTCGGCGGCGGCGCGGCGCTCAATCGCCTTGACGTTCACGCGGAAGTGCGCGCCGGCGGCGCGCAGGCGATCACCGCCGGTGCTGTAGAGGTTCCCCTCGAGATCTGGGGCGAGGGCCAGCTCATAGAGCAAGCGCACCAGCTGGGGGCCATTCAGGCGCTTGATCTCCACCTCGACGCGCGCCCCATAGGCGAGCCCACCCCAACTCGTGCGGCTGGGCTTCCACCCCTTGGCGTCACAGAGCCGCTTGAGGGAGTCGTGATGCATCTCGTCTACGAGCGTCCGGCCGAGGAACTGCAGATCCCAGGGGCCGAGCTCGCGCGGCGCCTTGGCGACGATCGCATCGAACGCTCGCTGACGGCCGAGCAGTTTGGCGGCCTGCTTCCGGCGGTTCGCTGCTTCAACGCCCCTCGCGATCGCCGTCGCGCGGGGCGTGGTGTGCCGCTCCCACGACTCGCGATGCGTCTTGCAGTTGCTGTTAGCGCAGATGTAGATCAGGCGCCCGAGTTGCTGACCGTCCACGACGACCGCGGCCTGGGCGGTCTTACAGCTCCCCTTCTTCGCCTCCTTGTAGGCGTTCCGGCCGAGCACTCCCTTCCGTCCGTGCCGCGGCGTGTAGTCCTCGCTCACCTCGACGAGCTTCGCGTGCACCATGCGGAGCTCGGCAATGCGGGCCTCGAGATGGGCCGTGCGCTTCGCCTGGTAGCACTGCGGATCGGTGCACGTGTCCTTCTTCGCGATGTCCGGGAAGAGGGCCGGCGCGAAGCCGGTGCGCTTGGGGCACGTGGTGCAGGCACCCGCGATCGGCAGCAGTTTCGCGTCATCCTTCTTCCAGGGCGCGCCGTGGAGGTCGAGGTGCACGTTGTTGTCGATCCACCGGCTCAGGCCGCGCACGCTCATCACGGTGCCATCCCAGCCGAAGCATTCCTTCAGTGCCTCGGCCTGCTGCTTGGGCTGCAGCCGGGCGATAAGGATCGCGTGCCCGGCGGTGAGCTTGTCCTCGAGGAAGGACTTCTTCGCCGGCTCGATCAGCGACGCGAGCTTCAACCGCTGATAGACGTAGGACGCCGACTTGCCGAGCCGGCTGGCGAGCGTGTCGATCGTGTAGCCGTGGCGCGCGAGCAGGCGCTGGTAGCCCTCGGCCTCCTCGAGCGGATGGACGTCGGTCCGCTGCAGGTTCTCGATGACCTGGACCTCGAGGGTCTCCTTGTCATCGAGCTCTCGGACCAGGACGGGCACCACGCTGAGCCCGGCGGACCGGGCCGCGCGATACCGTCGCGCGCCGGCGACGATCTCGAATGCGCCGTTGCCGCCTCTGGGCCGCACGAGCAGCGGCACGATGATGCCCTTCTCGCGGATGCTCTCGGTCAGATCCTTGAGCGCGGCTTCATCGAAGTGGCGGCGCGGGTTCGTCTTCGACTCGTGCACCGCATTGATCTCGACGACCAGGAAGCGCGGGGCGGCATCGGCCGCCGGCGCCACCGCGGCCGCGCTCACTTGCCCCCCCGCTTCAGCCGCTGGTGCGCTTCCTCCGCCAGGTCCCGCGGCGGGGGGTCGTCCTTAGCGAACTGCTGCATCGGGACGAAGATCTCGAGCTGCGCGCTCTCGACGGCCACGCCGAACCCGCGGAGCGGCGGCGTCCAGAGGCCCCACCGCTGCACGACGCCCGAGTACTCGGCGACGTCAGGCAGCCGCACCGAGTAGGCGCCCGACTCGGGATCCCGCTCGCAGGCCGACAGCGCATGATCGACGCACGCCAGGCGCTGCTCGGGCGTGAGGCGCAGCCACAGCTTGTGATTGAACGCGACGACGAAGTCGACGCCCGTCAGGAACGACAGCTGCCCGCTGGCCTTCCCGCTCACCGTCAGCTTCGAGTCCCCGCGCGACAGGATGTCCTCGCGGAAGAGATAGGCGAGCTTCGCGTTCATCAGCCGGTCGTGCAGCTTCGTCCGGATCAGGATCTTCGCGATCTCCTCCGGCTGCTCGGCCTTGAGGAACTTCTCGCCTTCAGGCCAGAGCTGGCGCACCTCGGCGTTGAGCGCCTTCGCGAACTTGAGGTCCAAGTCCGCGAGATCGCGGGGGAGCTTGAGCGGCTTGTTGGTCGTGGCGGTGGCGGTCATGGTGTTCCTCTGGTCCGGCGGTGAAAGAGATCTGTCTGGCGCAACTGCGGCTGATCGTGCATGCACTTCGTCAGCGCGTCGCGCGCCTCGGTGGTCCGCATCCGTTCGATCGTCCAGCCCCGGCGCATCCAGGGCCCGACGCGGTGCCCGATGTCCCGATTCGAGCAGAACTCGGGGATCAGGGCCGCGATCACGCAGCCGCACGGCTTCACGGCGACATAGCAGACCTCCTGCCCGGAGATGAGCGGGGCGCGGCGTGCCACCGTTAGTCGGCCTTCTGGCCAACGGCGATCATGCGATCGAGGAGGTCGAAGGCACTGTCCATCAGTTGCTGCTCGGTCGGCCGCAAGGCCGAGCGAGCAGCTTCGTAAGCGGCGGCCCACGCGGCGTCCCACGCGGCGGCCCACGCGGCGTCCCACGCGGCGTCCCTCGCGGCGTCCCACGCGGCGGCCCACGCGGCGGCCCTCGCGGCGGCCCTCGCGGCGGCCCTCGCGGCGTCCCACGCGGCGTCCCTCGCGGCGGCCCTCGCGGCGTCCCACGCGGCGGCCCTCGCGGCGTCCCACGCGGCGTCCCTCGCGGCGGCCCTCGCGGCGTCCCACGCGGCGGCCCACGCGGCGTCCCACGCGGCCTTGGCCGCGAGGCCCGCCTTGGTCCGCGCCTTTTCGATCGTGGCCTGGCAGGCGACGGCGATCTCCGTCGACGTGAGCGCCGGCAGGGCGCGCAGCTCCGCTGCTTCGTCCTTCAGGCCGGCGAGCTCGAGCCAGGTCGGCGTCTGCACGCGGACCAGCCAGTCGGTGGCCATCCACGCGCGGATCTCATCGTCCGCGGCCCCGGTGTTGGTGCCGATGACCTTGAGCGCGTAGGGCTTCAGGCGCTGGCGCGGCTCCTCCTCGAGCGCATCGTTCCAGCTGCGCAGATAGGCGCCAATCACCGGCGAGACGCAGGTCGGATGGTCGCCGAACTTCTCCCCGGCCAGGAGCGCGACGGCTTCCATCACGCACGCGCCTTCGATGGGGCTGGCGTGCCCGCCACGGGCCAGGATGAGCTTCTCGAGATCGATCGTCGGAGCGGTCATTGATGATCCTCTCAGTGCTGCGGGTGGTAGATCGCCCTGGGCCGCGCCAGCAGCCCCCTACGACGGCTCGTGTGTGGCCGTCAACCGGCGCACTGCTGGCCCAGGGCGGGTAGAGCGCGCGGCAGGTGCGACCCTGCGACCTCCGGGATGGCGTCCCGGCGCTCGTCGTTCTGAGCTTCGCGCGCATGGTGGCCGGACCTGATGCGACGATCTTGACCGCTACGGCCATCGCGTCCCGTGGATCGGGGAGGTCGGCCTGCCGGCCAACCGGGCACCCATCGGGCCTCTGCTTATTCCCGTCTAGAACTCCCCCAGCAGGGCGCGGTCGGGGTGTCGAGCCCCGTCATCAGCGGACCGTGTCGGGTTATGAGCCCTTTTCCGTCCGCCACCCACGCTGTTCAGGTCCTCCCTCGCTGTAGACCTCATGCCCCGTTACGCATACAACGCGGTCAGACCCTACGACCCGGCACCCACCGGATCCCCTGCGACTACAGTCCCGGCACGATCTCGTTCGTGTACGGATCCCGCTTCGGGTCGAGCCCGACCTCCTGGAAGACCGCGAGGCCGCGTTCGACGAACGCCGCCCGGTCGATCGCCGGGTCGAGCGCGCGCGCGCCCAGGAACTCGGCGAGCGCCTCGTCCAGCTGCTTGAAGCGCGACGCCCGCGCCGCCGGCGAGATCTCATGCTCCGCGCGGCGCAGGTCGATCTGCAGGTTCAGCGCCTGCCCCTTCCACGTCGCGAGCTGCTTGTGGTTCAGCGCCCGGCGGACGTCGCGCGTGACCTCGCGCACGACGAGCCGCACGACCGCGCCCTCGAGGGAGCCGAGCTCGGCGATCCGGTCCGCGATCGCGGCGTCGAGCTGCTCGGCGCCGAGCCCCGTTCCCTCGATCGGCGGGAGATCCACGAAGCGCCGTGTCGGGCCGATCGGCCGGAACGTCACGACCGGCACGCCCCGGGTGAGGTCGACGGTGAGGTAGCCCTTCCCCGCGACGCCGAGCTCGTTCTGCTTCTTCAGCTCGCCCCAGGGATCCGTCGACGTGTACTCGATCGAGCCCGAGTACCAGGCCCGCCGGCCCACCTGGGCGGCCACGTGGTAGTCGCCAAGCGCCACGTAGTCCCAGCCCGCCACCTCGAGCGCCGCGGGATCCGCGGCATCACGGGGCGCCGGGCCGCTGAAGCCGGCGACGCCGGCGTGCAGGACCAGGAGGTTCAGGCCCGCGGCCGCGGGCGCCGGGATCCGGCTCGCGGCCGCGCTCGGGACCGCGGTGATGGTGAGGCCGAGCCGCTCGACCGCGAGCTGCAGCGGCTCGAGCAGCGCCACGTGGACGCCGAGGCGCTCGACGAGCGGGAGGATGAAGCCCGTCTCCGTGGTGCGCGGCGTGTCGTGGTTGCCGGCGACGAGGACCACAACGGCCTCGGGGAGCGCCGCGCGGAGCCGGGCCAGCTGATCCACGAAGACGAGGATCGCGCTGTTCGGCGGCCGCACCGAGTGGAAGACGTCGCCAGCGATCGCGACGACGTCGGGCCGCTGCCCGATCACGTCGTCGATCGCCCGGCCGAGCGCGATCGCGACGTCGGTCTCGCGCGTGTTGCGGCCGCCGTCCGTCGTGCGGTCGAACTGCCGGAAGCCCAGGTGGAGGTCCGCGAGATGGGCGAGGCGCACTAGAGCAGCGACTCCTGCGGCTCGCTGCGCCGGCGCTCGAGCTCCTCGTCCACCGCGGTGCGCATCTTGTCGAGAGCCGCCGGGTCCTTGGTCTTCGTCTTCCGGCACCAGAGCGCGAGCGCCGTCAAGTCCTCGCCCGTGACGGACGCGTCATCGATCAGCTTCCCGGCGAGGTGCTTGAACTCCGCGGTCGCGATCGTGGCGGGGAAGCGGAACCGCGGCGCGACCGGCTGCCCAGGGTAGACCGGCGCCGGCTCCGTCTCGTCTCCGTGTTCCTTCGGCTCGTCCTCGCGCGCGACGGTGAAGATCTCCTCGAGCGCGGCGGCCACGATCGTGGCCTGGGTGTCGGCCCGCTTCGTGGCGCGGCTGACGACGTCGTGCAGCGCGGCGCGGTAGTCCGGATCCCGCGTGACCTTGGGCGGCTTCCCCTTCTCGTACTCGCACCAGCCGCCGTACTTCTTGACCGCACTGGCCGAGGTGAAGCCCTTCTCCGCGGTGTTGCAGCTGCCGAGGCCGGCGCCGACGACGCGGCCAAAGTGGTCGACGATCGGGATCTCGATCGTGGCCGAGCAGTACTCCTTCGTAGCAACTGTTCCGCTGCGCCGCGCGGCGCCGCGGGCCCAGCGGAACAGTTGCTTGATCTTCGAGGCCCCGCGCTTGGTCAGCGCCTTGGAGGTGCTGCCCGGGACCTGGTAGTAATCGCCCAGCTGGCCGGCGATCAGGTCGCCCTTCGAGTCGTACTTCGCTTCTTCGAAGTAGTCGCCCTGGATGAAGGCGATCACGGTCTTCCGATTGGCCTCGAAGGCCTGCAGGTTCTTCGCGAGATCGAGCGGCTTGTCGAGCTGCTCGATGGCGAGGGACTGCCCCAGCGGGATGAACTTCTGCTGGTCCTCGTCCCACACCTGGCCCAGCTGCTTCCCGTACTTGTCCTCGGCCTCGGCGGCCGTCAGCCGGCGCGAGACCTCGGTGCCCGGCTTCGCTGCAGTGGTCATACGTTTGCCCGTTCCCGGCCGGCGGTGGTAGCTTCCAGATCGACGGGGCCAGCCGCGCCCGTCAGCCCGTTCGGCCCGTCGACAGCCTCACCGCTGTCGGCGGGTTTTTCTTCGAGGGCTCGCGCGATCGCGAGCTGACGACACTTCTGGCAGATGTGCGGCGCATCGGACGGCCGGATCTCGCGATCGAACTGCGCCTGCACGACGTCGGGGACCGGCGTCCCGCAGAGCGGCCGGCCGAAGCTCAGGACGTGCCACTGCGACCAGACCTTCCCGACGAACCAGGCGTAGATCCTCACGTGTCCCGCCCCGACATCATCCGCGCGCGATCGCGCAGCCACTCGCGCCGCTCGCGCGCCGACGGTTCCTCGGGCGCGAGCCAGGGGTCGAGCAGGACCGCCAGGACCACGACGAGCGCGAGGGCGCCGACGACCCACCACGTGTGCTCCGTCATCGGGCCGCCCGCCGGCGGGCCTGCTCAGCGACCAGCGCATCCCGCCGCGCCGTCTCCCGCAGGATCTCGCGATCGCTCGAGCGAATGAGCCGGTCAAGGTTCTGGTCCGAGCGGTCGAGCAGGAAGTCGGTCTCCGCCACGTCCTCGGCGGCGTCGGCTTCTTGGGCGAGGTGGATGACCG
>Ga0193697_1000362_pt1 | contig 16880 bp, 13 predicted proteins | sample L3m2metaG_FD_145073 | JGI IMG/M metagenome (GOLD analysis project Ga0193697, IMG submission 145073) | Soil microbial communities from a riparian zone of the East river system, Colorado, United States - L3m2 | ecosystem: Environmental > Terrestrial > Soil > Riparian zone | place: USA: East River... | reverse complement strand
TGCCTTTCGGAGAGGGCGCCAGACGTGTTGGGTGTTTATCGGCGGATTCTTTCGAAACAGCCGGACGGCGAAGTCACAATCATCGCCGTTGGGCAGATGAACAATCTCATCGATCTGCTAGGCTCGCCGCCCGACGAGCACAGCGACCTTCCCGGCCGCGAGTTGGTGCGGCGCAAGGTGGGCGTCCTGTTTGTGATGGGGCCGTATTTCAACGAACGGAACGAATACCAGAGAGCATACAACTTCACTACGTCACCGAAGGCAGCGATCGACTTAACCGAGAACTGGCCGACGAAGATCAAATTCGGCGAGGGCAATTTGGGCCATCGGCATTTCATTGGCAGCCGCCTCAGCGAGACTCCGACGAATAACCCCGCGCGTATTGCCTTCGAGGCGTATTTTGCCGGCAAGACGGAGAACAAACGCCACTGCGCTGACCCGACGACTGTTCTCTACGCTGTGAGCGGGACGCAGTACTTCGGGGAGGCCGGCCCCGGTGCGTGCGATGTCAGGGAGGATGGTTTTACACGCTGGAATAGCGGACGCGACAAGCAACACTTCTATAACACGCAGAAGTTGCCGGTGTGGGAATTGGAGGAGGTCATGGAGAAGTTGCTGGTGAAGCCGCCCAGGCAGCGGGCGAGAGTTCGGTAGACGAGCGGCCTTGCTATGAACGAACGGCGAACAATACGAAGGGGGCGGGGCGCCCGCGTTCTCAGCTTGCTGTTCACGGCTGTGGTCTTTTGCAGTCCTGCTGCGAAGCCAAGCGCCGCCGACTCCTTCCGCTTCACCAACATCACTGATAAATCACTCGCCTTGTTCGAGGGCACGCGTCCCGTGCTGGTCTACAACCATGGCGTGATCCAACCGCCCGCCGGCGTCGCTGCAGATCGCGCTCGCAGCACCTACGTACATCCCATTTACGGTCTCGATGGTGAAGTCCTGACGGATGATTTTCCGAAGGACCATTATGCCCATCGCGGACTGTTCTGGGGGTGGCCGCACATCCGCATCGGTACGGAGCACTATGATCTTTGGGATCTCAGAAGCATCGAGCAACGCTTCGAGCGCTGGCTGGCACGCGATACGAGCGCCTCCGCCGCGACGCTCGGCGTCCAGAATGGCTGGTATGTGGGCGGCCGCAAAGTCGTGCAGGAGGAAGTCTGGCTGCGGGCGACCCCATCCGCCAAAAATGAGCGAGTGCTCGACGTGGAACTCAAGTGGACTCCGATTAGCGAACCGCTGACGCTCCAGGGCGCTGCGGAAAAGAGTTACGGTGGACTCACCCTGCGGTTCGCGCCGCGCACGAACACCGTCATCACCACGCCGTCGGGCCAGGGCGAAAAGGATCTTTTGATCACGCGGTTGCCGTGGGCCGATTTTTCCGCCCGATTCGGCGGTCGCGCGGGGGCTAGCGGCGCCGCCATTCTAGTCGCGCCTGATCATCCGGACTTTCCTCCTGAATGGATGACGCGACACTACGGCTTGCTCTGCGTCGGTTGGCCCGGCGTGGAGCCGAAAACGTTTCAACCCGGCGAAACGATGCGCTGCCGCTATCGAGTGTGGATTCATCGCGGCGCGGGAACTGTCGAGAGCGTAAGCCAGGCTTACCGCGCCTATGAACAATCGCTTCGCCAGGCATCGAAAGAAAAATGACGTCTGTTAAACGGCTAAGTCGCCGAAGAGCCGTACGAAAATCCCGTAAGCATCCGACGGTGTGTTGATCGTTAGACAAAGGCCTTAAACAGGCACCACGCAGTTCGGAAGTGTGAAGCGGAAGGTCGCGCCGCCGTTCACATTGTTTTCTCCGATAATGCGTCCCTGATGCGCTTCGACAATCCATTTGGCGATGGAAAGGCCCAGTCCCAGACCATCGCTTTTTGTCGTAGAGAACGGATCGAACATACGGGGCAGTCTCTCGAGGGGAATGCCTTGACCCGCGTCACTAACGGCGACCTCCACTTCCTGGTCATTTTCACTCATCCGAATCAGCAGGCAGCGTTTGGACTCTGGCGTGTTGGCCATCGCGTCCATGCCGTTGAGGATCAAATTGAGCAGCACTTGCTGTAAATGCACGCGGTCGCCCTGGACCGGCAGGGATTTGGCCGTTTGTTCGGTCTTGATCCGAACGCCGCGCCGCGCCGCTTCTTTGCTCGTTATCTGGAGAACTTCGGCCACCAACTCGCTCAGATCCAACGGGTTCAATTCGAGTTGCCGCTGGCGCAACAGCACCCGCATCCGGTGGATGGATTCGCTGGCTCGCTGGTTGTCGCGCCGAATGTCTGCCAGGATCTCACGGATCTCCTCGAGCACCGGCCGTTTCGAATTTTGCAGCATCAATTCGGCCGCACGCGTATTGCAGAGAGTGGCCGTCAAAGGTTGGTTGAGTTCATGGGTGATCATCGCGGTCAATTGGCCCACCATGGCCATGCGCGAGGCGTGCGCGAGCTTTAGGTTTGCCTGTTCAACTCGCTTGCGGTCCGTGATATCCCGTCCGATTCCCTGGAACTCGGTTACGTCTCCGTCCGGCCCGACGATGGCGTAGTTCACCCAGTGCTGCCAGGCGATACTTCCATTCGGCAGAGTCACTTTGTGTTCCACGTTGAGGGGAGAGCGCTCCTGGTTCCTGTTCAGCACGGCAACGAATTTCATCAGCGCTGCCCGAGTGTCTTCGGGAATGAACTCGAGGAACTTGCGACCGATCATTTTCTCGCGCGAGTGCCCGACGAAACGGCAGTAAGCGCCGTTGGCGAAGGTGAGCGTTCCATCGGCCCTGTAACGGCAGACCAGATCCGTCTGGCTCTCGACCATTTCCCGGTATCGTTCTTCACTTATCCTCAGCTCCTGCTCGCTCGCCCGCAACCTGTCCTCGGCCTGTTTGCGCTCCAACTCCGCTGAAGCCCGGGCTGCAAAAATGGTCAGCATCGTTTGTGTGGCTTCGACGTTGACCAAAGGTTTGCGGCTTATCACCGCCATCAACCCGAGTGCCTTGCCGGCTGAATCCTTGAGACAAACGCCCAGGTAAGCTTCCGCGCGCATCTCCTGCAGCAACAGGTCCTCCGGGAATTTTTCCGTGACGCCTTGCGGGTACACGGCCCTGCCCAGTTGCAGCACTTGCTCGCAGGGTGTGCCAGCCAGTGTGTATTCGACATTCTCCACGGCTTTGCCAAGCACGTGAGAGGCGATGGTTCGCGCGGACCGGCCTCCCTCATCGACTTCACAAATGAAAACATATTCCAACTGCAACGCGCTGCTGATGTGTTCGGCCAGTGAATAAAAGAAAGTCTCGCCTGTCTTTGCGGAGACTCCGGCTGCGATGTTCCGCAACGTTTCTTCGGTCCGTTTGCGCGCGGTGATTTCCTGAACCACGGCACTCACACCCAGCACCTGCCCGCGGTCGTTCTTGACCGGATAATGGCTCGCCAGCCAAACCCGTTCCGCCTCCGGCCCCGCAAGCCCTCGGCGTCGCCGTTGCTGTCGAACCTCTACCTCGAGAGACGGCTGTCCTTGCTCTATGACGCGCCGATACAGTGGTTCGACCTGGTCTGCCAGGTCTCCCAGCACCTCGCGGAGCGTCCGACCGATATGCTCCAAAGCAGGCAGCCGATTAATTTGCGCCAGATGGTCATTGATGCTCGTGTAGCGCAACTCAGTGTCGACGAAGGCCAGACCAATGGGAGCTGCGCTGTAAATGTTGGAGAGTTGTGCGAGTTGGCTGCGAGCTTCCTGCTCACTTCGCTTGAGGGCTGCGAGCGCGCGGTGTCGTTCCCGCAACACGGTCGTCAAGCAGATCAGCGGCACGGAAATCGCCACCAAATAAAGCTGAAGCTGGAACACATTTTCCGCTGGGGCGTTCGTTGCGAACGGCCCGCGTCCGGCAAACGCATTTGTCAACGACAGCAACGCCACGATCAGCAGAGACACACTCAGCGTGCGCATCCCAAAACGGACGGCTGCCCACAGCAGCAAGGGCAACGGCGCATAAATCAACGCCGGAGAATTCTCCGGCCCAGCGTCTCCCATGCTGAAGACAGGGATTCCGACCGCGAAAAGCCCAGCCATCAGTAAACCCAATTCCGCGTAGCGGTGCCGCGGGACATTTCGGAACGCAGGCATTTTGCCGGTGACCGTCAACAGAATCAGCGGAGTGATCGTGAGGGTCGCGAATACATTTGTCAGGAACCGCATTCTCCAGGTGATCCAGAGATTCTCCACCCAGCCGGCCAGCATGAACAATGAGGCCGCCAGGACCGAGGCGAGCGCCGGAGCGGCGATCGCCGCAAGAAGTATGAACCGTGTCATGCGTCGCAGGGTATCGAGTCGGGGCGGCACACCCAAAAATGGGCGGACTGCCAGCGCCCCGAGCACCGCTTGTCCGGCATTCCCCGCGAACTGACAGAACATAACCGGCAGGGGTGCCTCAGGCTGAAAGTACGCCACGAGATTGAGGTGCGCAGGCAAGAGCGCCAGCAGGTAGAGCCACCACCTCCGCATCGGTGTCAGCAGCAACGCCGCCAACAGAATCGCGTTCGGCGGCCATATGATCGAAATCCCAAAGGGGGGAAGCTTGAGTTGGAGCCCGATCAACCCGCCGACGTAGTAGCCGGCCGTCACCAGCAGGACCGTCCCCGCCAATCGAACCCTGGGAAGAGCGCCCCACGCAGCCGTAGCTCGCGCACCTATTGTTTTCAGCGCACACATGGCGTGATCAAACCCATCCATGCAACAGAGCGCGGTTATCGTCAAGACGAACCGCGCGCTTGCGTGCAAACCGTATCAGGGCGGCCCCGCCTGTGCAAAGCGAATATCCACACCCGTTGGAACAATCCTGTTCACGGCGTGGGGCGGTAGATCGGCCCGCGATCGATGACGGATTGAAGCAGCCCATCATCGAGGTAGTCTTCGCGAGGATCGATCGGGCGAGCGCTTTGGCCATCGTATTTGAGTTTGGCGCGAACGTTGGAGTTCAGAAAATATGCGCCGGGGACCGACTCCGCGAGCAAGCCGAATGCGGCGGGATCGTTCGTTTGGAGTTCCTGAAGGAACACAGTCGGCGAGCGGTCCTTCGCGCGGAGCAATAAACTCTTCAACGGATCGAGCAGGTCGGGCCGCACCGTCAAAAGCTGATCGAGACCATGGTTCGCCACACCCGCTTCACTCGCGGAAGGGAAGCCGCTTCCGGCCGGAATGAGGAGATCGGCAAGTGCCGCAAAGAGTTGACGTTCTGCTGACGTTAAGCTCATGCGGGTACCTTCTGTAATCGCCGGTTCTCAACGAGGTGTTCCGCGCAGCGCAATGAAAGTGCGGCAATGGTCGCGGTCGGATTCATGCCACTCGAAGTCGGCCAGATGCTGCCATCGAAAATATAGAGGTTTGACACGTCATGGGTCTGACCCCAGGCGTTAACCACGGAAGTAGCGGGGTCGTTGCCCATCACTGTTGTGCCGAGCAGATGCCAGCCAGTTTCGCGAATGAGCGGCGCCGTGACGACTTGACGCGCGCCGGCCGCCTCGAGCGATTCGCGCGCACGCCCAAGGTGAAATTGCAAGAGGCGTTTGGAGTTTTCGGACATGCGGTAGATAAGCTTTGGCGCAGGGATGCCATCGGAATCCTTGAGAACAGGATCGAGCACCACGCGGTTTTCAGTTTCGGGCAAGTCTTCGCAGATGATTCCCCACATCGCCGAGCGCGCGAAACGTTCGCGAAAATTCTTGTGGAAATTTGTTCCCCAGATCGGGTTGTCGCCCCAGGGATAACCGCGCGTCATGGAAAGCGGCCCGCCCGTTGGCTGGAGGCCCCACTTCGCGCCGCGAACGAAACCGCGCGCGGGATCGGTTTCGTAAAATTCGAGAGAATGAATGTGCTGACCCCAGAGACCATGAGTGCTCTGCATATCTTCATCGAAAAGGCCGACGACGGTCCCGAACGGATGCATCATCAATCGACGACCCACGAGGTCCGAGGAATTAGCGAGGCCATTCGAAGATTTCGGGGAATCGGAGAGCAATAGAATACGTGGTGTGCCGATGCCGCTCGCCCCGAGAACCGTTACGGACGCTCGTTGAAAATGGGGAGCACCCTGACGATCGACATATTCTGCACCGGTAACCAACCCGGCGGAATCCACATTCAGACGCCGCACGCGCGCGCCGGTGATCAGCCTCACACCCGCTTTAATGTTTTGCGGCCAATGAGTCAGGTCCACCGAACCCTTGGCCCCTTCGACGCAACCCCACATGCAGGTAGCGCGTTGAGTACAGGGCTTAAGTGGACCGTAAGCCCGAGTGGCAATTGCATTTGGGGCGGGCCACCAGTGCCACCCCAACCGATTGTGCGCGCGAGCAACGCGGCGCCCCATGGGCGCGAGCGGGCCGGGCGGAAGCGGCGGACCTTTGCCCGGCGGAAAAGCGGTATCGCCGGCGAGACCGGAAACACCGAAATCACTTTCAACCCGTTCGTAGTAAGGCTGAAGGTCTTCGTAAGTGAGCGGCCAGTCATCGGCGACACCGTCGAGCGTGCGAACGCGAAAATCCGATGGCATGTTGCGCTGCCAGTGCGCGGCATAGATGACGGTGCCGCCACCGACCGCATTATAGAGCACCGCGGAAATGTCGGACTGCGAGTCGTCGATCGGATAATCCGACGGAGCCTGGCGACGATTGGGATTTGCAGACCAATCACGGCCGGCGGTGAGTTCGAAGTCGGCGTGATTCGCGCGCGCTTTGGAATAATCCGGCCAGTCTCCCTGCTCGAGGACGACGACTCGCATGCCGGCCTCAGCAAAACGTTTGGCAGCTACTGCCCCAGTCGGGCCGGCTCCGACGATTAAGACATCCGGATCAGGTTCGGTCATGGATGAGGCGATATCTTCAGACCTGATGGCAGTTCCGCAATGTTTATTGCCGCTTAATCCCGCTTACCTCCCATACGCGCTTTTACCTCGGCCGGAATTCCGTAAACTTCATAGAACTGCTCGAAATGGTAGAGTTTCATTGCATCACGCTGGATGAGGACGAAGTGAACGCGCCGGGCGGCATCTTCGAGCAATCTGGACCTTTGCGTGATTTGCTCATCGTTGAGGGTCGGCAAAGTAACCGCACGGTCAAAGGCGTTCAGCGCCTCAAGAGAAGCGACCATTTTTCTGCATGCGGCGAAATAGACGGCGGCCGCCTCCTGCCGGATTTCAACCGCCAACGGATTATCTGGATCATCTAAAGGCACCAGCGGGATGGTAACCCGTTACGATGACGATTACGATTAAGAAGGCAGGCGGTCAGCTGGCGACGGTTTTTTGGGTGCGCAGGGCCTGCTCGTAACATTCCAACGCTTCGCTGAACCGCTCAAGTTGGTTGCAGATGGCGCCTTTGTGGAGATAAGCCACCGTCATGCCCCGGTTGGCGGCGATGGCGCGGTCGTAGCACTCGATGGCTTCTTCGAATCTTTTTAGATGCTCGAGGGCAGCGCCCTTTTTGACGAGCGCATCGGTATTACCGGGATCGAGTTTGAGCGCTTCCTCGAAAGATGCGAGCGCTTTGTCAGGCCGATTTGAAGTCAGTAACGCCTGGCCTTTGTCGATCTCGGCGACGACGCGGTCGGATTGGGAAAGGGATTCCTGAGGCTCTTTGGTCTCCTGCACATCAACCGTGGTGTGGTTGTCGAGTTTATCGACGGCACTGTGCTCGAGGTCGTGAATTCGCTTCTCAAGGCGTTCGATCGCGCCGAGCAAGCGTGTGCTCGACATCTCGGCGCCGGTTAGAGTGACGTACGGACCGTCCGGATTGGCCAGGGTAGCGGGCAGTTGATGTGTCAACCCAGGGAACGGTTGCAAACTTGTAGTGATCTGCGCGACGCGCGCGAGAGCGCGCCAGAGGCAAAACGCGGTAAAGATCATCCCCAGAAAACCGATCGTGGCGACGATGGCCGCGATGGTCAACACGACATGGTTGGATTCGTGCATGGCCTTCATCTCATGCTCCTGTTGGCTGGTGAGGGTCTGCTCGATGAGCTTAAGGCGGGCGCCAATGATTTCGGCACTGCGCTGCGCCGCGGCCTCGGACTCCTGGCGGGCCTGCAGTATGGCCTCCTGATTGCGTTGCGCCGCGGCCTCGGCGTCCTTGCGCGCCTGCTCAATCGTGATCATCGCCGAGTGGAGTTGCTCCTGGAGCTGCAGGTATGCTCGGAGAGCCTGTTCGCCTTCCGTGGCTTCGGTAGGCTTGCCGGTGGGCGCGCCCGTGTCGGGCTTGTTCTGAGCCAGCGCGGATAGAAAAACTGTTGAAATACACAAAATGAGAAAGTGGCGCATAGTTCTGAAACTCGCGGGCAATGTTTAAGGCAAGCGGACGTGATTTGGAAGTGAAAGTTGTTCGAAGTTGTTCACTGGATTGGATGAAAAACTTGAATCAGATTTCGCTTGCGTCTGATGCGGGCGGGCCGAGGAACATAGTGAGAGTGTTTCTCCCACGTTGAAGTTTGCCAAAGGTTCGTGTTACATTGTCGTTACAGTCTCGGGAAGCGTCATGATGTATCCGATGTGCCGATGGCAGGTTGCGATGGGGTTTACCCTGTTTTTCATCGCTTTTATCGGGGAGGCCGCTGTGTTGATGCGGGGGCCGTATCTGCAAATCGGCACCCCGACCAGCATAATCATTCGCTGGCGCACGGACTTCGGCACGGACAGCAGAGTGAGCTACGGCACGAACGTCAACAATCTTGATCGGAATGTTGTTCACACCAGCCAGACGACCGAGCACATCGTGGCGTTGTCGAATCTGAGGCCGGATACGAAGTATTATTATTCCATCGGTGGTAATGGCCAGACGTTTGGGATCGGTGTGGAATTCTTTTTTGTAACGGCGCCGACGAGCGGAAAGCCAACCCGGATCTGGGTTTTGGGCGATGCAGGGACACAATACGCGGACCAGCGGACGGTACGCGACGCTTATATTAATTTTACGGGCGCGCGGCACACTGATCTGTGGCTGATGCTGGGAGATAACGCTTACAGTTCCGGGACCGACCTCCAATATCAAGATGCGGTGTTCAGGATGTATCCCACGATGTTGCGCAAGTCGGTGCTTTGGCCGGCGATTGGAAATCACGAGACCTACTCTGCGGATCAGTTTGGGAATTTTGCGTATCTGGACATTTTCTCGCTGCCAACGGCCGGGGAAGCCGGCGGCATTCCCTCCGGCACAGAGAGGTATTATTCATTCAATTACGGCAACATACATTTCGTGGTGTTGGACTCGATGACTTCGGACCGGTCCAGCGACGGCCCGATGTGTGAGTGGCTGGCCAGCGACCTGGCGGAGAACACCAGCGAATGGCTGATCGCGTATTGGCATCACCCGCCCTACACCAAGGGAACACACGATTCGGATGATCCGATTCTTGATTACGAACTGATCGAGATGCGTGAAAACGTTTTGCCTATTCTGGAAGCCTTCGGGGTGGATCTGGTGCTGTGCGGGCACAGCCATGTTTATGAGCGATCGTATTTGCTCCAGGGACATTATGGGTTTTCGTGGGAATTCATGCCGGAGATGATCGTGGACGGCGGCAGCGGACGAGAATTTGAGAGCGGTCCTTATCACAAGGGACCTGAAAGCCCGCCCGGGACGGTGTACGTCGTTGCGGGCAGTTCGGGACAAACGTATCCGAGCCCTCTGGACCATCCGGCGATGTTCATCTCGATGGCCAGAGTCGGTTCGGTTGTGCTGGACGTCGATGGCCCGCGACTGGATGCGACATTTCTTAGCGACGACGGATACATTGCCGATACGTTTACGATCGCCAGGCCCGGCGCAACGGCCAGCATTAGAATCACGTCCTTCACGGTGAGTAGTGGGGCAATCAATATTACGTGGGGCTCCGAAGCAGGCCGCACATATTACGTGGAACGCACGAAATCGCTCGAGACTCCACAATGGGAGGCGATCAGTCCTGCGATCATCGCAACCGGCCCAACCACGACGTGGCCTGCGGCGATTGAAAACGAACCGCTTCTATTTTACCGGGTGGCGCGCGTCAGCAACTGAGCGGTTGGAACTCAGGCGCACGAGCTGGAGCGAAGAAACATCAAACCAGACCTCGCCAAGGACTGTGGAGAGTTCGCAGATCAGTTCGACATCATCCGAAGGCGGCAAAACGTCGAAATCAAATTCAACCAGCCGCCAATCCGTGTCTCTAACAACCTGGAATTGCGGATGAATCCCGGAAATGCGAAGCGCAACTCCGACGTTTGGTGAGCCAACGGGGAGCAACCCCTCGGCCTTGACCTTTCCGCGAAAACGATAGCGACCGCCCTCGAGCGCCACGCGAGTGCGCCACGACGCAATCATACCACCGCTGTCTCCATGCTTGACCCTGAGCACAGGCCGCTTTTCTTCGGTGCCTCGTGTCATGATCACAACTCCGGCGTCGACGTTTGTGAACCAGTTGCCCCGTACTGGAGCAATACCGGCAGCATCAAATTTGGCAAGCACTCCCAGCCCGCCAAGTTGCTGGGAAACATTTTTCATTCTCTCGGAAATACGGCGCTTCAGGTACGCTATATCAGTCTCCCAATCCTTTGCGATTTGCGGCCCATCTGCCTGGAGAACCGGGCGGATGCGAGCCGCAATTTCATCGACGCGATTGGTAAGTTGCTCGACACGAAAACTGTTCGTGAGCAGTTGCGAAAATCGCTCGCGATAAACCCGCTGTCCTTGCGGGGTGTGCAAAACGGCGCGGACAACCAACCCCTGCATCGTGGGCCGCCAAGACATGTCCGTGAGCTGAAACATGTTATCGAGGCCGTGCGGAATAAAGGTCATGCGGCGCGTGCTCGGATTGTTATAAACGCAGTAATTGTTTCGGTTCAGCCAATAGCCGTCCCAATGGGCCATCAGCACTTCACCGGCGAGCATCGAAATGAAGCGATCGAGATCGACCATCGCGTGAAGCTTTTCCCATCGTTCGCCGGCCGGTGCGTGCGCTGCTTCGGCGAGGGCTTTCAAATCCAGTTGGCTGGTGTTTTCGCCGTTGTCCTGATCGAGCATTTCGTTCACGTCTTTGGTGTGGCCTTCGTAGAGATTTCCTTTGGTGTCTGAGAAATTGCGGCGGAGGAAGGGCTTATTGAGACCTTCAACAAGCGTGTAAAGGCCGAGGTATCGATCATTCAAATAAACACGGGCGTGAGCCACGCGCGCCGCCGGCACCCCGATGTTGCGAAAGAGTTCCGTGCAAAGAATCTCACTCACGTAGCTCGGGTCTTGCACGGCGTTGTTGAGAGAAATTTTCGTAAGCCCGTAAAAATTTTGGCCCTCGACGGATTTGTTGAACTTCACGGTGAAAGCCGGCTTCTGATCGATCGGACGAAAGCTGCCCGTTCCTTTGAGATGGATGCCGATGTTCGTGAGAATGTTTTGGCCTTCGCGCCAAGTGGCCGAGACATACTCACGCGTTTCGCGCTGCAACTGCTTTACGGCTTCAGGAGCAATGGTGATGCGAATTTCGCGGACAATTGGATTCGTGAAGAGCGCGTCGCCGGCGGCGGCTTTCCTGGCGTCTGCGCTGTTGTCGGCAGCCTTTGCGCAGAGCACCGCCAACGTGACCAATAAGACAACAGGGCAGAGTCTGAGCATGTGAGCATACGATGGCATGAAGTTGCCGCACTGAACAGTTTTTAATGAGTGGAGACGAATGTGTTCTTCCGCTTCCGAAGGCCGCCCGGGCCGGAAAATCTGGCATCGGAACGACGACCAGGGGGCAGTCGTCGCATGCGGACTTACTTAACCAGTGCCAGGGCCTTCGCTTTCCCACCTTACATCGCGAATATCGGGATCAGACGTGAGAATCTTTTGCAACGCTTCCGATAATCGGCCGACCTCCTGCGTCGTATCAATCTTCTTGAACCACTTCCGGATCACCGGCTTGCTCGGCTCGATGAAACATAGAAATTCGTTATCCTCGCCATTCTGGTGTCCACAACCGACGGCCAAAGGGAACCGTTCGTTTTTAATGCCGAGCAGACACCCCCAATCTTCCGTGACAATTCCATCCGTTTGGATTCCGGCCGCTTCGAGTTTTGCTTTCAAATATTCAGCAAGGCGCTTTCCCCAAAGACCCGGGTTGATCTCCTCCTCCTCTCCCTGATAGGGCGGAAACTTGTTCGAGCGAAACTCAACCTGCGTTTTCATCGAGCTCAAGCCAGCATGAACGGGGCCACGACGATGGCTCTGTGCCCGCCCGAACAGTTAGTGGCGCTTCGAATTTCGTTTCGGCACGCTGATCCGGGCCACCTGCGCTGCCGCCAACAAATTCCACGTGTCACTCCACACGACAAACAATTCGTCATCGTCTCCCGGAATAGCCATTCGCTCCGGATGCCCGACCTCTAATACCTCGCCATTGGTTAAGTGCAACCGGAACGGGCGAAAGGGGGCGCGGTTTCGCATCTCCCTGATTTTCTCAAGTTTCATGTGTGTCAATTTACCTTAACGAACAGTATCGCGATTTTCAATTGCCTTCGCGGTGCGCCTCAACGGTTATTCTTGTCTGCCAGGCGTTAACGCTTCATCTTGATCAGGCATTTGATGATGACCGAACCATCAGTCACTCCGGAACTGGTCCAAAAGCACGGACTCACGCCCGAGGAATACGAGCGCGTCAAAGGAATTCTGGGTCGTGATCCCTCCTACACTGAACTGGGCATCTTTTCGGTGATGTGGAGCGAGCATTGCTCTTACAAAAATACCCGGCCACTCCTGAAAGGCTTTCCGACGAAATCACCGCGCATTCTTGTAGGCGCAGGCGAAGAGAACGCCGGTATCATCGACATCGGCGACGGTCTCGCGATCGCGTTCAAGATCGAATCGCACAACCATCCCAGCGCGGTCGAACCATTTCAGGGCGCGGCGACGGGTGTCGGTGGGATTATCCGCGACATTTTTACAATGGGCGCGCGGCCGGTTTGCGCGATCAACTCGCTTCGCTTTGGAGAGATCACTTCGCCCGAAGCCCGCCGGCTGTTCAGCGGAGTCGTCGCCGGTATCGCTCATTATGGAAATTGCTTCGGCATCCCGACCATCGCCGGTGAGGTCTATTTCGATAAGTGCTACGAAGGCAACCCGCTGGTGAACGCGTTCTGTCTGGGCGTTCTGCGACACGAACAGATCGCCCGTGGCGCCGCGAAAGGCGTCGGTAACCCTGTCTTTTATGTCGGCCCCGCAACCGGCCGCGACGGTCTCGCGGGCGCCGCTTTCGCCTCACAGGATTTGACAGAAGAATCAGCCGAGCAACAGCGCGGCGCGGTGCAGGTCGGCGATCCGTTCATGGAGAAACTTGTCATGGAAGCCTGCCTCGAACTGCTCGCGACGGACTCCGTCGCCGGCATTCAGGACATGGGCGCGGCGGGGCTGACCTGCTCGACCTGCGAAACTGCCGCGCGCGCCGGCACCGGCATTGAGATCGACTTGGCCAAAGTTCCCCAGCGCGCACCGAACATGACTCCTTACGAGATCATGCTCAGCGAGTCCCAGGAGCGTATGCTCATCATCGTCAAGAAAGGCCACGAGGCCGAAGTGCGTCGTATTTTTGACAAATGGGATTTGCCGTGGGCGGAAATTGGTGTCGTGACCGACACCGGGCGCATGATCGTCCGCGATCACAGCAGAGTTGTGGCCGATATTCCGGCGGCAAAACTCGCGAATGAAGCGCCCGTGTATCAACGCGAAGCAGCTGAGCCGGCTTACCTCAAGACCGTTCGCGCACTGACGCTCAACGAGATTCCGCAAACTCAGGATCCGCTGGTCGATTTGAAGACGCTCCTCGCATGGCCCACGATTGCTTCCAAGAATTGGGTTTATCGCCAATACGATCACATGGTGCGCGATTGTACCGTCGTTGCGCCAGGATCAGACGCCGCCGTGCTGCGCATCAAAACCGATTCCCTGCCACCCCTCCCCGAAGCCGCGGCCGCGAAAAACGGTGAGATCAAAGAAAAACTCATCGCGCTCTCGGTCGATTGCAATGCCGCTTACGTTTATCTCGATCCTTATGAGGGAGGGAAAATCGCCGTCGCCGAGGCCGCTCGCAATCTTGCCTGCTCCGGCGCGACGCCGCTCGGCACGACAGACAATCTGAACTTCGGCAATCCTCATAATCCCGAAATCTTTTATCAACTGCGGGAGTCAGTCCGCGGACTGGCCGAAGCTTGCCGCGTCTTCAACGCTCCTGTGACGGGCGGGAATGTAAGTCTCTACAATCAGAATCCCGTCGGCGCGATCGATCCAACTCCGACTGTCGCGATGGTTGGCCTGATCGAAAAACCCGAACACATCACCACTCAGTGGTTCAAGGACGAAGGCGACGCAATCATCCTTCTTGGCGATGTCATTGACTCGGGCGATCCGTTGCTCGGTCTCGGCGGTTCCGCCTGGCTCCGTCTTGCGCACGGCTTGAAAAGCGGCACGCCGCCGCGTTGCGATTTGGAGAAGGAGAAAGAGCTGCATGGCGCATTGCGGTCGCTCATTTACTCAGGCGCGATCAAAAACGCCCACGACTGCAGCGAAGGCGGATTGGCTGTCGCGCTCGCGGAGTGTTGCATCTCACAGCAAGTGGCGCGCGAAACTCCGCGGCTCATCGGCGCCCAAATTGATCTCTCGACTCATTCCAGCCACCGCATCGACGCGCTCCTCTTCGGCGAAACTCAAACGCGCGTTATTGTGAGCGCCAGCGCGTTGGACGCGATCAAAGTCGTCGAGCGCGCAAAGATCCTCGGCATCAACGCGACGCGGCTCGGCACCGTCGGCGGCACTGCGTTGAAAATTAAAACGTCCGCGGCTGAGTTGAATTGGGAAACAGCCGAACTTCATGACCTCTGGTGGAATAGCATCGCCCGCGCGATGAAATAAGAATGCACGTCGCGCCTGCGTGGGGAACGCCGCCCCGGGAACTGGGCCTGGAAAACAACGAAGTCCACCTCTGGCTCATCACGCTGCCGACACAACTCGATTTTCTTCCCGGCTACAGGTTGCGTTTAACCGACGAGGAACGCGAACGCGCCGACCGTTTCCATTTTCCCGAGGACCGCGCCCGTTTCACCCTGGGCCGCGCTGCGTTACGGAGTCTGCTGATGCGCTACACAGGAGCGACCGACATTTCTCTCGCGTTGAACGAATACGGCAAACCGTACCTCGCCCACCCTGCCACTTCTCTGCAATTCAACGTCGCTCACTCCGGCGATCTCGTGCTTCTGGGTTTCACCCGTGGCCATCTAATCGGCGTCGACGTCGAACGGCTCCGGCCCGATTTCGCCACCACCGAAATCGCCAACCGCTTCTTCGCCCCCGACGAAGCTGCGATTGTTGCCGCCCTGCCCGAACCCGATCGCGCTCAAGGCTTCTTCAACTGCTGGAGCCGCAAAGAAGCCTACATCAAAGCCCGCGGCCTCGGCTTGTCACTGCCGTTGAGCAGCTTTTCGGTCGTGTTCACTTGCGGCGAACCACCGGCTCTTCTCCGGGTCGACAACGATCCAACTGCCCCGCAACGCTGGACCATTCTTGACCTCCCGACCTGCGAAGCCTACGCCGCCGCCGCCGCCTTCGAAGCCCGCGATCTAAACATTTCGCAATTCCTCTGGGTTGCTCCATAAAACCTCCATTAGTCCCGCACTGCCTGTTTGATTCGAAATCCGGGCCTGATATATTTGGACAATGGCGCTCCGGATAGTTTGGCCATTCATCGAATTAGGAATACTCGCGATTGCCTACGTCTTGCCAGTGGACATTTGGGATCGTGTTGTTGCCGGCCGACAGGAAGTTTGGTGATGGCCTCATGAAAGCGCGCTTGATGAAAACTGGCACTGTGGTGCGTAGGTGGGTTTTTAGTTTTGTTCTTGGGTTCGATTCTTCTCGATCAGATTCCGCTCTCGACAGCGCGTCCACCCAAGAGCCTCCGGACGATTGAAGATTTTGAGGTCTGGAAACACGGCAAGATCAAATGTGACTTATACGGTGATGTTGGCGCCTCCTGGCCGCTACTTAGCCTCGGGACCGTCTGCGTATTTGTTCGATGAAAAGGGACGATTTGTGGACTGGACATCAGACATGGGTGATTTTTACACGGTCAGCAATCGGTTTAACCTGACGAGCGGCAACGTAAAGGACATCACACGTGAAAGGTAGAAACCACAGGATGCAGCAAGTCTCGACAAGGATTACGAGCCTGCGAAGATTCGAAACATTCTTTCGCGAAGCGCACAAGGAGCGAGTCTCAGGCCTACGGCTTGTTGATTTTAGGTATCTCGCCGCGAATGGCGATAAAGGCGAAGAACACTCCGACCAGTATGCTGGTGATCGCGAAGCGCATCGAATGATCGAACTTCCAGTTGTTGCGGCTAACTTCGAAGACCCACGTGTGAGCCGAACCGGCAAAGCACAGGATACTCACCAGGCTAGCGAGTATGCGAATGGCTGTTTTGCGCAGGCGCACAAAGTCTGTAGCCTTATGGTTTCCCAGCCAGTTACTCAACCCTGATCACTCGATAAGCAGTGATAGCCCCGGATGGCGAAGCATCAATCCATGAGCTTTGGAAACCTTCCGCAACGATCGGTTCGCTTACGTCGATCCAGGCGTCGATCAAATCAAGTTTCCCCTGCACCTGGTACATCGCGCCTGGGGTGCTCTCCCAAATTATTTTGACAGGGCCGGGAGGCAATGGAGTGACGAGCGTGTTCATGCTGACCGCAGGAGAGAACTCCAGGTCGTTGCAGATGATGATGCGGTCCAGGGCGCAGGCCGGCTCCCGGCCGCGGAAGACCACGGTGTGAGTGCCGGCGGACAAGTTTAACACTCGCGGATCTTCCATGCCCACACCCGGAGCATTGACACGCGTCCAC
>Ga0193697_1000359_pt1 | contig 16937 bp, 12 predicted proteins | sample L3m2metaG_FD_145073 | JGI IMG/M metagenome (GOLD analysis project Ga0193697, IMG submission 145073) | Soil microbial communities from a riparian zone of the East river system, Colorado, United States - L3m2 | ecosystem: Environmental > Terrestrial > Soil > Riparian zone | place: USA: East River... | reverse complement strand
AACCACCATTCGTGTCGTCCCTGGGTTCGCCCCGGCATCGCCCTCGACAACAAGCAGGTAGATATTTTGCAATTGCGCTCCCGGCGTGCCTCGCAGTTCGATGAATTCGTACGGCGCGTCATCGCTCCCGGGCGGATTCACCTTCAATTCGCTCAGCAAGACGAATTCGTTGTCCGTGACCATCGCCGTCACTGTCGGCGCGAGCGTCCCGGGAGGATAGACCGCCGACGTGGAACTGCTCACGGAGTGCACGATACGGCTTGGACGATCGGCGACCTGGACAAGGTTGTCATTCACCGCGCGCACCATGATTGTTTTGGAAACGATCGAATTCAGCGTGATCGTTCTCGACGCGCCATAACTCGCACCGCCATCCGTACTCACTTCCACCTGCCCATCGCTCGCGCTTACGAGCAGAGTTACCGCGCCGTTTGGAGCGACGTTCAGGAAAATGTCGTAAGAATCCGGCGCACCGCCTTCAGTCGCTCTGGTCGAACCGCTCGTTTGTGTAACGACGATTCCGGGGATCAGAGGTGCCCCAAAATTCGGCCCGCCAATATGATTCAATGCCCGTAACGCCAGAACGGATGGCGCGGTGTTACCGCTGCTGCCGAGAGTCCAGTTTGGCGCAGTCCCACCTAAACTTGATCCTGCCACCCATTCGGAAGCCGACCATCCTGTGAGATTGTTCGAGCGAGCGACATAATCCGCAGTGAAAGCAACCGAAACGATCGTGCCCGACGCGGTCGCGGCAGAGTTGCGCCGAAAATTGATCGGACCATAAGCGATGTCTCCACGTCCATCATTATCGAGTACACCCACACCATCCAGGATCGTCCACGTGGAATAAATCGGATTGTCCGGAACACCGGTATCGTTCAGATCGATATCGGTGCCGGTAGCCGGCGCGAGACTGCTCTGCAGGAGTAGAAAAGTGATCGACGCATTTTCAATGTCCGTTTTTCCGGCTCGCCCGCGATGACCAACCGTGCTGCTCGCGCCGCTCCCCCACCCCGCGCCATTCGTATTAACCACAAAATTCGCGTGCGGATTCACCGCGTAGGAATTGGAGTTCTGCAGAAGCACGAGAAATCCATTGCCTCCGATCGTCCGACCCGAGAGGTCAAACACGTTCTGAATGGTTCCCGGGTTGGCGTTCGTGTTCCCCTCGACTGAGATCAAATACGTCCCTGCAGGAATCGTAGAATTAGGCGTGCCTCGGATTTCGATGTATTCGTTAGGCGCGTCGGCCGTCCCCGGCGGATTGAACAGAATCTCACTGATCCACGGACCCGCTCCGTGCGCCACCAGGGCCATCCACATCGAGAAAAAGCCCACCACAGCTCCGCCGAAAAGCCGGAACCCACTCACGCGCTTTATGACGGATCGATCCAAGGTGTAATGATAAGTATATACCCATAACACGCCCCAAAGTCAAAAAAGGGAGCGCCCGGCCAACCCGCAACCGCAGAGCCGTGGCCGTCCAGACGTATTAAGTGCCATAGGTGCAATTCCAGCTATAATACGCGAAAAAAGGGTACATCAGCAAACGCCATTTTGCCGTTTTAAGTCTCACGGCGGCCGATTCTCGACTTGAATTTCAAGCTTGAAATACGGCTCCTTTCCCCTGTTGGCCATCGCCGTAGAGCCATCGAGACCAAACGATCTCTCCACCGGCTGCATTTTGCAGTTTCTACGACTGGAATTTGCAGAAAAAACCCCTAAAATAGGGCTATCTGTTTACCATGCGCCGCGCGATCATTGTCGTGTTATGCGCGGCTCTCTTCCCGGCCGCGCGAGGCGCTCCATTCCGGTTCGTCGATAGCGCCACCGGTTTCACCCTCGATCCGGCCCAAACGAAGATCACTTCTGCGCAATCGACATTCCTCATTGAAGCTGCGGGATACAAATCCCGCAGCTTTGCCAATGAATCTTTCAACGACAACATCCCGCGAATCTTTGTCCTCCAACCGGAACAACTCCCTCCGGAAATCCAACCCGAGAACATCGAGCGACTGTATCGTGACGACGCGACCGTAATTCTTGGCTTCCTTGCCGATTCTTCGACCGGAACCCCACTCGCCAATGTCCAGGTTGCTTCCGAACCGGCAGGCGAACCGGTCTGGACCGATGAGCGCGGATTCTTCCAGATTTTTGTTCCCTGCACGCGCGAACGCGGCGCCCTCCGCTTCAGCAAGCCGGGTTATCAAACGCAGACTCAAACAGGCATTGAGTTATCTCCACGCGGCGACTGGATTTATCGCATCCAACTGCAGCCCGACGGTTCGCCCGCGCAACGCGTTGAAGCCTCGGTTGATATTGTCGAACCACAGGGCATCTCCATCGCGAGTGCCGGCACAAACAGCCCCATTCCTCGCGTGCCCATCAATATCCGCATTTCGCATACGAACGGCATCTATTACGAGACGCTCGATAACTACTGCAAACACTCCTTGCCTAAGGAATGGATCGCGGCGTGGGGTAACCGAACTGGCGGCAGCAATTCGCTCAACGCCGGTGCCGTCGCGGTCCGCACTTATGCGGTCGGTTACGTCAATTCTCCCCTCGCCGGCACGTACGACATTTGCGCTTCAACGTCATGCCAGGTTTACGACCCATCGTCCACCAGCGCGCTAACCGATCGAGCCGTCGATTTCACTAGCGGCTGTGTGATGGTCAACGCGAACAACGCCATCCCCCGCGGCCTCACCGAATACTCCGCCGAAAACAATCAGCTCAACATGCCGTGCGGCGACGGCTTCACTGCACCCACCGGCGGCTGTCTTGCCGACCCGGTCTGTTCCGGTGAACCCGAAAACGGCCACGGCCGCGGCATGTGCCAATGGGGCTCCGTGCGTTGGGCAACAGGATTTAAAATTCCAAACCACCAGTTCGACGGTTCGACGAACGGCTTTGCGCGCCAGGATTGGGTGTGGATTCTCAATCACTACTATCCAAATCTACGTCTCATCCAGGCCGCGCCTCTTGAACTCGGCGACCCCGTTCGCGTCATCGGTGTGTCTACCCCGCTCAATGTGCGTGCCTGTCCGGGCGGCACCATCACCAACGGCGTCAATTGTCCTTCAGTCGGCACTCGCCCGCTCGGCTCCCTCGGCTACATCATCGAAGGCCCAGCGCAAGTGCTCGGTGACGGCCAAGGCTACATCTGGTGGAAAGTCCATTGGCAAAACGGTCTCGAAGGCTGGTCCGTCGAGAATTACCTCGATCGTTTCGTTCCGACCAACACCGCACCGCAACTCGCCGCCGTCGCAGACGCGATCATCCACGCCGGCACGACTTTCCGCATGACCAACAGCGTCATCGACAACGATTTCCCGCCGAACGCGCTCACATTCTCGCTGCCGATTCGACCCGCCGGCGCTACGATCAACTCCACTAACGGCGTGGTGATCTGGCCAAGCCCCGTCGCGAGCGCGGGCACCACAAACAATTTCACCGTCCGTGTCACGGACAACGGCTCACCGCCGATGACCAATTCCGTCTCCTTCAAAGTCACCGTGGTTCCGCCGCCGCGCCTGACCGCGTCGATTCCATTGCCCTCAACGCTTCGGCTCGCGTGGACCTCAGCCGCGAAATCGCGTTACCGCGTGGATTACGCCAACGATCTCTCTCCGCCCTCCTGGACTCAACTCGGCGCTATCGTAACCGCGACCAGCCCAACAACCGCCGTTACCAACAGCACAACAGGCGTTCAGCAAAGATTTTACCGCGTCGTCGTTGTCGAATAGAATCGACTATGCGCTGCGCACTTTCCCCGTTTCTCACTTTCGCACTTTCTCTGGCACCGTTGTCTTCCCGCGCTGCAGACTTCGTACTGGTTATGCCAGAAGCAGTTTCGGCAGAAGCAATCAGCAACTGGAAGGCGGAGGGTTTCAATGGCGCGGTGCTCTTCCTCGACGAAACCAATGTCGCTCGCATCAAGTCCGCCACGGACCATCTGCAAGCCGCTACACTCCCATTCCACTACTGGATCGAAGTTGGCCGCAATCCGCGCATGGCCGAGGCGCATCCGCGCTGGGTCGCTTCGCTCGGCATGCACTACAATTGGCGCAAACTCGCCCCTAAAGTGAAGCCGCCCGACACGGGTGACGTGGGGAAGGCGTTTCCGTGGGTCTCCATCAACTACAAGGAAGCTTTCGATGCGCATGTCGCGCGCGTGAAACAGTTACTCGCAAACGCGCCGGCGAATCACGCGGGACTTCTTCTCAACGACCTTCAGGGTTCGCCCAGTTCCTGCGGCTGCGGGAATCTCCAATGTCGCTGGGCTACGGACTATCACGTCACGCGCACCGGCAGCGTCATGGGCAGCGATGCCGCCGCGCAATTCGTGCGCGAAGTCGAAAAGTTCAGTGGCCCTCGCCCGGTCATTCCCGTCTGGACGACCGAATGTGAAGACGAAGACCTGCCTCCGGAAAAGCGCGGCAGCAAAAAATCAACCGGCTTGTGCGGAGACGTCTCCTGCGCTGTCGGCACTTGCCCAAAAGATTTTACGAAACAATGGAACAATTTAATCAAGGACCGAACCGGCGCCATCGCGCTCCTTGCGTTGCCCTACGAATTCGCCCGCACCAACGCTGCCTTGACTCACGGAACTGACTGGATCGCGCAGCCCGTCACTTATCTCGACGAGACGCTGCCGAAAAACGATGGCACGCGCTTCCCACATGAACGCCTCTGGATTGTCGTCGAAGGCCGCACGCCCGATGAAGAACTGGCTGCGCGCAAAGCCGCCGCTCGCACCGGCGCCGCAAATGTGATTCTCACGCGCGTCCGCCTCGACCAATCCTTCGAACCGCGTGTCATTCCCTGGTAGGGTCGTCACGCCGTTGACGACCGCCTGCTCCGTCAAGTCCGGTTGGTAGGGTCGTCGCGCCGCCGACGACCGCTTTTTCCGTTAAACACCTGCCTTCGCCATGGGCTGAAACCCTACCGGCGCAACACTGTCTTCTGGCTTACGGTCTGTTAATAACATGGGCAGGCCAAAAACCAAATCGAACGGTCATAAATCGAACGGTCATCAATCAAGTCATCCCCCTTATCACCGTCCGGGCACCGTCGAAGAACTGACACACCGCAACGTCGAAACCATTGTCCGCCTCGAAGAAGCCACCAAGGCAAAGCGCAGCACACCCGAACGCGCCGCCGATGGCATCACGCGCTTTTGCGGTTCGATGCGGTTCGTTTGGGTTCATGTGATTTGGTTTGCCTTCTGGATCATCACGAACCTTTGGCTGCCGTCGCACCAACGATTTGACCCGTTTCCATTTGGCTTCCTTACATTGATTGTCTCACTGGAAGCGATTTTCCTTTCGACGTTCATCCTCATTTCGGAAAACCGGCAGGCCGCCCTCGACGAACGTCGCGCGCAACTTGATCTCCAGGTAAACCTCCTCTCCGAGCAGGAAAACACCAAGATGCTGGAACTCCTCGAGCGAATCGGCAAAAAGCTCGGTGTTGATGTCGCCGGCGACCCTGAAGTGCAAGCACTCGAGGAGGCGACTCGCCCCGGCAAGCTCCTCCAGCAGATCGACCAAACCATGGCCAGAAACGAAAAAACCTGATTCTCGCCTGCCAATTCACGCGATAATGTGACAACACTGTCATTTGTTTTTCAGGGGTTTTAAGAGTAAATTCCACAGTATCCAAACCGCTCCTCTGGTCTCGTCAGCAGGGAGCAAAACATTGCGTTGGATCGATAGTTGTACGATGTCATGACTCATTATCTGTTTCGATGGGGGCTGTTCGTCCTCCTGGTAGTCCCGGCGTTTCAATCTCGCGCTCAAACCATTTCCCTCGTCAACCACACCAACACCTGGCGTTACCGCAAAGGCCAGACCAGCGCGCCACAGGCCAATTGGAAAACTGTCGCCGAGGCCGGGTTGGACGGCACATGGCTTACCGGCAACGGCGGCTTCGGCTTCGCCGATAACGTCAACGAAACCAATCAGGTCCGGACGGTCCTGGCCGATATGCACAACGCATACACGACGGTCGCCATGCGCCGAACTTTTCAGGTCACCTCAAACATCAATCCAAACCTTCATCTCTTCCTCCGCATGGATTGGGACGACGGTTTTATTGCCTGGCTTGATGGGGCGTACCTCACCAGCGCGTTCTCACCATGCCCGCCTACGGAACCTGTGTACAATGACGTTGCAACTGGTCTGCACGAATCCTCGGCCGGAAACAGTTCTCCGGAACCGGCTCGAAATTTCGACCTGGGTGCGATCAGTTCGCGTCTCGCGATCGGCACGCATGTGCTCGCGATTGTTGGTTTGAACGAATTGCCCGGCAGCAGCGATTTCATCCAAATTGCTGACCTCAACGCCGCCCCTGCGCCGACCGGTGGCCTTAGCGGCACGATCAGCACCAACACGACCTGGCGCGCGGCGGATAGCCCGATCACAATCGTCGGCGACATTACCGTGAATCCGGGCGTCACGCTGACCATCGAACCGGGCGTGCGCGTGCTTTTTAATTCCGGCATTTCCTTCGATGTCGCGGGCCAGTTGCTGGCGGAAGGCGATCCCACAAACCGGATCGTTTTCACCCGCGCGCCGGCCAACCCGGGCACCTGGGGCGGAATTACCATCAGCGGTGCTTGTTCGCCGGAATCGCGCCTGCGCTATGCGCACGTCGAGTTCAATAGTAGCACTGCGATTAGCGTGCCCGGTGGCACCGCCTGGCTGGATCACCTCACTTTCGGAACCCCTTCCCATACTTACATCGAAGTCGATGGGGCCTCGTTCATTATCACTGACTGTGAATTCCCTTCAGCGACGGTCAAATTTGAATTCATCCATGGCACCGGTGGAATCCGCGCAGGCGGTCACGGCATCATCGCGCGCAACTTCTTCGGCCTGCCCGTCGGCTATTCCGATGTGATTGACTTCACCGGCGGCAACCGGCCCAGCCCGACCGTCCACATCATCAATAATGTCTTCTCCGGCGCCACTGACGACGGCGTCGATCTCGACGGCACCGACGGCTGGATCGAAGGCAATATTTTCCAGCACGTTCATAGGCGCGGCGACACTCCTGACAGCTCCGCTGCGGTCTCTGGCGGAAACAATAGCGGGCAAACTTCTGAACTCACGGTCATCCGCAACATCTTCTTTGATTGCGACAACGCCGCCACCGCCAAGCAGAGCAACTTCTTCACGTTTTACAACAACACCATCGTCCACACAACCAACGCCGGCGGCATCGACATCGATACGGGTGCGGTCAATGTGCGCGACACCACTCCTTCGCTGACGAGCTTTGGCCGAGGCTTTTACCTCGAAGGCAATATTATCTTCGACGCGCCAAAAATCGTGCGCAATTATGATTCCGCGCAAACCGCTGTAACGCTCAACAACAACATCGTGCCGCTGGCGTGGACAGGCCCCGGCACAAATAACGTCGTCACCAACCCCCGCTTCAAGCACGTCCCCACCCTTGCCGAAACCGTCTTCACGAATTGGGCCGACGCGCAGGTTTATTGGGACTGGTTCAGCCTCCTGCCAGGTTCGCCCGCAATCGGTACCGGCCCAAATGGCCAGGACAAGGGCGCGGTCATCCCGATGGGTGTGTACATTTTTGGCGAGCCGATCGCCGCAACCTATTCGACAAACACGACGTTGGTGATTGGTATCAACCGCACCGGGTTCAGCATCCCAACTGCTGGCTGGCCTTCCGGGGCCGGTTACACCGCTTACAAATACCGCCTTGATGGCGCTGCGTGGAGCGCCGAGCGATCCATCGCCACTCCAATCTCCCTGCATCTTGCCACCGGCCCGCACTACGTTGAAGTCGTCGGCAAACGCGATTCCGGTTTCTACCAGGACGATCCGCTCTTTGGCGATGATGCCGTGATTACCCGCGCGGACTGGATTGTTGAAGGCTTGCGCATTACCTCTCAATCGAAGTTGGGCAACAACTTCAACCTCCAATTCCCGCTTCATGCCGCAGAGACCTACACCGTCCAATACCGCGACGGCCTCGACGCCGCTCACGCGTGGACCCGGCTCACCAATGTCGCCGCCCAGGCCACCGCCGGCACCGCCATCATCAACGATGCCAACACCAGCCTTGCCCCAGCCCGTTACTACCGCGTCGTCACCCCTGCCCTGCCCTAGTTTGCGGATTTCCAACCGATTACTTCCCTGACTGATCACTGATTTCTCAGGCGCGCTTCCTTTCGGCTGTAACCCCCGGGGTAACGAGGGGGCTGATCTTGTTTTGACCTCCCACATCCAACAATCTTCCTCCGCCTACGTGGTACACGACCTCCTTATCCCTGTAGGAGACGAGGTCACGAGTCTTAATTTGAAGCGATGTTTACCGACTGATTACCGATTACTCTCCCACTGGCTCCCCGAGCGACTTTCATCAATGCATATGTGCATCGCCGTGTTCACTGGAATATGCCAGCCACCCGTAGAACACCCAAAAGGGTAATTGGAAAGGTGACGTAGTTACATCTAATGAAAAGGCAAACGGCAAGAAAGCGTATGCAGCCGGCTTCGGCGCTACATCGACAACAACCTCCCCAGTGGTGTGATCAATGTGCCGGGAACCGCGCGCTGTTTCAAGAACTCCCTGCGTAGCACAGCCACTAGCTAAGAACAGGACCAAACAAAGGAGCAGAATGCTGAAAGATGTCTTCATATGTGTTGATGCCACACCAGGCAATACGCGTGAACGCGGAGCGCACTTATACCCGTTCCCCAAGCGTTCGCTGGCTTCGGACAACAACTTTCATGCCAGTTTTGAGTACAAGGACAACCTATGAAAAATAGTTTGTGTGATTTGCCCGTCATAACCCGTTTTGATCTCCCGCACGGCACTCCCTCCCGCTTTGCTGTGGCATCCTCCACCTCAGAACTCGGTCAGCGGTGGCATATTTGCATAGATAGACCAAAGCTCCGTTAGGAACGCCTAAGGCACTGACACAACCCTGTAATATCGTTCCGCCGAAGGGCCTGTGGTGATGTCGTGGAACAAATATGGTGATCCCTGCAAAAACAGTGTCGTCAGGAAGTGCCAGTTCGTGCTTCCCAAACCCCTGTCCAGTTTGTCGGCGTACTCGATCCGATACGGCCGGCCGCGATCGCCCAGGATCGTCAACGCCGGGTACATGCGCAAACCGAGCGTCGCCGCTCGAGCAGGCGGCGGTGTGTAGTTCGATGAAATCAAATCGTAGCCCGCGGGGCCACTGCGCGTGATCTCAATGCGAAGAATATCGTTCGTCACGCGGCTAAAACTCCAGAATGTCCCAACACCATCTCCGGTGTTTGGGTCGCCGGCATTGAATATACGAAAGTCCAACGCATTCGTGCCAGTTCGGTCGGCGTAAGCAGATACCACCACAACTTCACGCACGTCGATATCGATGATATAACCGCTCGCCTGCGAAACGGGTCCCGTGAAATCCATGATCAACGTTTCGTCCCCGCCATCGTACAAAAAATATTGCCCGAAAATCGCAGACACCGGCGTGTCGTCTTCCGCCCCGCTCCGGTTGAACGCCAGCCCGGGAAAACCTGTCCGCGCTATCGCTGGCGGCCTGCTCCCCGCATTGGTGGAACGGCGAAACGTGATCCCATAATACGGCTCGAACTGATTGCTGATCGACATTCCTTCAAACGGCACAACTTCGTTGATCTTCTCGAAATTGATCGTCGCGGCGAATGCCGTGACCGGCATAAACAGAAGAACCGCGCGCCAAACGCACCGTCGTAATTTTTGCGCTTTCATGGTCGTCCTGATTATGCGCAGCGTTCGAAGGCGAAACTCGGCATCGGCATCCCAACACTCACAGCGATACGGCGATGCGTCTTGAAATGAGCATGGCAGTGGCGCCTCCGATGGTGATGCCGTCGCCGGGGATGGCAATGACTCCGCCTCCGCACACCCCGAAATACCCTCCACGGCGAACTGGATATCGCTCTGCGAACGCTCGTCGGGGCCGCGGATGCACACGCCGCGAATGGTCCTTCGTCGGCCAGCATCGCCAGCATCGCGGCCCCAGCGAGCAGGATCATCCGAACGTATCTGAACAGTGGCCGCGTTGCACGGAAACCCGGTCGAATTAACGTCTCTGAATCTGTTTGGTCTCTTTTCATGTTCGGATAATCGCGGCCTCGCGCCAGAATCTTTCATCAATCTTTACTTTTCGATTTGGCGTGTTGGAGGCCCGGATATTCCTGAAAGAAGCTGTCGATTCTCTGCGATAAACCTCTTAGAATGTCCGCGTCACTTGTGAGCCAAAATCAGGATACTTTCCTGCCTACGCGCCCCACCCTGCTCGCGCGCTTGAAGAACGTCCACGACCAGGAAAGCTGGAACGATTTCTTCAACACCTACTGGAAACTCATTCATGGCGTGGCCATTAAATCCGGCCTCGCCGAAGAAGAAGCAAAGGACGTCGTGCAGGAGACGCTCATTTCCGTGAGCAAGGCCATCGAGCAGTTTGAATACAACCCGGAAGTTTGCTCCTTCAAAACCTGGCTCCGCACCATTATCCGCCGGCGCATTGCCGATCAGTTTCGAAAGCGCCCGCGCGAATCCCTTGCGGACGATAGCCCTCAATCTCTGGAAACCACCACTTCCGCGCTTGAAAAACTTCCGAGCCCGGAAAGCGACGCGCCTGACGCAGTCTGGGAAGCTGAATGGCAAAAGACCGTCATCGATGTCGCGCTCGAACGCCTCAAGCGTCAGCTCAGCGCCGAACACTACCAAATCTTTTACTTGAACGTCATTAAGCAGCTCACTCCTCGCGACGTGGCGAAATCATTGAACGTCAGCGTCGGTCGCGTTTACCTCGTCAAACACCGTCACCTCCGTTCTTTCGCGAAAAGCATCAAAGACTTGCAGGCCAAACTTGTCTGAATCGGTTCTTCCCTCGCGGAACTTTTAGCTGCATCGCCGGGCGCTGTTTGCTTTAATGTTCCACAATGCCAGACCGGGTTGAATCGACAGTTCGAGTCGGTGCGCCCGCCGAAACCGCGCCCCCTCAGGTCCCCGACCATGAGATGCTGCGAAAGATTGGGCGCGGTGCTTACGGCGAAGTGTGGCTCGCTCGAAATGTCATGGGCACTTTTCGGGCCGTAAAAGTGATCTATCGCAGCCGCTTCGAGGATGCCGCTCCCTACGAACGCGAATTCGAAGGCATCCGCAAATTCGAACCGATCTCCCGCTCGCACGACGGACTGGTCGATATTCTGCAAATTGGCCGCAACGACGCTGCCGGTTATTTCTACTACGTCATGGAGTTGGCCGATGACCGGCAATACGGCCAGACCATAGATCCACAGGCCTATGTACCGAGGACGTTGCAAACTAAAGACGGCCGGTTGCCGGTCGATACCTGCATTGACTACGCTCTCAGCCTTACCGACGCCTTGCGCCACCTTCACGACAATCGTCTCATCCACCGCGACATCAAACCTTCCAACATCATCTTCGTAAGAGGCATATCGAAACTGGCAGACATCGGCCTGGTAACCGATGCAGGTGCCGAGGCCACCCTTGTCGGCACGCCCGGTTTCTTTTCTCCGGAGGACGCCGGCACTCCCCAGGCAGACATCTACAGCCTCGGCAAAGTCCTTTACCAAATCACGATGGGCAAAGACCCGCGCGACTTTCCTGATCCGCCGACAAATCTCACTGAATTGCCCGAGCAAGCGAAATTGCTCGGCATGAATGCGATCATTCTCAAAGCCTGCCGAAGCGGAGTCCGCGGACGCTACAAGTCGGCCGCGGAGATGCATCAGGATTTGCTCGCCCTGCGAGACGGCGCGTCTTCAAAGCCACGCAAGCGCGCGATCCTGGCAGTGGGCGCTTGCATTTTGGTCGCGCTCATTTTTTGGGTCTGGTCGCAATGGACTCACAAAAACGACACCCAACAAAGCGTCATCCCAAACATTTCCTCAACCGTCGTATCACCTTCACCTCCCAATACATTGAGCGCCGACGAAATCGCTGCCGGCTTCAAGCTGCTCTTCAACGGCACAAATCTCACCGGCTGGCTGACTCCCAGCAACAACTGGCAGGTACAGGATGGCTCCATCGCGCGGATCCAAAGCGGAGGAGACATCGAATACCGCATCGAGCAGATTCCGGATGACTTCGAACTGCGCTTCGAGTGGCAAATTGAACGCGGCAGCCACAGCGCCGTTCACTATCGCCCGGGCAACTACCAGTACCACATCGTTGACAATCGAGATGTCCGTCCGCCGGAAAGTCGCAGATTGGCGGGCGCACTTTGGGGCGTCGCCGGCCCTCAGAACGCCGCGATGAAACCCGTTGGACAATGGAACGAGGCACGCATTCTTTGCAAAGGCACCGTCATCGAACACTGGCTCAACGGCGAACGAGTCGTCGCCGTCGACTACGCCAAACCGGAGTGGAAACCGATCGTCCGCGCGTTCCAACAACGCGCTCACACCAGGTTGGCCGCGCGCGGCGCATACCTCAAACTCCAGGACCGAAATGGCGCCGTCTCCTTCCGCAGCCTTCGCTGGAAAAAACTTGAGTAGCTGCTCAGTGCCTGTAACCCCCGAGAGCCTGTCCGGCCCCTCCTGCCGCGCGTCCCTTTCCAGTAAGCTTTCCATTATTTCTAGAGGGGCTGTGGTCACAAGAGGGCTGATCTCGTTTTGACCCCGCGCATCTTCACAACCTCTTTCCGCGCACGCGGTAATTTACGGCCCAACATTCGCTTGCGTCCTGGAGTGCGGTTGTCCTCTACCGCTTTGGTATCCCGGTAAGGTGATCGCTCTCAAACCCCTTTGGCAATTAGCCCATTCTGCATTACGTTCCAGAATCGATTTTAATGAACGCGGTTTCCGTACAGCAACTCCAGGCGATGCTTCCCAAAGCGTGCGCCTGGGCTGAAGAACAGGAACGCCTGATTCTGGCGAATGGCGTCCCGCTATCGTCGCTGCAACTCGCCGATGCGCGAGCGGTCGGCGTGAAGTCACCCGAGCGCATTCGCCTGTCACGCGTCGACATCGTTCCCCTGCCCTCCGATCCGATTCTTCATCGAGCCGCTCAAGCGACCGGCCTTCTCACTCCGGATACACTCGGCCTCACACTCCGCTACGGAATTTTCATCCGTGACGATGGTTGGGACGATCGATGGCTCCTGGCTCATGAGTTTGCGCACACCGCCCAATACGAACGCCTCGGCGGTTTCCTTCCCTTTCTTCAGCAATACTTGACCGAGTGTGTCGTCGGCAGGTACCCAAATACACCAATGGAGCACGAAGCAGTTGAAGCGGCAAAGCGCGTCTGTGGCGGTCGTTGATATGGCAGCCGGTCCATACACGTCGTTGACCAATGCACTGACGGCCGCCGGACTGACCGCGCAGCGAAGCCGTCCCCACCAAATGATCGTTTCAACTCAGGAAGGCCCCGTCTGGCCAGACCGAGGCAACAGCTTCTGGGTTTCACACCACCAGGGAATCTGGTATCTGAGCACTTGGGCGCCGACGTACTACAGGGTTCCAGCCAACCAGGACATTGTCGCGGTTTGTTTGGCGTGCATGGCCGTTGGAAACTCCGCGATGTTCCAGGTCCCGCCCGACATCGTCGCCCGTTTCGGACTCGAACAAATCGATGATCGCCAATACGAACGACTCTTTCCCACAGAGGGTCAGGGCGACTAAACGCATATGCCCAGAGTGGGCATCGAACAACTCATGAAATTATGCGCATACTGTGGTCGCGAGAACTCCGACGATGCAGTTCAATGTTCAGGATGCGGCGGAGGCGATTTAGCGGTGTCGGAATCGGCGACACCCGTGACACGGCCAGATGCGGATCTTACTCCGCCACGTGCCAAAGATTTTTTCGTTTGGCGATCCACTAGTGTTGTTCTCATTATTCTCGCCACCGGGTATTCCGTCTTCGCAGTACTAAATCTTTGGCTTGGGCGCATCCAGACACTTCACGGCGACGCGCGCACCGGTTCCATTTTATATGCGGGAGCAGCATGGAACGCCGCCGTTGCTATCCTTTGCTTCTTAGGTCGCTTCTTGATGAAGCGGCACACCAAATTACTGCTCATTGCAGCACCCTTACAATTGCGGGGGCGCTATTGATTACAATGCGCACGTGGATCCTGGCTTCTGGGTCTGGTCTTAACCCACTCCCCTGTATTGAGCCCCTGCTCGTCTGGCCGCCCCTCGTGTATGCGATAACCTACGCATACAAAGAGAGCAAACGTACCAGAGGCGGAGAGGACCAAGCAGATAAGATGCGCGACCCGAATTAATTCCTAATCCCTCGGTCCCCAACTAAAACTCTTCGCGCGTACACTACCGAAACACAACCTTCGCCGCTGGATCTTCCCGGTAAACCACTTCCCGCCCCGGCTGCCACTTCCCTTCCTTCAGATGTTCCGTCGTCACACGAAATCCTCCGTCTGCTAAAAACTCACTGGTCGCTTTGACTTCCGTCACGCCCCCGGAACTCCCCGAGACCACTTCATGCGTGATCAATTTGTTCTCCTTGAAATTCACAGTGCCCACAGTCATGAACCCGGCAGTCGTAAAATAATGAAAGCTTACCGCCTGCTTCTTCTCGTCCCACATGAAGATCGTCTCCCCGCCGTAGCTCCCGTCATTCACCGAATGCAGGACTCGGACGGCCTTGCCATTCAGCGCCCGCTCCCATCGCATCACGTCCACGACCGGCTTGTCCGGTTTGCTGCTCTTGAACGGACCTTTCCAGGTCTTATCCAGCAACGGCCGCAGCGGCTCCAAATGCGATTCCAGCGAAGGTTGCTCAGCTCCGCGAGCATTCACTGCCAATACAAGACACCACACGAGAGCGCACGAATGACGAAGCGGCTTCATTTCCGAAGCCTATTCCCGCTCAACCTGTCGTCAAGCATTGGCCGACGAGCCGGAATTGCCGCGAGATTTAGCCCTCAACCCTGTTGTAACATTGAAAGAACTATCCGTAAGCAACGTTAAACAGGCTTTGAATGATGCCTTTGACCATGCGACCTCGGAGGTCAGGTTATGCTGACTCCAACTGCATTCAGCACTGGCTTTTACGCGGAATTTCCACAAACTTCCCCAAGGCAGCCCTTATGAAACCCAAATTACTGGCCGTTTTCGTCCTGGCGTTAAGCTGTCTCAGCGCTTCAGCCCAGCTTTTCGATAACCTCCGCGCCCTCGGCGGCACCCGTTATTCCGTCGGTGACCCAGCGCTCGTGGTGACGAACCTGGACGGTGAACGCATCCAGGGGCCCAAGGACATTGCCGTCGAGGACCTCGATGGGGACGGCAAACAGGATTTCGCCGTCGCGAACAAAGACGGCACGGTCACCCTGCGGTTTGGCGTCGGTGATGGGACCTTCGGCGGGCCGGTGCATCTCTACACCGTAGCGACCGGCGGCGTACGGACAGATTTGAAGAATTTCTATTACACGAATTATTTCACGAACGTCCTCTGCAACTACGTCGAAACCAACCGCTACATAACAAATTATCCCCCGCCGTTGCCGGACGGGACGACTTTCCCGCCCAGAATATTCACCAACACTCAGTGGGTCTGTGACGGCACGTACCGCACCAACGTCGACACCAACGTCTGGGATCTTGAAGGCCCGTTCGGGTTGCGCGGCCTCGCGGTCGCCGACTTCACAGGTGACGGACGTCCCGACATTGCCGTCGCGTCGCCCGGCGAAGGCGTGATTTATTTGTTCGCGAACACCGGCGCGCGCACTTTTGCACTGCCGACGCAGTTGCCCGGCTGGTTTGGCGTGCGGGATTTAGCCGCGGGCGATTTTGACGGCGATGGCCGCATCGATCTCGCCGCCGGCGGCACGACCAATGGCGTCGTGCAATACCGCTCGCTCGGCGGCGGCGCGTTCGAAATCGTCACAAACCTGGTCAATTTGGGAAGCGGTCCAATCGAGGAGGATGACTTCGATTTCCCGCAGCCCGCCTATTACCTGGAAACGGTGCGCCAACCGGGAGATACGCGCGATGAATTAGCGGTGAGTTACGCGCAGAAGGGAAAGATTTGGATTTTGCGCGCGGGTACTGATGGTCGCCTTGCAGTCACTGGCGACATCGAGAATGTGAGTGTGACAGCGATGGATAGCGGCCCGCTCTTGCGCGCTGCCTCCAACAATATTCCTGATCTGGTGACATCTTACAGCCGTGGCGGGTGGATCGAGGTTTATCCCGCGACGAATTTGATGCAACGTTTCAGCGGCCGCGCGGCCTTTCGCATTTATGTTCCCGGCGGTCCCCGCAACGTGCGCATCGTCGATATCGACCAGGATGGATGGAACGATTTGGTCGTGGTGTCTCAGCTTAGCGACCGCGTGTTCATTTACCATAATCACGAGGGGCAATTGAATCTGGTGACGGAGACAATCGCAGGCCGCTTTCCACGCGAGATGGACATTGGCGATTTCAATCTGGATGGCCGTCCGGACCTCGCGGTGCTCAACCGCTACTCGATGGACGTGAGCATCATGATTACCACGACGAATCTCGGTGCGGCAGTTGGTTTCCTCGCCCTCGACAGCATCTATCCCGTGGACGGCGGGGTGAGTGGGTTGGAACTGCGCGATTTGAACGGCGACGGCCGGCCCGATGTAATGCAACTCCACCGCGACAGCGGCGAATTCAGCGTGCGCATCACCGAGACCAACGGCCACTTGGGTCCACCGACTTACTACGCGATCACGAATGCGTTCCAACCCGCAGCCCAGATCGCTGTGGATGTGAATGGAGATGGGCGGGCGGATATGATCTCCGCGAATCTCTCGGGTTCGGTCACCGTGCGGCTTGGGCTTGCCGGTGGTGGTTTTGGTGAGCCGCAGACCTTTTCGTTGCCGGCAGACGCGGGTGGTTCGCTCTTCGCTTTGGTGCCCGGTGATTTTGATGGTGACGGCCATGTTGACCTTG
>Ga0193697_1000358_pt1 | contig 16966 bp, 12 predicted proteins | sample L3m2metaG_FD_145073 | JGI IMG/M metagenome (GOLD analysis project Ga0193697, IMG submission 145073) | Soil microbial communities from a riparian zone of the East river system, Colorado, United States - L3m2 | ecosystem: Environmental > Terrestrial > Soil > Riparian zone | place: USA: East River... | reverse complement strand
GTGCTCTCCACTTCGGGCGTTGCCCGCAGAATCTGCTCGACACCTGTCATCACGCGATCGGTATCGTCGAGCGACGAACCGGCTGGCATGATGTAGTCGAGGATGAACCCGCCTTCGTCCATTTCCGGCAGCAGGTCCGAACCCAGCAGGCGGTAGGCGCCGAACGCGCCGGCTACGACGAGCAGCGTTCCCACGACGAGCACGGTCGGTCGCGCGATCGCCGTCCGAAGCGTCCGTTCGTACGCGGCCATGACTCGCGGCGGCACTCCGTGGGCGCTGCCGCCGCGTGCTGAGTGCTGAGTGCTGGGTGCTGAGTGCTCGGTTCCGGGTGCTGGGTGCTGAGTGCCGGGTGCTGGGTGCTGAGTGCCGGGTGCTGGGTGCTGAGTGCCGGGTGCATCGCCACCCGGTCGGCGGCGGATGAAGAAGTGACTCAGCGTCGGTGTCCACGTGAGCGCGAGCGCCAGCGACGTCAGCAGCGCCATGCCGACGGTGACCGCGAGCGCTCTGAAGAACGTGCCGGTCACGCCGGTAATCGAAATCAGCGGCAGGAAGACGACGATGGGCGTGATCGTGGATCCGATGAGCGGCACACGGATCTCCGCGATTGCGCTGCGGATCGCTTCGGACCGATCCTGCCCGGCGTCGCGATGCATCACGATGTTCTCGACGACGACGATGGCGTCGTCGATGACCAGGCCGACCGCGGCGGCCAGACCGCCCAGCGTCATCAGGTTGAAGCTTTCGCCAAGCGCGCGCAGCACGATGAACGTCACAGCGAGCGTGGCCGGAATCACCATGCCGGCGACGAGCGACGTCCCCCAGTCGCGAAGGAACAGCACCATGATCAGCGACGCCAGGATCAGGCCGATCAGCACCGCATCGCGTACGCTCTTGATCGAGTCGTTGACGAGATCGGACTGGTCGTAGAACGGCTGCAGCTCGATGCCCTTTGGCAGCGTGCGGCGGATGTCTTCGATCTGCGCGTGGACCGCGTCAGCGACGGTGGCCGTGTTGCTGTCCGGTTGCCTGAAGACGTTGAGGAGGACCGCCCGCTTGGCGTTCGCCGTCACCGCGACGTATACCGGCTTGGTCGACGCCGCCACGGCGGCGACGTCGCCGATGCGGATTGGCGCGCCGAGCGGCGTGGTCTTGACGACGATCTCCGACAGCTCTTCCTGCGACCGCGCCTGACCGCTGACGAGGCTCAGCACGAGCTGGTGCTTGTCTTCGTACAGACCCGGCGAATCGATCAGATTGCTGCGCCCGATCGCGTCCAGCAGGTTGGGGACCGTAATTTGGGTCTGCAGCAGCTTCGCCGGGTCCGGACGGATTTCGAACTCGGGTACCTGGCCCCCTTGCACGACGACTGTCGACACGCCAGTCAAGCGGTTCAGCCGTGGTTTCAACTCGTAGGTGGCGAGCTCCCACAACCGCGTCTGCGGCACGGTGTCCGAGGTGAGGCTGTAGCCCATGATCGGGAAGGCGGCAAACGTCAGACGATTGGTGGTGATCTTGACGGTCGACGGCAGTTCCGACTGGACCTGCGCGATCGCGGCGTTCACGCGCGACAGCGTCTGGAACATGTCGACGTTCCAGGAGAAGAACAGATCGATTTCGGCGGTGCCGCGGCTGGTGGTCGACCGGACGACTTCGAGGCCCTGCACGATGTTGACCGCCTCTTCGAGCGGGCGCGTGACCATGACCTGCATCTGATCGATCGGCGCGACGCCGTTGTCGACGCCGACGAGAATCCGGGGAAAGTCGACCTCCGGAAAGACCGCGACCGGAATCGTGGTCGCAAGGTAGACGCCGACGGCGACGAGCGTGAGGATGACGAAGATGATCGGCTTGCCGTGGCGCGCCGTCCAGTGCGCTTCGCTCAATGCTTGCCCTCTTTCTCGTCTTCGTCTTTTTCGCCGGCCGCCTTCTCTCCCGGCTTCATCACGCGAACCGGCGCCTTGTCCTCGAGTCCGACACCGCCTTCCTTGATCACGCGCTCGCCGGGCTCGACGCCGGTGACCTGCACCATCTCGGGCTCGCGGGCGCCGACCTGGACCGGACGGTCGTGCGAGATGTTCTTGTCGTCCACCACCTTCACAATGGTGGCGCCCTCGTCGTCCGCGAGGATCGCGGACGCGGGCACGAGCGTGGCGCCGTCGATGGTTGCGGCGATGATCGACACGTGCACTGATTGTCCAGCACGCAGGCGCTCGCCCGGATTGTCGGCCTGCACCCAGACCTGCATCGTCGTGCTGTTCAGATCGGTTGCTGGACTGACCACGACGACCCGGCCGGGTACCGGCTCGCTGCCGTCGGCCGGCGTCATCGTCGCCGCGGCGCCGACCTTGATGTCCTTCGCCTGGTCCTGCGCCATGTTGATGCGCGCCACGATCTTCGACACGTCCATGACGGTGACGAGCGGCGCGCCGGTCGTGGCCATCTCGCCGGGATAGAGCGGCCGGTCGGTGACGACGCCGTTGAAGGGGCTGCGGATTTCGGCGTAGGACGCCATTGCCTGCGCGGTGGTGAGCCGGCCGCGCGCGGACTCGACCTGCGCCTGTGCCGAGCGCAGCTGCTCCTGCTTGCCGACCGTCTCGAGCGCATGCAGGTGTTCCACGGCGCTGTCGTACGCCGCCTTCGCCTGCGCGTACTGCACCTGCGCCTCGTCCACCTGTTTGCGCGGCAGCGCGCCTTCCTTGAACAGCTGTTGCCGGCTGTCGAGCAGTTTTTTCGCGGCGTCGAGCGTTTCGCGCGCCGCTTCGACGTCCGTCTGCGCCTTTGTCACCTGTTCCGGGACGCCGGCGCCGGTGGTGGCTCGGAGGTTCGACTCCGCCTGAACGAACTGGCCGCGGCTCTCCTGGGCGGCGCCGACGAGATCGGTGTTCTCGAGTTCGGCGAGGAGCTGGCCCGCCTTGACATGATCGCCGCGATTGACCAGGAAGCGCCGGATCGGGGCGCTGATCTTGGGGACGATGTTCGCCTGTTCACGCGGAAACAGCACCGCGTCCGCGTTGACGATGACGCGAATGCTTCCCTTGATCGCCGGCGCCACTTCCACCGGCGCGACCGGTTTGGATTCCGGCTCGGCTTTTTTGCAGCCGATCGCGACGAGGCCGAGCGCGGCGCAGCCGGCGAGTCGAATGATTGTCGTCATGATTACAGCGTCCCGGTAAGCGTCTGCAGTGCAGCCAGGGCTACCCGATAGCGCACCAACCCGTCGTCGTAGGCGTTGCGCGTTTGAACGAGCGTCGTCTGCGCGTCCACGACCTCGAGAACGCTCACTTCACCAGCCTGATAGCGCAGCAAGGTCAGGCGGAGGCTTTCGGCGGCGAGATCGAGCGACTGGCGCAGCGTCGCCACCTGGTCGCGCGCGACCTCCGCCTCGCGATGGAAGGTGCTGACGTTGGCCTGCAGCTGCCGCTGCGCGAGGGTCAGCTCTGCCTTCGCGGCGCCCACTCGAAGGTGCGCCTGACGCAGCTTGCTCTGCGCCGCGCCCCAATTGAAAATCGGCACGTTGAGCTGAATCTGTGCGACCGAGCCGAGCAGGTTGTGTCCTTCCGGATCCGTGGTCGCGAATTGGTTGGCGTTGATGCCGTAGAAATAGTCGAACGACAGCGACGGCAGCACGCCGCCGCGCGCGACGCCGACGCCGAGCGTCTCCTGCCGCACGGACGCTTCGGCCGCGCGCACGTCGGGGCTCGACGAGATCGCCAGCGTTTTGACGTCCGTCAGCACCGGCAGTGGCGGGATCTGCTGCAGATCGTCGACCACGGTGAACTGATCGCGGAAGTCGGTGAAGACGAGGACCGACAGCCCGAGCCGGTTTCTCAGCACGGCCAGCTCGGCTTCCTGTTCGTCGCGCACGCGCTGATTGACCTGAATCTGTGCTTTGATGACATCCGAGTGCGCGACCTCGCCGCCTGCCTCCTCGCGTTGTGCGATATCCAGAAATTGCTGCGCCTCGCGCAGTGCCTGCCGCGCGCTGGTCAGCTTCCGCTCGGCGGCGACCAGCGTGTAGTAGTTCGTCACGATCGTCGCGACCAGGCCGCGCGCGGCGACGTCCGCCTTGGCGCGGGCGACCGCTTCGGCGGCCGCCGCGCCGCGGTACTCCGACCATTTCCCGGGCGAGAACACGTCGCCGTGCACACTGAGCCACGTCGCGTACACCCTGGGTCCGTCGTTCGGCACCCAGATACCGGACGGGGTGCCGTTCGGCTCGGTGTAAATGAACCCGCTGAACCCGTTCAGCGATGGGATTAGTGCAGCGCGCGCCTGCTTGCGATCTTCGGTCGCCAGATTCGCGGCGAGCTGTGCCTGCCGGAACAGTTGGCTGTTCGCGCGTGCCTGAGCCAGCGCGTCCTGCAGCGTGAGCGGCGGGCCGCCTGCCGGCTGCGCGTGCGCCGGCGCTCCGAGAGCGAACGCGATCAGAACGGCGGCGACGCGCAAAGGGTGTAAACGATGCATCGATCGGCTCATTTCATCGTGTAGACGAGCACCCGGAACGTCCCGACGACCGGCTTCGGGCGCGTTTTCGATCCCGCGGGTTGAGGTTCGTAGTCGGTCGCGGCGAGATAGATGGTATGCGTCGTCGGGTCGAGGGCCATCGTGCGCGCACCCGCCCGCGTTTTCAAGGTCTGTACCACTTTCAGGAGCGTTGGCGACTCCTCGTGGGCGATGGTGACCGTGCCCGATTCGCCGTCCGAGGTGAACGCCAGCTTGCTGGCAGGGTCGAACCACGTGGAATCAACGCCCGCGCCGACCGGCACGCTGTAGATCATCTTGCCGTTCGTGCTGTCGACCATGAGCATCAGCTTGTTGTCGCAGCCGATGAACAACCGATGGTTCGCCGCGTCGAACGCCATGCCGGTCGCCGCCTCGCCCGGCGCAATCGGCCAGGTATCGGAGACCTTGTGCGTGGCGGTGTCGATGACCTTGATGGCGTTCAGATCCTCCATGTTGACGTAGACCTTGCCGGCTTTCGAGTCGGCTTGCCCCGATTCGGGCTTGCCCTCGAGCGGCACCGTGGCGACGACCTTGCCCGACTGCGCGTCGATGACGGTCGCCGACTTGCCGCGGCCGTTGAACGCGTACACCTCCTTGCGTGCCGGCTCGTAGAGGATCGCGTCGGGATTCTCGCCGGTGTCGACCTTCTGAATCAGTTTGAGGGTCTTCAGGTCGATGATGCCGACCTTGTTCTCGCGGCCGTTGCTCGAGAAGCCGCGTCCGAGATCGGCCGCGATCGCGAAGCCGTGGACGCCGGGCGTGTCCGGGATATCGCCGACGACTTTGCCGGCTTGCGTGTCAATGACCGCGATGTGGGTCGCGTGACTCACGTACAGGCGGTGCGCCGCCGGATCGACTGAGAGATAGTCCCATCCTCCCTCGCCGCCGATCTGAATCTCCTTCGAGAAGCGATAGGGCCCGTCCTGCGCGTGGACGACGACCGCTGCTGTCAAGGTGACGACCGTCAAAGCTACCGGCAGATGTCGCATCACGTCACTCCTTCTTGAACACAATCAGAATTTGAACCGCGCGGATAACTGCAGCTGACGCGGCGATCCGGCTGACACCGGCCGACCAAACAACGGAGAGCCGAGCGTGCCGATGTAGCTTCCGTAGTTGACGCGATTGAGCAGGTTGAACGCGTCGAGGCCAAACGTGAGGGCCCGCGCCTCCTTTCCTGGTCCAAACTTCACGTTGCGTGACGCCCGGACGTCCAGCGATGCGAAGCCGTTACGTTCGAGCGTATTCCGTTCGATGCCAGCCGGCCGCGCGCGGCCTCGGCCGTTGTTGTAGGGATCGCCGCCGAGCATCTCTGTATAGGGCGCGCCAGAATTCATGGTCAGGCCGATGCCCAGGTCTACGACGTCGAGGCTGACGCGACCGAGGAGCAGGAAACGATGCCGGCGATCGAAGTCGGCGCGAGCCCACTCGCCCGACAGGTCGTAGTCGTTGGCCGGAAAGGCGGCAACGCCGTTCGTGTCGTTGTAGACGCGACTCCACGTGTACTGCATCTGGCCGTTGAACCAGCGCGTGACGCGGCCGCGCAGCGTGAGACCGATCCCATCGTTCGTCAGCCGGCCGGTCGACTCGACCTGGCGGACGGCGCCGTACGCCGGATTCGGCCGTGTCCCATAGAGCGGCGGCAGCGGCGCATTGACGTCACGCGACCGGAACATGTGGTGGCCGCGTGCGCTGGTGTAGGTCACTGAGACCGTGGTGCTCTTCTGCAGCTGGTGATCGAGGCTAACGCTGTATTGGACCGCCCGCGGGATCTGCACGTCGGGCGCGAGTTGAACGACGCTTGGAGGGATCGCCGCCGCTGCGAGCGCCGAGACGAATGGGTTTGGATATGACGGATCAGTGACGACGTAGCGCGTCAGGCCGCCGGGCAACGAGTGCAGCACATCGGCAATGACCACCGGGCCGCTGCGGTCGTTGAAGACGCCAATCCCGGCGCGGAAGACATTCGTCTTGTTGTTGCCGGGCGCGAACGCGACCGAGGCGCGCGGCGCGAAGTTGTTGTTGTCGTGAAAGTAGTTCTGCCAGTCATAGCGGAGACCGTAGCTGATCGACAAGCCCGGCCGCGCCTGCCAGTCATCTTTGACGTAGGCGCCCACTTGTTTCTCGAGGAACGCGAGATCACCGTTGCCCTGCTGCTGCGTGAAGGCGTACGGCCTGCCCGCGTTGAACGCGTCGAGGTTCGCGAAGAAGAAGGTGCCGCCGAAGTTCGTCCGATCGTAGAACCCGCGGCGGCTCCAGTCCGGCAGCTGAAAGCCGGCCTGCACCTGGTGACGGCCGTGAATCCAGGCGAGGCTTTCGTTCAGGTTGATGTGCGTCTCGGTCCGGACCAGGGCCACCTGGCCACCGCCGCCGGTGAACGCTCCATCGACCACGATGCCGCGGTCGGGCGTGAGGCTCGTGGTCGGTTCACGTTCGTGTCCGAACAGCATCTGAAACTGATTGACGAGCGTCGGCCGCAGGATCGTCTGCTGGGTGACGGTGACCTGCTGCTCGTGATGCTTGAACGTCGTGGCGGCGCTGGCGAGCGTCGTTCCGCCGGCGCCGCGGTTTTCGTCGCTCTCGTATTCGTAGGTCGGCCTGATCGAGAACGTGTTTCGGTTGCTGATCTGCCGAGTGAGGCTGCCTGTGACGAGCGCCCGGCCGCTCGACTGCGACAGCGCGTCCTGGATGATGCCGTTTGAACCGAGCGCGTAGATGAACGCCTGATTGTCGTAGCGCTCGTCGTTTGCCGAGAGCATGAACGACGTGCGGCCGCCGCTGCCGACCGGTCCGCCGAGGAACCCCTCGACGATCCGCCGCTGCTCTGGCGGCTTCGTCGAGGCGAACGCGTTGCGTCCGTTCAGGTGCGCGTCGCGGATGATCAGATTGACGTCGCCGTGGTATTCCTGCGTGCCAGGCTTCGTGAGGATTTCGATCCGCCCGCGGCCCGGCCGCGAGTACTCGGCAGAGTACGGATCCTGGTTGATGCGGATCTGTTGTACGGCCGACGCGCTGACGTTCAGCGCGTTGACTTCCATCCCGTTGACGACGACGGTGACGCCGCCGTTGCCGAGCGATCCGGTGTCGAGGAAGCGTGAGAGTGTCGCGACATAGTCGTGATCGAACACCGGCAGGCTTTCGAGCATGCTCTGGTCGACGGCCACGGCGTCGACGTTGCTGGACGTGGTCGCCTCCACTTCGGCCGCGTTGCTGACCGTGATCTCCTGCCTGAGGCCGGCGATTGCGAGCACGAGCTTCTGGACGCCCGGTGGTCGTGAGCCCACGCGCAGGCGGGTAGACGCAGGCGTGAAGCCCTCATAGGTGGCTCGCAGCTCGTATTGGCCGGGCGCGACGTTCTCGAACCGGAACATGCCGGTCCCGTCCGCCGCCGTCGATTGCACGACCGACGATGTCGCGCCCGCGATGCTGACCAGCTCGACGGTCGCGTTCGCGAGCACCGCGCCTGTCTGATCCTGGACGACGCCCGCGACGACGGGCCTGGGCTGGCCCTGTGCTCGGACGGAGCTCGCGATGGCAACGCACACGACACCCAGGCAGACCGCGCGGCCCCAGCAGCTCACCGCTTGACCGCGAGCGACAGCACTCGGGATGTCATCGAGCACCTCATTTTGAACCCCCAGTGTAGTGAGGCGAGGATGAACCGTGGATGAACTTGCCGCGCGCTATGATCGGCCCATCCATGCGGGTGCTCCTGGTCGAAGACGAGCCGCACGCCGCGCATGTGCTGGCCAAGGGCCTGCGCGAGCAGACCTATGCCGTCGACGTAGCGGCCGACGGCGACAGCGCCGTCTTTCAAGTGGCGACTACTGACTACGACGCGGTGATCCTCGACGTGATGCTGCCGGTCCGCGACGGGTTTGCGGTGTGCCGCACCATCCGCGATTCCGGGTGCGCCGTCCCCATCCTGATGGTCACGGCGCGGGACGCCGTGGAGTCGCGCATCCAGGGGCTGGACAGCGGCGCCGACGATTACCTCGTCAAGCCTTTCGATTTTGGCGAGCTACTCGCGCGTCTGCGCGCGCTGATCCGCCGGGGACGGCAGCCACTGCTGCCGGAGCGCCTCACGATCGGACCGCTGGTCCTCGACACGCGCGGGCGGCGCGCGCGCGTTCGGAACCGGGCCGTGCCATTGACCGCGAAGGAGTATGCGCTGCTCGAGTACCTGGCGCGGCGCGCCGGCGACGTCGTCAGCCGCGGCGACATCGCCGAGCATGTCTGGGACGAGCACTACGATCCGCTGTCCAACGTCGTCGACGTCTACGTGCAACGCCTGCGGCGGAAGCTGGACGCGCCGGGATCGCCGTCGCTGATTCGAACGCGCCGTGGCGAAGGCTACGAGCTGGCGGCGGACGGAGACGTGTCGTGACGCGTCCCTCGCTGCGTGCGAAGCTGACGATCTGGTACACCGCCGCGCTGCTCGTGGTGCTGTCCCTGTTCGGCGCGTACGTCCTGTGGCAGCAGGGCAGGGTCGGCATGCGCCGCGTCGACGGCGATCTCAGAACGTTCGCGGATACCTTGGCGAACGTCGTTCGAGAAGAGCTGACCGAATTGGGCGACGCGCGCGAAGCCGCGGAAGAAGCATGCGGCATCCTGGCGACATCGGGACGGGCGCTCGCGATCCTCGACGCCCGCGGCGGTGTCCTGGCCGCGAGCTGGGCGGGTCTCACGCCGCCGAGTTCGATGCCGATGGCCGACTCAGCGCCGCGCGTATGGACCGTTGAGGCCGCCACCGGCGCATGGCGTGTTCACGCGCAGCCGCAGACCATTGGCGAGACAACCCTCGTTCTTCTGGTGGCCGGTCCGCTCGCCGACGTGCGCCGGGAACAGCGTGAAGCGCTGGAGGCGATGCTGATCGGCATTCCCATCGTGCTGCTGCTCGCAGCCGGCGGCGGCATGTACCTCGCCGCGGTCGGACTACGGCCCATCACGGAAGCGCTTCGCATTCAGCGACAGTTCACGGCGGATGCGTCACACGAACTGCGTACTCCTGTGTCCGTCGTCCGCGCTGCCGCGGAAGTGGCGCTCAGCCGAGAACATCGCGACGAGGGCGAATACCGCGAGACGCTGTCGATTGTCGGCAGTCAGGCGCGGCGGATGAGTCGTCTCGTTGACGACATGCTGGTGCTCGCTCGCGCTGACGCCGGCGGCTACCCGCTGCGGCCGGTCGACTTCTATCTCGACGAGGTGATCGTCGAGTGCTGTCGCGCCGTCGACGTGCTCGCGGCCGAGCGCGGCGTCACCATTCGATCCCGCGCCTCAGTGGAGATTCCGTATCGCGGCGACGAAGACCTCCTGCGGCAGCTGGTGCTGAACGTGCTGCAGAACGCGGTGCAGCATTCCCCGCCAGGCGGGTCGGTGGCGATCGACGTCGAGCGCGATGCCGCCGCGGTGAAGATGCGCGTCACCGACAGCGGCGCCGGCGTGCCGCCGGAAGACGAGCAGCGGATTTTCGATCGGTTCGTCCAGCTTGATCCAGCACGTCGCGGTCAGGGGACCGGCCTGGGTCTTCCGATCGCCCGCTGGATTGCGGAAGCGCACCACGGCACGCTGGTGCTGGAGCGGAGCGGCGCCGGCGGCAGCACATTCTGCGTGTCTCTGCCTGTCTGATAGCGCTACAGAAACCGCAGAGGACGCAAAGCACGCCGAGAAAATTCTTCTCTGCGGCCTCTGCGAGCTTTGCGGTTGGCGTCGCTATTCGGATCGGAGTGCGTTGAGCGGGCTGACGCGTGTCGCCCGTAGCGCGGGCAGGTAGCACGCCAGCATCGCGACCGCGGCGAGAATCACCACCGCGAACCCGGCGGCCGCGTCGGCGGCGGTCACGCCAAACAGCAGCGACGACACGAGGCGCTGCAGCGCGAACGATGCGGCAATCCCGATCGCTATGCCGGCGCCGATCAGCCGCGCGCCGTTGCCGACCACCAGCCGCAGGATGTCCGGCCGTTTCGCGCCGAGCGCCAGGCGGATCCCGATCTCGCGCGTCCGTTGCGACACCAGATACGACATCACTCCATAGATTCCGACGACCGCCAGCATCAGCGCGCACGCCGCGAACACGCCCATCAGCCACATCGTGAATCGCGACTGCGATGTCTGTCGGCTCACCAGCTCGTCCATCGTCGCGATGTTATAGACCGGGATTGACGGATCCGTCGCGCGAACCGCCGCGCGAACTGTCGCGATCAGAGACGAAGGCGGCACCGTGGTGCGCAGGGCGATGCCGAGGAGCGAATTCCGGTCGGCGAACGGCAGATAGATGTCCGGGTCGGCGGTCGGGTTCTGCGGCAGGCCGCGGTACTTCACCTCGCCGACGACGCCGACTATCGACATCCAGGGGTTGCTCGACGTCAGCGAACCGAACTTCACGCGCTTGCCAATCGGGTCCTGTCCCGGCCAGAACCGCTTGACGACGGCTTCGCTGACGATCGCCACCTGCGACGTGGCGGAAATCTCCGCGTCATTGAACGTCCGCCCGCTGATCACGGGGATGCGTAGAGTGCTGAAAAAGTCTGGCGTCACCAGGTGGACGTATATTCGCGGCACGTTCTGCGCGTTGACCGCCGGTTGGCCTTCGGCGGCGTAGAACGCCGCGCCGCCGTCGCCGTCGAGCGGCAGACCATTGGCGAGCGTCGCCGCGGCGACGCCCGGAATCGCGCGCAGTCGGTCGAGCAAAACGCGCCCTTCGACGACCGGACGCGCCGGCGGCGCCGGCGTTGCCGGAGCTCCCGCGGCAACGGGCGCGGCCGGCGGCACTGAGGTCCTCGGAATGCTGACGTGAAGCGTCAAGACTGACTGCGGATCGAAGCCGGGATTCAATGCTGCGAGATTGCGGACCGAACGGATCATGAGACCCGCGCCGACCAGCAGGACGACGGCCAGCGATACCTCCGCGATGACCAGCGCGCTGCGAAGCCGCTGCGAGTGGCGGCCACCGCTCGATCGCGCCGATTCCTTGAGCGAGCTGCTCAGGTCGGGCGCTTGCGCCTGTAGACCCGGCACGAGGCCGACGAGGAGACCGCAGACGAGAGAGACCGCGATGGTGAACACGGCGACGCGAGTGTCGAGGTCCGGCGTGGCAAAGCTTGGAAACGTGACCGGGCTCTGCGCGATCAGCGTTGCAACGGCGACGCGCGCCACGACCAGCCCCACCGCCGCACCCAGCATCGTCAGCACGCAGCTTTCGGTGACGAGCTGTCGGAGCAGGCGACCGCGCCCGGCGCCGAGGGCCGTGCGCACAGCGATTTCGCGCCGGCGCACTTCGGATCGCGCGATCAAGAGGTTGGCCACGTTGGCGCAGGCGATGAGAAGGACGAAGGCGACCGCCGCCATCAGCGTGAGAAGGGCGGGACGGAGGTTGCCGAACAACTCGACGTCGAGAGGGCTCACCTCGACCGCCCGTTTCTCGTTGGTGTTCGGGTACGCCTGTTCGAGCCGGCGGGAAATCGTGTCGAGGTCGTTTTGAGCGGCCGCCAGCGTCACGCCCGGCTTGAGCCGCGCGAGCGCGGCGAATCCACGCGAGCCGCGTTCCATCATCGCGCGCGGAGGCGCATACATCGCGAACGGCACCCAGAGCTCCGCCGTGTCGCTGAGCCCTTTGAATCCCGGCGGCATCACGCCGACGACGGTGTACTGCCGCGCCGCGCAGCACAGCGTCAGCGTGCGCCCGATGACTTGTGGATCCGCACCGAATCGCCGTTTCCAGAAACCGTCGCTGAGGACGACCACCTGCGCGGGGCTGGCGACGACGTCCTCGCTGGCCGCGAACACACGGCCGCGAGCGGGCGACACGCCAAGCAGCGAAAAGTACGGCGCCGCCACGAACTCGGTCTGGATCCGCTCTGGTTCGTCGCTGCCGACAAACGTCATCCACTGTGAATCGACGGCCGCGATGTCTTCGAAGCTCTTCGACTCCGCGCGCCAGTCGAGATAGTCGGGATACGAGGCGCCTCGGCGCTCGACCCGCGTGCGCTGGACGTTCCCCCACAGCTGCACGAGTTGGTCAGGATCGCGATACGGAAGCGCCTTGGCGCGGATCGCGTCCACGAGACTGAAAATCGCGGTGTTGCCGCCGATGCCGACCGCGAGCGCGAAGACGGCGACGAAGGTGAACCCGGGCGACTTGCGCAGCGTGCGCAGCGCGTAGCGGATGTCCTGGCGAAAGCTCTCCAGCGAAGGGAAGGTCCACATGTCGCGCGTCTGCTCCTTCAGGTGCGTCACGTTGCCGAACTGTCGTCGCGCTTCTTCACGCGCGGCGTCGGCGCTCAGCCCATCCGTCCGGTAATCGGCTTCGCGCATCGCGAGATGAAACGCCAGCTCGTCGTCCAGATCGCGATCGAGCCGTCGACGGCGGACGATGGCGACGAGCCGATGCCGGAACTCGCGGACGGAGATCACGGGGCTAACGGGATCCCACAGAGACACGGAGCAACGGAGATTGAACGGACAGGAGGTTCGACGGGCGTCGCGAAGCGACGCCGCGCGAGCGGATCGATCGAGAAAAGCGAACACCGGGGGCCCACGGCGGTGCTCGCTTTTCTCGATCGATCCGTTCGCGCCGGTCCGCCTGCTACGCAGGCGACCAGTCGAACCGTACCGTCTTCTCCGCTCAACCTCCGTTGCTCTGTTGCTCCGTGTGATCCCGTTCGCTCCGTCATCTCCGTGTCCTCAGGCGGTCTGCATCACGCGCGTGACCGCGGCGGCCACACGATCCCAGTAAGCGGCTTCGGTTTCGAGCTCGCGGCGGCCGGCCGTCGTGAGCCGGTAAAACTTCGCGCGCCGGTTGTTCTCCGACGTCCCCCATTCCGCGCGCAGCAGTCCGCGGACTTCCAGCCGATGGAGCGCCGGATAGAGGGCGCCTTCTTCGACCTTCAACACGTCGCGCGACGCGCCGTGGATGAACTGCACGATGGTGTAGCCGTGCGCCTCGCCGCGGCTGAGCGCCTTGAGAATCAGCATGTCGAGCGTGCCAGGCAACATGTCGCCCACGGCGGTGGCCTTCTTCGTCTCTCCCATAATTTAATTAGGGGAGATACTCGCACTTAGACGGCCGGCGTGTCAAAAGGTTCGGGAGCTTCGGCGAAGCAGGCTCAGTTAGGGAAGCGAATGGACCAGCAGTTCGGTGGCGGAATGGACGAATCGCAGCGCCGGAGCGTACACGACCACGGTCACGGCGGCCCCGAGGGCAAGAGCGGTCCACGCGAAGGCCGCCCGGCTTCGTGCGGAGGGTGTGGCATCCGCGAGCAGACGTTCGACGCGCGACGCGATTTCGCCGCCGTCGATGAGGGTGCTGATCGGCTCCGCGAGCGGTGTCATCGCCGGTGTGAGTCGCGCCACCTTGACGAGCGCGGACGCCAGCGCGCAGCGGGCCACCGGGCTGTCGTCGGCGGCCATCCGATCGGCACGATGTTCCGCGGCCGACGCCCAGCGGCGTTCGATCGCTCGCGCGGCCGGTGTCCCCGTCAACAGGTCGGGCGTGGCCCGCATCAGCAGCCGAGTCAGGTTGTCGCGGGCGCGCGAGTGGCCGACTTCGTGCGCGATGCTGGCCGCGAGTTCTTCGTCGGTCAACGCGGCGACGAGGCCGCGCGTGACCAGCAGCCGCGGCCGCAGCACGCCGACCAGCGCCATCAGCGGCGTGTCGACGTCGATTTCATAAACCGCGATGCCGGTGCCAGCGATCGCGATCGGACGGGCCGACTGCATCCAGACGCGCGTGCGCCGGACGGCACCACGCCACGCGCCCACACCGCGGACAATGGCCGTGGTGAGCAGCGCGGCGGCGCCAAGCGCCAGAGCCGTCAGCGTGATGTCGAAACCCTCGACGACGTCGCGCGGTTCGTACTTCCAGTACGACGGCACGAAGACGACGCCGACGAAGAGCAGAGCGGTCGCGGCCGGCAGGACGCGCGCGGCGAACCAGATCGCGGCAGAATCGGCGCCTGTCCATCGTCTGATGATCCATCCGGCGCCCGCCACCACCGCGGCGCTCATCGCCAGGTTGACGAGAAGGAACCAGGCAAGGGCCAGTGTGCCGCCGTGCAGGAAAAACTCGATCATCGCGACCTCTGTCGTTCTGCCTGCCGCCGCTTCTCGCGAATCAGGCGCTCCAGTTCATCGAGCAGCGCGCGGTCGCGATCCGACACGGCATCGACGAGCGACGAGAGAATCGGCAGCGGTCCGCTGCCATCCCGCTGCAGGAGACCCTGGACGATTTCGGCGGCGACTGCGCCCTCGATTTCCTCGCGCGTCGCGGCAGCGCGGTAGAGAAAGGCCCGGCCCGATTTCCGCCTCGCCAGCAGCCGCTTCTTGAACAGCCGGTCCATGGTCGTCATCACAGTCGTGTAGGCGACTGAGGTTCCGAGCTGCGCGCAGGCGTCGCGGACGCTGATTTCGTCGTGGTTCCAGACCACGGCCATGACTTCGCGCTCGAGGCTGCCGAGCGTGTTGTCGAGGATCTGCTGGGAGGACTTGAATCCCCAGAAGAGGAAGGGCCGTGGCATGAACGTGAGCGTAGGACCTGGGAGCGGGACGTGTCAAATCGCGGTGGCGGCGATGCCCCGGCCGGCGACGTACCCGGTCGACCACGCCCACTGGAAGTTGAACCCGCCGATCCGGCCGTCGACGTCGAGCATTTCTCCCACCAGGTACAGCCCCGGACAGATCCGCGACCCCATCGTCGACGAATCGATCTCGGTAAGCGCCACGCCGCCGGCTGTGGCCTCGGCGAAGTTGTAGCCCCGCGAGCCGGAGACGGGCAGCGGCCATTCCACGAGCGCATGCGCCAGACGCCGCCTGGCGTCGCGCGAAAAATGCGCGAGCGCCTCGCTGCCGTCGATCGCGAGGCGGTGGAGAAGCGCCGCAGCCGCTGACGCCGGCATCATCGTGCCGAGCACGGTCTGCACCGAGGCTCGCGGATGTTCCGCGGCCTGACGCGTCCAGTCCGCATCGACGTCGTCGAATCGTGCGCCGGGGCGGAAGTTGATGGTGACGGCGACACGATGGCCATCGATCTGCGCGCGGTGCCAGTGCCGCGACGCGTCCAGGGCGACCGGGCCACTGACGCCGAAGTGCGTCCAGAGAATCGCGCCGCGCAGACGGACGTCGATGCGACCGTCGATCCAGATCGTCAGTTCGACGTCTTGAGCGACACCCGACAACTCGCGATGAGAGTCGTCGCCGGTCAACAGCAGCGGCGCGAGCGCCGGCGTCGGCTCGACGATCGTGTGTCCGAGCCGCCCGGCGATGTCGAAGCCGGCGCCGTCGCTGCCGGTCTTCGGCAGTGATTGGCCGCCCGTGGCGAGGACCACGGCCGTGGCTGACAGGTCGCCGGTGGAAGTCGTGACGATGAAATCGCCGTGCGCGGATTTCGCGCGGGCGACGTCGAGGACGCGACGGCCGGACTCGAGTGTCGCGCCGACGCGGTCGGTTTCCCGCAGCAGCGCGTCGAGCACGTCGCGCGATCGATTGGTGTCGGGAAACAGCTTGCCGCCGGCCTCCTCGTGGAGGCTGACGCCGATCTCGCGGAAGAACGCGACGGCGGCGCTCGACGGAAACGCACGGAGGATGCGCCGCACGATCGACGAGCGTCCGCCCCAGAAGTCGGCGTCGGTGACCTGCGCGTTCGTGACGTTGCAGCGCGACCCGCCGCTGACGAGGATTTTCGCGCCCGGTTTGTTCGCGCCCTCGAGGAGCACGACCGATCGGCCGGGATTGGCGCGGCGCGCGAAGATGGCGGTGGCGAGGCCGGCCGCGCCGGCGCCGACGATGACGATGTCAGCGATGCCCTATGTTACGCGCCGTGCGAGCCGAGCGCGAGGCGCTGGAGGTCGGCGGCGATTTCCTGAACGATGGCGTCGAGCGGTTCCTTGCCGCGGACCTGCTGGGCGGCGGCCGGCCGGTCGGCGCCGTCGATCGCCTCTTCGGAGGTGGCCTCCTCTTCGAGCGGTGCGCCGACGCTCCCGAGCGGGGGCGTGGCGGCGATATCGATCTGAAACTTCTCGGCGGCCCAACGGATGACACGTTCGCGCGCAGCGGGCTGATCGAGCGTGCCGACGATGCGGGCGACGGCCGTCATGACCTCGAGCTCACGTCGGACGTCGGCGACGTCATATTTGACCATAGAGTCATCTAGAATCCAACAATGAGGCCAGGTCGGCTGTTTTATGTAAGACGTTCCAGTTCAGTCATTTAGAGGGAAATGAAGCGGTGGGTGGGTCCGCGAGCCTGTTCAGGAGCGAAACATCAGAAACAGATCTTGGACCGGGGTAGTGTCAAGTTTCAAGTTTTGGTAGTGGCGTCAGCTTGAAAATCGCCGCATTAGCAACATGACCCCGGCCAGTGCCGCCACGGCCGCCGCTAAGACGATGACGACAGCGAATCCGATGTTCCAAAGCCCAGACCTTCGACTGGCCCAACTGATGACCAGCGAAGCAATCGCGCCAAAGGCGCA
>Ga0193697_1000356_pt1 | contig 17132 bp, 17 predicted proteins | sample L3m2metaG_FD_145073 | JGI IMG/M metagenome (GOLD analysis project Ga0193697, IMG submission 145073) | Soil microbial communities from a riparian zone of the East river system, Colorado, United States - L3m2 | ecosystem: Environmental > Terrestrial > Soil > Riparian zone | place: USA: East River... | reverse complement strand
CGCATCCCGCATCCCGCATCACGCCGCATCCTCCAGGATCGTGTAATCCTGTTTCCGTTTTTTCGGCGTGTACCCGGCGTCGGCAATCAGGCGCTGCATCTCCGCGAGCGTGGTCCGATTCGTGGTGTTGGCGGCCGACACGACGTTTTCCTCCATCATCAGCGATCCGAAGTCGTTCGCCCCGAAGCGCAGCGCCACCTGCCCCACCTTCATCCCCATCGTCACCCAGGAGGCCTGAATGTTGGGGACGTCGGGGAGGACGATGCGCGCGATCGCCTGCGTGCGCAGGTAGGTCACCGCGTCGGTCTTGGGGAGATGCGCGAGCTGGGAGTTCTCGGGCTGCAGCGGCCAACAGATGAATGCCGTGAAGCCGCGCGTGGCCCGTTGCACCTCGCGCACGCGATACAGGTGCTCGATGCGGTCGGCGAGCGTCTCCCCCAGGCCGTACATCATCGTGACCGATGTCTTGAGGCCGAGCCGGTGCGCGATCGCCATTACCTCGAGCCAGCGGTCGGCACCCGCCTTTTTCTTTGCGACCTGGTCGCGGATCTCCTGCACGAGGATCTCGCCGCCGCCTCCCGGGATCGAATCGAGTCCCGCGGCCATCAACTCCTTGATGACCTCCTCGATCGTCATCCCGAAACGCCCGGCGAAGAAGTCGACCTCCGACGGCGAGAAGCCGTGGATGTGGATCGGGTGGTGCCGTTTGATGTAGCGCAGCAGGTCGAGATACCATTCGAACGGGATGTAGGGGTTGTGCCCCCCCTGCATCAGGATCTGCACACCGCCGAGCGCCTTCAGTTCGTCGATCTTGCGGCCGATCTCCTCGTACGACAGGAGATAACCGTCTTTGTGCTTCGGTCGCCGATAGAACGCGCAGAACTTGCAGTCGGCGACGCAGACATTCGTGTAATTGATGTTCCGGTCGATGATGTACGTCACGACGTTCTCGGGGTGGAGCTTCCACCGCGTCTCGTCGGCGAGCCGCCCCAGCTCGAGCAGCGGCGCCTTCTCGTACAGCTCCAGGTAGGAGCGGAATTCCGCGCTCGTCCGGTCGACCATCGTCAGGCCACCTGCAGGAATTGCAACGACCCGTCGGGCACGAGTCCCTCGGCCGCCAGGCGCCGGAAGAAATCGGTGAGCCCGGCCAGATGCTTATACGTGAACGCGTAGTCGAGGCCCCCCAAGTACTCGCGGCAGGCGGCGAGCGGCACGCCCGCCCTGCCGGCGGCGTCCTCGGCCAGCAGTTCCAGGTGCGCCAGGCCCCAGGCGCGGGAGGCCAACAGGCTCTCGTGACTCCGGCGTACCGCACCTGGGTCAGCCGAGCGTCGAGCAGCCCAGACCGCGAATACAAATGGCAGGCCCGTCCACTTCTTCCACTCTTCGCCCAGATCGTAGCGATGCGGGTAGGTCCGGCGCGCCGCGAGCGCGAGCGCCGCGTCGCCGATCACGAGGACCGCCTCGTGCGGCAGGCCGGTGAGGCTATCGAGATCCTGCGCCTCGGCGCGCGCCTGCGCGAACTTGGGCTCGATCTGCCAAACGTCCTTGCACAGGAGCTCGAGGAGCCCCACTGACGTGCGCGACGATGCGCTCAGCAGCACCGTCGAACCGCCTAACCGGCCAACCGGCTGCTTGCTGAACAACGCCACACTCCGCACCGGCCCGTCACACGATATGGCGAGCTCCGGCAGCAGCAGGAGCTCCTTGGCGTGCCGCGCGTACTCGACGGCGCTGATCACGCTGACATCGAGCTCGCCGGCGACGAGCAGATCGTTGAGCTCCGCAGGCGTGCCGGTGACGAGCTCAGCGCCCGCCGGCAGCGCCACGATCCCGCGGTCGATCGCGCCGTACACCGGCGCGCAGTTGATGTAGCCGATGCGGCCGAGTTTCATATGGTTGACTGACCCCGGGCGCGAGCCCGGGGATGGGCCAAAACCCGGCCTCTCAGGCTTCCGTCCCGGGGTGGGACCAAACCCCGGCCTCTCAGGCTTCCGTCCCGGGGATGGGCCAAAACCCGCCCCCTCGGGGTCTTGTGGACCAAACCCCGGCCTCTCAGGCTTCCGTCCCCGGGTGGGACCAAACCCCGGCTCCTCGGGTTTGGGTGATCCCCGGGCTGTCGCCCGGGGTCAGTTTGGCACATGCCCACCTCGAGAGGGGTCATCATTCGGCTCCGTCCACTGCCGTCGTTGCCAAGTTCTGCTTCCGTCGCTCGACCTTGCGATGCTCGATCTGGAACAATCCCCCCTGCGGCGCCGGCCCCTCCGGCCGTACCGGCGTGAGGTTCGGCACGTAGTCCTCGAACGTCCGGACCGTCTGGTACAGCGAGTCGCGCTCGACCGGCTCTTTGCCGGCGCCGCGAATCAGGGTCACGATCTCATCGTACGACAGCCACATCGGCGTGCCGGCCCCCGCCTCGTGGTAAACCCGCTCGAACACCACCGTGCCCTCCAGATCGTCGCAGCCGAACCCCAGGGCGATCTGGGAGATAAACGGCGTGACCATCGGCCAGTGCGTCTTGACGTGCGGGATGTTGTCGAGCAGCAGCCGGCCCACGGCGATGTTCTTCAGGTCGTCGACGCCGGTCGTCGCAGTCCCGGTGCGCCCCAGCGTCTCCCCCAGCTCGTTGTGATCGGGGTGATACGCGAGCGGGATGTAGGTCAGAAACCCGCCCGTCTCGTCCTGGAGCGCGCGCAGCGCCAACAGATGGTCGACGCGGTCCTCCATAGTCTCGACGTGCCCGTACAGCATCGTGCAGTTCGACGGGATGCCGAGTTTGTGCGCCTCGCGGTGCACGGCGAGCCATTCTTCGCCCGTCAGCTTGCGGTCGGCGATCGTGGCGCGGGCCGCGGGCGAAAACACTTCGGCGCCGCCACCCGGAAGCGTATCCACTCCCGCTTCCTTCATTCTTTTCAGAACCTCGCCAACCTTCATCCCCTCGAGTTTCGCCAGGTGCGCCACCTCGACCGCCGTGAGCGCCTTGATCATCACCTGAGGATGCCGCGCCTTCAGGCCGCGGAACATCTCGAGGTAGTACTCGAGCTTGAGCTTCGGGTGGAGCCCCCCGACGATGTGGAACTCGCGGGTGGGATTATCGCGCGCCGCTTCGGCCTCGGCGTACACCTCGTCGAGCGTCCGCGTGTACGCCCCGTCTTCCTTGGGAATCCGCGCGAACGAGCAGAACACGCACGTGTTCCGCAGGATGCAGACGTTCGTCGGATTGAGATGCTGATTGGCCGCGAAGTACACGCGGTCACCGTTCTTGCGGCGGTTCGCCATGTCGGCGAGGCGGCCGATGGTCAGCAGGTCGGCCGATGCGAAAAGCGCGAGGCCATCCTCGCGCGTCAGTCGTTCGCCTCGTTCAACCTTATCGCCGATCGCGTGGAGCGGAGGGCCGGCCATCAGGCCACCCGTTTCACGGCCAGCGTGACGTTGTGGCCGCCGAATCCGAATGAATTGGAGAGCGCCACGTTGACCTGACGCTGCACGGCCTCGTTGGGTGCGGAGTCCAAGTCGCAGGCGGGATCGGGGTTGAACTGATTGATCGTGGGCGGGATGACCCCGTGCTTGAGCGCCAGCGCGCAGATCGCGAACTCGAACGCGCCGGCCGCCCCCAGCAGGTGCCCCGTCATCGACTTGGTCGATCCGAAGACGAGCTTCTTCGCCTGCGCGCCGAATACCGCCTTCACGGCGTTGGTCTCGGCAACGTCGCCGTGGGGCGTCGAGGTGCCGTGCGCGTTGATGTAGCCGACCTCTTCCGGGCGAATGCCGCCCGACGACATCGCCAGGCGCATCGCCTGCTGCGCGCCCGAACCGTCCGGCGCCGGCGCCGTGATGTGGTGCGCGTCGGCGGTGGCCCCGTACCCGACCATCTCGGCGATGATCGTGGCGCCCCGCGCCTTGGCGCGCTCCCACTCCTCGAGGATCACGACCGCCGCGCCGTCCCCCATCACGAATCCATCCCGATCCTTGTCGAAGGGTCGGCTCGCGCTCTTGGGGTCGTCGTTACGCTCGGAGAGGGCCTTCATGTTGGCGAAGCTCGCCAACGCGAGCGGGGTGATCGCGGCTTCGGATCCCCCGGCCACCATCACATCGGCCTGGTTCGTCCGGATGAGATCGAACGCATCGCCGAGCGCGTGGCCCGACGACGCACAGGCCGACACCGTGCAGTAGCACGGTCCCTGAAAGCCGAACCGCATCGACACAATCGCCGAGGCGACGTTCGCCATGAACATCGGGACGAAGAACGGCGACACGCGGCTGGGCCCCTTCTCGATGAAGGCGCGCATGTTCTCTTCGAATGTCGCGATGCCGCCGGTGCCGCTGCCGATGATGACGCCGACCCGCTTCGGATCGAGCGGACTTTTCTCCAGGCAGGCATCGCGCACCGCCTGGACCGCCGCCCCCATGGCGAACTGGGAGAAGAGGTCGTAGCGCCGCGCTTCCTTCTTTTCGATGTACTGCAGGGGGTCGTACCCCTTCACTTCGCAGGCGAAATGGACCTGCAACTGGGTCGAGTCAAACCGGGTGATCGGCCCCGCCCCCGACTGTCCGGCGACGAGGGCGGCCCAGGCACTCGCGACGTCGTTGCCCACCGGCGTCACGAGACCCATGCCCGTGACCGCCACCCGGCGAGTCACTATTTGCCCTTCCCCATCTTGTCATGCAGGTACGACAGGGCCGCCCCGACGGTGCGCAGCTTCTCCGCCTCTTCGTCCGGGATGTCGATGTCGAACTCCTTCTCGAAGGCCATGACGAGCTCGACCGTATCGAGGCTGTCGGCGCCGAGGTCTTCCATGAAACTCGCTTCGTTGGTGAGCTTGTCGCGCTCGACCCCCAACTCCTCGACGATGATGTCCTTGACCTTCTCCTCGAGCTGCTTCATGTCCATAGCCATGGGTAACCCTCAGCGGAGGTAAAGGGGTGCCTGCTACATCACCATCCCGCCATCGACCACCAGCACCTGCCCTGTAATGTAGCTGGCTAAGTCGGAGGCGAGAAAGAGGACGGCGCCGGCGATGTCGGACCCCTGGCCCAGCCGTCCCTGCGGAATGTTGTCCAGAAAGTACTTCTTGGCTTCCGGCGAAATGCCCTGCGTCAGCTCCGTCTCCACATAGCCCGGCGCGACGGCGTTCACCAGCACGTTGCGCGTGGCCAGTTCTTTGGCCACGGACTTGGTAAAGCCGATGATCCCGGCTTTGGACGCGGAATAATTGGACTGTCCCTTGTTGCCGTTCAGCCCCACCACGCTGCCGATGTTGATGACGCGCCCCCAGCGCCGCTTGATCATCCCCCGCGCCGCGTACTTGGTCATCAGGAACGCGCCCTTCAGGTTCGTGTCGATCACCGAATCCCAGTCGGCCTCGGTGATGCGAAACAGCAGGTTGTCCTTGGTGAACCCGGCGTTGTTGACCAGGACGTCGATCTGGCCGAAGTCCTTGTCCACCGCGTCGACCAGCGCCTCGACCTGCTTGGCGATCCCCACGTCGCAGGCGTAGCCCTTGGCGCCGCCGCCGAATGCCGCGGCGACCTCCTGAGCCTTGGCGCCGTCGCGGGAGCAGAGCGCAACCTTCGCGCCTGCGTCCTTCAGGACGCGGCAGATGTCGTGCCCGATCCCCCGAGTCCCCCCGGTGACCAACGCGACCTTGCCCGTCAGATCGAGCTTCACGCCCTCACGCGGCTTCCATGTATTTTGCCACCTCGTTTGCCGTCCCCAAGCTCACCACGTTCGCCCCCGGGACGATTCGCTTCAAGAGCCCCGCCAACACCGTGCCGGGCCCGATTTCGACGAACCGCACCTCGGCGCCGTCACCACCCAGCCGCGCGGCGTGCTGCATGCACTCGACCCAGCGCACGGGCGCGGTGAGCTGATCGGCCAGCAGGCGCCGCGCCCGGCCCGTGTCCTTCACCGCTTCGGCCGTCGCGTTCGCGATGACCGGGAACGCGGGGTCCTGAAACGGCGCTCGCTCGAGCGCCAGCTGCAGGTGATTGGCCGCCGGCGCCATCAACGGTGAATGGAAGGCGCCGCTCACCTTGAGCGGCACGACGCGTTTCGCGCCGCGGGCCTTGCACGCCTCAGCGGCGCGCGCCACGGCGTCCGGGTCGCCCGAGATCACCGTCTGGTCGGGCGCGTTGAGGTTCGCCGCGACCGCCACGCTACCCTGCTGCGACACCTCGTGACAGGCGGCTTCGACCTGCGCGGTCGCCAGTCCGAGGATCGCGGCCATCATCCCCGGCCGCTCCTCGCCTGCCTTGTTCATCAGCTCGCCCCGGCGCCGCACCAGCTTCGCCGCCGCGGGCGCCTCGAGCGCGCCGGCCGTGACGTACGCCGAGTACTCGCCCAGCGAGTGTCCCGCCGCGCCGATCGCGCCCGTCGCCTTGGCGCCGAGCGCCGCGAACACCGCCGCGCTGTGCGCGAGAATCGCGGGCTGCGCGTTCTGCGTCGCCGTCAGCTCGTCCTCGGGGCCTTCGAACATGATCTTCGACAGCGCGACGCCGAGCGCGTCGTCGATCGCCTGGAACGTGTCGCGCGCGGCGGGAAACGCCTCCGCGAGGTCTTTGCCCATCCCGACTTTTTGCGCGCCCTGGCCCGGGCAGAGCCAGATAATGCCTACCACTTCACAACCATGCTCGCCCAGGTGAAGCCGGCCCCGAAGGCGACGAACATCACGGTCATCCCCGGCTGGAGCCGCCCGGTCTTGACCGCCTCGTCCAAGGCGATGGCGATCGAGGCCGCCGAGGTGTTGCCGAACCGATCCACGTTCACGTAGACCTTGTCCATCGGGACACCGGCGTGCTTCGCGGTCGCCTCGATGATCCGGATGTTCGCCTGATGGGGAATGAGGAGATCGAGATCGTCGGCGGTGAGGCCGGCGCGTTGCAACGCGTGGTCGCAGGCGTCGGCCATCGAGAGCACGGCCGCCTTGAACACCTCGCGACCCGCCATCTTGATGTAGTAGCTGTGATCCTTGAGCAGCTCGTCGCTCGGTGGGTGGGCGGCGCCGCCGCCCGGACGGTAGAGCAGCTCCGCGAGCGTCCCATCGGACTTCATGTACGACGAGAGCACGCCGCGCGTCCCGGTGGCCGGGCGCATCAGCGTCGCCCCCGCCCCGTCGCCGAACAGCACGGCGGTCGTGCGGTCGGTCCAATCCATGATGCTGGTGAGCTTCTCGGCGGCGATCACCAGGATGTTCTTCCCCTGTTCCGAGGCAATGAGCCCCTCGGCCACGTTGAGCGCGTACACGAGGCCGGCGCACGCCGCGCCGACGTCGAAGGCCGCGGCGTTCTTGGCGCCGAGAATGGCCTGGAGATCGCACGCCTGCGAGGGGAGCAGCCGGTCGGGAGACGCCGTCGCATACACGATGGCATCGATATCGAGGGGCGTCAGGCCGTTCTGCTCCAAGACCTGCAGCGCCGCCGCCTTGCCCATGCACGCGTTCGTCTCTTCCTTGCTCGAGACGCGCCGCTCGCGGATGCCGGTGCGATCGCGGATCCACTGGTCCGACGTCTCGAGGATCTTCGAGAACTCGTCGTTGGTCATCACGCGCGCGGGCGCGTAACTCCCCGTGCCCGAGAGCTCGGCGAAGGGACGCTTCACGCGGGCACCCCCCCGGTCGTCGCGAACTCGGCGGCGATGTCGTCGCTCAGGTGGCTGCGCACGGCCTGCACCGCGACGCGGATCGCGTTCTTGATGGCTTTCGCGGGAGACGAGCCGTGACAAATGATCACGACGCCGCGGACGCCGAGCAGCGGGGCGCCACCGTAGGTGGCGTAGTCGAGGACCTTGAGGACGTTGGCCATGCCGGGGAGCTTCAGCACTTCGGGCACTTCCCGCTTCATCAGGGAGACGAACACCCGCGCCGCCGACTCGTAGAACTTGAGGACGACGTTGCCGACGAAGCCGTCGCCTGCCACGACGTCGAGCGGCTGGCCGCGGCATTCACCGGCCGGAATGTCCCTGCCCTCCACGTTCCCCACGTACGTGATGCCGGGCGTCTGCTTGAGGAGCTGGTGCGCCTCCTTGGTGACGGCGTTCCCCTTTTCGTCTTCTTCCCCGATGTTGAGCAAGCCCACGCTGGGCGTCGCGCGGCCGAGGACGTCCCGGGCATACACGGCGCCGAGGTGGGCGAAGCCGACCAGCTCGCGCGCGTCGCAGTCGACGTTCGCGCCGGCATCGAGCAGGAGGATGGGCTTGGTGGCCGTTGGGAGCAGCGCCCCGATCGCGGCGCGTTGCACGCCCGCATGGAGCCGCAGCAGCAGGGTGCTCGCCGCCATCACCGCGCCGGTATTGCCGGCCGAGATGAAGGCGTCCGAATTCCCCTTTTTCTGCAGCTCGAGACCCACCGCGATCGACGAGCGCGGTTTGCCCCGGACCGCGGCGAGCGGCTTTTCCCCCATCCCCACAACCTCGGGGGCGTCGACGATGTCTATCCGGGACCGATCCACGCCCGCCGTCTTGGCGAGCGCCGCCTCGATGTCGGGGCGGCGGCCCACCAGCTGCACACGGAACTCGGGCGGCAGCTCCAGCAGCGCCTGGGCGGCGCCTTCGACCTCTACTCGCGGGGCGTTGTCCCCACCCATCGCGTCCAGCGCGATGCGAATCACGTCAGTCCTCGACGGTCACTCGCTGCTCGCCCTTGTAGTAGCCGCAGGTCGGACACACGCGGTGCGGTTGCTTCATGTCGCCGCAGCGCGGGCACGGCTGCAGCGTGGGGCGCACCGCTTTGTAATGCGTGCGGCGCGCGCGCTTCTTGCGTTTGGATGTTCTACGCTTCGGTACGGCCATGTACGTCGTCCTCGTCTTTAAGAGCGGAGCTTGTCCTTCAGGGACTCGAGCGCCTGCCACCGCAGATCGGTGACGGGCGCGCAGCCACAGGGGCCAGCGTTTAGGTCCTTCCCACACTGCGGGCACAGGCCGCGGCAGTCCTCGCGGCACTGCAGGAACCGCGGGACGGCGAGCAGCAGTTCCTCCCGGATGGCCGGTGCGAGGTCGATCTCGCCCGCATCCGCGGCCAACCCGTATGCGTCCGGGTCGTCCTGCGCCTCCGGGTCCTGCGTGAACAGGGCGTGCGCGTCTGCCGTCACAGGGGCGGTCACCGGCGTCAGGCAGCGCCGGCACTCGCCAGTCACCACCGTCCGCAGCGTGCCGTGCCAATAGAATCGCCCTTCCCCGGCGGCCTGCAACCGGCCCGTCACCACCACGGGATCCCTCAGGGCGACGTCCAGCCCCTCGAGCACCGGGTCGGCCTGTCCGAGCTCGCCCCGGGTCTCGACGGGCCCCCGGGCCAAATCCCGCAGGTCAACGCGCAGCATGGTGAGCGAAGCTAAACCCTTGTGGCACTTGCGTCAACAGAGCGCGGCCAACTCGCTTTCGGGGAAGAAAAACGCCACTTCCCGGGCCGCGTTCTCTGCCGAGTCGGACGCATGGATCGCGTTTCGCTCCTTGGACTGCGCATAGAGCTTCCGAATCGTTCCGGGCTTCGCCTCGGCGGGATCGGTCGCGCCAATGACCTCGCGCAGGTGCGCGACGGCGTTGTCGCGCTCGAGGGCCAGCGGCAGCGCCGCCCCCGACGTCATGAACGTCACCAGTGAGCGGAAAAACGGACGCTCGCGGTGCACGGCATAGAACGCCTCGGCCTGCGGCTGCGACAGGTGGACCAGGCGGGCGGCGCGGACCTTGAAGCCCTGGGCTTCGAGGTGCGCCAGCACTTTACCGGCGTTGCCGGCTTGGACGGCGTCGGGCTTGATGATCGCTAAAGTCAACATCGGCTATTGGCTACCGGGTATTGGGTGTTAGATGGCGACCAGGCGGCGAATGAGGTCCGCTCTCGTCAGGAATCCTACGACCACTCCCTCGCGCACTACCGGAAAGCGATCGACGTCCTTGTTGTTCATCAGGTTCGCGACGTCCGACAGCGTCTGGTCCTCGGACAGGCACAGCACGGTGCGGGCCATGACGTCCTTCACGGGCAGGTCCCGCGGGTCGGAGCTGGTACGCTGCGCCAGGTTCTTGGGGACGGCGCGGAACTCTCCGCTTTTCGTTTTCTGGAGGTAGTTGGGGATCAGGTACCGCAGCAGCTCGCGGTGCGACACCATCCCCATCAACGCCCCCGCGTCGTCCACCACGGGGATGGCGCGCACATCCCGTTCGATCATCAGCCGGGCCACGTCGCCGAGGGTCTGCTCCGGGTGCGCGGCGAGCACGTCGGGTGTCATCAGATCCCGGACCGTGAGGTGACTGGGCAGCTCGACGGCGTCGAACGCGCCGATCTGCGCCACCTGCTCCGGGGTCTTGGCCGCGAGCAACGCGAGCACCGTTTCGGGATCCGACAGGATCCGGGCGAACGCGCCCACCACCTGCAGGTAGGTGGCCGTCTCACGCGGCGGCGCCACGATGAGGATGACGATGCGCGCGGCGCGGTGCGGATCCTTCTCCCACTTGATCGGCGTGGTCGAGATCCCGACCGCCGTCACCAGCTTGCGCACCGCCTCTGTGCGAAAATGCGGCAGGAACGCATGCTCACCGACGCTCACCATGTCTTCGGGCCAGGCGTTGCGGATCACGGCGCTGAGTCGGTTGGTTTGCCCCTCCGCCACCGCTCCGGTCGAGATGAGACGCTCGGCAAGCCGCTCCGTCGCCTCCTTGACCGTCTGCGCGACGAGGGGCACGACGACGTGCTGGGGGTCGACGACGTCCTTGAGCTTCACAGCCGTTCCTTGAGGAGCGGCACGACGTCGGCGGGACGCTTCATCACGCTGATCCCCGCGCGCTCCAGGGCCGCCATCTTTTCCGCAGCCGTTCCCGACGAGCCGGAGATGATCGCGCCGGCGTGTCCCATGCGGCGGCCCGGCGGCGCGGTCTGGCCCGCGATGAAGCCGACGACGGGTTTCGTGACGCCGTGCCGCACGAACTCGGCGGCCTGCTGCTCGTCGGTCCCGCCGATCTCGCCGATCATCACGATCGCCTCCGTCTCGGCATCGGCCTGGAACGCGGACAGGCAGTGGATGAAGTTCGTGCCGATGAGCGGGTCCCCACCGATCCCGACGCAGGTCGACTGTCCGAACCCCTGCGTGGAGAGCTGATGAATGATCTCGTAGGTGAGCGTGCCGCTACGCGACACCACGCCGATCTTCCCGGGCTTGCAGATGTTGCCGGGAATGATCCCGACCTTGCTCTTGTCCGGGGAGATCAGTCCCGGACAGTTGGGGCCGATGAGCCGCGCGCCGCGCTCACTCACGAACGGCAGCACGCGCGTCATGTCGAGCACCGGGATCCCCTCGGTGATGCACACGATGAGGCCGATCCCCGCGTCTGCTGCCTCAAACACCGCCGACGCGGCGAAAGGCGGGGGCACGTAGATCACCGCCGCGTTCGCCTGCGTGTCGCGCACCGCGTCGGCGACCGTGTTGAACACGGGGACCACGCCCTCGAAGACCTGCCCACCCTTCCCCGGCGTCACGCCCGCCACGACCTTCGTGCCGTAGGAGATCATCTGCTTCGCGTGGAACGAGCCGTCGCGACCCGTGATCCCCTGGACGACGAGGCGCGTGGACTTGTCGATGAAGATGCTCACGCGGCCTTCCCCCCCCCCTTGGCCTTGGCGACCGCCTGCTTCACCGCTTCGTCCATGTCCCCCAGCGCCGACAAGCCCGCCTTTTGGAGAATGGCGATCCCCTCACGTTCATTCGTGCCGGTGAGGCGGATGACGATGGGGACCTTGAGGGGGAACTGCTGTGTAGCTTGGACGATGCCGTTCGCCACGTCATCGCCGCGCGTGATGCCCCCAAAGATGTTGAACAGGATCGCCTTGACGTTCGGATCGCCCGTGATGATGCGCAGGGCGGCCACGACCTTCTGCGGGTTCGAGGAGCCGCCGATGTCGAGGAAGTTCGCCGGCTCCCCGCCGTAATACTTCACCAGGTCCATGGTGGCCATCGCGAGGCCGGCGCCGTTGACGCAGCACCCGACGTTGCCGTCGAGCTTGATGAACGTGAGCCCCGCTTCGCGGGCCAGCACTTCGGCGGGTGCCTCGGCCGACGCATCCCGCAGCGCGGCGATCTCGGGCCGGCGGTCCAGCTCGTTGTCGTCGACGACGATCTTCGCGTCGAGTGCCTGGACTTTGCCGTCGGGCGTGGTGACGAGCGGATTGACCTCGGCGAGCGACGCGCCGACCGCATAGACGGCCGTGTACAGCTTCTGCATGATGTCCGCCGCGGCACGCGCCTGCGCCACGTCCTGATACAGGGCGAAGCCCAAGCTGAGCGCCTGGTGCGGCAGCAAGCCGTAGCGCGGATCCACGGCGAGCCGATGGATCTGCTCGGGCGTTTTGGCGGCGACTTCCTCGATGTCGATCCCGCCCGCTGCACTCACCATCAGCACGGGCCGTTGCGACGCGCGGTCGACGATGATCCCGACGTAGCTCTCGGAGGCGATGTCGGCGGCCGGGGCCACGAGGACCTTCTGCACGGTGAGGCCTTTGATCGTCATGCCGAGGATGGCGCGGGCGTGCGCCTCCGCTTCGGCGGCGGTCTTGGCGAGCTTCACGCCCCCCGCCTTGCCGCGGCCACCGGCGTGGACCTGCGCCTTGATGACGACCTTGCCCCCCATTTGCTCCGCGATCGCCTTCGCTTCGGCAGGCGTCGACGCGACCTCCCCCGGAGGCACGGGGATGCCGTGCTTCCGCAGAATGTCGCGCGCCTGGTACTCGTGCAGGTTCACCCGTGCTCCTTCGTGATGGTCGTCCCCGCTTCCCCCTGTAGCGCCGCGAGCCCGTGCGCCAGCTCCGCGATGATCGCCCGCGCGCCGTCTCCCCCCGCGCGCACGAAATCCGCGGCCGCTTCGACCTTGGGGCGCATGCTGCCGGTCCCCAGCTCCTTGCCCGCGAGGAGATGGTCCGCCTGCGCGAGCGACAGGCGCCGGATCGCTTCCTGTCGCGGCGTGCCGTAGGCGCGGTACACCGCGTCGACGTTCGTGAGGATCAAGAGCACCTGCGCTTCGATCTCCCGGCCCAGGATCGCGGCGACCCGATCCTTGTCCGCCACGGCGTCGATCCCCTCGAGGCCGAGGCGCGTGTCTCTAAAGACCGGTGGGCCCCCTCCCCCGCACGCGACCACGATGTGCCCCGCCCCGACCAGATGGCGGACCATATCGCGCTCCACGATCCCCACGGGCTTGGGGCTCGGCGCGAGGCGCCGCCACTGCCCGGGCTTCTCCTCTCGCACCGGCACGCCGCGCGCCTGCAGCCGCGCGACGCGGACGGAATCGAGCGCGTGGCCGATGGGCTTCGACGGCGTGCGGAGATTGGGATCGTCGGCGTCGCACAACGTCTGCGTGATCAACGTAACCACGGTGCGCCGCACGCCCGCGCGCGCCAGCGCGTTTTGCAGCGACTGCTGAATCATGTAGCCCATCCATCCCGCCGTCCCCGCGACCAGCACGCCGAGCGGGAGCGGTTCAACCTGATCGGCGGCGAGCTCGTTGCGCGCCAGCTCGTCCCCGACCTGCGGGCCGTTGCCGTGCACCAGCACGATGTGCCACCCCTCCCGCGCCAGGTCTACGATCGGCGCCAGGCTCTCGCGCGTGTGGCGGAACTGGTTGCCGATCGTCGGCCGCTCGCCCGGGGGCGCGACCGCATTGCCACCCAACGCGACGACGATGCTTCCCGGAGCCGGCGGGGGAGTCACGGCGGCGCAACCTAGCGGGGCCGACCGGCGGGAGCAAGCAGGCGCCGGATTTCCTTCCAGATCTGCCCGAAGCGCTCGAGATTCCCCTGCGTCATCGCGGAGTCGGCGCGGGTCACGAGGGCGCGCACCTGCTCCCAGCGTCCGCTCAGCGTGGTGTCGAGCGGGGCGTAAGCCTGTCCCGTCAACAATGACCGGAGGGCATCGCTCCGCGTCGGCCCCTGACCCCTGCGGGTGCCAAGCGCGAGATAGACGTCCGCGATGCCCCGGGGCACGCCGCCGGCCGCCTGCGCGAACCGCGCCTGTAGCGCGACGACTGAATCCCCGGCCAACCAGATCCGCAGCGTCCCGGGACTCTTTTCGCTCGACCCCACCAGGTCCGGCGGGCGGCTCGTGGGAGGGGCCGGCCGCCAGACGCGGAGGAAGGGCCCCGACGGCCCGACGGCACCGGCGAGCAAGGCGACGAACCGTGGCGGTTGAGGCGTGACGGTTTCGAACCCGATGGCGGTCCACACCTCCTGCCCCGACGCGACCTGAAACGGCTCACTGGGCCGCCGCGCCAACGAATCTGAATCGGCGGCCACATCGGCGCGCGCCAGCTGGGCGGCGGCGAGCGCAAAGACCTCTGCGGGATAGTTGACCTGACGTAACAGCTCATCGGGGAGGCCGTTCCGCGGCTCGACGAGTGGATCGAAATAGCGCGCCCACGCGGCGGTGAGGGAGTCATGTCCCGGCGCCAGCCAAACGTGCGTCTCGCCGGTCGCCGCGCGCACCGCGCCGACGAGTCCCGCGCGCAGGTAGCGGACCGGCGCATCGCGCCAGGGGAGCGCGCGCGCCAACGGGAACGCTTCACTCGACACATACCCCCAGCTCACCCACCACAAGGCGCTGTCGGCGAGCGCGGGAATTGGCTCGCCGAAATCCGCGAACGGGGCGAGCCGCTGCAAGCGGTCGACGACATCGCGCCGCCACAGCAGCACGCGGCCGTCGTTCTCGGCGCGAGCGAGTGACAGACCCTGCAGCGCCCACGCCAGCGCGGCGCGCCGCACCGACCCGCGCAGCGGGACTCCCTGGGCGCGGAGCGCCGGCCATGTGTCGGGCGACACGACGGCAAACTCGGTCGCCCCTGGCGTAAACCAGCTCAGCGTGTCGCCCGCTCGCACGGGTGCGCGGGCGACGGCCAAACCGGTATCGGTCTCGACGGCGAAGCGTGGCGCCGCCGGCGGCTGCAACGGCACGGTGAGCCATCTCCAACCGGGCGGCGTGGCCGAAAGCGCCACGGGCGCGCGAGGTGAGCCGCCCGCCACCAGCGCGACCCGTTTCCCGTCCCACAACGGGAGGCCGTCGCCGCGCAGCGCGACTTCGATGGACGAAAACGCCGGCGGGGGCCCCGTCTCGATCGGCGTCACGCCGAATGCGACCTGCTCGAGGGCGGCGCGGCGCCGGAGCAGCAGCGACTCATCCGAGGTGCGCGAGGCCCGCACGACGCCGGGCACGAGCGTGTAGCACCCGACCCAGGCGAGGAACAGGGCGGACCAGCTGCCCAAGACGATGTTCGGGACATCGCGCCAACCCCAGATGAGGCTCGCGATCGCCGTGGCGACGCCCACAGCGGCGACGAACGCCGCGCCCGGCAGTCGCACGTCGACGGCCGTCTGATCGAGGGTACCGTGCAGGCCGCCCACGACCTCCGCGGGATCGAGCGCCGCCCCCCACGCCAGCGCGAGCGCCAGGCAAGCCAGCAGAACCGCGAGATGGGCACGGGCGTGATCGCTGGTTCGCAGCCGGCCCTGCTGCACGCGCAGCGACCCGATGGCCACGTAGAGGAGCCCGGCCACGAGCGTCGCACTCCCCGTCCAGGCCGCGGCGTGGGCCTGCAGCGTGGATTGCCAGGGGAGCACCGCGACGTAGTACCCGAGGTCGTGATGCAGGATATCGTCGCTGACGCCGAAGATCGGCGGCGTCCCCGCGAGCAACGCATCGCGCCACCAGTTGGCGGTGCCGAGTGACAGCAGCAGCCCGCCGAGGATGCCGGTGCCGAGCGTCAGGGTGAACAGGACGCGCTGCGGCACTGCCTCGACGATCTCGAGGTCGCCGAGGCGGCGCGGCATCTGCACGGACCCGATCGATCGATAGACGACAAAGAGATTGCCCGTCGCCCAGATCATCGAGAACAGCATCACGAAGCCCTGCATCTGCCGGGCGAGCGTGCGGGCGTCGAGCAGGACCTCGCCGCCCGGGAAGGTGGCGGCCCAGGCCCGCTCCGCGGTTTCCACCGCGAGCACCCGCCCTCCCACAAGGACGACGACCAGCAGTGCCGCGAACCAGAAGAGCCAGGAACGCCGGCTCACGGCTGCACGTCGTTCCGCGCGAGCCACCCCTCCACTTCCCCGCGATAGGCGGTGAGCGCGGCTTCCGAGGCGGCCTCGAACCGGAGCACCAGGACGGGCTGCGTGTTGGACGCGCGCAGGAGGCCCCACCCCTCGGCGAACGTGATGCGTACCCCGTCCATAGTCGCGACCGGGTATTTGGCGGCGAAATGTGCCGCGGCGCGGCGCACGACGTCGAACTTCCGCTCGTCGGCGCAAGCGACGCGCAGCTCGGGGGTCGCGAACGTGCGCGGGACGTCGGCGAGGAGGCGGGAAAGGGGCCCCCCTTCGCGCGCGACATACGCGAGCAACCGCGCCGCGCCGAATAGCGCGTCGTCGAAGCCGTACCAGTCGGCGCCGAAGAACATGTGACCGCTCATTTCGCCTGCGAGCGGCGCGCCCACTTCTTTCATCTTTTGTTTGATGAACGAATGCCCCGTCTTCCACATCATCGGCTCGAGCCCGGCCTGCTTCAACATCTGCGGCAAGACCTCCGAGCACTTCACATCGAAGATCACCACCTTCCCGGCCCCGACGCGGTGCACCAGATCGCGTCCGAACAGGATCAGGAGCTGGTCCCCGGGCACCACCGCGCCGCGTTCGTCTACGGCGCCGATGCGGTCGCCGTCGCCGTCGAACGCGATCCCCAGTTCCGCACCGTTCTGCCGTACGGCGTCCTGGAGGTCGCGGAGGTTTTCGATGTCGCTGGGATCGGGATGGTGGTTCGGGAATGTGCCATCCGATTGATCGAACAGCGCAATGACCTCGGCGCCGAGCCCGCGCAACGTCTCGATCGCGATGAGGCTCGTCACGCCGTTGCCGCAATCCACGACGACCTTCACGGGGCGAGCCAGCGGACCGTTGTGTTTGATGATGGCGGTTGAATACGCTTTCAGCACTCCGCGATCCGCTGTTTGCGGAACGCGGACCGCGGACCGCAGGCGATCTTCGACGATCAGGTGATACAAGTGCTGGATCTCGTCCCCGAACACGGCGTTGTGCTCGAGGACCATCTTGAAGCCGTTGAACTCGGGTGGGTTGTGCGAGCCGGTGATCTGAACACCGCCGTCGACCTCGAGGGTGTGC
>Ga0193697_1000355_pt1 | contig 17144 bp, 18 predicted proteins | sample L3m2metaG_FD_145073 | JGI IMG/M metagenome (GOLD analysis project Ga0193697, IMG submission 145073) | Soil microbial communities from a riparian zone of the East river system, Colorado, United States - L3m2 | ecosystem: Environmental > Terrestrial > Soil > Riparian zone | place: USA: East River... | reverse complement strand
CCCACGGCGGAGCGTCCGGCAGGTTCTGCCCGCAGTAGTCGTTGGCGTTGGGGCCGGTCATCAGATAGACGTACAGCTGCGCCCACGGCACTTCGCGCGCCGACGTCACCGTCACCGGAATCGACAGCTGCCCCGATCCGCGCGGGATGAACAACCCGGGCGGTGCGCCCACGGTCACATGAATCGTCGAGCCGGTTGACGGCGCCGGGGGCGCAATGGTCAGCGTCGATTGCATTGGAGTCGGTGCGGTGGAATCGCTGCAGGCCGAGGTCGCAATCGCAAGGAACAGAACCATGGACCAGAGGAGACGCATGATTTCGAGTGTAGCGCGCCGAAATCCGCGTTGACAGCTGGGCCGTAACGCTACTCGTGCCTCAGCGCGACGAGAGGGTCGACGCGCGCGGCCTTGAACGCGGGCCCGCAACACGCCGCGAGCGCAGTTGCGGCAAGGACGCCGACTACGGCTGCGAACGTCGCGGGATCGGTCGGCGTCACTTCGTACAGCAGGCCGGTCATCACGCGTGTCAGCGCAAGGGCGGCGGCGACACCCAGCACGAGTCCGGCGATCGCCATCGACATGCCCTGCCGTACGACCATGAGCACGACCGCCCGACGCTCCGCGCCGAGTGCCATGCGGACGCCGATCTCCTGCGTGCGCTGTGCGACCGAGTACGCGATCACTCCATAGATGCCGATGAGCGCGAGTAGCAGCGCCGTCGCCGCAAAAACTCCCAGCAGAAAGACCGTGAACCGGCGCGGTGCGATCGATTCACTGAGTGCGGCCTCGACCGTCCTCGTGTCTGTGATCGTTTGCGCTTTGTCCACGCTGTCAACCAGCGCGCGAATCGTGGGCGCGATCGCCAGTGGACTCCCGGTCGTCCGCACTACGAAGTTGATCGTAAACGGCGAAGCGTGCGAGTAGTCCGCGAAGATCTCCGGCTCAGGAGACGCATCGAGCTTCGTGTATTTCAAGTCGGCGACGACCCCGACGATCGTCCCGAACTTCGCGCCCGCCGCGGCGGTCGCGCCGGGTGCTCCATCGGTCTGGATGCGCTTGCCGATCGGATTCTCGCCAGGGAACGCGCCGCGCGCGAGGCTCTCGTTGACCACGAACACCGGCTCCCTCTCCGCATCGGTCACCCAGCGTCCCGCCACGACGCGCATGCCGATCGCCTTCGCGTAGTCGGCCGACACCGAACTGTGCAACGCCGTCGGTCGGTCTTGCGTGGAACTCGCAAGATGGCCTTCGATGAACAGCCGCATTCTGCCGCCGGCATTCGTCGACATCCCGACCGCCTCGACTCCAGCGGTCGGTCGGATCCGGCCCAGTACTTCGTTGATGTACGCGCGGCGTCGCTCTTCGCTACCCTGTTGTCCACCGGTGTCGTATTGAACGGTCACGGTCAGGGTGTGCGCGGGATCGAATCCGGCCGGACGCGCGGTAATCCGCCAGAGGCTTTTGACCAGCAGGCCCGCGCCGCAGAGCAACACGAGCGTGAGCGCGAGTTCGGCCGTCACGAGCGAGGTACGCGTTCGCAGGCGGCCGGCAGCCGGCGACACCGCGCGGCTGCCGCCCTTCAGCGCCTCGTTCGGGTTCGCATTCCAGAAGGTGAATGCGGGCCCGACACCAAACATCAGCGCGGTCAATACGGAGACGCCGAGGGCGAAGGCGAGCACGCGTCCGTCCAGCGCGGCCTCGGTGAGGCGCGGCGCCGCCTGGGGAATCAGCCGCACCATCAACTGCAGACCTCCGCGAGCGATCAAGAGACCCGCGGAACCGCCGGCGAGGGCCAGGATCAGACTCTCGACCAGGAACTGGCGCACCATGCGTCCGCGGCTGGCCCCCAGGGCGGTGCGAATCGCAATCTCCTTCTGCCGCGCGCTGGCCCGTGCCAGGAACAGGCTGGCGATGTTCGCGCACCCGACCAGCAGGACGAGCGCGACTGCCGCCAGCAGAATCATCAGCGCCACACGCGCGCCACCCGCGAGCTTTTCCATCAACGGCACGACCTGCAGCGTCGGGCGGAACGGCACACCGGGATTCGCCTGCTTCCAGCGCGCGCGGATCGTCTCGATCTCGGCCCGGGCGGTTTCGATCGAAATCCCCGGCTTCAGCTCTCCGACGAGCCGGAACAGCTGGATCATGCCGTTTGGCAGCGGCCGGACGGCGATGGCGCGGTAGACGTCGATCGCTCCGTTCCCAACGTTGGCCACCGACGGCGGCGGCACCAGATCGGCGCGAAAGCCCGCCGGCAGCACGCCGGCGATGGTCGTCTGGCGCCCGGCCACCATCGCCGGTTTGCCGACGACATCGGGGTTCCCGCCGAACCACCGCTCGAAGAAGGCGTGTGACAGAAGCACTTCCGATTGGCCGGTGGCGGGCAGCCGGCCCAGGGCCGGCCGCGCGGCGGCCATCTCCCAGAAGTCGTCGGTCACTGTCGCGATCCGCGCGGGCGCGGGCGTGCCGGCGACGGTGATGCGACCATCGTACTCGTCGTACGCCACCAAGCGTTCGAGCGACGTCGCCTCGCGCCACGCCTGGAAGTCATGCGACGTGACGAACTCGTCCTTGATTCGTGGGTCCAGGGTTGTCAGCCACACCGCGCGTTCGGGATGAGCGAACGCCGGCGGCCGCAGCAGCACGGCGTCGACGACGCTGAATACCGCGGTGTTGAGACCGATGCCGATGGCCAGCGTCAGGACCACCACGGCGCTGAATCCCGGGTTCCTGCGCAGCATGCGCAACGCGTAGCGGACGTCCTGCCACAGCTGATCGATCCAAAGGGGAATCCAGACGGCGCGCGTGTCTTCCTTGACCCGCACGACGCTGCCAAAGGCTTTGAGCGCCGCGGCCCGCGCGTCCTCCGGCGACAGCCCGCGGTCGATGTGGTCCTGCGTCGCGCGCTCGAGGTGCTCGCGGATGTCGTCGTCGAGATCCTTCAGGCTGCGGCGTCTAGTCACGTCTGTCTACTCACATCGGAGCGCGACGAGCGGGTCGACTTTCGTCGCGCGGCGCGCTGGCAGGTAGCCGGCCAGTAGTCCGGTCATCACCAGCAGTGCGACAGCGAGAACGATCGTGACCGGATCGTTGGCAGCCAAACCAAAGAGCATGGAGGAGACCAGCCGCGATGCCGCCCAGGCGGCCGGCAGGCCAAACGCCGTGCCGAGCGCGAGCATGCGCGTGACGTCGCGCATCACCAGCCCGAGCACCTGCGACCGCTGCGCCCCCAAAGCGACGCGGATGCCGATCTCGCTCGTGCGCCGGACCACGGTGTAGGCGAGAACGCCGTAGAGGCCGACGGCCGCCAACATCAGTGCGAGCCCACCGAAGGCGCTCGCCAAGGTCGCCATCAATCGTTCTTGGACGAGGCTGCTTTCAAGCTGGGACGTGAGGGTTTGGATCTTCACGAGCTTGCCAGCCAGTTTCGGTTGAACCTCAGCACGAATCGCCGATGCCGCCTGCGCAAGCGAACCGCCGCCGTAGATCTCGAGCGTCACCGCACCGCCACCACTCTGGAAGTACGCCCCATAGACGGTCGGCGGCGGCGTTTGCCTCAAGCCTTCGTACACCGCATCCTTGACGACGCCGACGACTTGCAATTCTCGAGGCGAGCCGACGACCGACACGCGTTGCTCGAGCGGGCTGCCGTTCGGCATGTGGTGTCGAACGAATGCCTCGTTGACAATCGCCACTCCCGGCGCCGTCGCATCGTCGCGGAGCGTGAAATCGCGCCCGAGCACGATCGGTGTGCTCAGCGTTTCGAAATAGCGCGGGGCCACCAGATTGCCATGCAACTCCCCCGAAGCGATGGGCTGGCCGTTGACGGCGATCGGCAGACTGATGCCGCCTCCCATCAACGGAGTGATCGAAGACAAACTCGCGGCCGTCACACCAGGCAGGCGTTCCGCGTTGGCGAGCACCTGCTGATAGAACGCCCTGAGACGCGTCCCGTCGTAGCCTGCCCGCGTGGCGTCGACATTGACCAGAAGCACACCTTCGTGACGGAAGCCGCGGTCCAACGTTCGAAGGTTCTGGAGCGTCTGCACGAAGAGCCCGGCCCCGATCAGAAGCAGAAGAGAGATGGACACCTGGGCCGCAACAAGTGCCGAGGCCAGGCGGCCGCGCGAGCCAGTGACTCGATTGGGACTGGCGTTCATCGTCAGATTCGGGTCCACGACGGTGGCTCGAAAGGCGGGCGCCAGGCCAAAGAGCAGCGTCGTCGTCACCGTCACCAAAGTGGTGAACGCAAGGACACGCCAGCTCGTCCCGAGATCGAGCGCGATCGCTTCCGACGCGTCCGGCCCCGACCCGCTCGAAATCAGGTTCACGAGAACGCCGCCGCCGAATGACGCGAAGGCGATGCCGAGGCCGCCGCCGAGAATTGCCAGCAACCCGCTTTCGGTCAGAAGTTGCCGGACGACACGGCCACGGCTCGCGCCCAATGCCAATCGAAGAGCGACTTCGCGCTGACGCGCTGCGGCCCGCGCCAGCAGCAGGTTGGCGACATTGACGCACGCGATGATCAGCACGAGGCCGACCACGCCCATCAACACCAGCAAGGGCTGACGGAATTGGCCCCGCAGCGGGCTTGAGCCTGTCGCACCGGCTCTCAGGTCCAGCGTGGGCGATAGCGCCCGCGCCCGTGCCGCCGGGGACATCTGTGGGGTTACGGTGCCGCTCAAATATTGCGCCCAGACGATCGCCAGGCGTGCTTTGAGTTGATCCCGCGACAGCCCTTCGCGCGGTCGCGCGAGCACTTTCAGCCAGCGCCCACCAACTCCAAGCATGGATTTGCGTTCCGGCTTCAGTTGCGGCAACACGTTCAGCGCGACCGTAATGTCTGCGGCGTTGCCGACGATGGCTCCGCTGAAGCCGGGAGGGCTGACGCCGACGATGGTGACTGGCACGCCTTCGACGGGCAGCGGCCGGCCAATCGCGCTCGGGTCTCTCCCGAATTTTCGCGCCCAGTAGTTGTCGGTAATCACGGCCGCCAGCGAAGCTCCCGGCCGGTCGTCGTCGGGCGCCAGCAGCCGGCCCGCGATCGGCACGAGGCCCAGTGTCTGGTAGTAATTGGCGCTCACCCAGGCGCCGCCGGTTGGTTCCAGCGCTTCTGGTGGACCGACGTTGAACGTGTCGACGCTGAATCCGCACAGACTCAGGAAAATCTCGTTCTGCTCGGCCAGAAAGCGCACTTGCGGATACGAAAAGCTCTCGCCGGATTGGCCCCCCTGGATCCTCATCAGGGCAATCAACTGCTGCGGATTGCGAACCGGCAGGCTGCGCAACAGCAGCGCGTCAATGAGGCCAAAGATGCCGGTGTTCAGACCGATGCCGAGGGCGAGCGTCAGGACGACCACGGCGCTGAAACCGGGGCTGCGCCGCAGCGTGCGGAGCGCGTAGTGTGCGTCCTGTAGCAACTGATCGAACCACACGGGAATCCACACCGCGCGTGTGTCTTCCTTTATCAGCGCGACGTTGCCGAACTTCCTGTGCGCCGCCGCGCGGGCATCTTCGGGCGTCATGCCGCGATCGATGTTGTCCTGGGTCTCGCGCTCGAGGTGCTCGCGGATGTCGTCGTCCAGCGCGTCGAGATGACGGCGGCCCTTCATGCCGGCCGCAGCACGCGCGTGATCGCGCGCGCGAGCGTCTCCCACTTCGTCGTCTCGACGTCGAGCTGCCGGCGGCCTTTGCGGGTAAGCCGGTAGTACTTCGCGCGCCGGTTGTTCTCCGACGTGCCGTGATCGAAGTCGATCCAGCCGCGTTTGATCAGGCGGTGGAGCGCGGGATAGAGCGACCCTTGTTCGACGCGCAGCACGTCCTCCGAGCTGCGCTCGATCGCCTTGATGATCTCGTGTCCGTGGGCCGGGCCGAGGCGCAGGATTCGCAGGATCAACACGTCGAGCGTGCCCTGCAGCAGCTCGACGCGGGTTTCGGCGCTTCTGGTAGACATCCTAGGTGAGTGTAGGGACACTCACCTAGGATGTCAAGGTGAGAGTCTATTCCGTGCAGCTGGCGGCGATCATCTTCACCGAAGCGACCTTCAGCTTCGAGGGCGCGGCCGCATCGCCGGGGGCCGGCTTCGCGTCGATTGAGCCGGTGACCTCCACCTTATGTCCGACGTGCGCCGTCAACTGGCTGTCGTCGGCGTCGAGCCGGTACGTCTTCGGCGTGGCCGTGGCGTCCGACGCGGGCGAGGCTTTCGTCAGGATGAACTTCGAGGCGTCGGCCGCCGCCGCAGCGCCGGCAGCGCCCGTGGTGCCGACCGGGGATTGGATCCCCCGCTGAATACATCCGGTGACGACGACCTTGTCCGATGAGCTCGGCGCTGACGCCGGCGCTGGCGGCTGCTGCGCTGACGGCGGCCCTGGCGGCTGTTGCGCGGCGATGGTCGCTGTTGCTGTCAAAACGATCGCGACGAGCGTGCCGGTTTTCCACATCTGGCTCATCATCGAAACCTCCTCACATGGTTGAGTCGGGGTGCACCCCTGGCGGCTCGGGCAACGTTTCGGAATCTGCGTTCGTGTTGCGCGTCGCCGATCGAAGCCCGGGGTCAGGCCCGGGTCTGACCCCGCCGACCACGCGGGCTGCAATCGCATCGCCACTGCGACTGTCGCAACGTAATGGACTTAGCGCGCAACCTAATGGACTTAGCGCCGTGGCCGGGAGGGCACGTGTAGATTTGACCGGCCTCGTTGCATGTTTTCCTGACTCGTCAGCGGCGCCGGAACGTCACGACGAGGACGTCGCGATGGCCGGCCCGCGAGGGATCGGACGGCGCGACCGGCGTCACGCCGTGCGCGACCCGATGGTCGTCGACGAGCGCGGCATCGCAGGGGTCCGTCAGCGTGAACGTGCCGAGTGGGGTGCCGTCCAGGGCGAAAACGGTGGTCGTGCCGCTCACGATGTTCTCGCGGCTGACCAGCAGCACCAGCACGAAATCGACGCCATCGCGATGCGCGCCTTCCGGCGTCGGATGGCCGGCCGCCTCGGCGCGGGCCTCGATGCGGAACTGGTGCACCTCGACGTGCCAGCCGTGCTCGCCCGCAGGGGTCCGGGGGACATCGGGACTTCGCGGCTCGAGATGCGAGAAGAGGCGATCGCACCAGCGCAGGATCGTCGCCATCGTCTCGCTCGAGGCGACGTCATTCGCGATCGGCTCGAACCATCGCTCGACACCGCCGAACAGCTGGTTGTACTCCTGGCCCTGATAGTGCGGTTGATGCGGCTGGCGCTCGATGCGGCCGCTCGCGTCGATCGCAAATACGGCGTACCGCCGCCGCCGATACCGGCCGTGACCGGCGAGATACGGATCGATCTCGAGGTGATCCCAGCTGGCGGCGAACGCCGGCCAATCCGACAGCGGCCCGCACGACTCCAACGCCGCGCGCATGTCGTCCCGGCGCACGAACGCGAACCCTGACGCCTCGAGCAAATGGCGGAGCGAGTCGGGGGCCATCCTGTCAGTTGTAGCCGTTTCCGGGCGGCGATATAAGACCAATGTGATTCTGGAACTTTTTCCTCCGTACCGGCCACTTCATGAATGAGGTGGAGGACGCCCAACTGCTCGAGCGGTCGCGCCGCGGCGAAGAAAGCGCGTTCTCCGAACTGTACCGACGCTATCAGGCGGGCATCTACCGGTATGCGGTCCATATGTGCGGTGCGGGCGCCGGCGACGACGTTGTCCAGGAAACGTTTCTGGCGGTGCTCCGGCAGCGCGGGCGCACGGATGCGCCGCGCCAGACCGTCGCGGGTTACCTCTTCGGGATCGCTCGACACGTCGTCCTGCAGCGGCTCGGATCGAAATACGAGCCGCTCACCGATTCGGGAGACGACAACGTCAGCGAGGTGGCGTCCGGCGCACTGACCGCCCTGGACAACCTCACCCGCTCGGAAACGATTGCCGCGGTGCGAGCGGCGGTCCAGTCGCTGCCGCCGGTTTACCGCGAGGCGGTGGTGCTGTGCGACCTGCAGGAAATGGAGTACGCGGCCGCCGCGGGCGTCCTGCAGTGTCCGATAGGTACCGTCCGATCGCGGCTATCGCGCGCGCGTGCCCTGCTCGTCACCAAGCTCGGCGCCGTGCATTCGACAGTCAACGCCAGGAGGCAATGACGTGAGGGAATCGGAAGGCAGGCCGTCGCTCGACACGGCGCTCCGCGCGATGGCGGAGGACGAGGCACAGCTCGGCGCGTCGGCCGGGATCGAGGCGCGACTGCTGGCTGAAGTACGAAGCCTTGCCGCGGCCCGTCGCCGCCGGATGGCGATGGCGGCGTTCGCCGCCGCAGCCGTCGTGCTGTTTGCGCTGTGGATCGGTTCGAAACGATTCCTCCCTTCGCGATCGAGCAAGGCGCGAGTCGCGGAAGTGACGACGGACTTCATGCCGCTGGCTTACAGCAGTGTTCCGTCGACGAATCTGCAGGTCGTGCGGCTCGCGGTGCCGCGGACCGCGTTGGTCTCGTTCGGGCTCACACCGCCCGAGCCATTGGATCGTACGTTCACCGACACGGTGCTGGCGGACGTGCTCGTCGGCGACGACGGATTGGCGCGAGCCGTCCGATTTGTCCGCCCCGCGGCGGACCAGGAGCAGATGCCATGAACACAGTTCAACGAATCGTCATCGCCGGTGCGGCCGCATGGCTCGCCGCCGCAGGATCGACAGCAGACGCGCAGACACAGGATTTCGTGAGCGGCATGTCGGTCAACGCGATCGTCCGCGACGCACCATTCTCGGGCGAGGGCATCACCACGGTGACGCAGACGCTCGCCGACGGGACCCGCATCGATCGGACCACGACATCGAAGTTGTATCGCGACAGCGCCGGACGCCTGCGGCGAGAGCAGACGATCATGGGGCTCGCGGCGTTGGACCCTTCGCGTGAATCGGAGACGCTGATCACGATCGTCGATCCGGTCGCGCGGCTCACGTATGTGCTGAATCCCACCACGCGGATGGCACGCCGAGCACCACCGCCGCCGCCCGCACCGCCACCGCCTGGTAGCGAGGGCCGCGGACGTGGCGTGGGTGGACGGCAGGCGCCGCCTCCGGTGCCAGGGCTTGGAGGCGGGATCCCGGGTGCGACCACGACCGGACGGCAGGAGGTGCCGGCGCCGCCACCGCCGCCCCCGCCCCCGCCGCCACCGGGTGGCGACGTTCGGCCGCTGCCACAAACACCCGCGACGGGCCGGACCGAATCCCTGGGCACGCGGCAAATCGAGGGGCTGATGGCCAGAGGACGCAGGACCGTCACGACGATTCCCGTTGGCCAGATCGGCAACGATCGCCCGATCGAGATCACCGATGAGCAGTGGGAATCCGCTGAACTGAAGCTGCTCGTGCTGTCGCGGCATCACGATCCGCGAACCGGCGACGTCGAGTACCGATTGACCAATGTCAGTCGAGCGGAACCCGCGTTCGATCTCTTCACGGTTCCGGCGGACTACACCGTCGTCGATAGTCTGTCACCGCGCCGTCGTCAATAACCAAAGACTGGCGGCCTAGCAGGGTGCTGAAAAACGAAGCCTCAGCACCCTGCTAGGCGATTCGGGCGCGTTTTTGCTGCTCGAAGACGACGACGTTCGGATCCGAGTTGAGGACGTGCGTGTGCTGGCGGCACACGTCCTGGAACCGCTCGGCCTGCTTGTAGAAGTTGCCCATCGAGTAGCCGCACAACAGGGCGAACTCGTAGGTGGTCGCGAGCTTGTTCCAGAGGATTTCGAGACGGATCGCCGCGTCCTCCTGTCCCTGCTTCCACAGGACGTCGACCATCTCGCCGTAGGCGCGCACGGTCATCGTCGTCCGGCCGCCGAGGGTGTCCCTGATGAGTCCGCCCACGTGGTGCTCGAACTTGCCGGGATTCGGGATGCCGTCATCCATGAAGGTGGCCAGCGTTTCTTCGGCGTCGAGGAGCACGAGATCGCCACTCGCCTTCGCCGCTTCGACATCGATGAGGCGCGAGGTCAACTGGTCGGCAATCGCCGATGCGTGCGCGCCCGTCGCGATGACGATCGACGGATGGCCTCCCACAAGACCCTCGCTCAGGAAGCCGCCGACCGTCGTGAAGAGGCTGGCATCGTTGCCGTAGAACTGAACGGCGTGGTGATGACCATGCAGCCGGGGATTCTCTGAACCGTTGATCATGCCCGGCGCACAGCAAGTTGGCTGCCGTACCGTCGCTAAGTAGTTGATGCTAGGCGCTTTTTACGCTTGACATTTTTATTTTGATTCATCAAACTCTCGGAAGGAGATGGCGACCGAAATTCCTGCCTCGCCGGCGCGCGGATGGCGCCAAACATCAGAAAGTAAAAGTCTTGCTGAGGTCCACGGCTCGGTCGCGATACCCGAGGGCGCCGGCTTCTGGCGCAAGCTGTTTGCGTTCGCCGGACCGGGCTACCTGGTCGCGGTCGGCTACATGGACCCCGGCAATTGGGCGACTGACCTCGCGGGCGGTGCACGGTACGGCTACACCCTCCTCAGCGTAATCATGCTGTCCAACCTGATGGCGATCCTGCTGCAGGCGCTGTCGGCACGGCTCGGCATCGCCAGCGGACGCGACCTCGCGCAGGCCTGTCGCGACAGCTACTCAAAACCGGTCACCATCGTCTTGTGGCTCCTGTGCGAAGTCGCCATCGCCGCCTGCGACCTCGCGGAAGTGATCGGCGCGGCGATCGCGCTGAATCTGCTGCTTGGCCTTCCCCTCATCTGGGGCGTGTGCCTGACGGCGCTCGACGTGCTCATCGTGCTCTTCCTCCAGAATCGCGGGTTCCGCTACGTCGAAGCGCTGGTCATCGCGCTGATCGCGCTGATCGCCGGGTCGTTCGCGGTCGAACTCTGGTTGTCGCGGCCGGACGTGGCGGCGCTGGCCGTCGGCTTCATTCCGCGCACGGAGATTCTGCGCAATCCGAGCATGCTCTACATCGCGATCGGCATCCTCGGCGCGACCGTGATGCCGCACAACCTGTACCTGCACTCGTCGATCGTGCAGACGCGCAAGTACGGCGACTCGTTCGAAGCGAAGCGCGAGGCCATCCGATTCGCGTCGATCGATTCGGCGGTCGCGCTGATGTTCGCGCTGTTCATCAACGCCGCGATCCTCATCATGGCGGCGGCAACGTTCCATGGCAGCGGGCATCAGGATGTCGGCGAGATCGGCGACGCCTACAAGCTGCTCTCCCCGCTCCTCGGGACGACGCTGGCGAGCGTGTTGTTCGCGGTGGCGCTGCTCTGTTCCGGCCAGAACGCCACGCTCACCGGAACGCTCGCGGGCCAGATCGTGATGGAGGGGTTCATCAACCTGCGCATCCGCCCGTGGCTGCGCCGCCTGGTGACGCGTCTTATCGCCATCGTGCCGGCGGTCATCGTCATCGCGATGTACGGCGATTCGGGCACGACACCGCTCATCATCCTGAGTCAGGTGGTGCTCAGTCTGCAGCTGCCGTTCGCGGTGTTTCCACTCGTGATGTTCACCGGCGATCCCCACAAGATGGGCCCATTCGCCAACCCGCTGTGGGTGAAGGTGCTCGCGTGGACGGTCGCAATTATCATTGCGGTCCTGAACGTCTACCTGCTCTACCAGACGTTCACCGCCAGTGGTGGAGGCTGAAGCATGAACGTCTGGATTGATGTCGCGGTCATGGCGAGCCTGTTCGCGGTCGGCAACATCCTGTTCGGGCACTTCGAGGAGCGGACGCCGAAGTGGCGTCGCGTCCTGAAGTTCTTCCTCTTCACCTCGACGATTGCCCTGATCTCGTCGACCGCGGGCCGCGGCTGGTCGATCGGGCTCGTCAGCGCGCTCCTCACGGTGGTGCTGGTCATTCATGGGTGGTGGCTGCCCAGAAAAGGCATCAACGGCTTCACCGGCGAGCCGAAAGAGAAGTACTACGCGCTCCGCGGCTGGAAGGTCTGATGTACCGGCGGATTCTCATCGCGGTGGAGAACTCCGGCGCCGACCGGACGATCGTCGATCACGTGTCGGAGCTCGCGCGGCTGACCGGCGCCGAGCTGCTGCTGGTCCACGTGGCCGACGGGTGGGCGGCGCGCAACTTCGACCAGCTCAAGCTGCGCGAGTCGGAGGAGATGCGGACCGATCGCGCCTACCTCGAGATGCTGCGCGCGGAGCTCGCCGGCAAGGGCTTTACCGTCGACACGTGCCTCGCGATGGGCGATCCGGCGACTGAGCTGATCAAGGTCGCGGCCGAGCGATCGGTGGACCTCATTGCGATGTCGACGCACGGCCACCGCTTCATCAAGGACGTGCTCCTCGGCGCCACCGCTGACCGGGTGCGTCACCTCGTGAAGATCCCCGTCCTGCTCCTCCGCGCGCAACCTAACCCCTGACGCCTGGTCCCTGACCCGGAGCCCCCGCACTAGTCCCCAGCCCCTAGCCCCGACGAGTCTTTTGACCCTCTCTGTGCTATAAAGCTCTTGATGGCCCGTCCAGAGCCGATCCAGGCGCACGCGCTCGAGAACTTGCGCTTCATCCGCGAGGCCATGTCGCGGGCCACCGAGTTCACCGCCGTCCCCGGCTGGGGCGGGATCCTCATGGGGCTGAGCGCACTCGTCACCGCGCCCATCGCTGGCGCCCCCGACGGTACGTTCCGCTGGGTCCTGATTTGGTTCGCCGACGCGGTGGTGGCCGCGATGATTGCCCTGGTCGCCATCGCGATCAAGTCGAAGCGGTCGGGCACGCCACTGTCGAAAGCGGCGCCGGCGCTCCGCTTCGCACTCGCGTTCCTGCCGCCGCTGGTCGCCGGCATGATTCTCACGCCGGTGTTCGTGATCATGGGGCTGATCGCGAGGCTGCCGGGGTGCTGGCTGCTGTTGTACGGCACGGCCGTTGCGACCGGCGGCGCCTTCTCGGTGAAAGTCGTACCGCTGATGGGCATCTGCTTCATGGCGCTCGGCGCCGTCGCATTCGCCGCACCCGCCGCGTGGGGTCACTGGTTGATGGCCCTCGGCTTCGGTGGCCTTCACATCGTTTTCGGAACCATCATCGCGAGGAGCTACGGTGGCTAGACAGGCAACGGCACGGAAGTCGGACGCGGGAAGTGTGAAGTCTGAAGTCAGAAGCACGAGGGCTGAGGCAGCGAAGAAGCAGAGCCCGCTGGAGCTCGATCGACTGATTCACGAGCGGCTGCGGCTGGGGATCGTGAGCGCGCTCGCGGTGAACGAGCGGCTGACCTTCAACGATCTCAAAGGCCTCCTGCAGACAACGGACGGCAATCTGAGCGTGCACGCGCGGAAGCTCGAGGATGCCGAATACCTCACGTGCGAAAAGTCGTTCGACGGCCGCGTACCGAGGACGGAATACCGCCTCACCGCCGCCGGCCGGCGCGCGCTCGAGAAGTATCTGGTGCACATGGAAGCGATCATCAAAGCGGTCAGAGACTGAACGCTCGGCCAAAGCCGTCGCGCTCCAGGTGATGGATGGAGCGCTCCAGGTGATACATGGAGCGCGAAGGCTTTAGCCGAGCGCCGACGAGCGCCGGCGGCCTGGCTTCCCTCCCGTCCTGCCCTTCCTCTTTCGCGCTCCGCGCTTCCGCCTTCGCGCCACGCGCTACGGCGGACAAGTCGGAGGGCAAGCCCGGCCATCCTGCCCTTCCGCCCATCCTGCTGTTCGCACCCCAACCGGCGACGCCCCCCGTGTGTCTACAGTCTGTGTGAGCGACGTCGACCTGGTCGCGCGGGCCCGGCAGGGGGACCCTGCCGCCTTTGGCGAGCTGGTCGAACGGCACCGGACGGCGGTCTACAGGGCCGCCCTCGCGGCGCTGGGCTCTCATGCGGACGCGGAAGATGCCGCGCAGGACGCGTTTCTGGTGGCGTTCCGGCGGCTCGACACGTTCCGCGGCGACGCGAGCTTCAAGACTTGGCTGCTGACCATCGCGTGGCACCAGGCCATCAATCACCGGCGCAGTCTGAGCCGCGTCTGGCGGCGGATGGTCGCGCCCAAGGATCAGGAGGAGATGGAAAGCGTGCTCGAGAACGTCGCCGCGGCAGGGCCCACCCCGGAAGGCACGGCCGCGCACCACGAGCTGCGGCGGGAAGTCGAGCGGGCCATCCGGTCGCTCTCGCCCAAGCTGCGCGACGCGCTGCTGCTCGCGCAGTCGGACGAATACAGCTACGACGAGATCGCGACGATGCTGAGGGCGCCCGTCGGGACCATCAAGTGGCGCGTCTTCGAAGCGCGGCGCGTGGTTCGGGCGACATTGCAGCGGCGGGGCTACGTCGATGTCCGATGAACGGCTGGATCGCCTGATAGACGAGGTGGCGAAACAACTGACGGCAGGCCAGCCGTCGAGCGATTTCCGCGCCCGCGTCATCGCCAACCTCGATCGGCGTCCGGGCCGCGTGTGGACATCATGGATCGCCCTCCCGCTCGGTGCGGTGGCCGTCGTGACGATCGCGATCGCCGTCGCGCGACCTTTTAAGGGCGATCGCGAGGCTGGTCAGGCGCCACGACATAGCAGCCAGACAGCGAAACAGGAGACCGCGCCGGCCGCGCCAGCACCGGACACTACGACCGTCCGGCTTCCGCCTTCGCCGCCAGGCAGCTTCGGCGAGACAGCGGGCCGCCGCCAGCATCCGTCGGGGGGCGCCGCCGCCGAAGTCGCCGCGCTCGCGCCGGCGCCGCTGGAAGTGCCGCCTCTCGGCGTCGAGGCGATCGGGGTTGCCGCGCTGGCGACTGATTCAATCGCCGTAACTCAACTCGACGCCATCACACCGATCGCCGTCGAGCCGCTGCCAACCGACGATGAGAGACCGGCGAGCGGACAACGACCGTCGCCGAACGACCGGAATGAATGACGACCGACTACAGAAGGAGAACGCGTGTGCGTATTAGAACAATACTTCTCTCCGCTCTACTCGTAGGCTCCACGACCGTCCTCGCGCAGCAGCCTCCGTCTGCGCCAGCGCCGGGGCGGGCGCCGCGCGGCGACCAACCGGGCGGTCGGGGCGATCGACCGGCCGGCCGCGGCGATCAGCCGACTCCGACACCCGCCGCGCGCACGCCAGCACCGCCAGCGGCGGCCGCCCCACGCCGCGAGGGACAGCCGGTCAACGTTAAAGTGGAATTCACGCTCTCGGATCAACGCGGCGGAGCAGCCGCCGTCAAACGCACCGTGACCGTCGTCGTCGCGGACGGGCGCACCGGATTCATCAGGTCCTCGTCCGATGTGGTTGGCGTGGCTGGTGGCGTCGTGCTCAATATCGACACCGCGCCGGAGCTGCTCGCCGATGGGAAGATCCGGCTCGGGTGCAACTTGCAGTATGACTGGCCGCCGCCGCTCGAACAGGCCGACCGCAGCCTGCCGCGCGGCACCGTGATGAAAACTGTGATGCACGACAGCGTGTCGCTCATTCTCGAGAGCGGCAAGCCGATGGTGGCGGCACAATCGGCGGACCCGATCGGGGACCGGCAGGTCACGGTGGAGGTCAAGGCGACGGTGCTGCGGTAGGAAATCAGGCCAGTCGCTGTCCCTTCAGGCGCTCCAACACGCGAAGCGGAGAGCGATCGGGGCATTGCATCGCAGCGACTGGCACAAGGAAAGTCTGTTCGAGCTGGTACTGTCCGGCGAGCGCGGCGTGGCTCACTTCGTCGGTGAACGCCAGCCACGTCGAGCCCGCCGGAAAATCGATCGCCGCTTGCGGCGAGCCGCGCTGGAAGTCCTCATCCCCTTTCATCCGATCGTGCAGCTGGAGCATCAGCGCGTCATACGCGGAGCGCGGGCTCTTCGTCACCCGGAGCAGCGCCAGCACGTGGCCGCTGCCGGGCAGCGGGATCGACAGCGTGTTCGCGAAGCGTCGCGCCACCGATTCGAAGTCGCCGCCCACTCGCCACGCGCGCGGTTTGCCGTTCGGGTTCACGTTGGTGAACACGCGGAGGATGCGACGGCCGCCGGTCGGGGTGGCCGGGAAGCTGTCCACGTGCAGGCGCGTGTCGTCCTTGCGCCATGACGAGGCGCGGCCCGCGATTTCCGCCGGTCGAAAGCTGGCGCGGCCGCGCGCAATCGTCTCGCGATAGTCCGGTAGCAGCGTATTGACGAGCGCCGCCGCCGCGTCGCTGAATCGCCGCATCAGCGCGCGCAAGAGCTCGGCATCGTCACCGCTCGCGTTCGTTCCACCAAGTCGGCCGGTCGCCGGATCGAAGCTCGCATTCTTCGCGCTGCCGAGGATCGCCGGCGTAAACAGAGCCGCCTCCCGCGGCTCGCACGCGAACGACAGCTCAGGCAGGAACAGCACCTGACCCGCTTCGATGCCGGCGCTCGCGCGTGCCGCGACGCCGCTCGAAGCGGCCCCACCCCACTCTGCCTGTGGAAGATCTATAAGTTTTTCGCAAGGAGACATCAAATGACGAATTCTCCGTAAATGCCGCGCAGCAGCCTTCGTATCCTCTTGTACTACCTATGGCTTTGAGACGTGCGCTGATTATCTTCCTGTGGACGGCGGCTGTCGCCAGTGCCGGCTGCAGTAACAACACCGCGGCGGCCGGACCCGGCAGTGCGGGCGGCGGCGGCCGTGGACGCGGGGGCCGCGGCGGCGGCGGCGGCGACGCCCCGGTCGTCACGTCAAAGGTCGGCGAGCGGGATGTCCCGATCGAGCTGGCCGCCATCGGCAACGTCGAGGCATTCGTCAGCAATTCGGTGCGGTCCCAGGTCACCGGCACGCTCGTCGAAGTGGCGTTTCGGGAAGGCGACGTCGTCAAGCAGGGACAGCTCCTGTTCCAGCTCGATCGGCGCCCGTTCGAGGCCGCGCTCGCACAGGCGGATGCCAATCTGAACCGCGACAAAGCGCTGCTTGCGCAGGCCGAAGCGCAGCTCAGTCGTGACGCCTCGAACGCCGAGTATCAGCAGCTGACGGCGGAACGGCAGGCGCAGCTGACCCAGCGCGGCATCATCTCGAAGGACCAGGCGGAACAGGCACGCGCCGCCGCCGACGCCACCGCCGGTACGGTCAAGGCGGACAAGGCGAACATCGAGAGCGCGCGGGCACAGCTCGTCGCGCAGGATGCTGCGGTCGCGAACGCGCGCGTGCAGCTCGGCTACACCACGATCCGCTCGCCCATCGACGGGCAGACGGGCAGCCTCGCAGTGAAGGTCGGCGGCCTCGTCACCGCCAATCAGACCGAGCTGATGACGATTGCGCGTGTGC
>Ga0193697_1000353_pt1 | contig 17161 bp, 22 predicted proteins | sample L3m2metaG_FD_145073 | JGI IMG/M metagenome (GOLD analysis project Ga0193697, IMG submission 145073) | Soil microbial communities from a riparian zone of the East river system, Colorado, United States - L3m2 | ecosystem: Environmental > Terrestrial > Soil > Riparian zone | place: USA: East River... | reverse complement strand
ATCGTCGCCATCGCGATGACGAATCGGCACGACGCCGTCGCCACATTCGACGAGAAGCTGGTCAGGCGGATGCAACAGCTCGGCGTGAACGCGTACTGGTGACCGTCAGATGAACCCGTGATCGATCGCCTTCAACACCGCACGCGTCCGATCCCTCACCCCAAGCTTCGACAGCACGCTCGAGATGTGGTTCTTGACCGTCCCCTCGTTGATGGCGAGGAGCTGCGAGATCTCGCGGTTGGAGTAGCCGCCGGCGAGTAAGCGCAAGATGGTCTTCTCGCGATCGGTGAGCGGCTCGGGGAGATCGGCTGACTCGAACGAGACGTTGCTGCGCTCGAGGGCGCGCATGATGCGCTCGGTGATGACCGGCTCGATGCAGGTGCCGCCCGCGGCAACCGTGCGGATCGCGTCGGTCAGGCGCTCGAGCGACACATCCTTGAGCAGCCAGCCCTTCGCGCCGGCGCGGACGGCCTCGAAGAGCATGGTGTCGTCGTCGAACGTGGTGAGGATGAGCGTGGGGCACGACGTGCCGCGCTCGCGCAGACGCTGCAGCACGCCGAGGCCGTCGAGTCGCGGCATGCGGAGATCGAGGAGGACGACGTCGGGCTTCTCCCTTTCGATCGCCTCCACGGCTTCCTCCCCGTCCGACGCCTCGGCGACGATCGTGATGTCGGGGTTGAGCCCGAGAAGCGAGCGCAGGCCCTGGCGGACGATCGTCTGATCCTCGACCAGGCAAACGCGGATCACAGCGGCAACCTCACGTTTACGCCGAACCCCGCGCCGCGCATCGACGTCACCTCGATCGATCCGTGCGCCCCTTCCACCCGCTCGCGCATCCCGCGCAGGCCGTTGCCGAACTGCACGGCGTCGGTGCCGCAGCCGTCGTCGCGCGATTCGATCGACAGCGTGTGATCGTCGGTGGCGAGCTTCAGCCAGAGATTGCGCGCGCCGGAGTGGCGCACAGAGTTCGTGACGATCTCCTGCACCGCGCGCAACGCGATCTGGGCGACCGTCGCGTCTTTCAACGCAAGGTCCGACGCGAGCTCGAGATGCAGCGCCGGCTTCTGAATGACATCACTCAGCGATTGCACCGCGGCCTTGAGATCGACCGGCTCGTCCTCGCGCATGCTGCTGACGACGTCGCGCACGTCGCTGAGCAGCAGCTTCGTCACCGCCTGACTCTTCTCGACCTGCTCGCGCGCCTCCCCCTCGGTGAGATGTCGCGCAACTTCCAGGTTGATGCTGAGCGCCGCGAGGTGATGCCCGAGGAGGTCGTGGAGATCGCGCGCGATGCGGAGGCGTTCGGCGGTGCGGCTGTTCATCTCCAGCAGCTCCGTTGCAACGAGCAGCTCCGCGTTCACGCCGGCGAGCTCCTGCCGCGCGCGCGCTTCCTTGACCGCGATGCGCGCGGCGAAGAAGCCGAAGAGCTCGAATCCGAAATAGCCGAGCAGGATCGGCAGTGTCGCCTCCGGCTTCACGCCGGTAAACGCCACCGCGATCGTCTGCACCAGAATCCACGAAAATGCGAGAGCCAGCGGCTGGGCCGCCAGTTGCGCCGCGACGATCACCAGCAATATGGGCTGAAACCCACCCGGCATCAGAAAGCAACACACCACGGCCAGCAGTGACTGCGCGGCAACGATCGGGACCTTCCCCCGCTCGTGCAGAAAGAAACAGATGATGAACGCCACGTAGCATGCCATCCACGCCAGAGTTCTCGGCGAGGTCAGCGTGTGATCGCGGAGCTGCCACATCACGGTCGGGATGGCGATCACGATCCACGTGAGATAGGCAGTGAAGTCGAGGCCGCGTTCTTCCATCTGAGTTGGATTATGTAGGACAGGCGCCCTCGCCTGTCCGGCGTCCCACATTGCGACAGGCGAGGGCGCCTGTCCTACACCTCAAAAATAAACGCGCGCGCCGACCGTCGTCACGCGCCGCACCTGCATGTACGACAGCTCGCTTCCTCGGCTACCGGCGAACTCCGTGTCGATCAAGTATGCACTGATACTCGGCGTCAATTTGCGCGTGAACGTCGCGCGCACGATCGACGAGCCGTCGCGCAGGTTGGTGATGGCGATCAGCTCGACGTCGTTCTTCGAGAACGGTACGTCGACGCGCACGAACGAGTAATTGCGTCCCATCCGCAGCGGCGCATAGGCGCGGTTCGCGCTTCGCAGATCGATCGTCGCCAGCGCGCGAATCTCTTCCCATTGCTTCGCCGACAATCCGTCGCCGGCACGATAGAGCTCGGCGACGACGTTCACGTTGCGCGGGAAGGTGTACTGCGCTCCGATGACCGCGCGGCGCCGCGCCAGCTCGCCGTGCAGCTCGAGCGCATCGCCGAAGACGCGCGCGACGCTGATCCCCTGCCACGTCCCTTCGCGGTTGCGGTAGTAGTGGAGCGAGACATCGGTATTGCCGACGAGGCGATAGACGCGCGCGGCGAACGTCTGGTGCTGCATCGCGTAGAGCGAGACGCTCGTGCCGCGGACGAAGACGTCGGCCTTGATCGCATCGACGCCGCGGTACGCGGAGCGGCGATCGGTCGGATCGGTCGGATTCTTCGCCGGGCTGATGAAGCCGGTCGGATTCCAGGCGTAGCCGGTCCCCCACTTGTCGATGATGCGGCCGGCGGTGATGTCGAGCCACGGCCGCGGATTGAGCTGCAGGTACGCCTCGCCGACGCGCAGATGATCGGCGCCGCGATCCGACGAATCGGCGCGCAGCTTCAGGTGCAGCTTCCACGCGCGATCGGCCGGCGTCGCGTCGATGAACGTCGTCGCATCGGCGACGTTCGTCGTGCGCGCGATCGCCGCGACGTTGTGCGGATTCAGCGGCGATCCGGTGTTGGCCGGCGTGAAGAGTGCTTCGCCGCCGGCCGAGCCGAAGATTTTGATCGTCGCCGCCAGGATGAGCGTGCCTACCATTTGCCCAGCGCGTCCTTCGTGTACATCTTGTCGGGGTTGTCGTGCGGGGCGAGGTTCGCGTACTGCATCACCGTGCGGTTGCCCGGCTTGAGCAGGTCTTCGATCTCCACGCGCTGGCCGTGCTCGGCGTAGTGCGCGCGTTTGATCAGCTTTCCACTGACGACATAGAAATCGGCGCGCGTCACCTCGCTCGTCTTCTTGTCCACCCAGAGGCGGACGCGCGCGTAGGCGATCGACGGGTCCTTCGCGGCGAGATCGAGCACCCACTCGCCGCTCTCCGACTCGACGGCGGTCGCGTGATAGTCGGTCGAGAAGTTCGTCCGCGCGACGTCGCCGTTCGACGCCTGTCCCATCAGCCGCTGGAGCGGGGAAATGCGGATGGGGCGGCTCGCCGACGGCATGTAGATCCACATCGCGTCGCGCAGCATCAGCAGATACTTCCCCTTCTCCGTCGCCGGCGCGACGAACTCGACGACGCTGCGGTCGCTCCCTTTTCCGTAGACGCGGAACTTCGACGACTCGGTCGACTTCGGGCTCACCGCTGTCAGCGAGACATCGACGGCGAAGCTGTTGATCGGATTCCGTGCGGCGTCGACTTTGGCCAGGATCGCGGCGCCGTCTTCGGCGTACATCGGCAGTGCGATGAAGAGTGCGAGAAAGAATCGTTTCATGGCTAGATATGCCCCAGTGCGTCGACGATCTTCATGCGCGACGCTTTCAGTGCCGGAAGGATCGAGGAGATCGTGGCCGTGATGAACGAGACGAGGAACGCGGTGATCAGCACCGGCGGCTGCATCATGATCTGCAGTCGATAGCCGACCGTGTAGCCGGGCGGCGGCGGCAGCATGACGTTGCCGCGATTGATCAGCATCGCCAGCAGCATGCCGATCGCCAGTCCGAGCAGACCTCCGATGATGCCGATGCCGACCCCTTCGGCCATGAACATCGCGCGCAGGCGGCCGCGCGTCGTGCCCATCGCCATCAGCGTGCCGATCTCGCGCGTCCGCTCGAAGACCGACATCAGGATCGTGTTGGCCACGCTGAAGACGACGATGGCGAAGACGACGATGCCGAGGAATCCGAAGATGCCGTTATAGAGCGCGACCACCTGGTGGTAGAACGGCGCGAGATCCGACCACTCCTTGATCTCGATGCCGTGCACGCGCGAGGTGATGAGGCGATGCACCGCAGCGGTGTCGTCGGTGTTCTTCAGGAAGACGAGGAGCTTTTCGATCTTCGTCGTCTGCAGCAGCTGCTGCGCGCCGGCGATCGGCATCTTCACCGCGCGCTCGTCGAACTCCTTCACGCCGGTCATGAAGATCCCCACCACGCGCACGTCCATCGCGTTCAGCGAGCCGGCGGTGGTGGTGGTCATGAGCGTGAGGTAGTCGCCCGGCTTGACGTGCATCGACTCCGCGAGGCCCTTGCCGATCAACACGGCGTCGGCTTCATTGTCGGAAAGCTCCTTGCCGGCGGTGATGCGCTGGCTGTTCATCGCCCGCTCCTTCGGCGGCTCGACGGCGGTGGCGATGAAGGTCTCCGATTTCTCGCCGTTGGAGATGAGTCCCATCAGCGTGATCTGCGCGGCGGTCATCTTCACGCGCGGATCGCGCTCGATCTCTTTGCGGATGGCCGCTGCGTCGTCGAGCGCGCGGTCGAGCGGCTTCTGCGACTGCGATTTCGCGTAGCCCTCTTTGAAGATCTGCATGTGGCCGATGCGGCCGTTGATCGTGCTCTCGCGCAGGGCGAAGAAGGTGCGCGCCTTGTAGCCGCCGAAGAGGATCAGTCCGACCGCGCCGAAGACGATGACGGTGAGCGTGATGGCCGAGCGGCGGCCGTTGCGGAGGATGTTGCGGAGTGCGAGTTTGATGATCATGCGACCTCCAGGGCGGCAGCTGTCGTGTCGTGTTCGATGCGTCCATCGCGGATGCGCACCACGCGCTCGGCGCGGGCGATCAGCGACGGGTCGTGAGTGGAAAAGACGAACGTGCAGCGCGTGCGCGCATTGATCTCACCGAGGAGGTCGAGGATGCGCGCGGCGGTCTCGGAGTCGAGGTTCGCGGTCGGCTCGTCGGCCAGGACGAGCTTCGGATCCGTGACCATCGCTCGCGCAATCGCTACGCGCTGGCGTTGTCCGCCGGAGAGCTGATCGGGGCGTTGCTTCGCCTGCTGTTCGAGCCCCACCTCGCGCAACCAGTGCCGCACGCGCGTCTCGCGCTCGCGGCGCGGCAGGTTCTGCAGCAGCAGCGGATATTCGACGTTCTCGTACGCCGTCAGAACGGGGATGAGGTTGAACGTCTGGAAGATGAAGCCGAGCGTGTCGCGGCGCAGGGTCGAGAGGCGATGCAGCGGGACGCGCGTGACGTCGACGTCGTCGACGACGATGCGGCCGTCATCCGGTTTGTCGATGCAGCCGATGAGGTTGAGCAGCGTGGTCTTGCCGCTGCCCGAGGGGCCCGCCAGCGCGATCAGCTCGCCGCGGCCGATCGTCAGGTCGACGTCGCTCAGCGCGCGGACGCGGATCCGGCCGAGGGGGTAGGTCTTGTTCACGCCGGTAACGGCGATTACATGCTTCGAGGTCATGTCCATCTCCTTCGATGCTCAATGTAAGCGTCGGAAGGAATCGGCACATGTGCGGGAAGTGCAGTCAGCGAAGCATGACTTTCGGCAGGGGGCGGCCCGGGCCTTGAGACCTAGATCGATCCGAAGCGCACGAGGAGATTCATCTTTCGCGACGCTGCCCGGACTGCGCGCAGCATCGAAGGACGACGCTGCAACGCCACGATCGCGACACGTAGATCGTCGGGACGATCGTCGCTCAGCACCTCGATCATTTGCTCGGCCTGACGCAGATCTTTTCGCACTTTCGCCTGCTCACTCGCTGGCCGCTGTTGCGCGATCCACAGTTTGTGAAGGGCGAATCGCGCCGGCTGCGGGAGGTTCACGAGCACGCCGCTTCCGCCGACGATTGCGGCGGGGATGGTGTCTTCGAGGAGGTAGTCGAGACCGGCGAGCGGTTGCGCGGCGACATTGAGATGCGGGAGAAGGACCGGCCGTGTCTGGGACCGCGATGACGCAGGCGTGAGGAAGTCGACGCGGAGATCGCGCCCTCGCACCTTGAACGAGGTACCGGGCTCACGTGAATCGATACCCGGCACGGCGAAGAATGCCGGTTCGACGCGGCGAAGCTCCTCGAATACACCAGCGCTGCTCTCGTCTTTCCACGCGAGAAGAATCGCCGGATCGTGACCGATGTCGATGTCCGCAGTCCGCAAGCTCTGGGCCTCGAACCGCACGCCGAGCAGGTTCGCGTAACACGTGAACGCATGTGTGCCGATCAGCACGCCTCCGCTGCGAAAGACGCCGGCGCTGTCGAGAATCCGGAGGACGGACGTGACGGCGGCCGGCTCACGCACCATCCCTCCCGCCGCGAGCATCGCCACGAGCTCGGCGCGCCGCTGGTCATCCGCCGCCACGGCCGTCCTGGCGTCCGAAGCTGCGCGCATCCGGGCGAGAACTTCCGGCGATTCGCGGCCAATGTAACGCTGACGCTTGCGTCCTCCGACGACGGTCTGAAAGTACCAGTACGTCGCTCCTCGGATCTGCTTCGAAACGAACGACCCCGAGACCGGCGCTTCCGCACCTCTGAGCTGATCGAGCAACTCCGCGTACAGGGTGAGGACCGTTTCGGGAAGCCGTGAGATCGTCACGCTTGAATTATACGCACAGTCAATCAATACTGCGTATAACGCATCATTTGCCCAGGAGGCCCCCATGTCCGCCCCCGTCTTGGTTCCCACGCAGGCACAGGCTGAAACGTTCGGCGGTGTCACCTACCACCTCGATGGCGAGCTCGTTCCGGTGCTTACCGTCGACGTCAATCTCATGCCGGTGTACTTCGAGCATCACGTCCTTCTCTGGAAGAACCCGATGGTCAGCATCGACATCAAGCCGATGTCGGGAGCGTTGAAGCGGATGGTCGCCGGCATGCAGGTCTTCGTCACCGAGGCGAGCGGCCGGGGACAGATCGCGTTCAGCCGCGACGGCACCGGGCACATTCTGGCCATTCACATGAACGAAGGGGACGAGATCCACGTCCGCGAACATCAGTTCCTCGCCGCGACCGCGAACATCGACTACGACTTCGAGCGGGTTCGGGGTGTGGCGAACATCCTGTTCGGCGGAACGGGCTTCTTCATCGACCGCTTTCACGCCCGAGGAAGCGGCGTTCTGTGGCTGCATGGATACGGGAACGTCTTCGAGAAGCAGCTCGCGCCGCACGAGCAGATCGACGTGGAACCGGGCGGCTGGCTCTACAAGGACACGCACGTTCGCATGCAGACGAACGCCCAGCGATTCACGACCGGCTTTTTCGGCGGATTCAGCCTCTTCATGAACCGGTTCACCGGCCCAGGGAAGGTCGCGCTGCAGTCGATGTACGTCCATCTCCACTCCGGCCGCTGACCGGACTACAGTGCTGACCATGAAACGCATCCAGCTCGACGACCACGATCCCGACGACACCTCCGCCGTCGACGGCGGCAAGAAGGAATGCGCGGAGCTGAACATCGACATCCAGAAACGGATCGGCGAGCTGCAGGAGCTCGTCTTCGCGGGACACGAGCACAAAGTCCTGATCATCCTGCAGGGCATGGACACGTCGGGAAAGGACGGGGCGGTGCGGCATGTGATGGCCGACGCCAGTCCGCAGAACATCCGCGTCGTGTCGTTCAAGAAGCCGACGGAGCCGGAGCTCGATCACGACTACCTCTGGCGCGTTCACACGCAGGTCCCGGGCAAGGGCGAGATCGCGATCTTCAACCGCAGCCACTACGAGGACGTGCTCATCGTCCGCGTGCACGGCGACCAGGGCGACAAGTTCTGGGAGAAACGCTTCCGGCAGATCAACGACTTCGAGCGGATGCTCGCCGAGAACGGGACGCTGATCCTGAAGTTCTTCCTCCACATCAGCAAGGAAGAGCAGCGCGAACGGCTCGAAGCGCGCATCAGCGATCCGACGAAGCGCTGGAAGTTCCAGCACACCGACCTCGAGGAGAGGAAGCTGTGGAAGGACTACATGCACGCCTACGAAGAGGCGCTCAGCGCGACGTCGACGAAATGGGCGCCCTGGACGATCGTCCCGGCGAACCGCAAGTGGTACCGGAACTACATCGTCGGCAAGACGATCGCCGACGCGCTCGATGATCTGAAGATGAAGTATCCGGAGCCCGATCTGAGCGCGGAGCGGGTCGAGTAGACCCGCTCAATGCCGCACGGCGCGATGCCTCGTTACACCCGCCGGCAACGCGTACTGCCTGAAGAACATCCAGTTCGTCTCCTGCCAGTCGAACGCGGGCGGCGTTTCGAAAAGCCAGTCGTGCGGGAGCTGGGAGCTGAGGGTGTGCAGGATGACGGAGCTGCCGTCCTTGCCGCCGAGCCACTGCTTCACGGAATCGGTCGCGCGTCGACGACCGCGCTCTGGACCACGAACGTCGACGTCGGCGACTGATACGGCGGGAGGCTCGACACGGTGAGATGCACGAAGACGCTGAACGGAACGCTCGTGTCGCTGGAGCCGCCAGCGAACGGCGACGTGGTGTCGCCGAGGGAGGCCCATTCGATCACCGGGACAGCGCGGGACGGCGTGCATTGCGAGACCTTGATCGTCCCTTCGATCGGTGCGATCGCGGTGATGCGGTCCGGCATCTCGCACGACAGCCGGTGCGTCATGCCGCCGCCGTGCGACCAGCCTGACGCATACACGCGCCGCGCATCGAATGCCGTTCTCGCCTTCAGATCGTCGAGCACGGCGGCGATGTAGCGGACGTCGTTCACGCCCGCCTGCTCGGATGCGAGCGCGCAACCAGGTGGCGTCTGCGGTCCGCTGTAGCCCGATTGCGAAGGAAGGCCGAGGCAGTCGCCCGGCGTCCAGACCGCTCCGCCGGACGGGAGCCGCACGCCCTCGGGGAAGGCCTGGATGTAGCAGTTCCGATCGCTCGACTCATCGCCGACATTCAGCCGCGTGCCGTTCGCGTTTCCGCCGCCGCCGTGCAGAAACATCACGAGCGGCAGGTTCGCGCCGCACGACGCCGGAGGAAGGTGGTACTGGTAGAGCCGTTCGCGTCCATCGACCGTGAGCCGCACCTCGACGAAGCCCGCGGCGGCCGCAACACGCGCGGTCAGAAGCAACGCAAACAGGAAGCGCGGCATCGCGTCAGGATAACTCCACCATCCCGAACATCCGCCGCTCCAGCGTCTCCAGCGCCTCGCGATCGCCGAACTTCGCGAGGCGGAACGCCGGATCGAAGCGGAAGAGCAGCGGACGCCGCTCCTTGCGCAGCGCGATCACGATCGGCGTGAATTCGCGCTCCGGATCGGCCACACCTTTGAACATCTGCACGAGCGGATCGGTCGGATCCCAGTCGCGGCGCTCCGACCAGTTCAGCACCGCGACGCGCGCGCCGAAGCGCGGAAGCCACTCGCGCTCGATGTGCGCTTTCCAGAGCGGCGAGTCGGAGTAGATGAGCAGTCCGACCTGCTCCGATTCCTGCAGATGGCGGACCCCCATGTGGATGCCGATCTTCTGTTTGGCGATGAAGAGCGCCAGAGCCAGCGTGATCAGCACCACCGGCACGATGAGCCACATGACCTCGGTCGCGAACGCGACGATCGCGCCGAACACGGCGAAGATCGCCATGAAGACGAAGCATCCGAGGTCGTCGGTGACCTCTTCGGGCGGATGGACCTCGGGAAGCGGCAAAATTCAGTGCTCGGTGCTGGGTGCTAAGTGCTGGGTGCTCGGTGCTGGACCCAGCACTAAGGACTCAGCACTCAGCACTGGGTTAGTTTTTTTCGGTCTGCGGCCCGAGACGGCGCGCGGGCGGGATCGTCCCCGACTCGATCGCGATCCCCTCGTGCGCGGCGAAGTCGGCGAGCGCCTGATCGGCGAGCGCGCGCTGCTCCTCTTCCTTCATGTCGAGGTCGGAAGTCGGCAGCGAGTCGCGCGCGACGCGGGCGCGGCCGGCGGCGATCTGGCGCTCTTCCTCCACCATCTCGTGCAGGCGGTCGAGCGTGTCGCCCGAGCCGCCGATGTGCGAGATGAGGCCGGCGGCCATCTCGTTCAGCTCCGCCGTGGCGCGCTTGATCTTGAGGTCATCGAGGCTGTTCTTCAGCGCGTCGAGCTTCGCCTGCGCCAACTTCACCGAGACGTCGCGCGCGCGCAGCAGCTCCTTGTACGTCGTCTCCGCCTGTCCGAGCTGTGTGCGGTTCTCCACCAGCTCGCGCTGCACGGTCTGCAGGCGCAGCGCCTGCTGTCCAGCGAGCTCCTTGTTGCCGGCGCGCAGATTGGCCGACGTCTTCGCGCGCAGCTGCTGCTCTTCCTGCTCCAGCTTGCGCACCTGGGTCATCAACCGCTCGCAGAGGCCGGCGTGCGCCGCCAGCCCCTGGTTGTAGTTCGCGATCTGCCTGCGGAGGTTCTCCTTCTCGACTTCGAGCAACGCCTCGGGGTTCTGCCGTTCGACACCGGAAATGAAGAGGCTGAAGAAGCCGCGAATGAGGTTGGCGATGCGTCTGAACATCCATCGATCATCGCACACCTTTCGAGCGGAGAAACTCCGCCACTTCCTCATGTTTTCCGCGAATTGCCATGTCCAGCGGCGTCTTGCCGTCGTCCGAGCGCGAGGTGATCTCCGCCCCCCGCTCGACGAGCAGTTTCACCAGCTCGAGATCGCCGATGAACGCCGCCTCGTGCAACGCCGCCGTCCCCTCGTGCTGGCGATCGAGGACGTCGGCGCCGCGATCGAGCAGCAGCCTGACCGTCTCGATGTGACCGGTGAGCATGGCGACGAGCAGCGGCGTGTTGCGGAACTTCGTCTTCGCGCGCAGACGGATGTCGGCACCGCGGTCGAGCAACAGCCTGACGTTCTCGGTGTTGCCGGCGAACGAGGCGAGATGGATCGGCGACCAGCCGAATTCGTTCGGCGCATTGACCAGCTCCGGCTTCAGCATCTTCGCCAGCTCCTCGGACGTCCCGAACGCGGCGGTCTGCCAGAGGTCGAGCTTCGGATGCCGCGCCAGGATCAGCTGGAGAATCTGGTTCTTCCGCGGCTGCATGAACTGCTCTTTGTTGACGAGGAGAACCATCGCGGACGTGACGGTTTTCGACGTCGCGAGCGACGGATCGGCCTCCAGCATCGACTGCACTCTGGCGACGTCCTGGTCGCGAAGGGCTTGCGTGAAATCGGCGGATGTAGCGGCGACGAAAGCGAGGGCGAACAGTAGGGTGCTCATGCGATGAAGGTGCGTCGGGACACGTCGTCGCGCATGTGCCGGTTGGCCTATATCGCGCGCATCGCGATTGTGTGACCATCATCCCCATGGAACGCGCCCGCCTCGTCCGCATCGGCGGAACGCTCGCCTGGATCGCGGTGGCGGTGCCGCTGGTCATCCAGCCATCGCAGTCGCTGACGCGCATCGCACTGTGGGCGATCTCGTGGCTCGCGTTCGGAATTGCGCTGCGACGAAGCTGGCTCGTGGTGCAGGTTGCGGGCGTGATCGGGATGGTCCTCACGCTCTGCGACGGATTCGAAGGGACACTCCTCGTGATTGTGGCCATGCAGCTCGGCGGTCTCATGCCGAGGCGCCGCGCATTCATCTGGATCGGCGTGCAGACAGCGCTGCTCGCGATCGCCGTCGGCATCCACTGGACGCCTCGCTCCGCCTTCCTCCTCACGCCCCCCTACCTCGGATTTCAACTCCTCGCTTTTCTGACACTCGAATCGATCGCCCACAGCAGCCGGATGGCGGAGCGCCTGCGCATCTCGCGCGATCTGCACGATGCGATCGGCCACCACCTCACCGCGCTGACGCTCAATCTCGAGGCGGCGCTGCAGCGGACGAGCGGCGATGCGCACGAGAAGATCGAGGTCGCGCAATCGATCGCCCGCTCGCTGCTCACCGACGTGCGCGAGATCGTAGCCTCCATGGAAAGCGAGAAAGGGATCGACCTCGGCACCGCGATCCGATCGCTCATGTCTGAAATCCCCCACCCGCACATTCATCTCGAGATCGCCGACGACGTGCGCGTCGATCATCCGGAGCGTGCGCGGACGATCGTCCGCTGCGCGCAGGAGATCATCACCAACGCCGCGCGGCATTCGGGCGCGGAGAATCTCTGGCTGGTGATCGATTGCGAGGATGGCAACATCCGCATCCGCGCGCACGACGACGGGCGCGGCAGCGATGAGGTCGCGGCCGGCTTCGGCCTGCGCGCGATGCGCAGCCGCGTGGAGGACATCGGCGGCGAGCTGCGCATCGACAGCGGCGCGGGACGCGGCTTCGACGTCACCGCGCTGGTGCCAGTGAAATCATGATCCGCGTCTTCATCGCCGACGATCAGGTGGTGGTGCGCCAGGGCTTGCGCGCGCTGCTGGAGGTCGAGCCGGAGATCGAGATCGTCGGCGAGGCGAGCGACGGCTTCGAGGCGATCGAGCGGATCCGCGCGCTGCAGGTCGACGTCGTGCTGCTCGACGTCCGGATGCCGCGCAAGAGCGGCCTCGATGTGCTGCACGAGCTGGGCGACGCGCTGCCGCCGACGCTGATCCTCACGACCTTCGACGATTCGGCGATCGCGCTCGAAGCGATCCGCGCCGGCGCACGCGGCTTCATGTTGAAGGACGTGTCGTTCCAGCAGCTGATCGGTGCGATCCGCGCGATCGCCTCGGGCGCGACGGTGTTCCAACCCGCGCTCACGCATCGACTGCTGGAGCAGACGAAACGCTCGACCGAGTTCGTCGAGCGGCTCACGTCGCGCGAGACCGAAGTCGTGCGGCTGATGGCGGGCGGCTATTCGAACAGCGAGATTGCGCACGCCCTCGGCGCAGCCGAGGGGACGGTGAAGAATCACGTGTCGAGCATTTTGTCGAAGCTCGGCGCTCGCGATCGGACGCGGGCGGTGTTGAAGGCGCTCGAAGCGGGATTGCTGTAGGAGCGCGGGCGTCCTCGCCCGCAGTGATCGAGCGTCTCGCTCGATCACCGGTTCGTCGCCGGGCGAGACGCCCGCCGACTGCGGACGAGACGTCCGCGCTCCATCAGAACGACACGCTCGTCGTCGCCGGCTCGCGCGGCATCGTCACCTTCGTGGTCTTCGCGCCGCGCGCAGCGTGAGCGCGCCGGCGGGGAGCGAGCGGATCGTGAAGGCGCCATCCGCGCCGACCGGCACCTGCAGACCGAGGGGCTCGATCGCGATCGACTTCACGCCGGCGGGCGCGCGGCCGTGGATGCTGCGATTCGCGCGGGCGGTGAATGCGGTGAATCTCCTTTCGCATAGGGAGTCCACCGGCGCTCATGGAAAAATACAGATGTGGCCGGATATTCAGGAACGCCCCTGGCGAAGAAGCTCGGAATCAAGGAGGACTCGATCGTCCTCCCGGTACACGCGCCGGCGAATTACCGCGAGCTGCTCGCGCCGCTCCCTCCATCCGTGCGCTTCGTGAAGAAAGCAGATCGCGATACGAGCGTCGTGCATCTCTTCGTCACGAAAAAGGCCGACCTGGCGCGCGCGCTCGCCGATTACCGCAAGCAGCTCGCGTCCGGCGCGACGGTGTGGGTGTCGTGGCCGAAGAAGTCGGCGAAGGTGCCGACCGACATCACCGAGGACGTCATCCGCGAGGTCGCGCTGCCGATGGGATGGGTCGACGTGAAGGTCTGCGCCGTCGACGATGTGTGGTCCGGCCTCAAGCTGGTTGTTCGTCTCGCGAACCGCTGATGTCGAGGTCGCGCAGCAGGCCGTCCTGCAGGTCGTAGATCCAGCCGTGCACCGTCAGCGTCTGTCCGCGTGCCCACGCGTCGCGCACCACTGTCGAGCGGCTGACGTTCGCCACCTGCGTCACGACGTTCAGCTCGCAGAGCCGCCGGTGCCGCTCCATTTCGCCCGGCAGTGCATCGAGCTCCTGCTGATTCGCGGAACGGATGTCCTGCACGTGACGCAGCCAGTTGTCGATGAGGCCGAGCTTCTCGTCGCGCAACGCCGAAAGCACGCCGCCGCAGCCGTAGTGTCCGCAGACGATGATGTCCTCCACGCGCAGGACGTCGACCGCGAACTGGATCGCGGAGAGGCAGTTCAGGTCCGTGTGCACGACGACATTCGCCACGTTGCGGTGGACGAACATCTCACCCGGCAGCAGCCCCACGATCTGATTCGCCGGCACGCGGCTGTCGGAGCAGCCGATCCAGAGGTAGCGCGGCGCCTGCTGCTGCGAGAGCCGCTCGAAGAAATCCGGGTCGTCCCGCTTCACGTGCTCGGCCCAGTCGCGGTTCTGGTCGAGGAGGTGTTTGAGGGTTTTCATGCCCCTCGCCCCGGCTGCTCGTAGAGCCCGAGCACGTTCCCCGACGGGTCGCGGAAGTGTGCGGTGATCTCCCGCGCGTCGGGGTCGACCGGCTGCGTGATCTCGCCGCCGTTCGCTACGACGAGCGCGCACGCCGCGGCGATGCTGTCGACCATCATGTAAATCATGAAGCCGGGATCCGTCGCCGGCGGCATACCGAGAACCCAAGTGCCGCTCACTTCGCCGGCGACGTCGGTGAAGGCGGTGCTGCCGTCAGGACGTTGGCGTATCTCCCAGCCGAAAACCTTCCCGTAGAAGTCGGCGGAGCGCGCGATGTCGGTCGACGGGATCACGATGTAGCAGATCTTTCCGTTGGCAAAAGTAGGCGGCATGACCGCGTACGATACCATCGCGAAATGGCACTCGCGCTCACCGGCGGAACGAACGGCGCGGTGCTGATCGAGGGCGGCAAAATCGCCGCCGAAGTTCCAGCCGGCGTAGAAACACTTGACTGTTCCGGCCTCACCATCACCGCCGGTTTCCACAACAATCACGTCCATTTCTTCGAGCGCAAATGGGCCGACGCCGCGACGATCCCCGCGCCGGAGCTCGCGCGCCAGCTGCGCGATACGTTCCTCCGGTTCGGTTTCACCACGGTCTTCGACCTCGGGTCGCACGGCGCGAACACGCGGATCATCCGCGAGCGCATCGAGTCGGGCGAAGTCGACGGGCCGCGCATCTTCACCACCGGCGCAGGCATCGTTCCAAAAGGAATGATGCCGCCCGACGTCGTCCTCAATCTGATGGGGGTGATGAAGTTCCCCTTCCCCGAAGCCGCGAGCGCGTCGGATGCAATCACCGCCGTACGCGCGCTGCTCGACGAAGGCGCCGACGCGATCAAGCTGTTCGCGCTTCCCGAGGACGCGATCGCGGCGGCGGTCGATGAAGCGCATCGCGCGGGAAGGCGCGTCTTCATGCATCCGAACACGACCTCCGACGTCGCGGCGGCGCTGCGCAATGGCGTCGACGTCATCGCGCACACGACGCCGTCGACGGGATCGTGGGCCGAGCTTCCGATCGGCGCGAACACCGCACTCACGCCGACACTCGCGCTGCGTCACTTCTTCATGCGCCACGACCGCGCGTCCGCGCAGGAGCGGATGGTCGCCGACGCCGTCGCACAACTGCGCACCTGGATCGAGCGCGGAGGCATGGTCCTCTTCGGCACCGACCTCGGCGCGGTCGATCCCAATCCAGCACTCGAATATCAATTGATGCGCGAGGCCGGGATGAGCGCGGACGCGATCCTCGCGTCGCTCACTTCAGGTGCGCGAATCGAGCCCGGAGCGCCGGCCGATCTCGTCGCGTTCGACGGCGATTTCGCGAACGTCCGCTACACGATCCGCAACGGCCGCGTGATCTACCGGCAGTAGTACGCGATCGCCGCGGGCAGCGAGCGTTTCCAATGCCCCGGCTCGTGCTTCGCACCGGGCACTTCGACGTACTCCACGCTGTAGCCCTTCGCCTTCAGCACATCGCGCAGGCGGCGATTCGCATCGACGAAGACGACGCCGTTGAATACGCGATGCGTCTCCCCGGCGCCGACGTCGATGTAGAACCGCAATGGCAGTCGCGCCGAGGTCCTGAACTGCTCGGTGAGCCATTCGGCCGGCTCGCTCGTCCCTTCGTTCCCTCGCCAGAACGCGCCGCTCTCCGAGATCACGTTGCCGAAGACTTCCGGATGACGGAACGCGACGTACGCCGCGCCGAGACCGCCCGCGCTGTATCCGGCGAGCGTCGCATGCGCGGGGTCGCGCGTGACGTGCCAGCGCGCGCGGATCGCCGGGATCAGCTCGGCCGCCATGTAATCGGCGAACCTGCGGTGATTCGCGAGGTCGCCGAGACGGTCCGCGGAATTGTCGACGAACAGCGCGATCGGCGGATGAGGCAGCGCGTCGAGCACCTTCAATGCATCGAGCACATCGATGTAACTGTCGCCGTCGAAGAACACGATCAGGTCATACGCCGCCTTGCGCGACGCGTCGTAACCGGCCGGCGTGTAGACCGCGATCGGACGTCCGGCGATCGTCGCGCGCTCGAGGTGTCCCGGCGCGGCGAGCACCGGGACGGTCATCAACACGATCAGCAGCAATCTCTTCATGCTTTCAAAGTTAGGCCCTCCACAGAGCGTAGATAAGGCCAATCGCACTATGATTTTTGAAAGGAGTCTGAAATGAGCATTCCGCAATTTTTCGTGAGCCGCTGGGAACAGGAACAGGCCGCCTTCGGCAAGGTGCTGCGCGCGCTTCCGGGAGAGCAGCTCGCCTATCGCCCGCATGAGCGCTCGACCGCCGCCGGCGACCTCGCGTGGCAGCTCGCGATGGAGCAGCGCGGCATGGCCGACTTTCTCGAAAAAGGTGAGATGACCTGGAACGCCTCGCCGCGTCCGGCCACGCTCGACGAGATCGTCGCCGCCTGGGACGCCGCGACGAACGACGTTCGCGAACGGCTGAAGGGGCTCGACGACGCGAAGTGCGCCGGCGACTGCAAGTTCATCATGGGCGAGTCCTCCGTCTGGAGTGACACGCTCGGCAACATGCTCTGGGGCTTCCTCTTCGACATGATTCACCACCGCGGCCAGCTCAGCACGTACATCCGTCCGATGGGCGGCAAGGTGCCGTCGATCTACGGACCCTCGGCGGACGACAGCGGGAGTTAACGGCAACCACGTGCAACGTCGCGCGCGGCCTCGGCGAGCGGATAGAGCGAGCGAGCGATGAGCGCGTGCTCGCATCGCTGCTTGCGGTTGCCGCGCCGCGCGAGGCGCATCTGCGCGGAGTAGTTGGACGGGTCGATGCGCGCGGCGCGTTCGATCGAGGCGCGGTCGGAGTGCGTGGCGAAGATCTC
>Ga0193697_1000349_pt1 | contig 17325 bp, 19 predicted proteins | sample L3m2metaG_FD_145073 | JGI IMG/M metagenome (GOLD analysis project Ga0193697, IMG submission 145073) | Soil microbial communities from a riparian zone of the East river system, Colorado, United States - L3m2 | ecosystem: Environmental > Terrestrial > Soil > Riparian zone | place: USA: East River... | reverse complement strand
CAGAGGTTGCGGCCGGTGCGCGAGTCGGTCAGCGAGAGCGTGATCTGCACGAGATTTCCGGTGACGTTGAAGCGTCCCTCGATCAGGCTGTCGACCGCGAGGCTCGCCACGTTGTGCGACGCGAGCACCGCCGACATCGGGCGCACCTGCAAGGCGGGGATGTCGCCGAGCTGCGTGGCGAGCGAATCGGCGAGAGCGACCGCCAGGAAGTCGTCGCCCTTGCCGTTGCCTGTGATGCTGCCGATGTTCTGCAGCGGAAGCACGGCCACCGACCGGATCGGGATCGAGATCGCCGCCGGCTTCTCCGGAACGGAGCGGTTCGCCCGCGTCCAGAGCAGCGTGCCGAACAGCGCCAGTGCAATCGCCGCCGCGGCGGCGAGCCACCACTGCTGCGACGCGGACGGACGTTTCATCTCCTGCCGCGCGCGGACCGCATCGGCGACGTCTTCGCGGCAGATGCGGCAATGCGTGAGGTGCTCTTCCACCGCCGCGCGGCGGCCGGCGAGGAGCGTGCCGTCGGCGTACGCAAAGAGCTCGTTCTCGACCTCGGGATGTTCTTCGTCCGTGAAGATGGCGTTGCGCAGCGTTCCGGCGGCGCGATCGACGGAATCTGCCGCGCGCGCGAGCAGAGCGCAGGCGTCGCATTCGGCGAGATGCCGAAACGCCGGCAATACTTCAGCCGGAGGCAATTTGCCCCGGCGGAGATGGTCGATCATTGACGCGGTCAGGTGACCTTTCATGTCAGAGGACGCGTGACCATCGTCGTTATTCATTGCCATCCAAGACTCTTCGCATTCATCCGGCGGCTCAGGCGCTCGCGCGCGGACCTCCTCAGATTGATCACCTGTTGTCGATTGACGCCGAGCAGCTCGGCGATGGCGAGGTCGCTGATCGGGAGTTGGGGCCAGAGCTCCGCGAGGCGCGGGGGCTTCATCTCCAGCGCTTCCGCCACCTCGTCGAACGTCGCCGCGCCGACGAACACGAGCAGGGAGAGGGCGTTCAGGCCGTCGCTGTCGCGCAGGTTGAGCATCAACGCCCAGCGCTGCGACACGCGCAGCTCGCGGATCTCGCGCCAGAGCGATTCGAGGTATTGCCGCTGCTCGATCTGCTCCGTCGGATCGCGGCCGGCGTCGACCGCGGCCGAGACGTCGACGGTCTCCGCCTCGGCGATCAGCCAGAGGTCGGCGGTGACGCGCGCCAGATCGTTGAGCAGCAGCGGCTGCCCGTTCCATTCGAAGATGGCGAGGAGGGCCTCGGCGGTGGCGGAGCGGTCGAGCATGCGATTCGTGGCGTCGTCGCGCGAGAGATCGATCGACGACGCGTCGCTCGCGCCGTGCCACTGCGCGAGGCCGGTCATCGTACCGGCAGGTCCATTCCACATGGCAAGACGATCATCGTGCAGGAGAACGTAGCGGAGCCGATTCTTGTGCCGCGTCTTCTCCGGATACCTGCGGCGAAGGAAATCGTACGCGGCGTTGTAGGTCAGCGTAGCAACGAAGTCGTCAAGGCTGACGATGTCCGCCGATCCCTCGCCGACGCGGCGGATGACGCGCAGCACGACGGTCGAGGTCACGTCGTCGGCGTCGTGCTCGTTGAGCTGTCCCTGAAACCGGCGGAGCACTCGGCGGGCGACCTCGCACGCGCGAGCGGCAATCGTTTCGAGCTCAATGCCGTGTGGAAGGATGGATCACCTTAATGCATTGTCGATGAAGCGGTCGACAGCTTTTGTATATACGGACCTAAGGCCGAGGGAGTTGTTGATTTCTTCTCGCTCCACCAGGGATCACGATAGCTGCGGGCGCAGCGTCTCGAGATTCCGCTCGTGAAAAATCCGTTCGAAGTCCGTCCCCACCACTCCCTCCGGCAAACACGACTCCAGCTTCACCTCGCCGGCGGTGAGTCTTCCGAGGTAATGCCGCGCGTGGCCGATGGCCGCGGATGACCTCGCGCCGCCGTGGCTGGCCACGATGCGCGCGCGGCGGCGGCGCTCGAGTCGGTCGAGCGCGATGGCGAACAGCTCCGGCGCGGAGTAGGCGAGATAGACGAGGTTGCCGACCACCGTGTCGCCGACGAAGAGGAGATCGGCCTCGGGGACATCGATCGCCAGGTTGCTCATGGTGTGGCCAGGATTGTGGAAGAGGTCGAGCGTGAAGCGTCCCCACTTCATGCGCATCCGGTCACCGATCACCATCGTCGGCTCGACGAAGTGCGCCGCCTCCTCGTCGGTCCGATAGCGCTCGCTCCGGAACGTCTGCGCGTACAGCTCGTGGGCGACGATCTCGGCGCGCGGGAAGAGACGCAGCGCGGCGAGGTGATCGCTGAAGTAGTGCGTGCTGATGATGAAGCGCACCTGCTTGCCCATCTCGTCTTCGAGCAGACGGCGGAGCTCCGTCGCGTCGGCGATGCTGCCCATCCCGTCGACGAGCAGCGCTTCGTCTCCCTTGAGGAAGACGGTGGAGTTGGCGTGATAGGCCTCGCCGATGGCGACGAAGAGGTCGGGAGCGAGTTGTTCGATCTGCATGCCGCTGATTCTGCGCCGATGAGGTTCATAAGAAAACCGCATTCATTTCATCGGATTCATGCAAAATACTCATGTATGGATCTGGAGGTCCGCCATCTGAAGCTGATCGCCGCGGTGGCCGAGGAGGGGAGCCTCACCCGTGCCGGCGAACGGCTGCATCTGACCCAGTCGGCGCTCAGCCATCAGCTTCTCGACATCGAGGACCGCCTCGGCACGCCGCTCTTTCATCGCGTCAGCAAGAGGATGCTCCTCACGCCTGCGGGGCAGCGGCTGCTCCCCACCGCGCGCCGCGTGCTGGTCGACCTCGAGCAGACCGAGGACGACATCCGGCGGTTCGCCGACGACAGGCAGGGCGTCATCCGCATCACAACCGAGTGCTACACCTGCTACCACTGGCTGCCGGAGCTGATGCAGACATTCCGGCGGAAGCATCCGCGCGTCGACCTGCAGATCGATCCCGATGCCACGAACCGTCCGGTCGAGGCGCTGCTCGCCGGCACGCTCGACCTCGCGCTGATGTCGGCCGACGTCGACGACCGGCGGTTGACGGCGCGCGCTCTCTTCGACGACGAGATGGTGGTGATCATGAATCCGTCGCACGAGCTCGCGGCGCGCGACTACATCCGGCCGAAGGAGCTCGCGGGGCAGACGCTGCTGACCTATTCGGCGCTGGAGGAGAACATCGCGTATCAGCGCGTGCTGCGTCCCGCGGGGCTCGCGCCGCGCGGGCACATGCAGGTGCGGCTCACCGAGGCCGCGATCGAACTGGTGCGGGCGGGGATGGGCGTGAGCGTGCTGTCGCGGTGGGCCGTCGCGCCGCAGATCTCGGCCGGAACGCTCGTCGCGCGTCCGCTCACCGCGCGCGGACTGCGGCGGCAATGGAAGGCGGTCATGCTGCGCACCGCGCGCACGCCGGCGTACCTCGATGACTTCGTGGCGCTGCTGGCGAAGGAGACGCCGCGCATTGTGAAGCCCCGGCGCAACCAACCTCGTCCATAATCGAGCCCATGCGAATCGTCCGGACCGTGGCCGTACTGCTTTTCTGCCTGACATCGCTCGCCGCCGTCGCCGCACCGCCGCCCAGCGCGATGCCGGCGGTCATCCCGGTTCCCGCCGCCGCGCAACCGTCGGCGCATTTCGATCCGCAGGCGGCGACCGACGCGTACCTCGCGCTCATCCCGCCCGACGCGACGGCGCGCTCCGACGCGTACTTCGAGGGCGGCTACTGGCTGCTGCTGTGGGATCTGCTCTACGGCGCCGCGATCTCGCTGCTCATCCTCAACCTCCGCTGGTCGGCGAAGATGCGCGACTTCGCGGAGCGCATCACGCGATTCCGTCCGTTGCAGACGGCGATCTACTGGATCGAATACCTGCTGTTGATCTTCATCCTCGGATTTCCGCTCGCGTACTACGAGGGCTATGTCCGCGAGCACAAGTACGGACTGGCGACGCAGACGTTCGGTCCCTGGATGCGCGATCAGATGATGGAGCTGCTCGTCAACGTGATCCTCGGCGCGCTCGTCACCATGCTGCTCTTCGGCGTCGTGCGCAAGTTGCCGCGCACCTGGTGGATCTGGGGCGCGCTCGTGACCTCGGCCTTCCTCGCCTTCGTGCAGGTCATCGCGCCGGTCTACATCATTCCACTCTTCAACAAGATCACGCGGCTGAACGACCCGAAGATCACGGAGCCGATCCTGCGGCTGGCGCGCGCGAACGGCATCCCGGCGAACGACGTCTATCAGATGGATGCGTCGCGGCAGACGACGCGCATGAGCGCCAACGTCTCGGGCATGGGCCACACCATGCGCATCACGCTCAACGACAACCTGCTGCGCCGCGGCTCACCGGAAGAGATCCAGGCGGTGATGGGACACGAGATGGGGCACTACGTCCTCAATCACGTCTACAAGGGATTGATGGAGTTCCTCATCCTGATCGTCGTCTGGTTCGCCGCGCTGCACTGGTCGCTCGACCGTGCGCTCGCGCGCTGGGGCGAGAAGTGGCAGATCCGCGGCGTCGGCGACACCGCCGTGCTTCCTCTCGTCGTCCTCGTCTCGTCGATCTTCTTCTTCATCCTCACGCCGGTGAGCAACAGCATCACGCGCGTGGCGGAATTCGAGGCCGACATGTACGGCCTCAACGCCTCGCGCGAGCCGGATGGATTCGCGCAGGCCGCGATTCACCTCGGCGAGTACCGCAAGATGAGTCCCGGCCGGGTCGAGGAGTGGATACTCTTCGATCACCCGAGCGGCCGGACGCGCATCCTCGCGGCGATGCGGTGGAAGGGCGAGAATCTCAACCTGCCGGCGGCACGATAATCCGCGTCCCATGTACAGAACGATTGCTCTCCTGTTCGCGATCTCAGTGCTCGCCGTCCTTCCGGCTTCAGCGGCCGAAACCTACATCATCCCGGTTTGGGGTGAGGGCGTTCGCGGTGCAGCGGGGACGTACAGCTCCGTCATTTCATTCACGAATGCGAGTGACGATACCGTCATTGTGAAAGTCGCCGACGTCGTTCCGATCCGATTTTCCGAGATATGTCCTGTCAGTGTCTGCTCTGATTCACGTTGGGTCGTTCGGCCTCATTCCACTCTGACCCATGGCGACATTGGTGAGACAGGCGTGTTCTTCAAGCAACGCAGGTTGTTCTTTGGGGCGATCGTTTTGGAAGCAAGTGCTCCGCTGCACGTCGAAAGCGACATCTCTCTGCGGGCGCCCTCCTACCTCCTGGAGTCGTGGCAATCGGTTCAGATCGCACCTGCCTGGCTCGTCGCACGTTCCGTCATTCCTCGCGCAATTCCGGTTCATTCGGACGAGTCTGACTATTTCAAACTCTACTTGATCAACCCCAATGATTTTCCGATTCGGATCGACTACTCCGCTCATCCGAACGGCAGGGGTACGGCCATGATCGCGGCGCGTGCGATCGAGGTCATTACGTTGCCGGCTACGTTTGCCTGCCCGGAAGGGTGCGGCGGCATTGAACGTCCGACGGGCTCCGGAGACAGCGTCGAGCTCATGAGCGATTTTCCCTATCTGGCGGCGTCGGTATCGCACTCCATGCAGCTTCCTCCACTCGTGCACGTCGCACTCCCGGAACGATGAGCGCACGCGAAAATCTCATCGGTTAGAAATTATTTGTAGTAATGACCCGTTGCATCCCGACGCCAAGACAGACGTCATGAGTCAGGAAGTGCGGGTACTCGTCTGCGAAGACGACAGGGCGATTCGCACGCTCGTCGAGCTTCTACTCCGCCGGCGCGGCTACACCGTCGATGTTGCGGTTGACGGGGAGGCTGCCATCACCGCCCTGGCCGGCCGGCCGTACGACGTCATCGTCCTCGACCTTCTGATGCCGGGAACGACCGGCTACGAAGTGCTCGATTACCTCCGGCAAAATCATCCCCAGCAGCTTTCGCGCGTGATCATCACGACCGCGTCTCAGAACGCGTTTCGCGAGGTCTTTCCGATTGCGATCGCGTCGATGATCCGGAAACCATTCGACATTTACGAGTTGGAAGAGCTCGTCCGCCGGGTCGCGGGCGGCCTCCATCCGCCCGGGTCGACGACGACTGCATTCGTTTGAGAGAGGAGGAGGCATGCCTCAATGTCGTGTTCTGGTCACGGAGGATGATCCCGAGCTGCGCAAGCTGCTCGCGATGGCGCTGAAACGGCGCCGCATCGAGGTCGAGACCGCGGCCAATGGCGAGGAGGCCATCCGGTTTCTCGCGACCACGACTGGCTCGTCCTCGTGCTCGACCTGATGATGCCGGTCGTCAGCGGGTTCGAAGTCGTGAACTGGCTTGCCGATCATCCGGAGCGCAAGCCGCGGATGGCGCTCGTGGTGAGCGCGATGAATCCCGAGGCGCTGCAGCAGCTCGATCCGACCGTCGTCAACGCGATCATCTTCAAGCCGTTCGACGTCGCGATCCTCGCGGCGTACGTGAAGAAAGCGTGCGAGCTGGAACAGCTGGATCGCCGCTGCGCGCGAATCGTAGGCGGTGACCGCGGACGCGATTACGCGGCTGAACATTAGCGTCCTCCCCGAAGAAGGGGTTCGATTCCGCATCGATGTCGACGGCCCAGCCGAAACTGTGGTCGCTCAGGACCGAAGTGTTCTTCCGGTTCTCGCGGACATTGAAGCCGCCCACCTTTTTGATGCTGTCGGTGACGTCCTTCAGCCAGCCCTTCGTCGTCAGCAGTGTCTTGGCCGCGGCGAGCTTCTTCTGCAGGTTCTCGTGCACCGGCGTCTTGTGCGTGTCGTCGGGAAAGTTCGCCGGTTTGAGCGCCTTGTAGTACTTCGTTGCGGCGTCGAGCGTGCCGAATTTGTTGAGCAGCGCGGTCCGGGCCATGACGAATCCCGGCTCGCCATGCTCGAATCCCGCGTACTTCCGGATCGCGTCGTATTCGGTCGTGATGTCGGCCGCCTCCACGCCGGTGAGCGTCTTCACGATGCTGTCGTGCACGTTCTTCGCGATCGTCGTCCGTTCCGCCGCGGTCATCGAGTTGAGGTCCTTCACCAGTGCTTCATCGCGCAGCGACGCGCGCACCTTTCCCGTCGTCACCGGGGTGATGATCTGGCTCTCCAGGTGCGCCCACTCCTGTTTGAACTCATAGCCGGTGATCGCGGAGAGGAGGTCTTTGATCTTCGTGGTGAGCGAGTCGACGGTCGGCTTCGGCGCCGGGGCCGGAGTGGCCGGGTCCTGCGGCGCGCGGAGGACCTGCATCGAATCCGCTCCCGCGACGCTCCATGCGCGACATGCTCGAGCTCGTGCGCGAGGAGCGCTTCGCCGGCGTTGGTGTGCGGCTGATAGCGGCCCGCGCCGAACGCGACGTCACGGCCGAGCGTGAATGCGTTCGCCCGCACCGCTTCGGCCGACCGCGCGGCCTCGGCTCCGGCGTGGATGCGCACGCTGCCGAAGTCGTGATCGAAGCGCCGCTCCATCCGTTTGCGGACGCCGGACGGCAGCGGCTGGGCCGGTGAGCGGAGCGCTTCGGAAACGGCCGCGCGCTGCGCCGGCTCGCGTACGGTCAATGGACAGTGCTGCTTCATCGAACGATGCACAATTGTGCAGCGCGCTCCCGGCGGGCGATGTGCGGCGCAGCAGGTTTCACCAAGGAAGAGCAGAAACGACCAAGAATTTCCGGTTGCGGCGTCCGGTGCGGGGAGCGAGGATTGTTGAAGTAAATCCATCAATCCCATCCCGATTCAATCGCGCTGCGCAGTGTGAGGAGACTCTATGCCCATCACTCCCACATACCCGGGCGTCTACGTCGAAGAAATCCCCAGCGGCGTCCGCACGATCACGGGCGTGTCGACCTCCGTGACCGCGTTCATCGGCAACGCCAAAAGGGGGCCGATCGACAAAGCCGTCCGCATCCTCGGGTTCGCCGATTACGAGCGCCGCTTCGGAGGGCTGACCGGCGATTCGGAGCTGAGCTACGCCGTCCGCCAGTTCTTCTCGAACGGCGGCTCCGAGGCGTGGATCGTCCGGGTGGCGGCATCGCCGACGACGAACGCGCACAAGACGCTGAACCACGGCGCAACGGCGGTTCTCGACGTCACGGCAGTCGACGGCGGTGCGTCGGGTGAGAACATCCGCCTGCTGGTCGATTACGAGACCGGCAATCCGGGAAGCACGTTCAACCTCTCGGCGATTTACTCCGCCGAGGGTGAGCCGTCGATCGTCGAGAAGTTCACGAATCTCTCGATGAACAGCACAGACCCGCGATATGTGAAGACGGTGGTGAGCGGGTCTTCGCAGTTGATTACCGTCGAGCGGAATGCCGCGGCGACGGGACTCCTCGCGGGGAGGAGCGGCACCTCGGCCAGCGGAACGCTCGATCCGTTCGTCAAGCCTGACGCAACGCACTCGACGTTCCGGATCAGCGTCAACGGCGCCGACTTCGTCACCATTACGCTGCCGGCCGTCGGGATCATCGACGGACCGTCACTGGTCGCGAAGCTCAATCCGCTCCTCACCGGCGCGACCTCCGCGTTCGATGCGACGAGCAAGGTCCTGACAATCACCTCGAGCCTGGCGGGGGACGAGCGATCCAGCGTCCGTATCCTTGCCGGCCTCACGAACGATGCATCGGTCATCCTGAAGCTTGGTCCGCTCAACGGCGGAATGGAGATCGACGCGGCAGCGGCCATGCGGCCCGACGCGGTACCTGTCCGGGGAAGTCTCACCGGCACCTCCATCGTCGCCGCGACAGCGATCACGGCGGCGAAGATGCTGATCAGCGTCGACGGCGGCGTACCGGTCGAGATCTCGATGCCGGCATTTGCCAATGTCGGCGCGCTCGCCGCGCCACTGGAGGCCGCGGTCCGCGCCATTAATCTGGCGTCTCCAGCCTTCCGCGACTTCACTGTGACGCTGTTGCCGACCGGTCCGAACGTGCAGGTGGTTCTCGCATCCGGTACTCGCGGTAAAGGCTCCTCCGTGGCCGTATTTGCCGGCACGCCCGATCTCGCCGCGCAACTCGGTCTCAATCCGCCGGCAAGCAGCGGCGTGGGTACCGACATCACCCTCACCGGCAGCACCTACACCCCCTTCGATCCCGAGACCAATCCCTTCCCCACCGTCATCGCCAGCCGCACCAATCGCACCGGCATCTTCGCGCTGGAGAGCGTTGACCTCTTCAACATCCTCTGCATCCCAGCCGTGAGCGACGGCGCGACCCTCGCCGAGGCGGCGGCGTACTGCCAGGAACGGCGGGCGTTTCTGATCGCCGATCCGCCGCGCAATCTCACGCCCGATCTGATGGAGACGCGGATCAAGAGTCCGCAAGTGCCGAAGACCAACTACGGCGCCATCTACTACCCGTGGATCAAGATCGCCGCCGCCACCGGCGCGCTTCGCTCCGTTCCTCCGAGCGGCACGATCGCCGGCGTTTACGCGCGCACCGACGCGACGCGCGGCGTGTGGAAGGCGCCGGCCGGGACCGATGCTTCGCTCGTCGGCGTGCAGGGGGCCGACTATTCGCTCACCGATCGCGAGAACGGCATCCTCAATCCGCGCGGCGTGAACTGCAACCGCATCTTCCCGGTCTACGGGCCGGTGGCGTGGGGCGCGCGCACGCTGCAGGGGGACAACGACTTCGCGTCGGAGTGGAAGTACGTGCCGGTGCGGCGGCTGGCGCTGTTCATCGAGGAGAGTCTCTTCCGCGGCACACAGTGGGTCGTCTTCGAGCCGAACGACGAGCCGCTCTGGTCGCAGATCCGCCTCAACGTCGGCGCGTTCATGCAGAACCTCTTCCGCCAGGGAGCGTTCCAGGGGCGCACGCCGCGCGATGCGTATCTCGTGAAGTGCGACAAGGACACCACGACCCAGAACGACATCAACCTCGGCATCGTGAACATCCTCGTCGGGTTCGCTCCTCTCAAGCCCGCCGAATTCGTCTTCCTCAAGATCCAGCAGTTGGCCGGACAGATTCAGGTCTAGGAGCGTGCCATGGCCCAGTTCAGCGTCAACGTCCATCGCTTCGACCCTTACAAGTCGTTCAAGTTCCGCGTGAAGTGGGATGGCCGCTACGTGGCGGGCATCAGCAAGGTCGGCTCGCTCAAGCGGTCGAACGAACCGGTGAGCCACCGCGAGGGTGGCGATCCGTCGACGGAGCGGAAATCGCCCGGCAAAAACAAGTACGAGGCCATCACCCTCGAGCGCGGCATCACCCACGATCCGGAGTTCGAGAAATGGGCGGAGAAGGTCTGGACCATCGGCGCGGGATTGGGCGCCGAGGTCTCGCTGAAGGACTTCCGGAAAGACCTGATCATTGAGGTCTACAACGAGGCGGGACAGGTCGTCCTCGCGTACAAGGTCTATCGCTGCTGGGTCTCCGAATACCAGGCGCTGCCCGATCTCGACGCGAACCAGAATGCCATCGCCATCGAGCACATCAAGCTCGAAAACGAAGGATGGGAACGTGACAAGTCCGTCGTCGAGCCGACGGAGCCGACGTTGCCCTGAGGCCCTTCATGCTCGCGCTCTCCGATCTGGACCTGCTGGCGCTCTGGGAGGTTGTGCAGGGAGCGCATCCCGTGGCCAGGCCCGTCGAGCTGTTGCGCGCCGTCGTCATCCATGGCGACGACGAACGTCACGATGATCCTCATCCCGAGCAACTGCCGATCGGCACGCGCGATCGCAAACTCCTCGCCCTGCGCGAGCAGTGGTTCGGCGCGCGCTACGAGACGACGTCCGACTGTCCTGCATGCGGCACGCGTGTCGAGCTGACGTTCGACACGCCCCCCGCGGCTGATGCGAGCGCTCCTCTCCGGCTCGCGCACGATGGAAGGGAGCTCGAATACCGCCTCCCCGATACACGCGATCTGATCGCGCTGCTCGACTGCACGTCGATCGATGATGCGCGCGCGCGGCTCGCGGCGCGTTGTCTCGATCTCGACTCCGTGCCGGACGATCTCGTCGCGCCGCTGGCAGAAGCGCTCAGCACTGCCGATCCCGACGGCGATCTGCGCGTCGCGCTCACCTGTCCCGACTGCGGCGGCGGGTGGGAAGCGCTGTTCGATCCGGCGACGCATCTCTGGAGCGAAGTGGAATCGGCCGCCTTCCGTTTGTTGCGCGACGTCGACGCGCTCGCCGCGGCGTACGGCTGGAGCGAGGACGCGATCCTCTCGATGTCGCCCGTCCGCCGGCAGGCGTATCTGCGGATGGTGACGTCGTGAGCGACTACCTGCGCGGCCTCGCCACGCGCGTGCTCGCCCCGCGACAGGTGCTGCAGCCGCGGGTGCCGATGCGGTACGAGCCGGTGGCGATCGAGGAGGAGAGCATCGTAGAACCCGGCGGGCGAGGCGCCCGCCGCTCCACGAAGGCCCTCGTGGAGCGACAGGCGCCCCCGCCTGTCGACGCCGCGCCAGCGGCGATCATCCATCCAGTGGGGAATCCAGTGGGGGGACAGGCGCCCTCGCCTGTCACTCGGAGCCTGAGCCACAGACAAAGCCGGACAGGCGAGGCGCCTGTCCCCCCACTGGACTCCTCACTGGCTGTTTCACCGGACTCCCAACCGGATCTCTCACTGCAGTCCCCGCTGGGTCAGCCGATGGAGCCTCGACCGGATCCTCCACTGGAACCGATCACACGCCAGCGGAACACGCACACGCATACGCATTCGCACACGACGTCGGTGACCCAACCCCAACCCCCACCCCCACCCCGCGTCATCGAGCGCCATCACCTCCGGCGTGAAGCCTCCGTCATCGAGCGCACGATCGCGCCGGCGCCGATCGAGATCACGATCGGACGCATCGACGTCCGCGCGGTCGTCGCGCCGCAGCCCGCTGCGAAGCCGAGGCCGCAGCCGCGCGTGATGTCGCTCGACGAGTACGCGGCGAAGCGCGAGGGGAAAAAGTGAGCGACTTCCGCGTGATCGCCATGGTCACGGAAGCGCTCCGCGAGCGGATGCGGTTCGAAGCGGATGTGCCGTTCTCCGGCGCCGACGGACGGTCCGATGCGCCCGACGCGATCGGCACGGTAGCGAAGCCGACCATCAACGTCTTTCTCTACCAGGTCACACCCAACACCGCGCTGCGCAACGCCGACCTGCCGTCGCGCGACTCCGGCGGCGGAATGATGCAGCGTCCGCGCGCCGCGCTCGACCTCCACTACCTGATCTCGACCTACGGCGCCGGGTTCGAGCCGCAGATGCTCCTCGGCATCGTCGTCCGCACGCTGCACAGCAAGCCGTTCCTCACGCGGCAGGAGATCAACGCCGCCGCCCTCGTGACGAAGTGCTCGTTCGGTCCGGAGATCGACTCCATCAAGTTCATCCCCTCGTCGATCACGCTCGAGGAGCTCTCGCGACTCTGGTCGGTCTTCTTCCACACGAAGTACGCGCTCTCCGCGACCTACCAGGCCTCGGTGGTGATGATCGAAGGAACGGAAGCGGCGACGCCCGCGCTGCCGGTGCGCGCGCCGCATATCCGCGTCGTGCCGACGCTCGGTCCGGTGATCGAGAAGATCGTGTCGAGCACGCCGAACGGTCCGATCGTCGCCGGCGACACGCTGCAGATCATCGGACAGAACCTGCGCGGCGACGGCACGGCGGTCCGCTTCGGCGACGAGTCCTTCATCCCCGTCGAGCCCGGGAACGATCTCATCACCGTCGTCCTCGCCAATCCGCCGGTGCCGGCCGCCGCCCTGCGTGCCGGCATCACCGCGGTGCAGGTGGTTCAGGACATCGACTTCGGATTGCCGTCGGGTCCGCGCCATGTGTTCGAGTCGAACGTCGTGCCGTTCGTCTTCGCGCCGAAGATCACGAACCTCACGTTCCTGGCCGGAACGCCGGCGAAGATCCGGGTCGTCGTCGATCCGCCGGTCGTGAAGGACCAGCGGCTCGCGCTCTCGCTGACGCAGACCCCGCTGCTGCCGACGAGCCGCCGCTACTCGTTCTCCACGACCGCCGCGACGACGAATGCGACGCAGGACATCGAGGTCGACGCGGCCGCCGCGACGTACCTCGTGCGCCTGCAGATCGACGGCGCCTCGAGTCCGCTCGAGGTCGACGCCGGCGGCGCCTACAACGGTCCGACCGTGGTGGTGACATGAACGACGAGAGCTGGCTCGACGTCAATCAGCGCGCGATGGCGGACGCGATCGCCGAGGTTCGCGCGCTGCTGGAACGGAGGCCGGGTTCTTCAACCAGCCCCCCCGATGATCCGACGCGGACCGCACTCGACGTCGTGACCAGCGTCTTCGGCCTCACCTCATTCGAGCGAAACCTCCTCGTGCTCTGCGCGGCGACGGAGCTCAACTCCGAGGTCGCGTCGCTCTGCGCGTCACTGCACGGCGATCCGTCGCAGCGGTACGCGACGTTCAGCCTCGCCCTCGCGCTCTTCCCCGACGCGCACTGGAGCGCGGTCACCGCGGCGGGATCGCTGCGCAAGTGGCGCCTCATCGAAGCGAACGGACCGTCGCTCACCGCGGCGCCGCTACGCATCGATGAGCGCGTGCTCCATTTCCTCGCCGGCATCGACACGCTCGACGAACGTCTCGCCGCGATCGCCGAGCCGCTGCATGCGCCGCGCACGCTGCTCGAGTCGCACGACGAAGCGGCGGCGCGCATCGCCACGCTCTGGTCGGCCGCGGCGCGGCAGGGAGAAGCGCTCGGCGCGATGCAACTGTGCGGCTCGGACGCGGCCTCGCGGCGCGCCGTCGCGGCGATGGCGTGCGCGAAGGTCGGACTCTCGGTGCTCGCCATCTCCGCGCTTGCATTGCCCGCCCTGCCGGCGGAGCTCGAAGCGTTGGCGCGGCTCTGCCAGCGCGAGGCCTGGCTCGGCGGATTCGCGATCTTCATCGACTGCGACGCGGTCGATTCCGCCGACGCCTGGCGCGCGGAGCTCGTGCGGCAGTTCGTCGATCGCACGCATCTCCCGCTCCTCCTGGCATCGCGCGAGCCGCGCGACCTCGGCACCGCGCCTGTCGCCGTGATCGAGGTGCCGCGCTCGCATGCGCGCGAACGGCGCGATGCGTGGCGCGATGTGCTCGGCGAATCGGCCGCGCGTCTCGACGGCGAGCTCGATCGACTCGCCGCGCAGTTCGCGGTGGCGCCGGAACGGATGCACGCGGTCGTGACTTCAGCAGGGGGCGCGTTGGGCGACGAGCCATCCGCGGCGGCGCTGTGGGACTCGTGCCGCCTGCTCACGCGACGCCGCCTCGACGATCTCGCGCAACGGATCGAGAGCCACGCGTCGTGGGATGACATCGTGTTGCCGAAGGAGCAGGGCGCCATTCTCCGCGACCTCGTCTCGTGCGTCCGCTTCCGCACCCGCGTTTACGACGACTGGGGTTTCGCGACGAAGGATTGGCGAGGCCTCGGCGTGACGGCGCTCTTCTCCGGCGCCAGCGGAACGGGGAAGACGCTCGCGGCCGAAGTCGTGGCCAACGAGCTGCGGCTCGATCTCTATCGCGTCGACCTGAGCGGCGTCGTCAGCAAGTACATCGGCGAGACGGAAAAGAACCTGCGCCGCGTCTTCGATGCAGCCGAGGAGAGCGGCGCGATCCTGTTGTTCGACGAGGCCGACGCGCTGTTCGGCAAGCGGAGCGAGGTGAAGGACAGCCACGACCGCTACGCCAACATCGAGGTCAGCTACCTCCTGCAGCGGATGGAGGCGTATCGCGGCGTCGCGATCCTGACGACGAATGCGCGCGAGGCGCTCGATCAGGCGTTCCTGCGTCGCATCCGCTTCGGGCTGCAGTTTCCTTTCCCCGGACCGCAAGAGCGGAGCGAGATCTGGCGCCGCATCTTCCCCGCCGCGCTGCCGACCGCGGAGCTCTCGATCGAGAAGCTCGCGCGGCTTGCGGTGGCGGGCGGCAACATCCGGAACATCGCCATCAACGCCGCGTTCGGCGCCGCGCGCGAGGGATCGCCGGTCACTATGGCGCACCTCCTCGCCGCCGCGCGCACCGAATACCTGAAGCTCGAGAAGACGGTCCCGGGGACGGAAGTGGAGGGGTGGGCATGATCCGCGTGCGCATCGAGGAGCTGGTGCTGCACGGCTTCGATCCGCGCGACCGGCGCGCGATCGGCGACGCGGTCCGCGACGAGCTCGGACGCCTCCTGGCCACGCAAGCCCTCACCGCATCGACGCACAACTTCGTCGATGCCGGCGAAGTGCCGGTCGACTCCATCCGCTCGCGGACCACCGGCGCCTCCGTCGCCGGCGCCGTGCATCGCGGCATCACCGGCGGAGGGGAAGCGAAATGACCGGCTTCCCTCTTTCGCCGCGCCTGGTCAAAGGCGGTCTGGTGCAGCTCGATCCGTCGTCCGCCGCGGTGCTGCGCGTCATCGCGCTGCAGTACAACCCGGAGACGGTGACGCGGACGTTTCAGATCCAGGCGACCGGATCGACGAGCGATCGAAGCGAAGCCTTGCGCTTGAAGGCGCCGCCGGTCGAGACGTTCAAGATCGACGCGGAGATCGACGCCACCGACGCGCTCGAGCATCCCGACGAGAACCAGCAGTTCGTCGACTCGGGGATCCAGGCGCAGCTCGCGGCGCTGGAGACGATCATCTATCCGCCGGCGTCGCGGCTGCGCGCGAACGACGCGCTGGCGCGCTCCGGGACGCTGGAGATCATCCCGGTTGAATCGCCGCTCACGCTCTTCATCTGGAGCCGCTTCCGCATCGTGCCGGTGCGGCTCACGGAGCTGAGCATCACCGAGGAGGCGTTCGATCCGAAGCTGAACCCGATCCGGGCCAAGGTCGGCATCGGCATGCGCGTCCTCTCCGTCGACGACCTCGGCTTCTCGCACAAGGGGGGAAGCCTCTACCTCATGTACCAGGAGCAGAAGGAGCGCTTCGCGGCCGCCGCACGCTCGGCCCTCACCTCGGCGCTCGGCATCGGAGGGATCCCATGAGCGACATCCTGCAGAAGCTGCTCGAAGGTCCGCCGCTCGAGGCGACGGCGTTCGCGCCGAACAGCCGCTATCACGGCATCGGAACGTTGCAGATCGACGGCCCCGACGGGACTCCGATCGTCTATCTCAAGCGCCGCTTCATCGCGCAGCCCGATCAGTTCTCCGTCATCGCCGTGCACAACGTCGTCGAAGGCGACCGCATCGACAACCTCGCGGCGGCGTTCCTCGGCGACCCGGAGCTCTACTCGCGGATCTGCGATGCGAACGTGGCCATGACACCCGAGGAGCTCACCGAGACCGTCGGCGCGCAGATCCTCATCACACTGCCGGAAGGCATTCCGGGCGGAGGGCGATAAAACGTGACCGGTGGCGTTCGACTGACGCTGATGATCGGACCGGGCGTTCCGATCCCTGTGCCGCGCGAGGTCCTCGACGCGCTGCAGAGCGTCTCCGTCACGATCAATTCGGCGCAGATCAGCGTCTTCGAGCTCAAGTTCACCATCAGCAATCGCTCGCTGCTGCACACCGTGTTTCTGCTCAGCGGCGGCTCGAGCATCCCGATGATGCGCGTCGTCATCGTGGCCACGGTCAACGGCACGCCGCACGTGCTGATGGACGGCGTGATGACGGAGCACTTCATTTCGCCGGGCAGCGACTCGGGACACTCCACGCTGGTGGTGAAGGGCGACGACCTCACGCGCCTGATGGAGTATGTCGACTCCACCGGCACGCCGTATCCGGCGATGCCGATCGTCGCCCGCGTCGCATTGATCCTGGCCAAGTACGCCGCGCTCGGGATCGTTCCGCTCGTCATTCCTCCGATCATGTTCGAGGTCCCGATCCCGACCGATCAGATCCCGTCGCAGATGGGGAACGATCTCGACTATCTCAAGGCGCTGGCGGCGGAGACCGGCTACGTCTTCTACCTCGATCCCGGTCCGATACCGGGGCAGAGCATCGCGTACTGGGGGCCGCAGATCCGCGTCGGCGTGCCGCAGCACGCGCTCAACACGAACATGGACTCGCACACGAACGTCGAGGAAATGTCGTTCACCTTCACCAGCGACGACTACCGGCTGCCGGTGCTGATGATCCAGAACAAGAAGAGCAAGGTCTCGATCCCCATCCCGATTCCGAACGTCTCGCCGCTGCACCCGCCGCTGGCGTTGATCCCGTCGATTCCAAAAGGGATCACGTACATCGAATCGACGGCGAAGTTCAGCGCCATCACCGCCGCGCTGAAAGGAATCGCGCAGGCGTCGCATGCCAGCGACACCGTGCACGGCGAGGGGACGCTCGACGTCGTCCGCTACGGGCACGTGCTCAAGCCGCGCGGCCTGGTCGGCGTGCGCGGAGCAGGGATGGCGTTCGACGGTCTCTATTACGTCGACAGCGTCACGCACGACATCCAGCGCGGCGAGTACAAGC